>Ga0075160_10000003_pt1 | contig 147817 bp, 142 predicted proteins | sample JI91814C2DNA_FD_70969 | JGI IMG/M metagenome (GOLD analysis project Ga0075160, IMG submission 70969) | Wastewater effluent complex algal communities from Wisconsin, to seasonally profile nutrient transformation and Carbon sequestration -... | ecosystem: Engineered > WWTP > Effluent > Algae... | reverse complement strand
CTTGCGCCCATTGTCCAATATTCCCCACTGCTGCCTCCCGTAGGAGTCTGGACCGTGTCTCAGTTCCAGTGTGGCTGATCATCCTCTCAGACCAGCTACGGATCGTCGCCTTGGTGGGCTTTTACCCCGCCAACAAGCTAATCCGACATCGGCTCATCTATCCGCGCAAGGCCCGAAGGTCCCCTGCTTTCACCCGAAGGTCTTATGCGGTATTAGCGTAAGTTTCCCTACGTTATCCCCCACGAAAAGGTAGATTCCGATGTATTCCTCACCCGTCCGCCACTCGCCACCCAGAGAGCAAGCTCTCCTGTGCTGCCGTTCGACTTGCATGTGTTAGGCCTACCGCCAGCGTTCACTCTGAGCCAGGATCAAACTCTTCACTTAAAACTACAGACCCGAAGGTCAATGCTTTGAATGCAGAACGTTTGACTCTTAGCTTGTACGTATATCGCTTGCAAAATCTTTCAAAATTACAAGATGCTTGTGAATCGAACGTCTGCAAGATGGACAGCTAGTCCTTCCTGCAGGCGCCCACACAAGTCACCTGCGCACACTGTCAAAGAGCTTCGAAGTTGGCCTCAGCGCCTTCCTCGTTGACCCCGTCGTTTCCGTCGAGGTGAGCCGCACATTATGCGGAGTGTTTCTGGAAGCGTCAACATCTTTTTCAAGATTTTTCGCTTCCCTCGTTTCGATCATTGCCGGTTGGCGCCGATGTGTCCGAGTGAGCCGCCCATTATAGGGGGCTTTCGGGGAACGTCAACACCTCGTTTCGAGGGTTTTCGTATCCGCCCCGGCCGCCAGAGGCTGCGAGGGGGGCGAATTATGGGCGGCGAAACTTCTTTTGGGAAGGGGTAGATTGAAATAATTTTGTGCTTCGCGACAGAAGGCAGCTGCGGCAAGGGTTTCGGGTTTTCGATGGTCCACAATCGGCCATTCTTCAATTTGCCAGGAGCTCCTTTTGACCATTCTTGCCGGCGACACCATCAATGCACGCCTCCAATCCATGACTCCGGCGGGCTCGGGGCTGCAGATTCCACCCGCCTGCCTGCTGGATATGCAGGGGGAACCGCTGGAATACGAGGAAGGCGTGTCCCTGAGCGTGCGTTTCCCGGTGCTGCCGCGCTACGCGAATCCGCTGGGACACATGCAGGGCGGCTATATCGTGGCCGCACTGGACAACACGCTGGGGCCGTTTTCGTACCTGATCGCGCCGCCCAGCGTCACCAGCGCCCTGAATACCCAGTACCTGCGGCCGGTGACGGCCGATACGGCCTTCATTACCTGTATTGCACGATTGTCGGAGCGCACGCGCGGCACGCTCTATCTGACAGGCGAGGCACGCAACCCGGAAGGGAAGATCGTGGCCTTGTGCCAGGCGACTTGTCAGATTCTGGCAAGTAAGGCGGGCTGAGTCGCTACAACTGGGGCGGCGAAGCCGGCTTTCCGACGTATTCCGCCAAGAGCGTCGGGGCTTAAGCCCCTCCCACAGTTGCAGCCAAGTCCACTGGCATCCGCTCGGACTATGTGATCGATCAGCCCACCAACAAACGCACGCGGGCGAAGTTGCGCTTGCCGACCTGCAAAACGCCTTCAAAACCCGGGTTGAAATGGGTTTGCGGGTCTTCCACCACGGCGCCATCCACGCGGACGGCGCGCTCCTTGAGCTTGCGGGTGGCCTCGGCGTTGCTGGGCGTGATGCCTGCGGCCGTCAGCAAGGCGGCGATGCGCAGGCCTTCGGCCGGGACGCTGACGTCCTGCAGTGGCAATAGAGAGGTGTCGCCTTCGCCGCGCACCACGGCGTGCCACCCGGCGATGGCCAGCTCGGCCTGTGCGGCATCGTGGAAGCGGGCCGCCAGCTCGCGCGCCAGGCGCAGCTTGATGTCGCGGGGATTGAGCGTGCCGGCGGTGACCTCGCCCTTGAGCGATGCCACTTCCGCCATGCTGATATCGAAGCTGAGCAGCTCGATCCAGCGCCACATCAGTTCGTCGCCGATCTTCATGGTCTTGGTGACGATGTCGATGGCGGGCTCGCTGATGCCGATGTAGTTGCCCAGCGACTTGGACATCTTGTTGACGCCGTCCAGGCCTTCCAGCAGCGGCATGGTCAGCACGATCTGCGGAGGCTGGCCATAGTGTTCCTGCAGGCCTCGCCCCATCAGCAGGTTGAATTTCTGGTCGGTGCCGCCCAGCTCCAGGTCCGCTTTCAGCGCAACCGAGTCGTAACCCTGCACCAGCGGATACAGGAACTCATGCAAGGCGATGGATTGCTGCGCCGCGTAGCGCTTGGCGAAGTCGTCGCGCTCCAGCATGCGTGCCACGGTGTGCTGGCCGGCCAGCTTGATCATGTCGGCCGCGGACATCTGCCCGAACCATTCGGAATTGAAGCGCAACTCGGTCTTTTCGCGGTCCAGCACCTTGAACACCTGGTCGGCATAGGTGCGGGCGTTGGCGTCCACGTCCTCGCGGGTCAGCGGCTTGCGGGTGGCGTTCTTGCCGGAGGGGTCGCCGATCATGCCGGTGAAGTCGCCGATCAGGAAAATCACCTGGTGCCCCAGGTCCTGGAACTGGCGCATCTTGTTGAGCAGGACCGTATGGCCGATATGCAGGTCAGGCGCGGTCGGGTCAAAGCCCGCCTTGATGCGCAAAGGCCGGCCCAGGGCAAGGCGCGCGGCCAATTCCTCGCGCTTGAGGATTTCATCGGTACCGCGGCCAATCAGTTCAAGAGCTGCTGCGTGGGGCAAGAGTGTGATTCCGGTGCAGGGGGCGCCGTGACGGCAATGCCCGTGGAGGTGAACAAAGTTAAACCAAAGTTAATTGTCCCGCCAGTCGAAAAAGCCAATCTGGTCAAGGGTTTGACGCGAACATTTAGTGTGATTATGGTACCGCGATTGGGTCCGCCGTCTGGGCCCCGGGGATGACCATAGATGCAAGCACACGGTGACGGCCACGGCCGCAAGCAGCGCTTCAAGGAACGCCTGGAGATCCTTCGCGACTCCGCGCTGCACCGTCAAGTAAGGGAACACCTGTCCGCAGGCCGATGGACGCGCCGGCAGTGGATCCACGCCAGCCTGTTCACCACCATCGGCATCATGGTGGCCACCATCGTGCCGGGTTTCTCCACCGCGATGCAGGTACCGGTGAGCGAACCGCACGCTGTACTTCCCCTGCACCTGCCGCAATTGTCCAACGAGAAACAGACCGGGATCGCCGGCGACAGCTGGCAGATCGTCAAGGTCCGGCCGGGGCAGACCCTGGGCTCCATCTTCAAGGAGCTGGGCATTCCCAAGGACACCATGCAATTGCTGCTCAAGGACAAGGACGCCAAGGCCGCGCTGACCCGTCTCAAGCCGGGCAGCCAGCTGGCCTTCGACCTTCCGGTGAACGGCCAATTGCGGGCATTGCGTTATGACCGCGATGCGGACCATCGCGTGGAGTTGTCGCTGTCCGGCGACACCGTCAAGGAAAAGGTCATCGCCCGCGAAAGCACCACGCGCACGGTGGTGTTGAGCGGCAAGGTGGGACGTTCGTTGAATCGCTCCGCGCGCAAGGCCGGCCTGACCAACGCCAACATCAACTCGCTCACCGACGAAATCTTCAAGTACGACATCGACTTCGATTCCGACCTGGACGCCGACGACCGCTTCAGCGTGCTGGTGGAGCAGACCTGGCGCGAAGGCGAGCTGGTCAGCACCAGCCCGGTGATGGCGGCCACGTTCACCGTTGATCGCAAACTGCATTCGGGCTTCCGTTACGCCCGCCCGGGCAGCAAGCCGGAATACTTCACCGCCCAGGGCCGGCCGTTGAAGAAGACCTTCATCCGCATGCCGATTCCCTACGCACGCCTCAGCTCCAAGTTCGGCGCGCGCCGCCACCCGGTGCTGGGCAGCATGCGCATGCACAAGGGCGTGGATTACGCCGCTTCCAGCGGCACGCCGATCATGGCGGCCGGCGATTCACGGGTGGAGTTCGTCGGCTGGCAGCGTGGCTACGGCAACACGGTGATCCTCAACCATGGCCGCGGTTACACCACTTTGTACGGACACATGTCGCGCACCGCCAAACTGCGCAAGGGCCAGAGCGTGCCGCAGGGCACGGTGATCGGCTACGTGGGTTCGACCGGCATGTCCACCGGCCCGCACCTGCATTACGAATTCCGCGTCAATGGCGTGCACCGCAACCCGCTGTCCATCACCATGCCGCCGCCGGAACCGCTGGCCGGCGCGCAACTGGCCGCCTACCGCACGCAGACCTCGAATGCGCTGGCACGCATCCGCACGGTGGAAAACATCATCTACGCCGACATCGAGCCGGCGGCCGAACCGAAGCTGGTGGCGTCGGCGGCCAAGCCCACCAAGAAAAAGTAAGCCACGCGCATTCGTAGGAGCGGGCCCTGCCCGCGATGCTTTTGACTTGGAGATTCGTAGGTCCGGGCTTGCCCGGATGCTCCCGATCTTCACGAAAAGCATCCGAGCAAGCTCGGACCTACAAACGAGCTGAGCATCGCGGGCAGGGCCCGCTCCTACACCTCTCCGGCATGCGCTAACCTTGGCCGGATGAATTCTTCCGTTTCAGAACGCCCGATCTACCTTGGCCTGATCTCAGGCACCAGCGCCGATGGCATCGATGCCGCGTTGGTGCGTTTCGAACCCCATTGCGAACTGGTCTTTGGCCGCACGTACCCGTGGGACGACGGCCTGCGTTCACGCCTGATCGCCTTGGGCCAGGGCGGAGAAGCCTCTTCGCTGGACGAACTGGGCGCACTCGACACCACCCTCGCCCGCGCTTTCGCCGACGCTGCACTGCAGGCGATCCGTGATGCCGGACTCTCGCCCGGCAACGTGTACGCGATCGGCTCGCACGGCCAGACCGTGCGCCACCGTCCCGAAGCGCAGGCCGCCTTCACCTGGCAGATGGGCGACGGCAATGTCATCGCCGAACGCAGCGGCATCACCACCGTCGCCGACTTCCGCCGTCGCGATGTGGCCGCCGGCGGCCACGGCGCGCCGCTGATGCCGGCCTTCCACGCGGCGATGTTGCATTCGGACGCGGAAGATCGCGCCGTATTGAACCTGGGCGGCATCGGCAACTTCACGTTGCTGCCCGCGAAAGGTGAGGTGCGCGGTTTCGATACCGGCCCGGCCAACGCACTGCTGGATGCGTGGTGCGAGCGCCACACCGGCCAGGCCTACGACGCGGGTGGCGCATTCGCCGCCAGCGGCACGGTCGATGCAGGCTTACTGGCACGACTGCTGGACGACCCGTGGTTCGCACTGCCACCACCGAAGAGCACGGGACGCGAGCAATTCCACCTGCGCTGGCTGGAAGCCTGCCTGGGTGATTCGCCGCCTTCGCCCGCCGATGTGCAGGCCACGCTACTGGAACTGAGCGCCGTCACCATCGCCGACGCGCTGCGTGCGACCCAGCCGGGCACGGCACGCGTATTGGGCTGTGGCGGAGGCGTGCACAACGCCGCACTGATGGCGCGGATTGCCGCACATGTACCGGGCGCGGTAGTGGAATCCACGGCGGCCCACGGCCTGGATCCGGATTACGTGGAAGCCATGGGTTTCGCCTGGCTGGCGCGGGAAACCCTGGCCGGCCGCCCCGGCAACCTGCCCGGCGTCACCGGCGCCAAAGGCCTGCGCGTGCTGGGCGCGATCTACCCCGCCTGACGACTTCGGTAGGAGCGCCCCATGGGCGCGAGCTTTTCCCACATTCACATACGAGCAAGAGCTCGCGCCCATGGGGCGCTCCTACCGGCGTGCGGTCAGAAACCGTGGCCGGGCGGCACGTCCTTGAGCGCGGAAATGGCAGCGGACAACACGTCCACTTCGCGGTCGTTGAAGCCGCTGCGGACTTCCGCCTCGGTGATGAACAAGCCGTGCTCCAGCAGGTGATAGAGGGTGTCGTGCATGTTCCAGCCACGCGCTTCGGCGACCCGGCGGATGCGGTCCGCCAGCACCGGGTCGATGTCTTTCAGCACGATATCGGTCATGTCGTCCCCAACGATCCAATGCACCGGTACGCCGCAGGTAACGGGATCATGCCGATCCGTCCTGCGCCACGGGTTCCTTGATACGCCTCCACAGCCACGCAAGCAACAGCAGGGTCGGCGCCACGGTCATCGTGCTGGCCAGGAAGAAGGTGGAGTACGAAGTCGCCTCGACGATGTAGCCCGATACGCCGCCGATCAGCTTGCCCGGCAGGTTGGCCAGCGACACCATCAGCGCGAACTGGGTGGCGGTGAAGTTGCGGTCGGTCAATGAGGACATGAAAGCCACCAGCACCGTGCCCGCGAACCCCTGCGCAAGGTTGTCCGCGGTGATCGCCGCATAGAACGCCCAGATCTGCGACGGGTTGTGCGCCATCAGCAGGAACGCCGCGTTGGACAGCGCCACGCCGATCGCCGCGACGAACAGCATTTTGCGGAAGCCGAAGGCCGCCACGCAGATGCCGCCCAGGAACGCGCCGCCGATGCCCATCCATACGCCGAACAGCTTGGACACGGTGGCGATGTCGGCCTTGGTATAACCCGAGTCGAGGTAGAACGGCCCCGCCATCACCCCGATCACCTGGTCGGGGAACTTGAACAGGCCGACGAACAGCAGCAGCGCCAGCCCCAGCAACAGGCCATTGGTGGTGAAGAAGCTGGAGAACGGCTGCCAGAACGCGCCCACGACATCGATCTTGCGCACCACCGTCGACTCGGGCGCGACCGGTTCGGGTGACAGCAGCGTGGCCAGGATCGGCAGCAGCATCAGCGAGGCCATCACCACGTAAGCCGCGGTCCAGCCGCGGAATTCGGCCAGGTAGAGTGCGCCCGCACCGGCGAGGATCATGCCGAGGCGATAGCCCAGCGTGTAGGTCGCCGCCAGCGCCGCCTGTGCATTGGCCGGTGCGATCTCGATGCGGTACGCATCCACTACCGAATCCTGGGTAGCACCGGCGAACGAGGCGATCATCACCCATACCACCAGGCCGGTGACGCCGTACTGCGGCTGCATGAAGGCCAGTGCGAACAGGCTGATCGCCACCACGCCCTGCGCCACCAGCAGCCAGGAGCGGCGGCGTCCGAGGAAAGCCGTCAGCGGGAACGCATAGCGGTCGATCAGCGGCGCCCACAGGAATTTCAGCAGGTAGAAGAAGCTGGCCAGGCTGATCAGGCCGATGCTGCCCAGGTCCAGGCCGACATCACGCAGGCGCGTCGACAGCGTCATTGACGCGATCAGCAGGAACGGCAGGCCGCAGCCGAAGCCCAGCAACAGCATCGTCAGCGCGGACGGCGTGCCGAAGGCGCGCTTGATGCCGGCCCAACCCTTGTACGAGACCGGCGCGGCTTCGCTGCTCGGCGGGCTCATGCGGCGTAGTCCACGGTGAACGGCGCATGGTCGGAAAAGCGTGTGCCTGTGTAGATGGAACACGACTTGAGCCGTTCACGCAGCGAAGGCGTGACGATCTGGTAGTCGATGCGCCAACCCACGTCGTTGGCGCGCGCAGCACCGCGATTGCTCCACCAGGTGTAGTCCTGGCCTTCGGGATGCAGGGCGCGGTACGCATCCACCCAACCGCCGTCTTCCATGCACATCTGGTTGAACCAGTCACGCTCGGCAGGCAGGCAGCCCGAATTCTTCTGGTTGGACTTCCAGTTCTTGATGTCGAGCGCGGAACGCACGATGTTCCAGTCGCCACACAGCACGTAGTCACGGCCGCTGGTGCGCCATGCTTCGAGGATCGGCGCCAGCCATTCCATCACCTGGAACTTGTACGCCTGGCGCACGTCACCCGAGGAACCGGACGGGATATAGAACGACACCACGCTCAGGTTGCCGAAGCGCGCCTCGATGTAGCGGCCTTCCTCGTCGAATTCCGGCCAACCCAGCGCAGTACGCACTTCATCCGGCTCGCGCTTGCTGTAAATGGCCACGCCGCTGTAACCCATCTTGGTGCTGGCGTCGCGGAAGCGCACGCGGTAGCCGGCCGGCTGGAATTCCGGGCCAGACAGCTGGTGCTCCTGGGCCTTGGTTTCCTGCACGCAGAGGACGTCGGCGTCCTGCCCCGCGAACCAGTCGAAGAAACCCTTGGTGGCCGCCGAGCGCAGTCCGTTGGCGTTGAAACTGATGATCTTCATAGGCAGGCAATGTTGAAGGGTAAATAGTGAAGGGGCAGAGCATAACCCGCTGCGCCGGAAGGGCGTCCGCCCCGGCGAACGGATGCGCTACGCTCTCACCCTTGGCCATTTACCCTTCACCCTTTTCGGCCCCACCCCCATGCACAAGCAACGATTCCTGCAACTGGCCCTGCATGCGCAAGCCCTGCGCTTCGGCGAATTCACCCTGAAGTCGGGGCGGCTCAGCCCGTATTTCTTCAATGCGGGGCGCTTCGATAGCGGCGCCAAGCTGGCGGAACTGGCCGCGTGTTACGTGGATGCGGTGGAGGCCTCGGGCCTGCGCTTCGACCTGTTGTTCGGCCCGGCCTACAAGGGCATCCCGCTGGCGACGGCGGTGGCCTGCGAATTCGCGCGGCGTGGCCGCGATCTCCCGGTCGCGTTCAACCGCAAGGAAGCCAAGGCCCACGGCGAAGGCGGCACGCTGATCGGCGCACCACTGGAAGACCGGCAGGTCTTGATCGTGGACGACGTGATCACCGCCGGCACCGCCATCCGCGAGGCGCTGGGCCTGATCCAGTCCGGCGGCGGCCGCGTGGCCGGGATCGTGGTCGCCCTGGACCGGCAGGAGGTGCTGGGCGAGCCCGGCGCGTCCACCGGACCGCGTCATTCCGCGGCGCAGGCGGTGGCGGCGGAGACCGGGGTTCCGGTGATCGCGGTCGCAAACCTGCACGACCTGCTTGCATTCGCAGGCGAAAGCGCTGAACTTGTCACCCACCGCGACCGCCTGCTTGCCTACCGTGCTAGCTACGGCAGCGGTCCGACGGACTGAGTGCAGAAGGGGCTGCCGACCATGCCGAAGAATTCATTGCTGTTGCTGGCCATGTGCGCCGCGCTTTCGCCCTCGGCGTTCGCGCAGAAGGCCGATGCGCCCGCCAAGAAACTCTACTGCTGGGATGACAAAGGCACGCGCGTGTGCAGCGATGCACTGCCCGCCGAAGCCCTGAACCGCGAGCGTGATGAAATCAGCGCCAAGAGTGGCCTGCGCACGGCGACCGTGGCACGTGCGCTCACCGAGGAAGAAAAGGCCCTGGCCGAATCCGACGCGCAGCAACGCAAGGTCGACGAGGCTGCAGTGGCCACGCGCCGCCGCACCGACCAGGCGATGCTGGCGTCGTACCAGTCGGAAGCAGAACTGGGCCGTGTGTTCGGCGAACGCACCAGCATCGTGGACAACAGCATCCGCACCGCGCGCTACAACGTCGTCAGCCTGCGCGATGGACTGGTCAGCATGCTGCAGACCGCCGGCGATCGCGAGTTGGCCGGCAAGCCGATTCCACCGGAGATGGCCGCCAACATCGCCAAGCGCCACCGCGAACTGGTGCGCCAGCATCAACTGCAGGCGAGCTTCGAGAAACAGCGCGTCGAACTGGACGCGGAAATCGCCGACATCATCAAGCGCTATCGGCAGATGAAGGGGATGGAAGAGGGTGCGCCTGTCGCGAGTGTGGAGCAGGCGGTCAAACAATAGTTAGACCGCTCATGCACCCTTACACGATGCTCAAAGAATTGCTCGGCGAGTTGGGCGCTGAGTTGACCTCCGAGGATTTGCATGCCGACGTGTTTGGTAGCTATGTGGCTACTTACGCCAATAGCGGTCGCGCCATCCGCTTGGTCTGGGACGGGAAAGACGGGTGGGGATTCGTGCAGCTACACCGCTCTGGCGACGACTGGGCGGACGCCACGGATTTCCTGACAGAGGGAGACCTTGAGAGCGTGCCCCAGAACCATGTCAAGATTGAGCGGTTCCGGCAGGTCGTCGCCGCACTTCTGCAGTGAGCGGTTTAACAATTCATTCAAGCCGAACTTGCTTCGTTACGGCAAACAGGCGGCAGATAAAGCTTGCCACCCGTTTGCCTTCACTACGCAAGTCGGATTAATTCAGGCGTTAGGCCGCAATAATCCTTCCACAAGGCGAAGTAATGAACCGCATGATTCAAATCTTGCTCCTTCTCTCAGCATTCGCATTACCACTTCCTGCAAAGGCCCAAGTCGGCATCACGTACAACGAAGGGCCGGTTACAGCCGTAACCTACTTGAAGATCGAGTATGGCCACTTTGATGAGTACGTTGATTGGCTGAACTCCACTTGGAGGCCGCTAAATGAAGCTAAAAAGAAGGCGGGGTTGATCATCGACTACAAGGTTTTTGCCGCGCGTCCAAAGACGCCGGAAGATCCCAATGTAATTTTCATGATTACGTATCCAAATATGGCCAGCTTTGATCGGCGAGCGGAAGAAGATGTATTTGCCGTAAAGATGATTGGCAGCGCAGAAGATCAGAACAAGGCGAGGGTAGAACGCAGTTCCTATCGGAAGAACTTGGGCAGTGAGCTGATTCGAGAAATCATCTTGAAGTGATGCGTTCCATCAAAAATGGCGAGCGCGGTGCGGGTTCCGCCCTACGCGCTACGAAACAACAATTCTCCCGTCCGAAAGAAAACAAATAAGGATCGTCATCCCGGCGAAAGCCGGGACCCAATTCAGGGTTGGCGAATAGTTGGGTCCCGGCTTTCGCCGGGATGACGACCTTTCCTGAGCAAGTAGTCCGGGCGAGCATCGCGCACCCGGATCGGCCTTACACTGAGACAACACGCGCCCCGGGTGCGCTTCGCTTACCCGGGCTGCTCGCTCCAGCCGGGTTACTAGTAGACCTACCGATCCCTTCGTGCAGGTAGAAACCAACATGCAGTTGAGTCAGATCAAACCAACCACGATTGCACTGCTGCTGGCTGCCTTGTTCATGGTCGTGGTCGGCACGTACACCGACAACGGCGGATTCCAGCTCGCGGGCATCATCCTGCTGGTGGTCGTGCTGATTACCGCATTCAACCAGGCGCGCCAACAGGGAAAACCCTGAGCGCACGCAGAAGAGGGAGATCGACATGCCGAATAAACAAATCGCAATCGAATTCCTGACCATGGCCGCGGCCGGCGAGGTCGCCGAAGCCTATGCGCGGCATGTCGCACCGCAGTTCACGCATCACAACCCGCACTTTGCACATGACCGCCAATCGCTGCTGGATGCCATGGCCGCCAGCGCGGAGGCGGAGCCGAACAAGTCGTTCGAAGTCATGCGCGTCCTCGAAGACGCCGACACCGTCGCGGTGCATTCCCGCTTGACCCGCGTCAGCGCCAATGCGCAATACGCCGTCGTGCACCTCCTGAAGTTCAGCGATGGAAAGATCGTGGAGATGTGGGACATCGTGCAGGAAGTGCCGGCCGACTCGCCCAATGCAATCGGCATGTTCTGACACGATGTAGCCCGGGTAGAGCGCAGCGAAACCCGGGGCCGTTGGCGGATCGTTTCAAAGCCCCGGGTTTCGCTGCGCTCTACCCGGGCTACATGTTGCTTCCGTGCAAGGCGCCATCCGGGTGCGTTACGCTTGCCCGGGCTACCGATGCTGACGGCAAAGTCTGCGGAGACGATCCAATGAAGCTGTATGCCCACCCCTTCTCGTCCTACAGCCAGAAAGTCCTGATCGCGCTGTATGCGAACGACACGCCGTTCGACTACCGCAACCTGGAAGATCCCACCGCCAACGCCGAGCTCGCGGCGCTGTGGCCACTCAAGCGCTTTCCCGTGCTCGTGGATGCGGGGCGCACGGTGCTGGAGAGCAGCACCATCATCGAACACCTGCAGCTCCACCATCCAGGCCCGGAGCGCATGATCCCCGACGGCGATGCCGGCATCGAGGCGCGCATGCTGGATCGCATCTTCGACAACGAAGTGATGACCCCGATGCAGAAGATCGTCCACGACGCCATGCGCGCGGAGCCTGATCGCGATGCGTATGGCGTGGCCCACGCGCGCCGCCTGCTGGACAGCATTTACGCGTGGCTGGACCAACACCTCGCCGGCCGCAATTGGGCCGCAGGTGAAACGTTCACGCTGGCGGATTGCGCCGCGGCGCCGTCGCTGTTCTACGCGGACTGGGCGCATGAAATTCCACGCCACCACGCCCACCTGCGCGCCTACCGCGCGCGCGTACTGGCCCACCCCCATGTCGCCCGCGCCGTGGACGAGGCCAGGCCGTTCCGCCACTACTTCCCGCTGGGCGCGCCGGATCGTGATTGAGCGGCGCTGCGGTTGTCATTGCAGGGTCGATCCAAATCACTGCAAAGCCCGAGCGCATGCCAAACGCTCGATTTTTTAAGCAGGACCATCGGACCACACGAGGCGTTGGATGCCATGCACATCACTGCTGCCGCCCCATCAGACCTGGAACACGCCGTAGGCTGCCTGGCCACGGCATTCGCGCAGGATCCGATCACGGGATTCCTGCTTGGAACCGGCCCGGACTACCCACGACGGGTGACACGGTTTTTCACGCTGTTGATGCGGGCACGCATCGCCCTTGCAATGCCGGTCCTGTTGGCACGCGATGAGGGCGGCGTGCGTGGGGCCGCGATGGGATACACCACGGCACGCCCCACCTGGCCAAGCGCGATCACTGAAGACTGGGATGCTTTCGAGGAACACATCCCCGGCTTGACCGAGCGCATGGCACGCTACGACGAGATCGCCGCGCAGGGCATGCCGCCCGCGCCACACTATTACCTCGGCGTGATCGGCATTGATCCTGCCCTGCAGGGCCTCGGCGTCGGCAGGCAATTGCTCGCGTCGTTCTGCGATCTTTCCGCGAGCGACCGGTTGTCCAGCGGGGTCTACCTGGAAACAGCGAACCCCTCGAATGTGCAGTTCTACGCACGCAACGGCTTTACCGAAACGGGAAGGGGAACACTTGGTAGCGCAACGTTGTGGTGCATGTTCCTGGAGCACTGACTTCGGCACCGCGGACGAACCGGCACTCGAAGTGCGATACCCCGTGGTTTATTCCAGCTGCGGCTGCTGCAACCCCACGACACGGAGACAGGCATGAGGACGCTCAGGATCATCGAACACATCTCGCTGGACGGGGTGATGCAGGTTTCCGGCGACGACGGCGACTTCCCCTATGGCGACTGGACGGCGCCGTATCGCACACCCGCGGGCCGCGACGCGATGCTGGCTGCGCATGGCGAGCGCTTCGATTTGCTGCTGGGGCGTCGCACCTACGATGCATGGGCTGGCTTCTGGCCATTGGCGCCCAGCAGTGAGATAGGCGACCGACTGAACGCGGCAACCAAATTCGTCGCCACCCATCGTCCGCAAAGCCTCGAATGGGGTCCGTTCGCGTGCTTGGGGCCGGACATCATCGAAGGTATCCACCACATCAAGTCGCAGGGCGGCCCGGACCTTGTCCTGTCGGGCAGCGCCACGCTGACGTCAACGGTGCTTGAGCATGGCTTGGCCGATGAAGTGGTGTTGGCGGTCTATCCGGTACTGCTTGGCGTGGGCAAGCGCTTCTTCGCGGAAGGAACCCCGGCGCGCGCATTCGAGCTGGCCAGCACGCAGGCTACTCCGTCCGGCATTCTCCTCAATACCTACAAAGCCGCAGGGCCACTTAAGAACGTGTAGCCCAGTTAGAGCGCAGGCTTGTGCCTCAGTAGATCCGAGCTTGCACGGATGTTCCTGATTTGCGCGAAGAGCGACCGAGCAAGCTCGGATCTACAAGGATGGCAACTGATGCCGACCGCCGGTCTATGGACCCGCCCTCTGCCTCAGAACGTCGCCTTCAACTCCGGCGCCACGATGGCCAGGTGCGCACGGAATTCGTCCTTGATACGTTCCAGTGCTTCCTTGCTGTCGGCTTCGAAACGCAGCACCAGGATGGGCGTGGTGTTGGACGCACGCACCAGGCCCCAGCCGTCTTCCCAATCCGCACGCAGGCCATCGATGGTGGACTGGCGCGCGCCTTCGAAATGCGCGCTGTCGACGAAACGCTGCACGATGTCGTGCGGACTGCCCGATTCCACCGGCACCTTGATCTCCGGCGTGGACAGCGCGTTCGGAAGCGCGTTCAACACCTCGCTCGGCGTCTCGTCGCGCGACGCCAGGATTTCCAGCAGGCGCGCCGCGGCATACATGCCGTCGTCGAAGCCGTACCAGCGCTCCTGGAAGAAGAAGTGCCCGCTCATCTCGCCGGCCAGTTCCGCGCCGGTTTCGCGCATCTTGGCCTTGATCAGCGAATGCCCGGTCTGCCACATCAGCGGCGTGCCGCCGTGGCGCAGGATCCAGCCCTGCAGCTTGCCGGTGCACTTCACGTCGTAGATGACCAGCGCGCCGGGATTGCGTTCCAACACGTCGGCGGCGAACAGCATCAACAGGCGATCGGGGAAGATGATCTCGCCTTCCTTGGTCACCACGCCCAGGCGATCGGCATCGCCGTCGAAGGCCAGGCCCAGGTCGGCGTCGAAACGCTTGACGGTCTGGATGAGGTCTTCGAGGTTGTGCGGCTCGCTGGGATCGGGGTGATGGTTGGGGAAGGTGCCATCGACGTCGCAATACAAGGGAATCACATCGGCACCGATGGCTTCCAGCAGCTGCGGCACGATGCCGCCGGCCACGCCGTTGCCGGCGTCGACCACCACTTTGAGGCGGCGATCCAGCTGCACGTCGTCGGCGATGCGCTGGATGTAGTCCGCATCGACTTCGCGTTGCAGCAGGCTGCCGGGCATCGCGGTCTCATGCAGGCGGTGTTCGCTGATGCGGGTGTAGAGGTCGGTGATGGCGTCGCCGGACAGGGTCTGCCCGCCGATCACGATCTTGAAGCCGTTGTAGTCCGGCGGGTTATGGCTGCCGGTCACCGCCACGCTGCTGCCGGTGCGCAAATGGTAGGCGGCGAAATAGGCCACGGGCGTCGGCGCCAGTCCGATGTCGATGACGTTGCGACCGGCCTTGCGCAGGCCTTCGATGAGGCCGGCGGACAGTTCGGGGCCGGACAGGCGGCCGTCGCGGCCGACCACGATGTCGTACAGGCCCTGTTCTTCCATCAGTGAACCGATGGACTGGCCGATGCGTTCGGCCACGTCCACGCTGAGCGTGGTGCCGACGATGCCGCGGATGTCATAGGCCCGGAAGATACCGGGGTCCACTTCGATACGTGCGCTGCTTGGTGCCACGGTGTCTACGTCCTTGTGGGTGGTTTCAGAACTCTTGCTTGTCGCCGGCAACGGTTCCCGTTGCAGGGCTTCGACCAGGGTAGGCTCGGCCTCGGTGTCCGTATCAATCGAACCGGTGCGCTTGCCGAAGTTGAGGTTCACGCGTCCCTTCGCCACCAGTGCGGCGAGCGCAGCCAGTCCGGCGAATACCAGCGCGGCCACCAGGCTGGCGATGGCACCCAGGCCCATCGGGCCATCGGTGCCGTCGGGCAGGCCCGCCACGATGCGCAGGCCGGTCTTGCCAATCGGTCGGGCGAGTGCCTCCGCACCTTCGGACAGACCGCTGTTGCCGGCCTGGTGGATGGTGTAACTGCCCTGGCGCAGGGCCAGGTAGGCATTGCCGGGCACGTCGCCGCTCTTGAAGCTGTCCGTGAGCACGGCCAGCGGAAAGCCCACGAACACGACGCGGCCCTGTGCCGGCGCCGCCAGTCCCAAGGTGTTCTGCTTGTCGCCACGCACCACGCGCGCCACTGCTTTGCCCTGGGTCAGGGCGGCTTCCAGCAAAGCCAGCTTGCTGAAGCCGAACTGGGTTGGATCGGCATAGCCGGCGTCGAGGTCCGCAGGCAACACCTGCACGGGGCCGGCCTGCTTCCAGTCCTTGCCGATGGCCGCCGCCGCAGCCGCCGTGTCACCAGCGCGCAAGCTGGCTTGCACGGGCGCGGCCGCGACCCGTTGCGTGAGCTGGGCCGTGAGCGCGGTGAGGTTCTGTTCGGTGGCCGCCAGGCTGGCGTCACGCGCCTGCTGCAAGCCTTGTTCCAGCCGGGATTCCCGCCACTGCTGCACGCCGCTCCAGCCGAACCAGAGCGCCAGCAGCGCGAACAACACCGCAAGCAGCGGCAATACCCGCCGCAGTTCCGCCATGGGCAGGTGTGACGTGGCGGTTTTCTTATCGGCCATCTTCAATTGCCCCTAATCAGCGGACGCCTGTGTGGCCGAAGCCCCCTTCGCCACGCGCGCTGTCCGCAAAAGTATCCACGACTTGCAAGCTTACCCGCGTGACGGGCAGCACAACCAGCTGCGCGATGCGGTCCCCGGGCTGGATGGTGAAGGTTTCCTGGCTGCGGTTCCATACGCTGATCAGCAGCGGGCCCTGGTAGTCCGCATCGATCAGGCCGGTGCCATTGCCCAGCACGATGCCGTGGCGGTGGCCCAGGCCGGAACGCGGCAGTATCACCGCGCACAGCTGCGGATCACCCAGGTGGATGGCGATGCCGCTGGGTACCAGCGCGGTCTCGCCGGCGCCGAGGGTCAGCGGCGCATCCACGGCGGCGCGCAGGTCCATGCCCGCGCTGGCCACGGTGGCGTAGGCGGGCAACGGCCATTCGTCGCCGAAGCGGGGATCCAGCAGCTTCACTTCCATGGCGTGGGTGGCGGCGGTCTTGCTCACGGTGGGTGTCATGCGTCCAGTCGCTCCACGATCAGGTCGATCAGTTCATCGGCCAGGCGCGTCTTCGCGCCGGGGGCGAACACGCGCTCGCCGTCGCTCCAGAACGCGGTCATCGCGTTCTGGTCGCTTTCGAACCCGCCGTCGGCCACGCCCACGCGGTTGGCGACGATCAGGTCCAGGTGCTTGGCCACCAGCTTGCCGCGCGCGTAGCCGGCGACGTTTTCGGTTTCCGCGGCGAAGCCGACCACCAGCTTCAGCGACTGGGTCTGCGCGGCGACCTCGGCCAGGATGTCGGGCGTGCGCACCAGGTCCAGTGCGAGTGATTCGTTGGACTTCTTGATCTTGTTGGCGGCCGGCACGCGCGGCGTGTAATCGGCCACGGCGGCGGCACCGATGTAGATGTCGGCCGGGAAGGCGGCGAACACCGCTTCGCGCATCTGCGCCGCCGAACGCACGTCCACCCGGGTCACGCCGGCAGGCGTGGGCAGATGCACGGGGCCGGCGACCAACACCACCTCCGCGCCGCGCCGCGCCGCGCTGGCCGCGACGGCGAAGCCCATCTTGCCGCTGCTGCGGTTGCCCAGGTAGCGCACCGGATCAAGGTCTTCATACGTGGGTCCGGCGCTGACCACGACCTTGTAACCGTGCAGGGCGGCGTTGCCGGTGGGTGCCGGGCTGGACGTGAGCGCCGCCACGATCGCGTCAGGTTCGCTGAGGCGGCCGGGGCCGGATTCGCCTTCGGCCAAGGGGCCGTCTTCCGGGCCGATGACCTGCACGCCGTGCGCCTTCAGCGTCGCGACATTGGCCTGGGTCGCCGGGTGCTGCCACATGCGGTGGTTCATGGCCGGGGCCACGGTGATGGGTGCCGTTGTGGCGAGGCACAGGGTAGTCACGAGGTCGCTGGCGAACCCGTGCGCAAGCTTGGCCAGCAGGTCCGCGGTGGCGGGCGCCACGATGATGCGGTCGGCCCAGCGCGCCAGTTCGATATGGCCCATCGAGGCTTCCGCCGCACTGTCCCACAGGCTGGTGCGGGTCGGCGAACCGGACAGCGCCTGGAAGCTGAGCGGGGTGACGAACTGCTGCGCGCCTTCGGTCATGGCCACCTGCACCTCGGCACCGGCCTCGCGCAGGCGGCGCACCAGTTCCAGCGCCTTGTAGGCCGCGATGCCGCCACCCACGCACAGCAACACGTGCTGTCCTTTCAATGTGTCCGCCACGTCGGGGAATTCCTATCGCCGTACAGGCACTTAGCTTACCCGATGCACCCCTCGCCCCTGATGCCATTGGGGCATGACACCCGCCAACCTTGTCCTATGCACATACGCGACTGGCCCGCCGACGAACGCCCCCGTGAAAAGCTCCTCGCCCACGGTGCCGGCACGCTGTCGGACGCGGAATTGCTGGCGATCTTCTTGGGTTCAGGCCTGCGCGGGCAGGACGCAGTGGAAACGTCCCGCGCCCTGCTGGCCAGCCACGGCCCCTTGCGTGCGCTGCTGGAAAACGATGCGGCGAGGATGGCCAAGCTGCCCGGGTTGGGGCCGGCCCGCGCCTGCAAACTGGTCGCCGCGCTGGAGCTAGGGCATCGGCACCTGGCGGCCGGGCTTGAACGTGGGGAAGTGCTCACCGACCCCGCCTCGGCCGGCCGCTACTTCGCCCAGCGCCTGCGCGGACGCCAGCACGAGGTGTTCGCCGCCCTGTTCCTGGACACCCGCCACCGGGCGCTGGGCTTCGAGGAAATGTTCCAGGGCACGGTGGACGGTGCCGAAGTGCATCCCCGCGAAATCGTGCGCCGGGCATTGGCCCACAACGCTGCGGCCGTCATCGTGGGCCACAACCATCCGTCCGGGGATGCGGAGCCCTCTGCCGCGGACCGCGCGGTGACCGCCCGACTCAAGCAGGCGCTGTCGCTGGTCGAAGTGCGGCTGCTCGATCATTTCGTGGTGGGGGATGGGCCGCCCGTGTCGCTGGCATCCCGGGGCTGGGTTTGAGTGTGTACCGTTGACACTCGACCCCCAGTGCGTACGATACACACGCAGTGAACAGCAAGGCGCTGATCCGCGAACTGGAAGCCGTCGGCTGGGTACTCGTCCGCACGCGTGGTTCGCATCACGCGTTCCAGCATCCACGGCAGCCCGGCACTCTTGTAGTCCCGCATCCGAAAAAAGACCTCGGCAAGGGATTGGTAGCCGCCATCCGCAGACAAGCCGGGTTGTAACGAGGCCAACGACATGCGCTACCCCATCGCCATCGAACCCGGAACCGGCGGCCGCGCGTTCGGCGTCGCCATCCCCGACCTCCCCGGCTGTTTTTCCGCGGGCGACACCCTGGATGAGGCGCTCGACAATGCCGAAGTCGCTGCCACCTTGTGGATAGACGCCGCGCTGGATGCCGGACAGGCCATTCCCAAGCCCTCGTCCGTGGACGCCATCCGTAACCAGGCGGACTACGCCGGCTGGCTGTTCGCAGTGGTGATGGTAGACCCGGCGCAACTGGACGACACCATCGAGCGCGTCAACATCACCTTGCCGCGCCGCGTGCTGCGCCGGCTCGACACCAAGGCCAGGGAAGCGGGCGAAACCCGATCCGGTTATATCGCGCGCATGGCAATCGGTTGAACGTGCACGGCGACCGCGCCGCCGTAGTCGGCTAAAATCCCTGCATTCCGCGTGACCGCGTTTCCAGCAGAACTCCTTTGAAACCCCAACTCCGCGCCCTGATCGCCCAAGGCATTGACGCTTTGCGCAGCGCTGGCACCTTGCCGGCCGACACCGCCACCCCGGATTTCGTGGTCGAGCGCCCCAAGACCCGCGAGCACGGCGACTTTTCCACCAATGCCGCGATGCTGCTGGCCAAGCCGGCGCGCAGCAATCCGCGCGCGCTGGCACAGGCACTGGTCGCCGCGCTGCCGTCCAGCGATGACATCGCGAACGTCGAGATCGCAGGCCCGGGCTTCATCAATTTCCACCTGAGCCCCGCCGCCTACCAGCGCGAAGTCGTGACCGCGCTGGAACAAGGCGCGGCCTATGGCCGCAACGGTTCGGGCGAAGGCAAGACGGTCGGCGTGGAATATGTGTCCGCCAATCCCACCGGGCCGCTGCATGTTGGCCACGGTCGCGCGGCCGCCATCGGCGACTGCATCGCACGCGTGCTGCAGGCCAACGGCTGGAACACCAAGCGCGAGTTCTATTACAACGACGCCGGCGTGCAGATCGAGAACCTGGCCCTGTCGGTGCAGGCGCGCGCGCAGGGCTTGAAACCTGATGACGCCGGCTGGCCCGAGTCTGGCTACCGCGGCGACTACATCCAGGATGTCGCCGATGCCTACCTGCGTGGCGAGACAGTGGAATCCGACGGCCATGCGATCACCGGCGCGAAAGATCCCGCCAACCTCGACGCGATCCGCCGTTTTGCCGTGGCCGCGCTGCGCCGCGAACAGAACGGTGACCTGGCCGCGTTCGACGTGTCGTTCGACACCTACTTCCTGGAAAGTTCGCTGTACGCCGACGGCAAGGTAGCGGAGACGGTGGAGCGGCTCGCCGCCACCGGCCACACCTACGAGGAAGGCGGCGCCCTGTGGTTGAAGACCACGGACTTCGGTGACGACAAGGACCGCGTGATGCGCAAGTCCGACGGCACCTTCACCTATTTCCTGCCGGACGTGGCCTACCACCTCAGCAAGTGGCAGCGTGGCTACGGGCGCGCCATCACCGAACTGGGTGCCGACCACCACGGTTCGCTGGCACGCGTGCGCGCCGGTTTGCAGGCGCTGGACGTGGGCATCCCGCAAGGATGGCCGGAATACGTGCTGCACCAGATGGTCACGGTGATGCGTGGCGGCGTGGAAGTGAAACTGTCCAAGCGTGCGGGCAGTTATTTCACCCTGCGCGACCTGATCGACGAAGCCGGCCGTGATGCCACGCGCTGGTTCCTGATCGCGCGCAAGCCCGATTCGCAGCTGACCTTCGACATCGACCTGGCCCGCGAGCAGAGCAAGGACAATCCGGTCTACTACGTGCAGTACGCACACGCCCGCGTGTTCCGCATCCTCGACAAGGCGGTGGAGCGCGGCTACCACTACGACCAGGCCAACGGACTGGCGCATCGCGCCTTGCTGGACGACGAACATTCCCTGTTGCTGATGGTGGAACTGTCGCGCTACCCGGAAGTGGTGGAGAGCGCCGGACAACTGCTGGAGCCGCACCTGATCGCGCAATACCTGCGCGAGTTGGCCTATGCTTTCCACACGTGGTACCACGAAGTGCAGGCGCTGGTCGAAGACGCCAACCTGCGCGATGCACGCCTCGCGCTGGCAGTCGCCACGCGGCAGGCGCTGGCCAACGGACTGGACCTGCTGGGCGTCAGCGCCCCGGAGAAAATGTAAGTGCACGATATGAACATGGAGAACAGATAGATGGCGGCACCACGCAACAAGAACCAGGCGCGCCGCAAAGGCAGCAGCCAGGGCACGCCCGGTTGGGTCTGGCTGGTCGCAGGACTGGTGCTGGGCGCCGCCCTGATCTTCATCGTCCCGGGCTTGCTGAAGAAGGACGGCGACGGTTTCTTCCGTCCGCAACCCAATCCCGACGCGTTGCCCGCGCAAGTGGCGGATGCCGACAGCAACGCCGACGACGTCGCGCCGGAAACGTCCACCGCGACCTCGCAGCCGGATGCGGTGATGGACGACACCGCCGCCAAGGAAACCCAGTACGACTTCTACACCTTGCTGCCCGGCAAGGAAGTGCAGATGTCCGACGCCGAACTCGCCGCCAGCGCGCGCGCCGAACAGGCGAACGAAGCGCGTGCCGCCAAGGCCGCGGCCGATGCAGCGGCTGCGGCCAATCCCAAGCCGCTTCCGGAAACCACCGCGACAAGCGTTGCCGCTGATCCCGCGAGCCAGACCGCATCGACGACGCCCGCGGCCACCGCGCCCGACAAGCCGGCGGCCAGCGATGCGCGCTACATACTGCAGGCCGGTGCGTTTGGCGCGTCGGGCGATGCGGAATCCACCAAGGCCAAGATCGCCTTGCTGGGTTTGTCGGCGCGCGTGGAATCGGCGCAGATCAATGGCAAGACCGTCTACCGCGTGCGCATGGGGCCGTACGGCACTGCCAGCGAACTGGCGGAAGCCAAGCAGAAACTCGCCAATGGCAACCTGCCGGCGATGGCCATCAAGGCACAATGACCGCATGAACGAATCGTCCGTGAAGCGCCTGCTCATCGCCTCCTTGGCCGCCCTGGTGGTGATGGGACTGCTGGCCTTCGCCAGCGCCTACATTCCCGGCACGAAAAACCTGACGACGGGCGCACTGGGACACGTGGATCCGGTCAATTCACTGGTGACCGCCATCGCCATGTGCCTGGGTGGTTACCTGGGCGGCAAGCGCTTCATCGGGGTCGCCCTGCTTCTGATGGTCGTCATGTGGATCGCCACCGTCGTGGTCATGCTGCAGGTGGGCGTGCAGGTTGAAGCCAAGACGCTTGGGAGCGTGCTTGCCTACAATCGCTCCCAGATTCTTTTTTCACTGCTCGCGGCAACCGCAGGCGCCGCGATAGGCGCGTGGCTGCAGATGAAGCGTGCGACGTAGCGAGTGAACTGAAGAGGGTCTGATTGATTTTCCCGTTCGTGGTGAGCCCCGGGCTTGATCCGGGGCTCACCACGAACGGAATTCTTTTCCCCCCACATTTCCAAGAGTCGCCGCATGCCCAAGACCGTCCTTATCACCGGCGCTACCTCCGGCTTCGGCGCCGCCGCCGTAAAACGTTTCGCCAATGCAGGCTGGAATGTGATCGCCACCGGTCGCCGTGCGGAACGCTTGCAACCGCTGGTGGACGAATTCGGCGCGGACAAGGTGCATGCCGCTGCCTTCGACATCCGCGACGAAGCCGCGATGGAAGCCGCCTTGGTCGCATTGCCAGATGGTTTCCGCGACATCGACCTGCTGGTCAACAATGCCGGCCTGGCCCAGGGCACCGCCCCCGCGCAAAGCGCCTTGTTGTCGGACTGGCGCACGATGATCGACACCAACATCACCGCCCTGGTCACGCTGACCCATCGGCTGCTGCCGTTGCTGGTGGAGCGCAAGGGCGCCATCATCAACATCAGTTCGGTAGCCGGCGTGTATCCGTATCCGGGCGGCAATGCCTATGGCGGCAGCAAGGCCTTCGTCAGCCAGTTCTCGCTGGGCCTGCGCAGCGACCTGCACGGCACCGGCGTGCGCGTGACCACGATTGAACCGGGCATGGCGGAAACCGAATTCACCCTGGTGCGCACCCATGGCGACCAGGCGGCCTCCGACAAGATCTACAGCGGTGCACACCCGATGACCGCCGAAGATATCGCCGAGACGATTTACTACGTGGCCACGCTGCCGCCACACCTCAATATCAACCGCCTGGAAATCATGCCGGTGACGCAATCGGTGGCGGGCTTCCAGGTCTTCCGCGGTTAGTTTTTTTGCCCGTCATCCACGCGAAGGCGGGAATGATGGTTCATTGATCGTGGCTTGCAATGGATTCCTGCGCACGAAGCGTCCGCGCAACTTCAGGAAGGGCTTCTCCACCAGGTAATGCAGCACCGCGCCTACCGCCAGGGCGGCGACGGCATAGGCCACGAAGGCAATGACGCCGCGACCTTCAAGTTGAGCACCGAACAGCTCCTGGGTCACGTGGAACGTCGCTTTATGGGTCAGGTACAGGCTGAAGGATGCAGCGGCCACCCAGCCCATCCCGGGCAACGCGCGCTTGCCGATCCAGCAGCGCTCGCTGGTCCCCGCGCAGACCAGCAAGGCCATGCCGAACGACATCACCGGCCAGCCGATTGAATTCCCCAGCAGGCCAACGCGGTCGCGGAACAGCCAGAACGAAAACGCCATCACGGCCAACCCTGCCAGCAACACTGCGTTGGCATTCGCCTGCAAACGCTGCCAGAGCATTGGCCGGAACGTGCGCAATACGGCCAGCACCACGCCGAAGAGCAAGCCGTCGAGGCGGTTTCAGGTCGGGTAGTAGATGTCTTCGACAAACCAGTTCCGGGATTGCGCACCGGCCTCGTCCAGTGCCGTGTTTTGCAGCCACACGCCACTGCGCAGGGCGATACCCGCCAGCACCACGACCGCGCAAATCACGCTGAATTTCAGCGCCGACGGTCGTCGCATCAAGGCCCAGGCCAACAGCGGGAACACCAGGTAGAAGTGCTCTTCCACACACAGCGACCACGCATGCGAGAACGCCGCGTTGTGCTGGTAGTCGATCGACAGATTCATGAAGAAAGTGGCGAACTTCCACCACGGCTCCATGCCCGGCGCTTCACGCAACCACGGGAAGGCCACGTACAGCGCCAGCACCACCCAGAACGCCGGCAGGATGCGGAACGCGCGGCGCAGATAGAAGTCGCGGAACGACAGCGGCTCGCCGCGTGCCAGTGGACGCAACACCTGGCTGCCGATCAGGAATCCACTGAGCACGAAGAACAGGTCCACGCCCATCCACCCGTAACGCGACAACCACGCCCAGTCTTCGCCCAGTCCGCCGACCACGAAGGAGTGGAACAGCATGACCCAGAGCACGGCCAGGGCACGGAGTAGGTCGAGGCCGGGCATGCGCATGGGGACGGATTCTTGTTCGCGGGTAGTGGAAAAAAAGCGAGTTCGGCGCCTATCAGCAAGCATGCTGCTTTGCCCCTCCCCTTGCCCGCGCAGCGGGTAGGGGGAGAGCCTGCCCCGGACCTGATCCGGGGTTGGGAGGGGATTGCTTTTGATCTTGCTGTAGGCTTTTCGCGGAATACGCGAGAAGCAGGATCAAGAGCAACCCCTCCCCAGCCCTCCCCTGCTTCGCAAGGGAGGGGGCAAAAACTTCAGCTCAGTGGTTCATCCGACAGATACGTATATCCCGTCAAGCCCGCTTCCAACGCATCAGCAAGCCGGTTGGACTCTTCCGCCGGCAACCCCGCCTTCGCCACGCGATCCGCATACGCCGCACGCAGATCGCCGAGCGCATACCCCACGTAATCCAGCATAACGTCCGTGGTATCACCGCTCCGCTGCTGGCTGATGGCGAAACCCTCGCCGTCGCGCTTCACTTCCACCGTGTCGGTATCGCCGAACAGGTTGTGGATGTCGCCCAGGATTTCCTGGTACGCACCGACCAGGAAAAAACCGAGGCGGTAGCTTTCTCCGTGGTTCAAGCCATGCAGCGGCAGCGAGGAATCCAGGCCCTCGTTCTCCACGTAGGTCTTGACCATGCCGTCCGAATCGCAGGTCATGTCGGCGATCACGCCGCGACGCTGCGGCGCTTCGTCGAGGCGTTCGATCGGCAGGATCGGGAACACCTGCTGGATGGCCCACACGTCCGGGATCGACTCGAACACGCTGAAGTTGACGAAATACTTGTCGACCAGGCGCTCGTTCAATTCGTCCAGCAAGTCGCGATGGTTGCGCTCGTCATTGCTGAGTCGCGCACGCACGGCGTGGGCGATGGCGTAGAACAGATCATCGATGCGCGCACGATGGGTCAGGTCCATCTGGCCCAGCGCATACAGGGACAGGCCCTCGCTGTGGTGGTGCTGGGCATCGTGGAACAGTTCCACGGCCGGGCGCGAATCCAGTTCGTCATGGATCTCGCGCAGGTGGCGGATCACCGCGGGTTCGTCGTCATGCGCGGGCGGCACGCGGCCTTCCGGCGCCTGTTCCACTTCCGACACATTGGCAATCAGCACCGCATGGTGCGCGGTCATGGCGCGGCCGCATTCGGTGACGATGCGCGGCGGCGGCAGCTTGTGTTGCTCGCAGGCTTCGGCCAGCGGCTGCACGATGTTGCTGGCGTACTGGTTCAGGCCGTAGTTGATCGAACAATAGCTGCGCGAACGCGTGCCTTCGTAATCGATGCCGAGTCCGCCGCCGACGTCGACGTGGCTGATGGTCGCACCCAGCTTGGACAGTTCCACGAAGTAGCGCGTGGCCTCGCGCATTCCGTTGGCGATGTCGCGCACGTTGGAAATCTGCGAGCCCATGTGGAAATGCAACAGGCCCAGCGTGTCCTGCAGGCCGCTGTCGCGCAATGACTTCCACAGGTCCAGCACCTGGCGCGGGCTGAGGCCGAACTTGGCTTTGTCACCGCCGCTGTTCTGCCATTTGCCTGCGCCGAGCGAAGCCAGGCGCATGCGCACGCCGAGGCCGGGCCTCACGCCCAATGCCTTGGCTTCCTCGATGACCAGGGCGAGTTCCGATGGCTTTTCGATCACGATGAAAGTCTGCAGGCCCAGCTTGCGACCGATCAGCGCCAGGCGGATGTATTCCCGGTCCTTGTAGCCATTGCAGACAATCAGGCCGCCCGGGCGCGACAGCGCCAGCACCGCCATCAGTTCCGGCTTGCTGCCCGCTTCCAGGCCGAAACCTTCGCCATGGTGCGAGGCCAGCGTGCCGGCCACGCCGCGATGCTGGTTGACCTTGATCGGATACACGGCGGTGTAGCCGCCGGTGTATTCCCAGTCGGCCTGTGCCTGCGCGAATGCCGCCTGCAGCTTGCCCAGGCGATCGCCCAGGATGTCGGGGAAGCGCACCAGCAGCGGCATGCGCGCGCCGTCGGCACGCGCAGTGTCGACCACGTCCGGCAGCGAAATCGAAGGCCCCGCCGCGCCGTTGGGGCTGACCACCACGTGCCCCGCGGCATCCACGTCGAAATACCCTTCCGCCCAATGCGGGATGGAATAGGTCTTGCGGGCTTGGTCTAGGGACCAGGTGGTCATGGGCGTACTCGGGTGGAGAAAACGGAGGGGCATTCTAACGCCGTCGTGCTTTCGCTACGGTTACGGCCGGCGATGATCTCGGCCATGAAGCCTGCGCCTGGGCTGGTTAAGGGCGCAGGTAAGCCGGCTCGCCGGCGCTACTTCGCACTGCGCGTGCCTGGGCAGGCTCCAGGGATGCACTGAGTACTGTGCAACTTCCTGGCAACTGCAATTGCGCGGCAATGCGTGGTAGTGCGGCTGTTTCGCTGGCTATCGATCCGGCCCAGTCCAGCAGTATCAGGAAGTGAGGCATCACTTCGACACCGGTCAGCGGTCGACGCACGATCCAGGCTTTGCGCACTTTATGGTAACCACGCAGTGCGCGCGCCAACTCATGCAATTGGGCGCTATCCAGCGCGTGTGCCTGCAAGGCTTCCTTGCTGTCTGCAAGCCGATCCTCCACGCCCCCTGCATAACGCAGGCGCAGGTCATCGATCTGCGAATGCAACGCGGATGCACCCGGCTGTCCACGCGCATGTCTATCCAGTGCATGCAGGGCCGGCTGCACGAGCTTGGTATCCAACTCCATCGCGCGCTCCAGATGCGACACGCCTTCACTCTCCTTGCCGCGCTTCAGCAGCAACGCGCCGAACCGGTAGTGGCCGTTGGCGTTGGAAGGCGCACGCACCAGCGCCGTCCGGTACAGCGGCAATGCATCGATGCCCGGGTGATGTTCGTCCGACAAACAAGCCAGCTCCACGGCTTCGGCAGGTGTATGCGTGGCATGAGCTTCCAGTTCGGCAAGACGCGTACGCTCCCGCTGCACTGCGTGATGGCGTGCTCTCCATTCGGGCTCGGCAGCCGTGCGCCACTCAAGGCTGAAGCGCTTCTGCAATCGCGTGTCGAGTTCGCCCAGCATGTCCGCTGCGGCGACGCCTGTAGTTCCCGCCAATTGCGCCGGTTCCGACTTCAAGGCGAGCAACCGCTTCGTGAGGGTGGGATGTGTGTCATCCGGTGCAGGCTGACGCGCCAGCAACCGCGAGGGCAGCGGCGCACCCCTGGGCAGTTCTTGCGGCAGCTCTTTTGCAAGCTGCTCGTGGACGGCAATGGGCGGATACGCTTGTGCGCGAGCCGAGTCCTGCACTTGCGGCCAGAACTGTCCGTCCATCCAGTCTGACGCCAGCTCGATGCGCACCAGTGCACTGGCCATCGCATCAGCACCGGCGGCGTGCGCAGCGACTTCGTCCGCGGCGTATTCCTGGCGTCGCGCCAGCACCTGACTGTAGGCATCGAAGTACGGCGCGTACCAGCGGAAGAAGAGCCAGAGCAACTGCCCTCCAGCCACACCGCCAGCAGCCATGCCTTCAAGCAGGCGGTGCCAGCTACTGCGCAGGCGATAGATCCAGCCTGTGAAATGACCGTGCCCACCATGGAAATGACCGAATTCGTGTGCAACCACGGCCGCCAGTTCACGACGATCCAACGCATGCAACAGCGGCAGGCCAAGGATCAGGTAGTGGCGCTGACCCCAAAACACCAATCCACGGGGTACATAAGCAGCAGCGGCATTGAGTTCTGCATTGATGACGATGCCATCCAAGGGCGTGGCACCTACAAACTGGCGGATGCGCTCTACTTCCTGACGCAGTTCGGGTGCCTCGCCAGGCTGCAGGGTATGGCCTTCCGGCGGCACGAAGCGGATCCACAAGGCGCGTGCGACTACTGTACCTGCAACGCCCAGCACGATGATCGGGATAGCAATGGCCGGATCGACAGGTGGACGTACGATCAGAACATAGAGGGCGATGAACACCAGCAGGCCAAAGGTGCACACAAGTGCAGCGGCCAGCACGGCGTAACCCAGTGCCGCCAACAGCGCCAGCTTCAGCCGGTAACGCGCGGGCGCCTGTTCGGCCTCGCGCTCCAATCGCTCGACCAGTTGTCGCCGCGCGTCCCCTGACTCCATTCCCAATCCCCCGCTACATCCCTGATGGATGCTAAGCCATCGCAGCCTGCCTGTAACGCGGTATCCGGTACAATTCGCGCCCTTCCCGCAATCGGCTCCACGGCGATGACAAACGACAGCACCTGGCACATCGAATACTTCCAGCCCACCGGTTCCGCCATCGGCTTCCGCACCACCGGGAAACTTGATGAAGTGCAGTCGCCGTTCCAGAAGATCGAGATCTACGGCACCACCGACTGGGGCAACCTGATGCTGATCGACGGCGCGGTGATGCTGACCACGCGCGACAATTTCTTCTATCACGAGATGATCAGCCACCCGGCGCTGTTCACTCACGCGGATCCGAAGCGCGTGGTGATCATCGGTGGCGGCGATTGCGGCACGCTGCGCGAGGTGCTGAAGCACCCCGGCGTGCAGAGCGCGACCCAATGCGACATCGACGAGCAGGTCACGCGCATGTCGGAGAAGTATTTCCCCGAACTGTGTGATTCCAACAGCGACCCGCGCGCCGAACTGCTGTTCGACGACGGCATCGCCTACATGGCCAACTGCCCTGCCGGCAGCGTGGACGTGGTGATCGTGGATTCCACCGATCCGGTCGGCCCGGCCGAAGGCCTGTTCAACAAGGCGTTCTACGAAAGCTGCTTCCGCGCGTTGAAAGACGACGGCATCCTGGTGCAGCAATCGGAATCACCGCTGGCGCTGCTGGATCTGATCAACGAGATGCGCGGCGAGATGCGCAAGGCCGGCTTCACCACCTTCAAGACCCTGCCGTTCCCGCAGCCCTGCTATCCGACTGGCTGGTGGAGCGTGACGCTTGCGAGGAAGCATTCCAATTCAAAGACGGGCGGCTTCGATTTCCGCGAAGGCGATGCCAGCAGCAAGGCGTTCGACACGCTGTACTACAGCGCGCATCTGCACACCGGCGTGCTGGTGGCACCGCCGTTCGTGGCGAAGGCGCTGGGGGAATAAATCCCTATGTAGCCCGGGTAGAGCGCAGCGAAACCCGGGGCTGTGGCGGATCAACTAAAAAAGCCCCGGGTTTCGCTGCGCTCTACCCGGGCTACGCCTATTGCAACAAGCCGATGAAAGCTTGCGCCAACGCTTCGGGTGATCGGCGCAGGATCGTGGCGTTGACCTGCAGGCCTATCTCCTTGGCGTCCGCCGGCCCTGCAGAAAGCACGATCCCTTTCTGCATGGCCCGCTCCGCCAGGAGTCCAGGCGCAATGCCGGGCAACGCGAGGAAGAACTTGCTGGTGCCGTTCTCCACCTTGCGCACGGTGTAGCGGCCATCGGCTTGCAGCAGGGCGATCAGCTGCTCTGCTGCTCGCCACGCGTTCGCATATTCCTGTTCATAGCCATCCACATACTTCGCGACCAGCGCGACTTGTGGCCAGGCGTGCGGCAGCGAGCCACCGAACATCCGCCGCGTGTGGAACAGGCCGTCGATGAACGTCGCATCGCCGGCAAGGATGGCGCCAGACGTCCCGTTGAAATGTTTCCACAAGGACACGTAGACGGTGTCGAACAGGGCCGCGTATTCCTTGACGCTTTTGCCGGTGTGTTGCGGAAGATTGAACAGCCGCGCGCCGTCCAGGTGCAGCCGGATGCCTTGCTTGCGTGCGTAGCGGCAGACACGCTCCAGCGCGTCGAATTCGACCACCTGGTGGTCTTTCCGTCGCACCGGGGTTTCAATGGAGATCGCGCCGACGTTCAATTCGACGCGACCCTGCGCCGTACGCTCCACCCAGCGCTTGACCTCATCCAGGCTGATCGTGCTGAGCCCTTCCGCCAATGGCACCAGGTTCAAGCCGCTCAAGGTCTGCGCGCAGTCGCCGCTGTCGTTGTAGAGGTGGCTCTCGGCCTGTACCAGGACGCGACGGTCGTTGCCGGCAAGTGTCCTGGCCGCGATGTGGTTGGCCAGCGTGCCGGTGGGCACGAACATCGCCGCCTCCTTGCCCAGCCGCCGTGCGAACGACTGCTCGAGCTGGGCGATCACGCCGCCGTTGGAATAGTTGTCGGCCTGCAAGCTTCCGTCGGCCGCCGCTTGCTGCAGCAGCGTGGAATATTCACGCGGATCCAGGCCCAGTCCGTCGGAAGCAAAGTCGACGCGCTTGAACAATCCTTGATCAGGCGCCGCGCTGCCCGCCAACGCATGGGCGAAGGCGGGTGTCGCCGCGGCCAATCCACTTACCGACAGGAACTGGCGGCGATCCATACGCGTATTCCAATGCTCGATGCTGGAAATTCCTCGCTACAGACCAATCGAGCAGAGGCGTGGTGCACTTAGCGAAAATCTCAACCGTTGAGGATCTTGGCTTTCTCGGCAGCGAATTCCTCGTCGGTCAGCACGCCGGCTTTCTGCAGTTCGGTGAGTTTCTGCAGCAACGCGATCTTTTCCTCGGTCATGCCGGTGGGTGCGGCGGCGGCGGGCTCGGCGGCGGCAGGCGCGGGCGCGGCCTTCTTGTTGCCGGATACCGCTTCGGCGGTCTTGACGATGACGGCGGTGCGGGCGGCGGTGCCCAGCAGGCTGCGGGTCCTTCTCATGGGTATTTCCTCGGGGGGTGGGTCGGGAAGGTTTTATAGCATGGTCGTGCGGCGGCGCTGCGACCGCCAGTCTGCGGCGGCGTTGTTGCCGGACGCTGACGGATCAGTGCGCCACTTCGCGCAGGAAGTTGCCGTGTTCAAGGAAGTGCAGCGTTTGCCCGATCACCACGCCGTTGTTGACGATGAACGTGTGCGTGACCGGCAGCACCATGAAGTCCGACATGCCCTCGACCTTGGCCCGCTCCACCGACACCTTGCCGTCGTTCTCTCCGGGGATTTGCGTGGCCAGCACGCTGTCGAACACGGTCTGCTCGTTGCCGGTGATGATGCCCAGCGGAAAATCCACCGGCCCCAGGCGCGCGGCGATGCCGTCCGCCGTGGTCACCAGTTGCCCGCCGGCCGGGCCGTTGACGCGGTCGTACATGCCGGTCCCCACCAGCACATCGGCCACTTCACTGCCCTGGTTGGGCGGACTGAGCATGACCGTGCGCCCAAGTTCCGGCACGCGATGCGTCGACAGGTAATAGCGCAGCACCAGCCCACCCATGGAATGGGTGACGAAGTGGATGGTGGTCGCGCCCTGCTTGCGGCAATAAGCCACGCCTTCGGGCACCGCCTGCAGCGCAAGCGCTTCGATCGGCTTGCTCTGCGACGGGTAATCGACGCTGATGGTGGCGTAGCCCGCATCGCGCAGCGCGTGCTCGATGCTGTGCATGGAGCGGTAGGTGCGTCCCAGGCCATGCAAGAGCACTACGCAGGCGTTGGCCTGCGGCGCTGGCGCGGCGACCGGTTCGGCGGCGCGAAGATTCGGGGCGGCGAACAGCGATATGAATGCGAGCAGCAGGGCTCTGTGAACAGCAACAGTCATGCACGAACCCGTGTGTGGTTTACGCCAGTGGGAATAAGTGAACTTGTAATGGAGCGAGCCCGGCTTGAATGAATTATTGGGCCCAGAACGGCACTGCGAACTATGGAAGCTCGAAATGCTTTCGGTGCCGGTGAATCTCAACAAGCTTACCGTCGCGAAATGTTAACCGAACTGAATTAAAGAACTTACCGGAACCATCAAGGAGGACGTCCCACCGATCATGCGCTTGCAGTTGATCTATCTGTGATGCTGAAGGCACGGCAGTGAAGTTTTCTCCAGCTCTAGGGCCGTAGCTGACGTATAAGACTGCACGTGGATGACCATTAAGATTGTTGGCCGACATGAGAGCCTCTTGTTTGGACGCTCCGATACTGAATCCGTAGGCCGTGCCGGCGGAGACCGTTTCATCAATGTAAGTTATCCAGAGATAGCCAATGTACCCAGCAGTTGCAAGGACAGGCGCAAGAGCAGCAACAGCCAAGAATTTTTTCCACACTCGCATTGGTATTCGTCTCTGGACCTAGCGCGCAATTACAGCGCGTCGCCGTCCAGCTCACCCGTGCGGATGCGCACCACGCGATCCAGTGAATACACGAACACCTTGCCGTCACCGATCTTGCCGGTACCCGCCGCCTTGACGATGGCATCCACCACCATGTCGACCTGGGCGTCGGTCACGGCGATCTCCACCTTCACCTTGGGCAGGAAATCCACCACGTATTCGGCACCGCGGTACAACTCGGTATGGCCTTTCTGGCGACCGAAGCCCTTCACCTCGGTGACGGTGATGCCGGCGACGCCTGTTTCGGCCAGGGCTTCGCGCACGTCGTCCAGCTTGAACGGCTTGATGATGGCCATCGCGTTCACCCAGGGTCACCGTGTCGCCGGTCGCGACGCGGATCGGTGGACGATCCGGCGCGCGGTGTGCGGCGATCACGCGGGCACGCTGCATCAGCCCGCCGCCATCACGCGTTTCGCAGCGGCAATGATCTTGTCCACGCTGGGCAGGTATTTCATTTCCAGGCGGAACAGCGGGATGTGCGTGTCGTAGCCGGTCACGCGTTCCACCGGTGCGACCAGGTCATACATCGAACTCTCGGCAAGGCGCGCCGCGATTTCGGCACCGAACCCTGCCGTGCGTGGCGCCTCATGCACGATCACGCAGCGCCCGGTCTTGCACACCGATTCGGCGATGGTGTCGAAATCCAGCGGCTTCAGCGTAGCCACGTCGATCACTTCCGCGCTGATGCCCTGCGTTGCCAGTGCTTCTGCGGCTTCCAGTGTTTCCTTCACCTGCGCACCCCAGGTCACCAGGGTTACGTCGCTGCCGTCACGCAGCACGAAGCACACGTCCAGCGGCAGGGCTTCGCCGTCATCGACCACCACTTCCTTGTACTGGCGGTAGATGCGCTTGGGTTCCATGTAGATGACCGGATCCGGGTCGCGGATCGCGGCTAGCAGCAGGCCGTAGGCGCGCTGCGGCGAGGACGGCATGACCACGCGCAAGCCGGGCACGTTAGTGAAGATGGATTCGTTGGCTTCGGAATGATGCTCCGGTGCGCGGATACCGCCACCCCACGGCACGCGCAGCACCATCGGGCAGTGCAGGCGCCCGCGCGTGCGGTAACGCATGCGCGCGGCGTGGCAGATGAGGTGGTCCACCATCGGATATACGAAGCCGTCGAACTGCGCTTCCGCCACCGGCTTCATGCCCATCGCGGCCATGCCCACGGTCAGGCCGGCGATGGTGGTTTCGTCCAGCGGCGTGTCCAGGATGCGTTCGGAACCGAAGCGTTGTTGCAGGCCGGCGGTGGCGCGGAACACGCCGCCGTTGACGCCCACGTCTTCACCCAGCACGACCACCGAATCATCGTGCGCGATTTCCCAGGCCAAGGCCTGGGTGATTGCTTCGATCAAGGTGATGGGCAGCGTGGCTTTTGTGGGAGGGACTTCAGTCCCGACTCCATCCGAAGCCGTCGGGGCTGAAGCCCCTCCCACAGGTGCAGTTGTGGCGTCTATGTTCATGAGCGACCCTCCAGCGCGATGGCCGCGGCGCGTTGCGCCAGCAACTCCGGCGGCGGATCGGCGTAGAGATGGTCGAACATCGCTTCCACCGGCTGCACCGGTGTTTCCAGGTAGGCGTTGACCTCGATGTCGACCAGGCGCCCACATTCTTCCTTCCATGCAACTTCGTCGACCTCGCTCCACAAGCCTTGTGCCGTCAGCCAGATGCGCAGGCGTGGGATGGGATCGCGTTCCCAGGCGGCCCTCACTTCCGCATCGTCGCGGTAGCGGCGCGCGTCGTCGGCGGTGGTGTGGTCACCCAAGCGGTAGGTGACGAATTCCAACACGCTGGTGCCTTGTCCGTTGCGTGCGCGCTCGGTGGCGATGCGCATCGCTTCCAGCACGGCGATCAAGTCGTTGCCATCCACCTGCAGGCAGAACGCACCGCCGGCGATGCCTTTCTGCGCCAGCGTCTGTGCGCCGGTCTGTGCGGAGCGGGGCACCGAGATCGCCCAGCCGTTGTTGATAACGCACAGCACCAGCGGCAATTCGTAGGCGCCGCCGGAGTTGAGCGCGGCGTAGAAGTCGGTCTTGGAGGAACCGCCATCGCCGCAGGTGCTCACCGCGATGCGTTGTTCGCCGCGCAGCTTGAATGCCAGCGCCGCGCCGGCGGCATGCAGGCATTGGGTGGAAATGGGCACGCACCAGGCGAAATCGTGGCGCGGCACGGCGAAATCGTTGCCGCGTTCGTCGCCGCCCCAGTACAGCAGCACCTCGCGCGGACGCACGCCACGCATGAACTGCGCGCCGTACTCGCGGTAGCTGGGCGCGAACGTGTCCTCGGGCAAGGTGGAGGCACCGATGCCGACATGCGTGGCTTCATGGCCCAGGCACGAGGCGTAGGTGCCCAGTTTGCCGGTGCGCTGCAGGGCCACGGCCTTGGTATCGAACACGCGCACGAACAACATCTGCTTGAACAGTTCCAGCAGCCGCGGCGTGTCGCGGGCCGCGGCCGGCAGGTCGTCGCGGACGGTTTTTCCGTCCGGGCCCAGGTATTGCAGGTACTCGATCTCGAATTGCGCGGCGAGGGTCATCGCGTGGTGATCCTTGAACCATGTGCGGCGAATGATAGAGCGCGACATGTTAAGGAACCTGGACTGCAGGCACGTCCTGCACCGCAACAATACGCCGCAACACGGTGAATCAGTGGAACACGGCAGTGACCGTGTTCCACTTGCCTGCAACGGTTACGGCGACACGGGCGTGGCGATGACCGCGGTATTGTCCGACTCGTCCGCGTCATGATTGCCGGACGATACTGCGGCGTCCAAGTGGACCGTGGTGGTGTCGCCGGACGCGGGGGCGGCCACGCTCAGTCCGAACGATACGGTGGAGCCCGCGGCAAGCGGCACGTCACTACTGCAGACCAACGTAGGAGCACGGCTGCCCTGACTCACCTCGCACTTCCAACTCGGAGGCACGCTTACTAGCGCGGCGGGAACCACGGTCGGTCCACTCAGCAAAAGGACCGGACTGGTTGCCTCCAGCGAACCATGGTTGGACAGGGAGGCAGTGTAATCGGCTACAGGCTGGTTGGCTGGCACGCTGGGCGGTCCGGACAACTGCACGCCCAGGTCTGGTCGCGGCGCAGTACCCACGCTTATCGCAATCGATGCCTGGTTGTTGCTCTTGATGCTGTCGTAAAGCGGGCTGTCCACGGCAGTGGCCAGCGCGACCTGGCTGCCGGTATCCGGTCCCGAAATGGCACTGGCGACGAAAACGGCGCTGGCGCCGCTAGCAAGCGATGCCGTCATGCATGCTATTGAAGTAGCTCCGATGTCGATCAATGGCGCATCGCAGGTCCATCCATCCGGTGGGCTCACAGTGAACCGAGGGCGCTCGATGTTCAATGCGAAACCGACGGCGGCCGAGGTCGCGTCGGCGGGTCCCAGATTGGTGACGGTGACGCCATAGCGCAGAGGTTCGCCAGCCAGAACCGCAGGCGCCTCGGTAGCCACGCTTACGGACAGGTCGGTACGCGGACGCGATTCGAAATACGCCACCACCGGATCGTGGTCGGACAGGCGCACCGGCGAGTTAGCATCGTTACGCCCCACCTCCGGGAAATCCGCGTTGATGCGCGCATGGTCCAAGCTGAACGCTGTGCTGGCCAGGATCAACTCCTCATTCGCCAGTACGTGGTCCAGGCTTTGTGCATTGCCTCCGAAGACGAAGGAGTAGCGTTCCGCCTGTGGTTCCAGCACGCCCAGGTTGACCAGATCGGGATCGACGAGGTCAAGCCCGTCGCCGGGGACTGCGGTCTGGTTGTCCGGCGTTGGCGTGCCGGTCACCACGTTCATGGTGTCCGCCAAGCCATCGTTGAACGCGAACGCATTGAAATCACCCAGTACGGCGATACGGCGTGCCGGGTCGGCAACCTGCATTTGCTGGATCACGCTGGCCAAGTATTCAGCTTGGTGCTGGCGTTTGCGGCGTACGCGATCGCCGAGCGTCGTGGGACCGGACGGTTCGGTGCTGTCCACGTCGTTGAGCGATCGCTGGTGCACGCCGATCACGGTGATCGGGTCCGGCTCGCGGTCGGTCGGGTAGTGGACGACCGCGTCGAGCACCAGCGGTGGGCGATCGTTGAGCAGGCTGACCGACCCGCTGGGTTCGACCCAGGTCGTATCCTTGCCCTGCTGGGTCACGGCCATGACCTGCACTCTGGGGATGCCGGTGTCGACTTCCCGCGTCTTGACCAGAAAGCCGACGTCGATGCCGCCCACGTCGTTGCCTTCCTGCAGGTAGGCGACGTATTGCGGATTCAGCATGCCGGCTGCTGCCGCATCGGCATTCACGCGCGCGGCCACCGCCTGCAAGGTGGTCAGGTTTTCCATTTCCACCACTAACAGGATGTCGGGCAATCTGAGGTAGTCGCGGATGGCCAGCGAAGCCTTGCCCAGGCGATTGGCGAACGCCGCCGCAGTCAACACCGGCTCACCGATCGCGGGGTCGTTGGTGGTGTCGAAGAAGCGCTCCATGTTGTAAGCGGCCACGGTGAATTCATCGAACGTGGGCGCGCGTACCGGCGTGGGGGTGATTCCACCCGACACAACGATGGCCGCCGTGGGGTCCCGATGGATGGTGTACCGCCTGAAGCCGAAATCCATCGGGCCGGTCAGCCCTTCGATCACGGTGCCGGCGGACAGGTCCAGCACGTAGCTTGGACCACCCAGCGAATCGCTGTCGATGGTCATGAGCTCGGGATTGAAATCCCAGCGCGGAATCGGCGGGATGCTGCTGCCTGCCGGCGGGGGGTTCGGCGCCTGTATGCCGGGCTCGCGCATCGGGCGCGGCACGCCCGTCACCACGGCGTGCAGGATGCCGGTAGTGGTGCCGGTGGCGCTGCTTTCGTTGGTATTGCCCTCGGTCGGTGCGACAACCGTCAAGCTCGGCACGGTGACGCGCATGCCTTCGACGCGTTCGAGTTGTTCGAGAGGACCCGACGGGTCTGGAAACGTTGCACTGAGCACGACGGGCGTGGGCAACGGATTATTCGTTGACAGCAGAGCGATGCTGGGATTGCCACCAATCTCGGTCAGTGGTGGTTGGTCGGGATCGGTGGTCGGAACGTATTCAACGACCGTACCGGTGACACGCACTTGGTTGCCCGGCTCGGCGCTGGCCGGCGGAACGGTACCGGTGAACACGAAGATGCCTTCCGATGTCGCTGGGTCTGCATCGGCCTCCGCATCGCGTGACTGCAGAAAGAAGCCGTTGCCCTTGCGGCCTGTGACGGTGCCTATGGTGGACACCAGCTGGTTGACCCTTGGCGAGATGCTTCCGCTGCCCTGGATGTCGTGGATCGGAACCAGAACTACGTCGTCGTTGACTATGGTGTAAGTGGCCTGCGCCCTGCCGACGATGGCACCGGCCACGTCGGTGAGGTTGATGAACAAGGTCTCGTCAGCCTCCTGCCTGGTGTCGCCATAGATCGGCACCACGAAGGCTGACGCAGTCAAGCCCTCGGCGATGGTGACCGACCAACCGGTTTGCTCGATGTAATCGGCTTCTGGGGTTTCATTCTGGAACCCCGGAAGCGCGGTGCCGGCAGAGGTATGCGCATTGAAGGTCACACCCGCCGGGCCCGCCGGCTCGCTGAGGGTCACTAGGACCATGCCCGAGAACGTCCAACCCGGTCCATTGCCTTCGTCGGCTGCGGCATCTTGGATGGTCAGGATAGGCAAGCCGGTGGCACCACATAGTTTGAGCGCGGTGGCCATGTTCCTTGGTGAAGGCGCGCCGCTGGCGAAATCGCCCCCATTGTTGTTGGTATCGGTGCAGCCTCCATTGGCGCGCAGTACGGCCAACGTGTTGCTGGGTGCCAAGGTAGGCACCGAGCCTTCAGAGCAATTGGCCGTCGCCCCGAAACCAACGAAGTCGATGGTTCCTCCAGGGCAGGCGCCGGTCAGCGTGTTGACGCTGTTGACCACGGCGACTTTGCCGGCAGTGCCGGACATGGCAATCGTGCCGGTGGCGTCCGGAGTTGGCAGATCAGGCGCTGAGCCTGCGCCGTCGGCTTGCTTGACCAGGTAATAAGCACCGGCCGGCAGGTTGCCGCTGAGGTTGGTCCGGGCCCAACTGGTGCCGGTAGCGCTGGCGTACTGCACTGACCAACCATCCAGGCTCACGGCTCCTGTCGAGTTGTTGTGCAGTTCGATGAAATCGCTCTTGTAGGGTGCGCCGCTGTTGCCCCCCCCGCCATAGACCTGGCTGATGACCACCTGCGCCCGTGTATTGACGGGTACGCCCAGCGCCACCATGGCCAAAATCAGAACTCCCGCAAGCCCGCTCCCCGTCACCCTCATTCCCATGCCCCCACTCCATTTTGTCGAACGCGGGCGGGTCGCCTCGCGGAGTCCGATTGTGCCGGAACGATGGGGCTTGTGCATGACACCTCCGGTCTCGCCGAACCGTTACCATGGTGCTCCCCCCTGTGCCGGTAACGCATGAGCATCCAGGACAACCAACGACCGCTTGAAGCAGGCATCCATACCGATCTGCAGGGACGCATGACCTACGGTGGTTACCTGCGGCTGGATCGCCTGCTGTCCGCCCAACAATTGGCGTCGGACCCTCCGCATCACGACGAGTTGCTGTTCATCGTGCAGCACCAGGTGTCGGAGCTGTGGATGAAGTTGATGATCCATGAGCTGGGTGCCGCGGTGGCGTGCCTGCAGCGGGACGAGATCGACCCGTGCCAGAAGATCTTCGCGCGCTGCAAGCAGGTGTTGCGGCAGTTGACGGAGCAATGGTCGGTGCTGGAAACGCTGACGCCGTCCGAATACATGGAATTCCGCCCGGTGCTGGGGCCGTCGTCCGGCTTCCAGTCGTTGCAGTACCGGACCATGGAATTCCTGCTGGGCAACAAGAACGCGGACATGCTGCGCGTGTTCGCCTACGACGCCGAAGGCGCGGAAGGCCTGCGCGCGGTGCTGGAAGCACCCAGCCTGTACGACGAATTCCTGCGCTACCTCGCGCGCAAGGGCCATGCGGTGCCGCACGCGAACATCGAACGCGACTGGAGCCTGCCGCACCGTTCCGATCCCGCGCTGTTGCCGGTGTTCGAAAAAATCTACGAAGACACCGATGCGTACTGGCTGGAATACGCGCTGTGCGAGGACCTGGTGGACCTGGAGACGCAGTTCCAGCTGTGGCGTTTCCGGCACATGCGCACGGTGATGCGCATCATCGGCTTCAAGCGCGGCACCGGCGGGTCCAGCGGGGTGGGTTTCCTGAAACAGGCGTTGGAGCTGACCTTCTTCCCGGAATTGTTCGAGGTGCGGACGATGATCGACGGCAAGCCGGGCACGCCGGTGCCGTAGGTTGCTTTTGCCTACTCAGCCCTGCACTGCCTGCGGTCGCCACCGGGAGAAAGCCGCACGGATTTGACGCGAACCGCACCGTTCTGTGATCCTCGCCCGTCCCGCGCCCCACTCGCGGACACCTAATTCCTGAACAAAACCATGGGGGAACCCGCATGAGCGGAGCCGCAGAGTCACCAACGCCGGAGCGCATTCCGGAATTCACGCAAGTCCTTGGGCATCCACGTCCGTTGTGGATGCTGTTCATGTCGGAATTCTGGGAACGCTTCGCGTTCTACGGCATCCGCTGGGCGATGGTGTTGTACATCGTCGCGCAGTTCCATGGTGGCGATGCGTCCGGGCAGAAGCCTGCCAGCGAGATGTACGGTGCCTACCTGGCCCTGGTGTACGCAGGCGCGATCTTCGGTGGCTATGTCGCTGACAAGCTGATCGGCTTCCAGCGTTCGATCCTGCTGGGTGCGGTGTTCATGGCGATTGGCCTGTTCATGCTGGCCTCGCCGACCGAACTGCTGTTCAAGCTGGGCCTGGCCACGATCATCGTCGGCAACGGCCTGTTCAAGCCCATCATCTCGACCATGGTCGGCAAGCTGTATTTCCAGGGGGATGCGCGCCGCGACGCAGGCTTCACCATCTTCTACATGGGCATCAATATCGGCGCGATGATCGCCCCGGTGATCACTGGCTGGTTGGCGCGCAAGATTTTCGGCACCAACGACGATCCGCACTACCAGTGGGTGTTCATTTCCGCAGGCATCGGCATGCTGGTCAGCCTGGTGTGGTTCTGGTTCGGCCGCGACCAGCTCAAGGGCATCGGCCTGCCGGCGCCGGGGCAGGAGGGACTGGGCCGGTTGGGAATGGTCGCGGTGGTGGGTGCGCTGGTGGGCATCCCGCTGTTCTATTTCCTGCTGACCATCAATGCCAGCGTGCTGCAGGCCATCCTGATGGCCTTGTTCATCGTCCCGGCGGTCATGCTGCTGGTGGAAGGCGCACGCAGCGGCCAGGTCGCGCGCGACATGGTCGTGGCCATGCTCATCATCTTCGTGTTCAACGTGCTGTTCTGGATGTTCTTCGAACAGGCGGGCAGTTCGTTCACCTTCCTGGCGGACGAGATCGTCAATCGCGACTTCGGCACCTGGACCTTCCCGCTGGAATGGTTCCAGTCGGTGAACTCGATCGCCATCATCACCCTGGCGCCGATCATGGCGTGGATGTGGGTGAAGATGGGCAAGAACAACCCGTCCATCCCACGCAAGTTCGGCCTGGGCCTGATCTTCAACGGCCTGGCCTTCCTGCTGCTGATGATCGCGCTGAACAGCATGGTCGACGGCAACGGCCAGATCCCGTTCTGGACGCTGTTCATGGTTTATGTCATCCAGTCGGTGGGCGAGTTGTGCCTGTCGCCGATTGGTTTGTCGATGACGACCAAACTGGCGCCCGCGCGCCTGGGTGGACTGGCGATGGGCTGCTGGTTCCTGTCGATCGCGATCGGCAACAACCTGGCCGGCATCTTCGCGGGCAAGGTCAGCGGCGAGGCCGGCATGACCGTGGAGTCCGCGCATGCGGGTTACACGTTCGGCTTCTGGGCACTGGCGGGTTCAGGCGTACTGCTGTTCCTGATCGCACCCTTGATCAACAAGCTGATGCATGGGGTGAAGTGACGCATTGGCGCGCGCAATAGCGCGGCTTTGCCAATGCCAGAGCAGGCATGCCTGCTCTATCCCCGCGAAGAGCCTGCCCTCGATTGCTTAAGTCGGGGGCGGGGATCCAGCGTGGTATCTCGTGCGCACAGCGCACGCTACTGATCGCTTCATGATCCTCTGCAAATTAAATACGGCGGCCATTGGCCGCCGTATTTATTTCGGTGATCGAAAAATATTCCTCAGTCGTGGCCGACGATCAATCCCACGCCTTCGGTGAGCTTGCTGAGCAATGCATCCAGTTGTGCGCGTTCTTCATCACTGAGCTGGCTTAGCAGTTGCCGCTCGCATTCCAGGGTCATCGGCGCGACCTGGTCGTAGACCGCGAAGCCCGCTTCGGAAAGGGCCAGCACCGAACGCCGGCGGTCATCGCCGTGGGTCTCGCGCTGGATGAAGCCGCGCTCCAGCAAGCGCGCCACCGCGCGACTCACCGCCACTTTGTCCATCGCGGTGCGTTCGGCTACTTCGCCCGCAGACAGGTCCGGATAGCGGCCCAGCACCGCCATCGTCCGCCACTCGGTCACCGCCAGGCCGAAGCGCTGGTGGTAGATGCCGGAAATGGTCTGGCTGACCCGGTTGGACAGCACGCTGAGCCGGTAGGGCACGAAGTGCTCGAGATCCAACGTGGCGTGGCCGTGGCCGGCATGGGATTCGGAGGTGTTTTCAGGCATGTCGGAAGGCTGCTCAGGAGTCATTGGCGCGTCGCGGCTTGCAATTGGTTTCAGTTGAAACTATAACGTGCATTCCCCGGATGCAAGCCTCACGCGAGGCATGGACCATGAACACACCCCCCAATCTTGGCATGCAAGTCACCACTTTCGAGAATCCGATGGGCATCGACGGCTTCGAGTTCGTCGAATTCGCCGCGCCGGCCGGGCAGGCGCACCTGCTGCACGACTATTTCCGCACCCTGGGCTTCAGCCAGGTGGCGCGCCACAAGACCCGCGCCATCAGCACCTACCGGCAGGGCGATTGCACCTTCCTGATCAACGAAGACCCGGACTCGTTCGCCGCGCGCTTCGCCGCCGAACACGGCCCCAGCGCCTGCGGCTTCGCCATCCGCGTCAAGAAGCTGGCCGAATGGGCGCGCGTGCAGGCATTGAAGAACGGTGCCGAGTCCTTCGATGCCGCCGACGAACTCACCAAGGCCGTCGCCGCACCGGTCATCAAGGGCATCGGCGACTGCATGCTCTACATCGTCGACCGCTATGACGACCAGGGCACCATCCACGACCCGGATTACGAATACCTGCCCGGGGTGGACCTGCTGCCCAAGGGCTTTGGCCTGACCTTCATCGACCACCTGACCCACAACCTCTACCACGGCAACATGGCCAAGTGGGCGGACTACTACGAGCGCCTGTTCAACTTCCGCGAGATCCGCTACTTCGACATCAAGGGCGCCAAGACCGGCCTGCTGTCCAAGGCGATGACCGCGCCGGACGGCATGGTGCGCATCCCGCTGAACGAATCCAGCGACCCCAAGAGCCAGATCAACGAATACCTGGATGCGTACAAGGGCGAGGGCATCCAGCACATCGCGTGCTTTACCGAGGACATCTACGAGACGGTGGAAGCCATGCGCGCGGCGGGCGTGCAGTTCCTGGATACGCCGGACACCTATTTCGACGTGATCGAGCAGCGCATCCCCAACCATGGTGAGGACGTCGCGCGCCTAGCCCGCAACAAGATCCTGATCGACGCCGACGTGGAAACCAAGCAGCAGAAACTGCTGCAGATCTTCACCCAGAACGCACTGGGCCCGATCTTCTTCGAGATCATCCAGCGCAAGGGCAATGATGGCTTCGGCGAAGGCAACTTCCAGGCCCTGTTCGAAAGCATCGAACGCGACCAGATGAAGCGCGGGGTTCTCTGACGCTGTAGAAGCCCCTCTCCCGACGGGAATCGAAGCCGCCGCAAACGGTTGAGGGTCAGGGTGAGGGTACGCAAGGTTTTGCGTAGGAGCGACGTAAGTCGCGAATAGAATCTCCGTAACACCCGGTAGTATCAATCTCCGTCAATGCATTCGCGACTTACGTCGCTCCTACGCAGGTGCAGCATGGCCACCAGTGACTACCAAACCGGCTTCGCCAACAGCTTCGCCACCGAAGCGGTCGCGGGTGCCTTGCCGATAGGGCGCAACTCGCCGCAGAACGTCGCGCATGGCCTGTATGCCGAACAGCTTTCCGGCACCGCGTTCACCGCGCCGCGTGCGGAGAACCGGCGCAGCTGGTTGTATCGCATCCGTCCGGCGGCGATGCACGGGTCGTTCTCACCTTTCACGCAAGCTGCATTCCACAATGCGTTCGAAACCGGCCCGGTGTCGCCCGAGCAGATGCGCTGGTCGCCGCTGCCCATGCCGGAAGCGCCCACCGATTTTATCGAGGGCGTGTTCACCATGGCCGGCAATGGTTCGGCGGCGGCGCAGTCCGGTATCGGTATCCACCTGTATGCCGCCAACCGTTCCATGCAGGGACGCTATTTCTACGACGCCGATGGCGAGCTGATGCTCGTGCCGCAGCAGGGTGCCTTGCGCATCGCGACCGAACTGGGCGTGATCGACATCGAGCCGCAGCAGATCGCGGTGATACCACGCGGCGTGCGCTTCCGCGTGGAGTTGCTGGATGGCACGGCGCGCGGCTATGTCTGCGAAAACTTCGGCGCGCAGATGCGACTGCCGGAATTGGGGCCGATCGGTTCCAATGGACTGGCCAATGCGCGCGACTTCGAAACCCCGGTTGCTGCGTATGAAGATGTGGAAGGCGAGTTCGAACTTATCGCCAAGTTCCAGGGCCACCTGTGGCGCGCCGACATCGGCCACTCGCCCCTGGATGTGGTGGGCTGGCACGGCAACTACGCGCCGTATCGCTATGACCTGCGCCGCTTCAACACCATCGGCTCGATCAGCTACGACCATCCGGATCCGTCGATCTTCACCGTGCTCACCTCGCCCAGCGACACGCCGGGCACGGCCAACCTGGATTTTGCCATCTTCCCGCCGCGCTGGCTGGTGGCGCAGGACACGTTCCGGCCGCCGTGGTTCCACCGCAACATCGCCAGCGAATTCATGGGCCTGGTGCACGGTGCCTATGACGCCAAGGCCGAAGGCTTCACCCCGGGAGGCGCTTCGCTGCACAACTGCATGAGTGGACACGGGCCGGATGCGGCCACGTTCGACAAGGCCAGTGCCGCGGACCTGTCGAAGCCCGATGTGATCACCGACACCATGGCTTTCATGTTCGAAACCCGCGCCGTCTTGCGACCCACGCAACAGGCTATCGACGCGGCGCATCGCCAGCGCGATTACCTGGCGTGCTGGGCGGGGTTGCAGAAGCATTTCAGGCAGCCGTAACGGCGACGGCTCTCCAAGACAGACCGGTCAGCCAGTTGGTACGACGAACGTGGGTTGTGGTGGGATGTGGGAGCGGCGTCCCGCCGCGAGCTTTGCTGCATGGTCTCGGATGCCCGTAGCTCTGTAGATCCGAGCAAGCTCGGATCTACAGGCACGTGCAAGGGCTCGCGGCGGGGCGCCGCTCCCACAGACGCCGTTTCTGCGACAACTGTTTGCACCCTGCGATCTGCACCGCTATCGATTTCACGCATTCCGCATGCTTGGACGTTAGGCTATGGGGCTTCCCGACCGGAGTGCGATATATGAAGCGAATCCTGATCCTGGCCGCTGCAGTGGCGTTGGCGCTTTCGGCCTGCAAGCAGGACGCTGCCAGTGAAGCGCCTGCCGTGGTAGCCGATCCAGCACCCGCCACCACCCTGCCGGCGACTGAGCCGGTCGCGACGGCCGAGGCGGCAGCACCGGCCGCTGAGCCTGCCACGTTGGCCAGTTTCAGTGGCTACGGCGACATGAAGCTGGGCAGCACCATCGACGAAGCCAAGCTCGCCTGGGCAGGTGAATTGACAGAAGGCGCGCCTTCAGCAGGCAGCACCTGCCATTACCTGTCGCCGAAATGGGCCAGCACGCCTTCCGAGTTCGGCTTCATGATGGAAGACGGCAAGTTCGTCCGCTATGACGTAGGCACCGCCAAGGAAACCGCACCCGGTGGCGGCAAGGTTGGCATGGTGGTCGAACAATTGAAGCTGCTGTACGGCGATGCGCTGCAGTCCGCGCCGCACAAGTACGTGGAAGGCGGCAAGGTCTTCACTGTCGCTGCAAGCGATGGTACGCCCGGCAAGCTGGTGTTCGAGGCTGATGGCGTGGGCAAGGTCACGGCATGGCACGTTGGCTTGCCGCCGCAGGTGGATTACGTGGAAGGGTGCTCCTGATGGTTGGCCGGTAGGGGGAGCGGGTTCGCAGTTGTTGGTTCTTGGTTGTTGGACAAGAGCAAGATCAAAGACACCCCTCCTCAATCCTCCCCTGCTTCGCAAGGGAGGAGGCAGAGAACCAAGAACCAAGAACCAGAAAGCTCTACGCGCTGGCCGGCTAGTGACTACCAGAAGTCCTATTGCGCATAGAATCAAGAAAACGATCGGGGAGAGACGGTGATGATGGAAGCCTTGGGATTCTTCGCGTTGGGCCTGGTGCTGCTGGCATTGGGGGGTGATTCCATCGTCAAGGGCGCGTCTGGCCTGGCACAGAAGTTCGGTGCCAGTCCGTTCGTCGCTGGCCTGTTGCTGGTGGCATTCGGCACCTCACTCCCGGAACTGTTCGTCAACGCCCGCGCGTATGTGACTGGTGCGCAGGACCTGGCGCTGGGCAATGCGGTTGGCAGCAACATCGTCAACTTCGGCCTGACCCTGGGCCTGGCTGCGATTGCCGCGCCGTTGCTGGTGCGCATGCGTTTGCTGTCGTCGCTGCTGGTGTTGCTGGTCGTGGCCACGCTGGCAATGATCGTGTTCGGCCTGGATGGCGTGGTCAGTCGCATGGAAGGCGTAGTCATGCTGCTGGCCTTCGTGGCCATGCTCGCCTTCATGATCGCGCGCAGTGGCAAGGAGAGCGCCGAGGTGCGCGACAGCATTGCCGCGTATGCAGCAACCAAGAGCACGCTGTGGATGAATCTGTTGCGCTTCGTGGTAGCCAGTGGATTGCTGTACTTCGGCGCGAAGCTGGTGGTGCAGAGTGCGCCGATGCTTGGCGCCAGCTGGGGCCTGTCGCCGTTGCTGGTCGGCCTGTTGCCGGTCGCCATTGGCACGGCCTTGCCGGAAGTGGCGGCTGCGATCACGGCGGCGCGGCGCGGGCAGGGTGACATGGTGGTGGGCCACGTGATCGGCTCCAGCCTGTTCAACCTGCTGGTCGTCGTTGGTGGCATGGCGGCACTGCGGCCGCTGCCGCTGCCGGCCTCCTTCGTCAGGCTGGAACTGCCGGCGGCGATTGCGTTCGCGCTGGTGTTGTACCCGATGCTGCGTGGTGACCTGCGCATCAGCAAGGGCGAAGGCGTGATCCTGTTCGTCGCGTTCCTGGGTTTCGTGGGACTGCAGTTGTGGATGGTGGCGGGCTAGGAAGCGGATCGTCCCGTCTCGTTATACTTCAACGATGACCAAGAAAAGCCCCGTCACGCGCGCCATCCAGCTGCTTACGGATTTCTTCCGGTTGCAGGCGGCGGCCGGCATCGTGTTGATGGCGGCGGCTGCGCTGGCCATGATCGTGGCCAATTCGCCATGGAACCCGGCCTACGAAGCATTCCGTGAGTTGCCCATCGGCTTCACCGTCGGCGAGTTCGGGCTGGTCAAGTCCGCCGAGTTGTGGATCAACGATGCGCTGATGGCGGTGTTCTTCCTGCTGGTGGCGCTGGAAATAAAGCGCGAGGCACTGTCCGGCCAGTTGGCCAGCCGCGAGCAGATGCTGTTGCCGGTACTGTGTGCGATCGGTGGCGTGGTGGTGCCTGCGCTGATCTTCTGGGCCGTCAACCGCGGCGACGCCGTGGCGCTACGCGGCTGGGCCATTCCCACCGCCACCGATATCGCGTTCGCACTGGGCATCCTGGCGCTGCTGGGCTCGCGCGTGCCGCTGGGCATGAAGCTGCTGCTGTCCACCATCGCGGTGGTCGATGACCTGGTGGCGATCCTGATCATCGCCATCTTCTACAACCACGGTTTGCAGGTCGGCATGCTGGCCTGGGCCGGTGCGGGCGTGGGCCTGATGCTGTTGCTCAACCGTCGTGGCGTGACCCGCCTGTGGCCCTACCTGCTGCTGGGCGCGGTAGTGTGGCTCTTCATATTGAAATCCGGCGTGCATGCCACGCTCGCCGGCGTGATCACCGGGCTGCTGATCCCGCTGCGCGGCAAGACCGCCGATGCACCGTCACCACTGGAATCGCTGGAACACACGCTGCATCCGTGGGTCGCCTACCTGGTGCTGCCTTTGTTCGCCTTCACCAACGCCGGACTTGCACTGGGCGAACTGCGCATGAGCGACGTGCTGGCGCCGGTGCCGATTGGCATCGTGTTGGGTCTGGCAATCGGCAAGCCGATCGGCATCGTGCTGGTGGCACTCGCTACGCGCGCCGCGGGCATTGCACGCTTTCCCGATGGCATGGACACGCGCGCGATGATCGGCCTGGGCATGTTGTGTGGCGTGGGCTTCACCATGAGCCTGTTCATTTCCAAGCTCGCCTTCTACAAGGTCGGTGCGCATTACGACGGATCCTCCGTGCTTGGCGTGCTGTGCGCCTCGGTGATATCGGCGCTGTGCGGTTGGGTGTGGCTGAGGTTCACCCTCAAGAAAGCTGCCGCCTGAGTGCGACACGCGCTGGTATTTGGCGGCACGGGGCAGATCGGCACGCCGGTGCTGCAGCAACTGCTGGCGAACGGATGGCAGGTCTCCGCGGTATCACGCGACTCTCAGCCGGATGGCGAGCGCCTGACGTGGCTGCGCGGCGAACTGCAGCATGTTGAATCCCTGCCGGCACGCGTCGACGCAATCTTCAGCCTCGGCCCGCTGGATGCTTTCTCGCAGTGGTATGCAAGCGCATCGGTGGCGTCGCCGCGGGTGATTGCATTCGGCTCGACCAGCCTCGGCACCAAGCAGGATTCGATTGATCCGCATGAGCGCGACGTCGCCGCGCGTTTGCAAGCGGCGGAGACACTTATATTTGCCACCGCGGAGCGGGTGCACGCCCAAGCCACCGTGTTGCGGCCGACGCTGGTGTACGGTGCGGGACGTGACCGCACCTTGACCCAGATCGCGGCGCTTGCGCGACGCACGGGTTTTTTCCTCCTGCCGCGCACTGCCAACGGCCTGCGCCAGCCGGTGCACGTGCAGGATCTCGCCGCTGCCGCCGTGGCGGTGATCGATGCCAGCGCAAGCCACGGCCGCAGTTACGCGCTCCCGGGTGGCGAAACCCTGCCGTATGCGCAGATGGTGGAACGCGTGCTGGCTTCACTGCAGCCGCGCGCGCGATTGATCCAGGTGCCCGCACCGCTGTTCAACGTGGTGCTGTCTGCAGCACGCACGCTTGGAAAAATGCAGGGGCTGGGTGATGCCGCGGTGGCGCGGATGGGGGATGACCTGGTCTTCGACGTGGAGCCGGCGCGCCGCGACTTCGGCTATTCACCGCGTGGGTTCAATCCGACGTCAGACATGTTCGGGTAGCGTGCGCCATGCGCACGACAGGTCCACGGATTCGTGCGCATGGCGCACGCTACCTCGACACTTCGCGAAACGACGCGCACGCCGCACGCTAGTTCAGTATTTCCAGCCCATGTGGCGATAGAACTTCGACAGTACCCAGATCGGGCCGATCAACAGGTAGACGAGGTCGGTGAAGAAGCTCGGCTTCTTGCCCTCGATCTTGTGGCCGATGAACTGCGCGATCCAGGCGACTACGAACACGGTGATGGCCGAATACAGCAGCACCTGCAAGCCGAAGGTCTGTTGGATCAGCCGGCACAGGCAACCCATGGTGAAGAACACGGCCAGCATGCCGTAGCCGATCGGGCGCGACAGGCGGTTGTAGAACATCCACGTGGCGAACATGGCCAGCGCCGCCCAGATGCCGCTCTTGAACAGGGTGCCGAAGATCGGGATGCACCACAGCAGGGCCACGACCGACCACAGGATGGCGGGCACCGCGAACACGTGGATCAACTGGTTGGTTTCGTTCTGGTGATCGCCGGAATAGCTGGCGAACCAGCGATCAATAGGGCGTTCCGTAGTTGCGTTCATGCGTCCCTCCCGAGGGCCCGTGCGCCGAGGTATGGAGCATAGCCGATCAGGCCCATGGTTTCCGGGTCAGGTAGCGTGCGCATGGTGCGCGCTACCTCTAATGGACCGTGGACTTGGAGAACAACTGGATCACCGCCACGCCCGCCACGATCAGGCTGATGCCGAGCAAGGCCGGTGCGTCCAGCGGTTGTTTCAGCACCAGCCAGCCAATCCCGGCGATCAGCACGATGCCGGCACCGGACCAGATCGCATAGGCCACGCCAACCGGTACGGTTTTCAACACCAGTGACAGGAAATAGAAGGCCACGCCATAACCCAGTGCAACGACCACGCTCGGTCCGGCCTTGGTGAATCCGTCAGAGGCCTTCAGCGCGCTGGTGGCGATGACTTCGGCCACGATGGCGATGGCCAGGTATACGTAGCCGACATGCATGGTGTGTCTCCTGGATGATGCGGTAGCGTAGGCGTGCTCCGAGCTATGCGAAGAGCGTTCGCGAACTTGAAGCGTCAGCGAAATATATAGAATCGTCATCCCCGCGTAGGCGGGGACCCAGCGACTTTCGTGGGGCACCATTGATCCATCCAGAAACCGCGCGATACAAGCAAAGGCACTGGGTCCCCGCCTGCGCGGGGCGCTGACGGCTAGCACCTATCCGGAATCTCGCGAAACACGTGCGCACGGCGCACGCTACACCACGATGCCGGCCAGCTTGTCCAAGGCTTCCGCGTACTTCGCACGCGTGCGCTCGATCACTTCGGCAGGCAGCGTTGGTCCAGGTGCGGTCTTGCCCCAGTCCAGCGTCTCCAGGTAATCACGCACGAACTGCTTGTCGTAGCTGGGTGGGCTGGTGCCCACTTCGTATTCGTCCGCAGGCCAGTAGCGCGACGAATCCGGCGTCAGCATTTCATCCATCACGTACAGGCGGCCGTCGGCGTCGGTGCCGAATTCGAACTTGGTGTCGGCCAGCAGGATGCCGCGCTGCGCCGCGTAGTCGGCAGCGAAGGAATAGATACGCAGCGTTGCATCACGCACGCGTTCGGCCAGCTCCGGGCCCACGGCCTTGACCATGGTGTCGAAATCGATGTTCTCGTCGTGGTCGCCGACGGCGGCCTTGGTCGACGGCGTGAAGATCGGCTCCGGCAATTTTTCCGCCTGGCGCAGGCCATCGGGCAGGGCGATGCCGCTGACCGCGCCGGTGCGCTGGTAATCCTTCCAGCCACTGCCGATCAGATAACCGCGCGCGATGGCTTCCACCGGCACCGGCTTCAAGCGCTTGGTGACCACGCTGCGTTTGGCGTAGAGCGCGGGATCGACGCCGTCGGGCAGGACCGAAGCCACGTCGATCCCGGTCAAATGGTTGGGCAGCAGGTGCGCGGTTTTCTCGAACCAGAAATTGGAGATCTGGCAAAGCATCTCGCCCTTGCCCGGAATCGGATCCGGCAGTACCACGTCGAACGCACTCAGGCGATCAGTGGCCACCATCAGCAGGTAGTCACCCGGTGGTGCATCGGCGGGCAGGCGTTCGCGCGGCAGGTCGAATACGTCACGCACCTTGCCACGGTGGCGCAGCGGCAGGCCGGGCAGGTCGGATTGGAGAAGGTAGGGTCGCGACACGGGATTGGGCATGGAACCTCCTGGGCCGCACAGTTTACGGCGCGCAAGCGTTGTCGTGCCGTAAAATGGTGGCCACAGAAGGCCAATGCTTCCCAGGGGATGCGCGACCCATGAACCGCTGGTATGGAAAACTGCTGGGCCTGATCGCCGGTGCGCTGCTGTTCCGCCCGAATCCGGTGTTCGGCGCGCTGATCGGCCTGATCCTCGGCCACGCCTTCGACCAGGACTGGTTCAAGCTGAGCCGCGACAACCCGTATCGCGTGTTCAACCTCACCAGCGAGGCCAGCGACGCGGAAGTCGACCAGGCCTACCGCCGCCTCATTTCCCAGTACCACCCCGACAAGATGGCCGGCGCGGCGGAAGACCTGCGCCTGCAGGCCGAAAAGAAGGCCGGCGAGATCAACGCCGCCTACGACCGCATCAAGACGTTGCGCAAGCGTAGATAATCGTCCAAGGATCGCACTTGTGGGAGCGGCTTCAGCCGCGACGCTTTCTCCACGGGTCATGTCGGGGCTGAAGCCCCTCCCACATCGGAAACACCATGTCCAACTGCATCATCGCCCCGTCCATCCTTTCCGCCGACTTCGCCCGCCTGGGCGAGGAAGTGGACAACGTGCTCGCCGCTGGCGCCGACTGGGTGCACTTCGACGTGATGGACAACCATTACGTGCCCAACCTGACCATCGGCCCGCTGGTGTGCAGCGCGCTGCGCAAGCACGGCGTCACCGCGCCCATCGACGTGCACCTGATGGTGCAGCCGGTGGACCGCATCGTGCCGGACTTCGCCGAAGCGGGCGCCAGCCTGATCAGTTTTCATCCCGAAGCCAGCAGCCACGTCCACCGCACCATCCAGCTGATCAGGTCGCATGGTTGCAAGGCCGGGTTGGTGTTGAACCCGGCCACGCCCATCGACGTGCTGGACTGGGTCCTGCACGACCTCGACATGGTGCTGCTGATGTCGGTGAACCCTGGCTTCGGTGGCCAGGCCTTCATTCCTTCGACGCTGGACAAGCTGCGCGCCGTGCGCAGCAAGATCGATGCGACCGGCAAGCCTATCCGTCTTGAAATCGACGGCGGCGTGAAGGCCGACAACATCGGTGAAATCGCGGCGGCAGGTGCCGATACCTTCGTCGCCGGCTCGGCCATCTTCAATGCGCCTGGCTCCAACAAGGATGGATACGCGGAAGTCATCGCGCGCATGCGTGCCGCCGTCGCCGCGAAGGGGTAGAACGCCTCGCCGTGGTAGGAGCGCCCCATGGGCGCGAGCTTTTCGATCGGCGACGCGTAAGCGCTCGCGCCCATGGGGCGCTCCTACCGGGGAACCGCTTGGTGCCGTTCCCGGAATATTGGAGGCTTATCCTGCCTCCGCCAGTCGTCCCTGCTATGGCCTTCCACGTTAGGCATCGGGTGTTACGTCCGGATGACGGTGGGGGTCATCGTGTAGGAGCGACGTAAGTCGCGAAGGCATGCTTGCGGTTCTCGCCGGCTTGTCGGATGTTTCGGTCGCGACTCACGTCGCTCCTACGGACTTGCCGTTATGCTCGGGCCCTTCTCGAAGGAACCCCCGATGACCAACCACCGCTGGCGCCTGATCCTCAACGGAAAATCCGCGGGCGACGAGGCCTTGCGCGAAGCGGTGGCGACGATGCGCGAACGTGGCATCGCCCTAGACGTGCGCGTGACCTGGGAAGCGGGCGATGCCGAGCGCTACGTCTCCGAAGCCATCGCCGACGGCGCCGACACCATCATCGCCGCAGGCGGTGACGGCACCCTGAGCGAAGTCGCCGCGACCCTGGCCCATCGCGATGAGCCGGCCGACGACCTGCCTGCGCTGGGCCTGGTGCCACTCGGCACGGCCAACGATTTCGCTAACGCGGCGGGTGTGCCGCTGGATGCCTTGCCCGCGCTGGAGTTGATCGCCGCCACGCCTGCCGTCGCCATCGACCTGATCAAGCTCGACACCCAGGATGGCGAAGTGCATTGGGCCGCCAACCTGGCCAGCGGCGGCTTCGGCACCCAGGTCACCGTGGAAACCGACGACGGCTTGAAGAAGATGCTCGGTGGCCTGGCCTACCTGATCACCGGCATCGCCAAACTGGGCAAGATCGAACCCATCCCCGCACGCCTGCATGGCCCCGATTTTGATTGGCGGGGCGACCTGATCGCGCTGGGCATCGGCAACGGCCGCCAGGCCGGCGGCGGGCAGGCGCTGTGCCCCGATGCTGTGCTCGACGACGGTTTGCTGGACGTGACCGTAGTGCCCGAGCTGTCCGGCGAGGTCGCCACGACCCTCGGCACGCTGGTCACCAGTGGCAAGGGCGCGGCACTGGAACGGGTCGCCGTGCGCGCGCAGTTGCCGTGGGTGGCGATTGACTGCCCCGAACCGCTGACCCTCAACCTGGACGGCGAGCCGGTGGAGTCCCGCCATTTCCGCATCGACTGCGTGCCGGGCAGGGTGCGCATGCACCTGCCGGCGGATTGCGCCCTCATGGCCGACCAGCGAGGCATCACGGCTCCGTAGAGCCGAGCGTGCTCGGGCGCACTTGCTCTTTGTAGAGCCGAGCAAGCTCGACTCTACAAAAGGCGATGGCCCCGGAGCAGCCGAGCAAGCTCGGCGCTACACAAGGCGATGGCCCCGGAGCATCCGGGCAAGCCCTGATCTGCAGGGCGGGCAATTCGACGCCAGCTCGGGTTAAAGTAGCCCCGTGATCACGCAGACGCACTCCCGCGCCCTTCCTTCCGCTCGCCGCTGGCGATGGTGGCCTGTCGCCGTCGTCCGCCTGACCCCTGCGCATCGGAAGGAAACCCGTTTTGACCCCGCACACCCCATTCCAGCAACACGCTGAGCAACTCCCTGCGTCCGCGCCCTACACCCGCGTGCCCGTGGTGCGCGAAGTGCTGTCCGACCTGGACACGCCACTCTCGGTCTACCTGAAACTCGCCGACGCCCCGCACACCTACCTGCTGGAATCGGTGGAAGGCGGCGAGCGTTTCGGCCGCTACTCCATCATCGGCCTCCCGGCCAAGCGCGTGATCACCTTCCATGGCCTGCACATGGAAATCCGCGACCATGGCGAACTGGTCGAATCCCGCGACGTCGCCGATCCGTTCGCTGAAGTGGAAGCGCTGCGCGCCGCGCATTCCGTGCCGAAGCTGGAAGGCTTGCCCGGATTCACCGGCGGGCTCGTCGGCTGGTTCGGCTTCGAATGCATCGGCTACATCGAACCGCGGCTGGCGGGCAACGACAAACTCGATCAACTGGACACGCCCGACATCCTGTTGATGCTGTCGGAAGAACTCGCGGTGTTCGACAACCTCAAGGGCCGGCTGTACTTGATCGTGCATGCCGATCCGCGCGAGGACAATGCGATGGAACACGCGCACGCACGCCTCGACGCATTGACCCACAAGCTGCGCCAGCCCGGTTCCTATCCCACGCCCATCACCCGCGACGTGCTGGACGAAAGCCACTTCGTGTCCGGTTTCACCCACGACGGCTTCATTGCCGCGGTGGAACGGTCCAAGGAATACATCCGCGCCGGCGACATTTTCCAGGTGGTGCTGTCACAGCGGCTCAGCGTGCCGTTCAACGCGCGTCCGGTGGACGTGTACCGCGCGCTGCGTGCGTTGAATCCTTCGCCGTACATGTACTTCCTGGATGTGGGCAACGTGCAGGTGGTGGGTTCATCGCCTGAGATCCTCGTCCGCCTCGAGCAGAACGATAAAGGCGAGAACGAAGTCACCGTGCGCCCCATCGCCGGCACGCGTCCGCGCGGCAGGACGCATGAAGAAGACCTCGCACTCGAAGTGGAGTTACTGGCCGATCCGAAAGAACGCGCCGAGCACCTGATGCTGATCGACCTGGGCCGCAACGACGCGGGCCGCGTGTCCGAGGCGGGCACGGTGGAAGTGGGCGAGCAGTTCGTGATCGAACGCTACAGCCACGTGATGCATATCGTCAGCGAAGTCACCGGCAAGCTGTTGCCGGGATTGAGCTATGCAGACGTGCTACGGGCGACGTTCCCGGCCGGCACGGTCAGCGGCGCACCGAAGATCCGTGCGCTGGAAGTGATCCGCGAACTGGAACCGATCAAGCGCAACGTCTACGCCGGCAGCATCGGCTATATCGGCTGGCACGGCGACGCGGATACGGCCATCGCCATCCGCACCGCCGTGATCAAGGACGGGCAACTGCACGTGCAGGCGGGCGCGGGCATCGTGTACGACTCGGACCCGGAGAAAGAGTGGGACGAGACGATGAACAAGGGCAGGGCGTTGTTTCGCGCGGTGGCGGAAGCGGCGAAGGGGTTGTGAGGTGGTCACAACGGTGCGACAACCCCGAAGAGTGGAATGAATCGTTAGGTAAGTTGGGTGATAGCTGTCTGTGCAAGCAAGGAGTGGTCCCTCCGGATCGTCATCCCCGCGAAGGCGGGGATCCAGCGACTTTGGTGGGCGAAGCTAAAGTCGCTGGGTTCCCGCCTTCGCGGGAATGACGACCCACATATTTTATTGGATACGACTGGCTGCAGTTACCACTCAAAACCCTTCGATTGATAACTAAGGAACGATGAGATGAATTATAAAACGATTGCACTAGTGCTTCTCTTTTCTGCTACTGCAGATGTGTCGGCGCAGGTAAACGCTTTGCCGCCAACACGCCACATCCTGGTCTACGGTGATGCGCAGGCGCGTGCCATTCCTGACCGTTTCAAGATCACCCTCAACTTCGAATCGGTGAACGTGGATCCCGATCTCGCGCGCCGCAATGTAGAAACCAACGTGCAGCAGGTTCTGACTCAGTTGCGAGCTGCGGGTGTCCCGGACGATGAAATCGTTGCCACCTCGCTGAGCATCGACAGCAAGGAGCGCTACGATCAGAAGACTCAGGAACAGGTATTCGTGGGTACCGAAGTCGCAAGAACCCTCACTGCTCGGTTCTCAAGTCAGAAAGCACTTGAATCGTTTCTGGCTGGCATAAAGACCTCCAGGGAATTGACCATATCCGAAGTCAGCACCCAGTTGAGCGACGAACCTGCGCTGCGTGCCGCGCTCAGGGAAAAAACTATTGTTTCTTCGCGCGAAAAGGCTGACATCATCGCCAAAGCCTATGGCGCACGAATCAGCGGCGTATACAGTGTTTCGGATGTAGCTCCGCAGTTCGACTATGGCATACGTGCCGGAACCTGGCCGCAGGCTTTCGAATGGAATGACAGCTTTGGTAGGGGCAGGTCGCTGGACAGGATAGAGGTGACCGGTAGCCGTATCAGTGGAAATGCCGCAACCTCATTGCAGACCGGCTATGTGACTTTCCAGGACAAGATCTACACCGTATTTCTCTTAGTGGATTGAATGATGTTGCTAATGCTCGACAACTACGACAGCTTCACCTACAACCTGGTGCAGTACCTGCAATCGCTGGGGGCCGAGGTCAAGGTGGTGCGCAACGATGCGATGACCGTGGACGAGATTGAAACACTCGCACCGGAACGCATCGTCATTTCCCCCGGTCCCGGCACGCCCGACCAGGCCGGCATCACCTTGGAGATGATCGAACGGCTCGGCCAGCACACGCCCATCCTTGGCGTGTGCCTGGGCCACCAGAGCATCGGCCAGGTCTATGGCGGCGACGTGATCCGCGCCAAGACCATCATGCATGGCAAGACCTCGCGCATCCGCCATGAAGGCATGGGCGTGTTCGCCAACCTGCCCGATGCCTACGAGGCTACGCGCTACCACTCGCTGGTCGTGGATCGCAGCACCTTGCCGGATGCACTCGAAGTCACCGCCTGGACCGAGTACGAAGACGGCTCCTTCGAAGAGATCATGGGCCTGCGCCACAAGGAGTTCCCCGTGGAAGGCGTGCAGTTCCATCCCGAGTCGATCCTGACCGAGCACGGACATGCGTTGTTGAAGAATTTCCTGGAAAGATGAAGCCAATCGAAAACAGAAAAAACAGTTCGTCATCCCAGCGAACGCTGGGACCCATTTTGATCTTGCACTTGATCTTCAGTTGCAAGGTGGTAAAGCAAGAGCAAGATCAGAATCAAAATGGATCCCAGCGTTCGCTGGGATGACGACAGAAATGTAGGAGCGCCCCATGGGCGCGAGCTCTACCTGCTGGAAAAACAAAAGGCTCGCGCACATGGGGCGCTCCTACCGAGAACAAGATATGCCAATGACCCCACAAGAAGCCCTGCAACGCACCATCGAGCATCGCGAGATCTTCCACGATGAAATGGTCGACCTGGTGCGCCAGGTCATGCGCGGCGAAGTCTCGCCGACCATGACTGCCGCGATCCTGTCCGGCCTGCGCGTCAAGAAGGAAACCATCGGCGAGATTGCCGGCGCGGCTACGGTGATGCGCGAGTTCTCGCGCCAGGTGGACGTCCCCGACAAGACCAACCTCGTCGATATCGTCGGCACCGGCGGTGACGGCTCGCATACCTTCAACATCTCCACTTGTTCGATGTTCGTGGCGGCAGCGGCAGGCGCACGCGTGGCCAAACACGGCAACCGCAGCGTGTCGTCCAAGTCCGGCAGCGCCGACGTGCTGGAAGCGCTGGGCGCCAGCATCGAACTGCAGCCGGAACAGGTGGCCCAGTCCATCGCCGACACCGGCATCGGCTTCATGTTCGCGCCCGTGCACCACCCGGCGATGAAAGTGGTGGCGCCGGTGCGGCGCGAAATGGGCGTGCGTACCATCTTCAACATCCTCGGCCCACTGACCAATCCCGCCGGCGCACCGAACATCCTGATGGGCGTGTTCCACCCCGACCTGGTCGGCATCCAGGCGCGCGCGCTGCAGGAGCTCGGCGCCGAACGCGCCCTTGTGGTGTGGGGCCGTGACGGCATGGATGAACTCTCGCTCGGCGCGGCCACCCTGGTCGGTGAACTGCGCGATGGCGTGGTCACCGAATACGAACTGCACCCGGAAGACTTCGGCATCGCCATGTCCGCCAGCCGCAACCTGCGCGTGGCCGACGCCGCGGAATCGAAGACGATGCTGCTGGGCGTACTCGACAACCGCCCCGGACCGGCGCGCGAGATCGTGGTGCTGAATGCGGGCGCGGCGCTGTATGTTGCCGGTGTCGCAGAGACCATCGAAGAGGGCATCTTGATGTCGCGCGAGGTTATCACTACCGGCGCGGCGTTGGAGAAGATGGAGGAGTTCGTGGCGGTGACGAAGCGGCTTGTGCCGTGATTTTCGTAGAGCCGAGCTTGCTCGGCTGCTCTTGATGGTGAAGCAAAAACAGCCGAGCAAGCTCGGCTCTACAAAGATTGAAAGCCAAAGTGCTTGGGTTGACCAGCTTCGCTGTTTAAAAGCATTTCCGCCTTGGCGAGGCCCTCAACAGCCGAATGGCTGGTGTGACGGCTCGGAGATCGCGGATCAGAATGCATCACGCATGCTGCTGGCAAGGCGATAATGTGCCCCCTCCCTTGCGTAGCAGGGGAGGGTTGGGGAGGGGTGCTTTTGATCTCGCTTGGGCGGCCCAGCCATTGCGCCAAGAGCAACCCCCTCCCAACCTCCCCCTGCTTCGCAAGGGGAGGGGCTTACTACTGGACATTGAATGAGCGACATCCTCAACACCATCCTGGCCCGCAAGGCCGAAGAAATTGCCGAGCGCAGCGCGCGCGTGCCGTTGGCGGAGCTCATCGCCCGCATCGGCGATGCATCGCCCGTGCGCGGCTTCGCCGATGCCCTGGTCGAACGCATCGCAACCGGTGATGCGGCGGTGATTGCCGAAATCAAGAAGGCCAGCCCGTCCAAGGGCGTGATCCGCCCGGATTTCCGTCCGGCGGAAATCGCGATGAGCTACGAATTCGGTGGCGCGGCCTGCCTGTCGGTGTTGACTGACGTGGATTTCTTCCAGGGTGCGGATGCCTACCTGCAGCAGGCGCGCGAGGCCTGCACCTTGCCGGTGCTGCGCAAGGACTTCACCGTCGACCCCTACCAGGTGTACGAAGCGCGCGTGCTGGGCGCGGACTGCATCCTGCTGATCGTGGCGGCGCTGGACGACACCCAACTGGTCGAACTGTCCGGCCTTGCCATGCAACTGGACATGGACGTGCTGGTGGAAGTGCACGACATCGACGAACTGGAGCGCGCACTGCAGGTGCCTGTGCCGCTGATCGGCATCAACAACCGCAACCTGCGCACCTTCGAAGTGTCGCTGGAGAACACGCTGGCGATGAAGGACGCGGTGCCGAGGGATCGCCTGCTGGTCACCGAGAGCGGCATCGTGGTGGCGCAGGATGTCGCCACGATGCGCGAGGCTGGCGTCAACGCCTTCCTGGTCGGTGAAACTTTCATGCGCGCCGACGAGCCGGGCGATGCGCTGCGTCAGTTATTCTTCCCGTATGAGTGAAGCCACGCAGCCTTACCCGACGCCGCGCGCCGAAGCGCCGGCGGTCGTCTTCGATTTCGACCACACGCTGTACGACGGCGATTCCTTCGGCCACGTGTTGAAGTGGCTGCTGAAGCGCAATCCGCTGCGCATGCTGGTGGCGCTGGTGGCGACGCCCGTGCTGGGGCCGATGGTGGCATTCCTGCCGTCGCGCCGTCGCGGCATCACCGGCTACGTGTGGATCGGTACCTTCGGCCTGCACGGTCGACGCAGTTTCGATTCCATGCTGGACCTGTACGTGGCCACGCACCAGGATGAAATCCGCCAGCGCCTGCTGCCAATCGCGCTGGACGTGCTGCGCGGACACCGCGCTGCCGGTGATCGCGTGGTGATTGCCACCGGCGCGCCGCCGGAACTGGCGCGCGCCATCCTCGCTTTCGTCACCCACCAGGACGTGCCAGTGATCGGCACGACCGTCGGCCCGCGCTTCGGCGCCATGGGCGCGCGCCGGCATTGCCACAACGAGGAAAAGGTGACGATGTTGAAGGAGCGTGGCTATGGCGAGATCGCCATCGCCTATTCCGACAGCAGCGCGGATTTGCCCTTGCTGCTGGCGGCGCGCGCGCCGGTCGTGGTGAATCCCAAGGCCAAGCGCGTGGAGATGTTCCGTCGCGTGCTGCCGCCCGGCACGCCGATCCTCAACTGGGGTTGCAAGAGCAGGGCAGGCGATCCGGTCGCGTAGGGTGGGCCAAGGCCCACTCCAGGGATCTGCCCGATGTCCGGCCTAGAGCGGTCGGGCCGGTGCATCCAGGTCGTTGAACCACTCGATGAAACTGTGTTCGGTCAGGTCCGTGAACTCGCCAGCGTCATAGAAACGACCGAAGCAGCTTTGGCAGCTCTCGAACCAGAGGTGCGGCTGCTGTGGATCGACCATGCGGATGAGGTCCTGCTCTCCGGGGCATGCCGGGCAGTGGATGCGATCGACGCGGTTGTATTCCCGGCCTTGTTCAACGCTGCCGGTATCGATTTGCGCGACGAAAGGAGCCAGTTGTAGCTCAGCCAGCATTTCAAGCCACACGCCGTTGCAGTGGGTGCAACGTGAGGCCTTGGCCGGAAGATTTGGCACTTCGGACATTTCGTTCGAGCACTTCGGACATTGCATACGTGGACCTCGGAATGGTGGTTGCCAAAGGGTAGCGTTGCCGGGTGGTTTCGTCAGCCAAAGAAAAAGCGGGCCGAAGCCCGCCTTTTCCAATTCCAGAATCCCGGACTCAGCGCGTGCCGAACAGCACCACCGTCTTGCCACGGGCGTGCAGCACACCGTCGGCCTGCTGCTTCTTGAGTACGCGGCCGGCCATCTCGCGCGAGCAACCGACCAGCCGGGCCAGCTCCTGGCGCGAAACTCGAAGTTGGGTGCCCTGCGGATGGCTCATGGCTTCCGGCTCGCGGGCCAGGTCGTGCAGGGTGCGCACGATGCGGTCGGTCACGTCCAGGAAGGCCAGGCGGCTGGCCTTGCGGCTGGTGTCCAGCAGGCGGCGCGACAGCTGGGAGCCGATCGAGTACAGCAGGCGCGGCGCATCCGCCACCAACGTGCCGGTGAACAGCTGGTGCAGGCGCTCGTAGCTGATCTCGGCCAATTCGCACTGGGTGCGGGTGCGCAGGATCACTTCGCGGCGGTCGGATTCGATGAACAGACCCATTTCCCCCACGAATTCGCCGGTGCCGAAATAGCCCAGGACCAGCTCGCGGTCGTCTTCTTCCTCGGTGATGATGCTGACCGAGCCACTGACCACGTAATACAGGGTGCCGGCCGGGTCGCCGGGTCGGAACACGTCCGCGCGCGCCGGGTAGCGGCGGCGGTGGCAGTGGGCCAGGAAGCGTTCGATGGTCGCGGCGTCGGGCGTCAGCGGGCTGGCGGCGATGCGCGCGGGATTGGAGATCGGGGTACCAAGGCTCATGGGGGATTTTGAGTGGTTAGTCCGGCAAGCTTAGTCTGAATACGTGCGCAACGGCAAACATCGGCCAACTCCTTCCAGATGCCGTCCAGAAGGACATTCCGCTGTCATCGCATTTGCCGCATAATCGCGCCCCTTGCTGCTTCCCCCATAGGGTTCACCGCCGTGGTCAAACCGCTTCCGCGCCTCAGGCTCCAGGGCTTCAACAACCTGACCAAGGCCTTGAGTTTCAACATCTACGACGTCTGCTACGCGGTCTCGGAAGAAGAGCGGCAGCGCTACATCGAGTACATCGATGAGGAATACAACGCCGACCGCCTGACCCAGATCCTGACCGACGTGGCCGAGATCATCGGCGCCAACATCCTCAACGTGGCCCGCCAGGACTACGACCCGCAGGGTGCCTCGGTGACGATCCTGATCTCCGAAGAGCCGGTGATCGACAAGAAGCTGGCCGGCAAGGAAATCATTTCCGACGCCGTGGTCGCGCACATGGACAAGAGCCACATCACCGTCCATACGTATCCGGAAACGCATCCGCAGCACGGCATCGCCACCTTCCGTGCGGATATCGACGTGGCGACGTGTGGCGTGATCTCGCCGCTGAAGGCGCTGAACTACCTGATCGAAAGCTTCGAATCCGACATCGTGGTGACCGACTACCGCGTGCGTGGCTTCACCCGCGACGTGAAGGGCAAGAAGCACTACATTGACCACAAGATCAATACGATCCAGGACTTCCTGGCCAAGAACATCAAGTCGCGCTACGAGATGTTCGACGTCAACGTCTACCAGGAAAACATCTTCCACACCAAGATGCACCTGAAGGATTTCGACCTGGACCAGTACCTGTTCGAGGAAAAGGCCAAGAATCTGTCGTTCAAGGAGCGCATGAAGATCGAGGCGCTGCTGAAGCGCGAGATCGAAGAGCTGTTCCACGGGCGCAACCTGGTCGAGTAAGCGATCGGGTTACACCTGATCAAGGTTTGCAGGACTATCCTGCAGCCTTGGAAGAAAACGCGGGACGACCCGCACGCAGGCGCTGCTGGCTTGCGAACCCAACGACCGACGGCGGTCCGTGGCGCAAGCCCCGGGCCGTTTTTCGTTTCATGCACCTGCAGTGGAGGAGAACACCATGCCCTGGATTTATTTGTTGCTCGCCGGGATCTTCGAGATCGGCTTCGCCATCGGCCTGAAGTACACCGAAGGCTTCACCCGGTTGTGGCCCAGCGTGGGCACCATCGTCGCGGCTGGCATCAGCCTGTGGCTGCTGACCCAGGCCCTGCGCACGATTCCCGTAGGCACCGCCTATGCCGTGTGGACAGGCATTGGTGCAGTGGGCGTGGCGACGCTGGGCGTGGTGCTGTTCTCGGAAAGCGCTTCGCCGGCGCGACTGGGCTGTATCGCGCTGATCGTCGCGGGCGTGATCGGTCTGAAGCTGTTTTCGCCGGCGTGAGGTGCGCGCGTAGGAGCGCGACGTAAGTCGCGACTGTGAAATTCAAAAGCGTGCAGGACACGGATCGATGCGGATGAAATTTGATCAAGCGTTTCTTGTTCCGCCGTTATCGGCCTTGATCCGCGTCCAACGATCCGGGTTTCAGTCGCGACTCACGTCGCTCCTACGCGACCTTTCAAAGGCGGTAAGCCACGGCCTTCATCAGGTTGGAGGCAGAGGTCATCAGTTGCGGGATTGGCTGTGGCAGGACCTTCGCGCCGGCCTGTTCGGCGTGGTCGGCATGGCGGGCTTCATCGGCTTTCATCACCTTGATGATTTCGCGACTGCGCAGGTCGGCTTCGGGCAGGGTCTGCAGGTGTTCGTCCAGGTGGGCTTCGACCTGGTGTTCGGTTTCCACCACGAAGCCCAGGTTCCAGCCGTCGCCGCGTAGCCCGGCCAGCACGCCCAGCGAATAGCTGCCGGCGTACCAGAGCGGGTTGAACAGACTGGGGCGACTGCCCAGCTCGTCCAGGCGTTCACCGCACCAGGCCAGGTGGTCGGTCTCCTCTTGGGCGGCTTCCAGCAGGTGTTCGCGGGTCTGCGGGTCACGTGCCACGGCGGCCTGGCCGTAATAGAGCCCTTGGGCGCAGATTTCGCCGACGTGGTTGATGCGCATCAGCCCGGCCGCGTGGCGGCGCTCGGCGGGGTCCAGTTCCACGTCCGGCGTACTGCCGGCCGGATTGGGGCGGCGGGCGAGGGGCTTGCCGGCCAGGGTGGACAAGGCATTCTGGGCATCGACCAGCAGGCGGTCGAGGGGGGAGAGGGCGCGGGAGATCATGGCGGTATTGTGCCGGGTGCCGGGCTCGGAGTCTGCCGGCCGGGCGCCCTTGCCCTCCTGTCGGGGCCTCGGGTTTGCTTGCAATGCAGCACGCCGGTACGTACAATCCCGCCTCTTTCGTTCCACCCTTACAACGCGTGGCAAAGTTCCGCACGGGATTTCCCGGCGCAATCCGCCCGACCAAACAACATCGAGCTCCTTCATGAATACGTTTAGCGCCAAGTCCGAGACCGTCCAGCGTGACTGGTACGTCGTCGACGCCGCAGGCAAGACCCTGGGTCGCCTGTCCACCGAGCTGGCCCGCCGCCTCCGCGGCAAGCACAAGCCCGTCTACACCCCGCACGTTGATACCGGCGATTACCTGGTGGTGATCAATGCCGAGAAGATCCACGTGACCGGCAACAAGCTGGCCGACAAGAAGTACCACCGCTTCACCGGCTACATCGGCAACCTGAAGACCGAGACCCTGGCGCAAGCGCTGGAGCGTCACCCCGAGCGCGTGATCGAGATCGCCGTCAAGGGCATGCTGCCGAAGAACACCCTGGGCCGCGAGATGTACCGCAAGCTCAAGGTCTACGCAGGCCCCAACCACCCGCACGCCGCCCAGCAGCCGCAAGTCCTGGATATCTGATCATGGCAATTACCCAGAATTACGGCACTGGCCGTCGCAAGTCCTCCACCGCCCGCGTGTTCCTGCGCAAGGGCACCGGCAACATCACCGTCAACGACCGTCCGCTGGACGAGTTCTTCGGCCGTGAAACCGCGCGCATGATCGTGCGCCAGCCGCTGGAGCTGACCAAGAACACCGAAACCTTCGACATCAAGGTCACCGCCATCGGCGGCGGCACCACCGGCCAGGCCGGCGCCATCCGCTTGGGCATCGCCCGCGCGCTGGTGGAATACGATGAAACGCTGAAGAGCGAACTGCGCAAGGCCGGTTTCATGACTCGCGATGCGCGCGAAGTCGAGCGCAAGAAGGTCGGCCTGCACAAAGCACGTCGCGCCACCCAGTTCTCGAAGCGTTAATAGCACTACAGCCCCGTCGCCAAGCGGTAAGGCACCTGACTCTGACTCAGGCATTCGGAGGTTCGAATCCTTCCGGGGCTGCCATATCAAAGTCGTACAGCAACATCGCAAGGGCCGGTACTGGCCTTCGCAGCAGAAGCCCGCCCCGTGCGGGCTTCTGCATTTCTGGCAGGGCGCTTTGCCGACGGGCATCCGCACTTCGCCGTGGATCCATGCGTGGCGTCGGCGAATCCGCGCTTTTCGCGCGGAACGCAAACAAGCGACAATCGACAACCGTTGGTCGTCCCGCCAGTCACGTGGTTCGACAGCGCCTTTCCCGGACTTGATCCGGTGCTGGCCACGAACGGGATTGATCCATCCGAACCTGCCGTAAATGTCACGGGCTTTCCATGGTCGCCAGTTTTTCTCCCCCTTTCACCTCTACCACCGACCTGTCGGCCTCCTTGCGTGAGCGTGGCTATGCCGTGCTGGCGCCGGGCAGCGTGGCTGAGCTTTGCGGTTTCGACCTGCAGGTCCTCGAGGCACTCAGGCCCGACTGGGACGACCTGCAGCCCGACCGCTACCTCAAGGACGGTGGCAATTACCGCAAGCGCCGCCATTCCTGTTTCGTGGTTGACCACGGCACAGCGACCCAGGCACCGCATCGCGCGCATTGGCAGTCGGAGGAATACAACGCCCTGCACGGCGGCATGCGCCGCTGGTTCGAGCCGATGCAGGCCGGTACCGTCGCCCGGCCAGCCTGGACGCAACTGCTGGATGCGTTGGGCACGGTCTGCGATGCCGTGCGTGGAGAACAACCCTGGTTCGTGGAAGCACACCAGTTCCGCATCGACACGACTGACGGCATCGGCCGGCCCACGCCCGAAGGCGCGCACCGCGACGGCGTGGATTTCGTGGCGGTGATGCTGGTGGGTCGCCATGGGGTCAGCGGCGGCGAGACACGGGTGTTCGCGGCCAACGGCCCCGACGGCCAGCGCTTCACCCTGACCGAACCGTGGACCCTGATGTTGCTGGACGACACCCGCGTGATCCACGAATCCACGCCTATCCAACCCCAGCAGGATTATGGTTACCGGGATACCTTGGTGCTGACGTATCGGGCGGGCGGATTCCAGGGCGACGAGTGATCCCGTTTGCAGCGGGTTTTCTCCAAAGAGAGGAAGAGCTTTTGGCACGGATCAGGGCCGATAGAAGCGAATCTGTAAAAAAAGCTTTTTTGCCTTCTCTGCTTCAATCCGTCCTGATCCGTGTCCAAGGCTCTGCCCTTCGATCACTTGACCCAACAAACTTAGTTACAATTGAAACCATGGCGCAGGCGCGCAGGTAAGGGAGATTCCAATGAAGCTGGGTTCGTTGAAGGAAGGGGGCCGCGACGGCACCCTGGTCGTGGTCTCGCGTGACCTGGCCCGCGCCGTGCGCGCGACCGGCATTGCGGCGACCCTGCAGTTGGCACTGGAAGACTGGTCCAACGTGGCCCCGCGCTTGAACGCACTGTCCGAATCGTTGAACCACGGCGACGCCGACGGCGTGTTCGACCTGGATTTCAACGCCCTCGCGGCGCCGTTGCCACGCGCCTATGAGTTCGTCGACGGCAGCGCTTACCTGCCGCACGTGGAGCGCGTGCGCCGTGCACGCGGTGCCGAGGTACCGGAAAGCTTCTACACCGATCCGCTGATGTACCAGGCCACCAGCGCCAGTTTTTACGGCCCGCGCGATGCAGTGCGCGTGGTCAGCGAGGACTACGGCATCGACCTGGAAGCGGAAATCGTGGTGATCACCGACGACGTGCCGATGGCGGTTACGCCGGCGCAGGCGGCCGCGCACATCCAGCTCATCGGCCTGGTCAACGACGTATCGCTGCGCAACCTCATCCCGGGCGAACTGGCCAAAGGCTTCGGCTTCCTGCAGTCCAAGCCGCGTTCGGCGCTGTCGCCGGTGTTCGTCACGCCCGACGAACTGGACGATGCCTGGCGCGACAACAAGCTGCACCTGCCGTTGCTGACGCATATCAACGGCGAGTGGTTCGGCGCGCCGGAAGCGGGCGTGGACATGCAGTTCGATTTCTCGCAACTGGTGGCGCACGCGGCCAAGACGCGGCCGTTGTCGGCGGGCACCATCGTCGGCTCCGGCACCATCGCCAACGAGGACACGTCCAAGGGCGCGTCGTGCTTCGCCGAGCAGCGCGTGGTGGAAACCCTGCGCGACGGCAAGGCCAGCACTCCCTTCATGAAGTTCGGGGATGTGGTGCGGATTGAAATGACAAAGCGTGATGGAAGTCCCATTTTCGGGGCCATCGAGCAGCGGATCGAACAATATCCCTTGCCCTGAGGCACCGGCAGGGCGCAAATGTTGGGTTGCCATCCCGCCGGCTTGACCCGCATGCGCCCCTCTTCTACAGGATCGTCAACTCAAGCCGGGGACTGGCAGCATGGGTGAGCAACTGCGGCTGTATTCCTACTGGCGCTCCAGTGCTGCCTATCGCGTGCGCATCGGCCTGAACCTGAAAGGGCTGCGTTACGAAACCGTGCCGGTGCATCTGGTACGCGACGGTGGCGAGCAGCACCAGGCCGAGTACGCGACCCTCAACCCGCAGCAACTGGTGCCCACGCTGACCCATGGCGTGCGCGTGATCCGGCAGTCGCTGGCGATCCTGGAATACCTGGACGAGGCGTGGCCTTCGCCGCGCCTGCTACCGATGACGGCGCGCGACCGCGCCCGCGTGCGCAGCCTGGCGCAGTTGGTCGCCGCCGACATCCATCCACTCAACAACCTGCGCGTGTTGCAGTATTTCGAAAACACCTGGAGCGTGCCGCAAGCGGAGCGCGACGAGTGGGTGAAACACTGGATCGTCGAAGGCTTCGATGCGATGGAAGCCTTGCTGGCCAACGACGCCGCGACCGGCACGTATTGCCACGGGCAGGCACCCGGGCTGGCGGATTGCTGCCTGGTGCCGCAGGTCTTCAACGCACGACGCTTCGGCGTGGACATGGCCGCGTTCCCGACGATCACGCGCATCGAAGCCGCGTGCCTGGAATTACCCGCCTTCGCGGACGCCCGTCCGGAGAAGCAGCCGGATGCGCAGCAGGCGGGATAGGCTGAGCTGTACTGCGAGTCCTTGCTACGCACTGAGTTCTTTTGTTCGTCATTCTCGCGAAGGCGGGAAACCAGTGCCTTGCTGCGATTGAAAGCTGAAGTCGCCGGGCCCCCGCCTTCGCGGGGATGACGACATTATTTTTAAGTGGCTTTCTTGGAGTACTGGTCGATCCACTAAGTAGCCCGGGTAAGCGAAGCGCACCCGGGAAACGTGGAGCATCCGTGTATAGCGCCCCCGGGTGCGCTTCGCTTACCCGGGTTACGTTGGCTTCGGTTGCTAACCCTAATCAGGTTTCCCTCCGCCAAAATTACGGACGTTTTGGTAAACACCCCCATTCTCTTGCTCTTGATACGGTTTCGGCTACGTCACATGGGCCCATCACCGATGTTTCGAACATTTCTTCAGCAGTTTGATGGTAAGAGGGCAGTTGTCCCATGGTTGCCGAGTCTAATGGCAATGGTTGCTCACACTCGGCTTTGTTTCGCGATTGAAATACTACGTCAGTACATTTCAACTGAAGTGCAGACCACTCTTTCCAGAACCGAGTTGCCATCTCTTTCTGATCTTCTACATCCTGCTGATACTGTGTCTCGGCCTTAGCGCGAAGATCACGAATCTGCTGGTCTGTCATTTTACTTATGCGAAATGAACGCATTTCTTGCCAATCAGGCTTTTTTCGATCTTCGGGATTACACCCAGAAACGTTAATTGCCAGCATCAGACAGATGGGGGTAAGTGTAGCTAATGAAAGTTTGGGCTTTAGAGTTGCGCTTTTCATCAGTGAAATTCGTCCCAACCACCCAATCAACCAAACCCTTGCGTAATCCTCGGCGAAGCACCACTCGACGCCGCGTCGTAATCCGCGTACGGATCATGCTCGCCGGCGCTGCCTTCGGAGAGGCGGAACTTCAGGGCCAGGCCGTCGCGTGAATCGGCGGCACGCAGGGCTTCTTCCTGCTCGATGCGGCCTTCCTTGACCATGCGGAACAGGCACTGGTCGAACGACTCCATGCCTTCTTCCAGGGTGCCTTCCATCGCTGCCTTGATCTCGTGCACCTGGCCGCGACGCAGCAGATCGCGGATCATCGGCGTGTTGATCAACACTTCGGCGGCCGGCATGCGGCGGCCGTCCTTGCCCTTGACCAGGCGCTGGGACACTACGGCGCGCAAATTCAGCGCCAGGTTCATCAGCACGTTCTTGTGCGCGGTTTCCGGGAAGAAGTTGAGGATGCGCTCGATGGTCTGGTCGGCGTTGTTCGAGTGCAGCGTCGCCAGGCATAGATGCCCGGTTTCGGCGAACGAGATCGCGGCTTCCATCGTGGTCGCATCCAGGATTTCGCCGATCAGGATCACGTCAGGTGCTTCACGCATCGCGTTCTTCAGCGCGTTGTGGAACACATGCGTATCCAAACCAACTTCACGCTGGTTGACGATGGACTGCTTGTGGCGATGCAGGTATTCGATCGGATCCTCGATGGTGAGGATGTGGCCGGTGGTGTTGGTGTTGCGGTAATCGATCATCGACGCCAGCGACGTGGACTTGCCCGAGCCGGTGGAGCCGACCAACAACACCAGCCCGCGCGGGGTCATGATGATGTCCTTGAGCACCTGCGGCAGGTTCAGTTCTTCAATGGTCGGGATCACGCTGCGGATCGCGCGGATCACCATGCCCACTTCGCCGCGCTGCTTGAACACGTTGATGCGGAAGCGGCCGGCGTCCTGCAGGGCCAGCGCCATGTTCAGCTCCAGGTCGCGTTCGAACTGCGGCACCTGGCCTTCATCCATCAGCGAATAGGCGATCTTCTTGACCATGCCCGCGGGCAGGCCGGTGTTGCCCAACGGATACAGCTTGCCTTCGATCTTGATGTAGACCGGTGCCCCCGTGGTCAGGAACATGTCCGAGGCGTTCTTTTCCGTCATCAGCTTCAGGAAGTAGCCGATATCCATGTGCGATGTTCCCCAACATTGGCCTCGCACGTTGCATGTGCGACGCAGGCTTCCGACAATGGCCGCGCATTCCCACCAACGCCACGGCACTCCTATGCATCGTAGCTTCGCACAATTCCGTCGGTCCCTGTGTGTGATGGTTGGCGCATTCGCCGTCGCGCTCGCACTGGTCGTGCCTGCAGCAGCCCAGGACGCGCCCATGCCGGAACTGCTGGCCGCACAGCAGGCAGTCAGTCGTGCCGACCAGGCCGATGCCGACCAGTACGCGCCTGACCTGATCAATGCCGCGCGCAGTGGCTTGGCCCAGGCCCAGGCCGCGGCTTCCGATCGCCGCAATCGCAAGCTGGCCCCACCGCTGGCCTTGCGTGCCGCCGCCGATGCCGACCTGGCCCGCGTGCGTAGCAACGAAGCGGTGGCCACTGCGGAATTGCAGCAGCGCCGCGCCGAGATCAGCGAGCTGCAACGCACGCTGGGCGTGGAGGTGCAGCCATGAACAAGCACCTGCTCGCCGCTTTGCTGATGCTCGCCGCTCTGCCGGCATGGTCCGCAGAGCGCCCGGAAGTCGTCGCGCTCAACCAGCGCCTGGCGACCTTGCAGGCGGATCCGGACTTGGTCGAATTCGGTGCCTACGAACGCCTGCAGGCACAGCAGGCCGTGGCCGTGCTGGCCAAAGCCCGCGGCAAGCAGCGCGACGCGGCGCTGTATGTGGCGGATCGTCGGGTCGAGATCGCCGAAACCGCCGCACGCGCCGAATCCGCGCGCCGCGAGGCTGACCGGTTGGAGCGCACACGCAGTGAATTGCTGGTGGAAGCCAGCCGCCGCGACGCCGCGCGCGCGCGCCAGGAAGCCGAGCGCCTGCGTATCCAGGCCCAGATCCAGGCCGAGGAAGCCGAGCAACTGCGCCTGGCCGCCGAAGCCGAGACCGTGGCCCGCCAGGATGCCGAAGAGACCTTGACCTCGGTCACCGGCGAACAGGCCGCCCGCCTCAGCGCCGCCCGCCAGAAGGAAGCACGTCTGGCCCGCGAAGAGGCCGAACTGATGTCGGGCGCCAAGTTGCCCGCCTCCAAGTTCGAGGCGCGTGGTGAGGTCTTCACCCTGGGCAGCAATGCCTTTGGTGCCGGCGTGCCCAAGCTTTCCGACGCGGGTGCGTCGCAGGTTTCCGCCCTGGCCGCCTACCTGCAGGCCAACCCCAAGGCCAAGGCGCGTATCGAAGGCTTTGGCGATGCCCAGACCCCCGGCCAGCGCCGTGCCGATACGGTGAGAGACGCACTGGTCGCCGCGGGCGTGCCCAAGGCCCGGCTGCAGTCGGCGGCCAAGGGTAACGGCAGCCGCAGCCGTGCCGTGGATGTGATCCTCGCGCTGCCATAAATAGATTAAAAACAATAGCTTGCACGTGGCCCCTTGGCTTTTCGGCGATCGGGCGGCCACCCGCCGACAGCCAAAATTTCCACGCCGATCAAGCACTTGGGGAAGTGGTTGCGGACGCCGATTTCGAAGAGTAGGGTCGTATACCCAAGCGGCACCTGTCGCTTGGTCCACCGGAGAATCGGGCCGATGACGCTGATCCACATTCCCCAGGAGACCGCCACCGGCTGCCAGGCCAGTGCGGACACTTCCGGAGTCTGTGTCCGCCACCACCCGCTGCTCCGCTCCCAAGCCAACGCCCCGCGCCTGTACAGGCCGGGGCGTTCGTATTTCCGCTGAAGGAGAACCACCCCATGTTCGAAGGACAACCGCAGACCGAAATCGACGCGCTCATCAAGGCCGACCCGGAATTCAAGCAGCTGTACCAGCGACACCGTGAATTGAACAAGAAAGTGACCGATGCCGAGCTGGGCGTGCTGCCCATCGACACCACAACCCTGGGCCGCATGAAGCGCGAAAAGCTGGCGGCCAAGGAACGACTCCTGCGAATCTACGACGCCAAACCCCACTGACGTCCGTCCCTCTGCTCCACCACCCGCGTTCCATTGTCGCGGGCGGCGACAGCCACCTCGTCGTCTGTCGCCGTCCGCGCCACTTCCCCCACCCCAAGAGCCCGCGCCGTGAGTCGCGGGCTTTTGCCTTCCTGCACCCGCCCAGCCGTATCGCCGGGGCGGGGTCGGGCAGTGCGATAATCCCCTTTCTTTCCCGGCAGCACGCGAGCGCATGGCAACCCATTCTTCTGTCCTTGAACTGATCGGCGAGACCCCCATCGTCAAGTCCCGGCGCCTGGACACCGGCCTGTGCGAGCTGTACTTCAAGCTGGAAAGCGCCAATCCGGGTGGCTCCATCAAGGATCGCATCGGCCTGTCCATGATCGAGGCGGCCGAACAGCGCGGCGACCTGAAGCCCGGCGCGACCCTGGTGGAAGGCACCGCCGGCAACACCGGCATCGGCCTGGCCCTGGTGGCCCAGCAGAAGGGCTACAAGCTGATACTGGTAGTGCCGGACAAGATGAGCCGGGAGAAGATCTTCAACCTCAAGGCCATGGGCGCCGATGTCATCCTCACCCGTTCCGACGTGGCCAAGGGCCACCCCGACTACTACCAGGACCTGGCCGCGCGCATCGCCAGCGAGACGACGGGCGCGTTCTTCGTCAACCAGTTCGGCAATCCCGACAACCCGGCGGCGCACGAATTGGGCACCGGCCCGGAGATCCTGCGGCAGATGGACGGACAGCTGGACGCCATCGTGTTCGGCTGCGGCAGCTCCGGCACCATGACCGGCCTGTCGCGTGCCTTCGCCGAGCACGCGCCGCAGGTCGAATTGATCCTCGCCGACCCGGTCGGCTCCATCCTCACCGAATACATCAACGAAGGTACGCTGAGCGAGAAGTCCGGCAGCTGGATGGTGGAAGGCATCGGCGAGGACTTCCTGCCGCAGATTTCCGACTTCACCCGGGTCAAGAAGGCCTACGCCATCAGCGACAAGGAAAGCTTCCTGACCGCGCGCGAATTGCTGGCAAAGGAGGGCATCCTGGGCGGTTCGTCCACCGGCACCCTGTTGGCCGCCGCGCTGAAATACTGCAAGGAACAGACCACGCCGAAGAAGGTGCTGGTGTTCGTCTGCGACACCGGCAACAAGTACCTGTCGAAGATGTACAACGACTACTGGATGCTGGACAACGGCTTCATCGAACGCGACCAGCACGGCGACCTGCGCGACCTGATCCTGCGCCCCTACAACCAGCGCGACACCGTGGTGGTGGCGCCAACCGACCTGCTGACCACGGCCTACCAGCGCATGAAACTGTATGACGTCTCGCAGTTGCCGGTGATGGAAGGCGAGAAACTGGTCGGCATCGTCGATGAAAGCGACGTGCTGCTGCACGTCTATGGTGACGAGGAGCGCTTCCGCGACCCGGTCTCCACCGCCATGGTCAGCAAGCTGGACCGCCTGGACGTGAAATCCCCGATTGAGGCCCTGTTGCCGGTATTCGACCGTGGCCAGGTGGCCATCGTCACCGATGGCGAGGTCTTCCTGGGCCTGATCACCCGTATCGACCTGTTGAACTACCTGAGACGGCGGGCACAATAGGGGCCTTGGCGTCGAAATTCGACGCAGGAACGACGTTACACGGACAGTGCGTTAAGCCACAGCTGGTAAAATCGCCGGCTGCCAAAAAGGACATAGTCATGTCGCAACACAACCCCGGCGCCGGGACAGGCGCTCCCGGCCTCTCGCTGGGCACGCTGGCCATCCATGGCGGACAGTCGCCGGACCCCAGCACGGGCGCTGTCATGCCGCCCATCTATGCCACCTCCACCTATGCCCAGAGCAGCCCGGGCGTGCACCAGGGCTTCGAGTACTCGCGCACCCACAACCCCACCCGTTTCGCCTACGAACGCTGCGTGGCCGCGTTGGAAGGCGGCAGCCGCGGGTTTGCCTTCGCCTCCGGCATGGCGGCCACGTCGACCGTATTGGAATTGCTGGACAGCGGCAGCCACGTCATCGCCATGGACGACATCTATGGCGGCACCTACCGCCTGTTCGAGCGCGTACGCAAGCGCACCGCCGGGTTGGAATTCAGCTTCGTCGACCTCACGGATCTTTCTGCATTCGAAGCCGCGATCCGTCCTGAAACGAAAATGGTGTGGATAGAGACGCCCACCAACCCGATGTTGAAGATCGTCGACATCGAGGCCGTCGCAGCACTCGCGTACAAGCACGGCTTGCGCGTGGTAGTCGACAACACCTTCGCCTCGCCCATCCTGCAGCGCCCACTTCAGTTGGGTGCCGACATCGTCATGCACTCCGCCACCAAGTACCTCAATGGCCACTCCGACATGGTCGGTGGCATGGTGGTCGTCGGCGATGACGCCGAACTCGCAGAGCAGATGGCCTTCCTGCAGAACTCGATTGGCGCGGTGCAGGGCCCGTTCGACAGTTTCCTCGCGTTACGCGGATTGAAGACGCTGCACCTGCGTATGAAAGCGCATTGCGAGAATGCATTGGCGCTCGCTGAATTCCTGCAGGCGCACCCGGCGATCGAAAGAGTCATCTATCCCGGTTTGCCATCACACCCGCAACACCAACTGGCCAAGCGGCAGATGGGTGGTTCTGGCGGAATTATTTCTGTCGTGTTGAAGGGTGGTTTCGAAGCCGCCAAGCATCTTTGCGAAAACGCCAAGCTGTTCACCCTTGCCGAGTCACTGGGTGGGGTGGAAAGTTTGATCAATCATCCTGCGGTGATGACGCATGCGTCGATACCGGTGGAGCGTCGAATGCAGCTTGGTATCGTCGACGGCCTGGTGCGGCTGAGCGTAGGCGTAGAAAACATCGGCGACCTTCGAGCAGACCTGTCGGAGGCCATGCCTTGATGGCTTCGTGCTTTTCGCTGATCGACTGTCGGCCACATGGTTGTGTCGCTTGTTCTTATTTGCACGCCGCGAGGGAGGCTGCGTGAATCCGCATTCGAGGCATCCTTCCAGCTTGCTCGAGATGGCCAATAGCTTTCGCCGCAACCGGCAACTCCTGGTTCAAATGACTCGGCGTGATGTCGTGGGTCGCTATCGTGGATCATTGATAGGCTTGGCGTGGTCGTTCTTCAATCCGTTGCTGATGCTGGCCATATACACTTTTGTCTTCTTGACGATATTCAAGGCTCGCTGGGACGTTGGAGACGACAGCACGCGAGCCGGCTTTGCAGTCATCTTATTCGTCGGCGTGATCGTGCATGGGCTGTTGGCAGAGTGCATCACCAAAGCGCCTGGCTTGGTACTGGGTAATGCAAACTATGTCAAACGAGTCAAGTTTCCGCTCGAAATCCTTTCCTGGGTGACGATAGGATCGGCGCTGTTCCACGCGCTGGTGAGCAGCATGGTGTTGTTGTGCGTACAGTTGTTGCTGGGCCACGGCATTCCGTTGACTGCAATGTTATTTCCGATATTGCTGTTTCCGCTGGTTCTTGTGGCGGCAGGATTCACATGGATATTGTCGGCAACCTCGGTATACGTGCGCGACATTGGAATGTTGACCGGCCTGCTTGCGACCGCACTGATGTTCCTGGCGCCCGTGTTCTATCCCATGTCGGCGATACCCAGCGAGTATCGATGGATCGCCATGTTGAACCCGCTGACATTCATCATCGAACAGGGGCGCGCGGTTCTGATAGCCGGGCAGCTTCCTGATTGGCCTGGTCTTCTGCTCTATTCGGCCATTGCCACATTGTTCGCATGGCTGGGATTCTGGTGGTTCCAGAGAACCCGCAATGGATTCGCCGATGTCATCTGAGCAGGCAATATCGCCGATGTGCAGTGCCGGCACCAGCGCGTGCACTTTGACTGCTGATTCTATAAATGACGTGGTGGTGCGCGTGGAGCAGGTATCCAAGTGCTACCACGTCTACGCGCGTCCGGAAGACCGCCTCAAGCAGTCCATCCTGCCGAGGCTACAGAATCTGGTTGGCAAGCCGTCGAAGAGATATTTCGAAGAATTCTGGGCGCTGCGTGACGTTTCCCTGGAAATCCGAAAGGGTGAGACGATTGGCATCATCGGGCGTAATGGTTCGGGCAAGTCGACGCTGCTGCAAACGATTTGCGGCACCCTGATGCCCACCAGCGGTCAGGTCGCAATCCATGGTCGCGTGGCTGCATTGCTGGAGCTTGGTGCAGGCTTCAACCCCGAGTTCACGGGGAGGGAGAACGTACTGATGAATGCGACTATCCTCGGCCTCACGCAATCGCAGGTCCGCGAGCGGTTCGATGACATAGTCGCTTTTGCCGACATCGGTGATTTCATCGAACAACCCGTCAAGACCTACTCCAGCGGCATGTACGTGCGCCTCGCCTTCGCCGTAATCGCGCACGTGGATGCCGATATTCTCGTAATCGACGAAGCACTTTCGGTGGGGGACGTGTTCTTTGGCCAGAAGTGCATGCGTTTCCTGCGAAAGTTCAAGGAAACGGGCACTATAATTTTTGTAAGTCACGATGCCAGCTCGGTGATCAACTTGTGTGAACGTGCGGTCTTGCTGGAATCCGGGCGGGCACGGATGATTGGTGACGCGAAGAGCGTCTGTGAGGCCTACCATGCCAGTGGTTACGATATGGAGATCAAGGTTCCCAGAGTGCGTGCATCAGTCGACAGGGCTGAGCCGCCTGCACGGGACTTCCGCGCAGCAGGCGTGGATGCGTCCCTCTTGCGTAACGATATTGAAGTCTTCCGATTTAATCCCGAGCAGTCTGGTTTCGGCAACGGTGCCGCCAAGATCGTTTCCGCGAAATTGACTGGTATCGATGGGAACGACAAGCCTTGGGTAATCGGGGGTGAGGTCGTGCAGCTTTCCGTCGAGGTAAAGGCGCATCGTGCCCTTGAGCAACCGATCATAGGATTCTTCCTCAAGGATCGCTTGGGCCAACCATTGTTCGGCGACAACACCTATTTAAACTATCAGCATGCGCCAGTCAGCATCGTGGCGGGAGAGGCGTTAAGGGCAATATTCGAGTTTGCAATGCCAATCCTGCCACAGGGCCACTACTCCTTCGATATCGCAATCGCCGACGGGACCCATCACGAACACGAGCAGGCGGATTGGGTGCACGACGGCCTGGTTCTGGAGTCACATAGCAGCAGCGTATCGACGGGCTTGGTTGGGATACCCTTCAGCAACATCGCGCTTATCCGGTCCAGTGGCTCATGACCAGGATTCGAGCCAAGCATTCCAGTCATGGGTGCGCATTCGTGCGCTGCCCGGCAAACGGGAGCACATAGTGCACGTTAGTTCTTACCAGCATATGCAGGACCTAGTAGCTCGCTACCTTTCCGCAAGCGAGTCTGTTTCAATTGTCGATATCGGCTCCTACGATGTGAATGGATCGTACCGCACCCTATTCGGCAACGCCGGTTGGTCTTACAGCGGGATCGACCTAGAGGCTGGTCCAGGCGTAGATATCGTGCTGACTTCGCCCTATCGGTTGCCGTTCGCTAGCGACTCGGTCGACCTTGTAATCTCCGGGCAAGCATTCGAACATGTCGAGTTCTTTTGGATGACATGGCTGGAAATGGTACGTGTGCTCAAGCCGGGAGGCATGATCTTCCTGATCGCCCCTTCACGCGGCCCCGAGCATCGCTATCCGCAAGATTGTTGGAGATTCTACCCAGATGGTTACCGGGCATTGGCCAAGTATGGTCATTGCGAGCTGCTTGAAGTGACTACGGACTGGGAGCCGCATGCCGATCCTGGCAGTAGCGACTGGGGCGACACAGTGGGTGTATTCCGTAAGATCAAGCCAAGCTGGCGCATGCGCGCCTTCCACGCGATTACGCGGATAGCGAATCGAATCCATACGAGTCCATGACCATGACTACGTTACCTCTCAATGCCAGCATGTGTATGCGGCCCGACATCGTGCCGCAAAGCGCATGGATCGGCCACATACCCTTCGCGGCCTGGATCGTCGAGGAGCTGAAGCCCGGCATGCTAGTGGAGCTGGGCACGCACAATGGCGCTTCCTACCTCGGGTTCTGCCAGGCGGTGCAGCTCAACGCACTGCACACTGCGTGCTTCGCGGTTGACACGTGGGCGGGTGACGAACATGCCGGGCTGTATGGCGAAGACGTGTTCAGTACGCTCTGGAAGTACCACCAGAAGCACTATGCGGGCTTCTCCCAACTGTTGCGGATGACCTTCGATGATGCGCTGGCCTGTTTCGAGGATGGCTCGATAGACCTGTTGCATATCGATGGACTCCACACCTATGACGCCGTTAAGCATGACTTCGAGACGTGGCTTCCAAAGATGTCGCAACGCGGGGTCATCCTGTTTCACGACACCATGGTCAGGGAGCGGAACTTCGGGGTCTGGAGGCTGTGGGATGAGGTCTCGCAGCGCTATCCGTCGTTCGAATTCCGGCATACGCATGGACTCGGTGTACTGCTGGTCGGCAGCGACATGCCGGATTCCCTGGGAATGCTCTCAGCCCTGGAGCAGGACCAACCCGATACCGTGGTCAATCGCCTGTTCGAGAGTCTGGGCGATGGCATACGTTCCACTGAGAATGCTGAGCTCTTGGCAGCGCGTCTTCTGCAGGGTGATGGTGAATTGGCACATTACGTCAATTCACTGCAAGAGCGCGAGGTATTGATCGGTCATCTTAACCAGCGTATCCAGGACCAAGAAGCCGAGCTGGCTAACCATAATCGCAATGCGGCTGTTCGCGAACAATCCATCGAGCAATTGAAAGAGGGGATAGAAGCACACAAGCACGAATTGACCCGTCATCAAGCCGAGGCTTTGGAGCGGGAACAGATGATTGGACAGTTCAGGGGCGCGGCAGAGCAGAATGACGCGCTCAACTTGGCATCTTCCTCGGCGCTGAATCGCGCTGTGGATGAAATCCAGTCGTTGCTTCCAAAACTGCAATCCGACATCAGTGCATTGCAGGGCCTGGGCGAGTTAGTTCGTAACCAGGAGTTCCGCCAGGCTGAGATCAGCGATAAACACGGAGTAAGACTAGAGCTCATGGGTGAACAGGTAGCTAGTCTGCACGATCAGCTGGCGATGCTGGGCCAGCGATCTGCAGATGTGGCTGAAGCAATGGAGCGCCTGCCTGATCCAAGCGGGGTTCTGGACATTCATGGCGCGCAACTCGAATCAATAGGCGCGAGAGTTACAGAAATGAATGCGCATATTTCCGCTCTTTCACAACAAAATCGCGATGCGATCGCAGTGCTTGAACGCATGCAATCAGACCTCGACGCGGCGCGCGAACAAGAAGTTTTGTTGCAAAATGACATTGTGAAGCAACAAGGCGAACTGGTGCAGGTGCACAACTCATTGAGTTGGCGGATGACCAAGCCATTGCGTTGGATGCGACGAGTCATCAATGGAAATTGGAATGGGTAGTTTGAAGTCAAGGATTGGCTACGGGCTGCACGCAGCCTACGTACGCTTGCCATTTGGGTGGAAGTTCCGCCTTGCGGTCAAGGAATGGTTATTTCTAACGTTTCCCTCTGTTTTCGATCAGACCAACGCATACAGGCGATGGCGCGCGTTTGGTAGCGCCCAACTGGCGTTCCTTCCGTTGCACGAGGACAGCTCGCCAGTCGTACAGCAGTCCACCGTTGCCTCTGGCTTGGCGCCCTACATAAAAGGCCTGCTCGCCCAGTCGGATACACACGGCGACGATTACGTGGCCTTGATCCCCAACTCAATCGCGCCTGCCCGCGTAGCGGCCAAAGCGATCGCATTCTACTTGCCGCAGTTCCATCCGGTTCCCGAGAATGACGAATGGTGGGGGCGCGGGTTCACGGAATGGACGAATGTGTCCAAAGCGTTGCCGCAATATGTCGGGCACCATCAGCCACACATGCCTGGAGAGCTTGGATTCTACGACTTGCGTGTTGTGGACGTGATGCGTCGGCAGGCAGCACTAGCGAAGCTCTACGGCATCCATGGATTCTGCTTCCACCACTATTGGTTCTCGGGGCGCCGATTGCTCGAACGTCCTTTGGACCAGTTGATCGCAAATCCCGACATAGATCTACCGTTTTGCCTGTGCTGGGCGAATGAGAACTGGACGCGCCGTTGGGACGGACATGACGACGACGTACTCCTTGGCCAGAACTACACTGCCGAGGATGACCTTGATTTCATTCGTGATGCGCTTCCATATCTTCGCGATTCCCGGTACATCCGTGTGAATGGTCTGCCACTGCTGATTGTTTACCGCCCATCACTCTTGCCTGATTGCAAGCGTACCTTGGGCATCTGGCGGCAGCATTGCCGGGACGAAGGGCTTGGAGAGATATTCCTCGCGATGGTTCAATTCGATGTGGATGATCCGCGTGTACTGGGTTTCGACGCGGCGATAGAATTTCCACCTCACAAATTAGCGCGTGGATTGAAGTGCATCAATGATACGGTTGAAATAATTGATTCCGCTTATTCCGGGTATATCGTCGATTACGCAGAGTTGGCCCAAAAAGGAATGACCTGGCCGACCCCTGACTATCCGTTGATAAAAGGCGTGGCGCCACGCTGGGACAATGAAGCACGCAAGCCAGGCAAAGGGTATACCTTCGCCCATTCCTCGCCCGCGCTCTATCGAGAATGGCTAGGCAGTGCGGTGGATTTCGCACGCGAAAATCCTGTCGCAGGCGAAAGTCTGGTTTTCCTGAATGCATGGAATGAATGGGCCGAGGGCGCGCACCTTGAGCCAGACCGGCGATTTGGCTATGCATATCTGCAGGCGACGCGCGACGCGCTTGCAGGTTGTAATACGAAGCCAAGAATATTGGTGGTATCGCATGATGCGCATCCGCACGGCGCGCAGTATCTAGCGCTCAATCTCGTGCGTGAATTGACGCATGGCTGTGGCGTTGAGGTGGACGTTCTACTGCAAGGGGGTGGCCCCCTCGAGCCGGAATTCGCGAAGCTCGCGGAAGTGCATAAGCCATACGAAGACGGAAGCGATGTACGTGTCTTGGCCCGCAAGCTCCATGCACAAGGCATTGATGTTGTCATCGCCAATACCGCGGTTGCCGGACATGTGGTTGGCCCACTACGTGAGGCGGGCATGCGGGTCATCTCGCTGGTACATGAATTGCCGGGCGTTATACGTCAATATCAGCTTGAAAAGGCGCTCGGTTCGATTGCGGCCAATGCAGACTATATTGTCGTGGCAGCAGAGGCAGTCAAGGAGGGACTGCATGAGTTCATCGATCGTGGTTCGATGAATGCCACTGTTGTACAGCGACCGCAGGGTCTGTTCACCCGTAGTCGGCACCGCGGACTGCGCGATCTTGTTGAAGTGCGCTTGCGCCTGCGCGAGCGATTGGGGCTGCCAGCCAACGCCAAGGTCGTGCTATCGGTTGGATATGCGGACAGGCGTAAAGGTGTGGACTTGCTGGCCAAGGCGGCAGTGGACGCCTGCCGCCGTGACCCCGCCCTCCACTTCGTGTGGGTTGGCCATCGCGATGTGGCGGTGCAGGACGAAGTGGCGGCGACGTTACGCGGCGGAAATTGTGAATCACGTTTCCATTTCACCGGGTTGGATTTTGATACTGATGACCATTACGCAGGCGCGGATGTGTATGCGCTTGCCTCGCGCGAGGATCCGTTCCCGTCCGTTGTGCTGGAAAGCCTGTCGGTGGGCACGCCCGTGGTGGCTTTCTCCGGGACGGGCGGCGGTGCCGATCTGGTTGCACGGACGGGCGGCTGCGTGGTGGAGGCTTTTGACATCAAGGCTTATGCGGACGAGCTACTGCGCATTATCAGTGACACGGCCTTGCGGATGCGGCTGGGCAGTGACGGCGTTGCGCTGGTTGATCGCTCTTTTTCATTCCGTTCCTATGCAATGGATCTCCTTGCACTTGGTGGAATGGGATTTCCAAAGGTATCGGTGGTGGTGCCGAACTACAACTACGCGCACTACCTCGAAGAGCGCCTGGATACCGTCACCAAGCAGACATTACCCCTCTACGAGCTTATCGTGCTGGATGACGTGTCTACCGATGGCAGCCTTGCAACCCTGCAGCGATTGCGCAGCAAGCTCAATCCTGAGCCCATGGTTGTCGAAGGTGCCAGCAACAGCGGCTCGGTTTTCCGGCAATGGTTGAAGGGTGTAAAGCTCGCGCGTGGAGAATACGTCTGGATTGCAGAGGCCGACGACCTCTCCAAGCCGGAATTCCTCGAAAGCCTCACAAAACTTCTAGAAGCGAATCCTGACGCGGTAATGGGCTATTCGCAATCCGAACAGATCGATGAATATGGACAGGTACTTGCGCCCCATTACCTGGCTTATACGGATGATCTTTCGCGCACGCGCTGGTTGAAGAGCTATGTCGCCGAAGGTGTCGACGAGGTTGTAGCAGGGCTTGCCACCAAAAACACGCTGCCCAATGTTAGTGCCGCCTTGTTCCGCCGTGCTCCGTTGCTGGAGGTATTGGAAGCCAATATTGAAGAAATCGCAAGCTATAGAATTGCAGGTGATTGGCTGGTCTACCTGAGGCTTTTGCTAAAAGGCAAGGTGGTGTTCGAGGCCAATGCATACAACCAACATCGTCGTCACGCAGCCAGCGTCACCTTGGGATCGGCGGCACAGCAGCACTTCGACGAAGTCATGCGCGTCCAGAGTACAGCGCAAGCCTTGTTCAACTTGGATGGCGCTACACGGGAGTCAGCCGCCGCGTATGGGCGAGTGCTTCGCACGCACTTGGGCCTTTGGGGTCAGGGCGTGGAGGCCAAAGGCTGATGCGTGCATTGATTGTCGGTGGGAACGGATTTCTTGGTTCAAGCCTAGCCATGGGCTTGCGCGCCGCTGGGTGTCAGGTGCGTGTGTATGACCGCACGGCTGCGAGGCCCGATATGGACTGGAGTGAAATCGACTATCGTATGGGCGGCCTTGATGAGCCTGACTCACTGGCCGCAGCGCTTGATGGCGTCACGCTGGTGTACCACCTGGCCAGCTCGACAGTACCCAGCACGTCCAACAACGATCCCTCCTATGATGTAAACAGCAATCTGATCGGCACTCTGAATCTTGTCGCCGCCATGCTGGCCAGGAATATCAGACGTATAGTCTTCTTTTCATCAGGCGGAACGGTGTATGGAGATCCCGACAGCTTGCCGATAAAAGAGGATCATCCGCTCCGTCCCATTTCCTCGTACGGGGTTGTCAAGGTCGCTATCGAGAACTATTTGTCTATGTATGCTCGGCTCGGGGCCCTCGAACCACTTATCCTGCGACCATCCAATCCCTACGGGCCACGTCAATCGACAGCGGGCGTGCAGGGTGCTGTAGGGGCATTCCTCGGCAAGGCCTTGGCCGGCGAGGGAATCAAGATATGGGGGGATGGTGAAACGATACGCGACTACATCTATGTCGACGATTTGATGGAACTGGCCATGAAGGCGGGCCTGAGCAAGCAGTGCGGCATTTTCAATGTGGGAAGCGGAACGGGCCATTCCCTTAATCAGCTTTGTGGTTACGTGCGGGAATTGACGGGCAGTCCGTTGCCTGTCGAGTATCTGGAGAAGCGTGGCTTCGACGTATCTACGATCATCCTTGACATAAGCAATGCTCGCCAGTATTTCGATTGGTCGCCACGGGTTGATTTTCGTGAGGGACTGGATCGAACTTGGCTGGCACTTCAACCAATCCAATCAGAATGGAAATCAACATGAGCCATAGCAGCAGCACGGATACTCGAGCGGATCAAGAAAATCATTGGTTGAGCACCTTGATTCAAAGTCTAGAATCTGAACAATTAAGTCCGTTTGGTGAGACGCTTCCCAAGTTCCCATCCGAGGAACTACAGCGCAACACGACAGGCTTGTCTTCCGAGGCGGCACTGCGCCAAGCGTTTGCTTTTTATGAAAACGTTCAGGATGCCTTGCAAAAGGCATACGTCAAATTCTCGCCGATTTCCGAAATATTGGATTTCGGGTTTGGTTGGGGCCGAATATCCAGAGTATTCATGCAGGATGTGCGCCTTGAGAATATCTACGGCATTGACGTGGATCCAGACTTCGTCAGCCTAACCCAAGAGCTTTTCGGGTCTGATAAGTTCGAGGCCTGCCCAGCCTTTCCGCCAACCAGCTATCAAAGTGAAAAATTCGATCTCATCTACGCATACTCGGTCTTTTCACATCTTTCAGAGAAGGCCTGTCGTGAATGGATGGCGGAATTCGAGCGGATTCTGAAGCCAGGTGGGATCGTGGTATTCACTACCCGCCACATAAGCTTCTTTGATTTCTGCGACTGGGCAGCGACACAGAAGACGGAAAACTCCTACATCACTGCACTGGGCAAGCTGTTTCCAGATTTGCAGGCCGCCAGGTCGAAATACCGTGCTGGTGAGATCGTACATGCTTCATCAGAAGGCGTGGGCGGAGGTGGGCCCCGTGATTCAAGCTTCTATGGAGAGACCTGGATCCCTGAGCAATACGTGAAGACCGGTATGGGAACGGGCTTGCAATTCGTTTCAGGATATTTTGATAGCAATAAATATGACCAGGCGTGCTTTGCGCTCCAGAAGCAGAAGTGAACATGTCATCGAATGCATCCACCATAGAATCACAAGGTGCAACGAACTCGTCCGCGGTTATCCGTGACTTGGCGGATGCTGCGATGAACGTTCCTGTCAGCAAACGACGCCTGGAATTTCTCGACTCGCTCCGAGGATTGGCTGCGTTATACGTGCTCGTTTATCACATGGTTTTGTTGCCTCAGCCAAACCTAGTGCCGCCGCAGTGGGCAGAAAAGGTTGCACTTGCCGGAGGCACCGGAGTCACGCTGTTTTTCATTGTCAGCGCCTTTTCGCTCTACTACACGATGCCGATGCGACTGAAGGATGGTAGCCCGACCTTAAGTTTCTATCTGCATAGATTTTTCCGACTTGCGCCGCTCTTCTACTTCATGATCGCTGCCACCATGTTGAGGGATGTATGGAAGTTCGGCGTGGTACACCCATGGACTGACGTCGCGGCGTCATTTGCCTTCGTGTTCAATTTGCTGCCCGGCAAGCAGGAGGGTTTCGTGTGGGCCGGCTGGACTATCGGTGTTGAGATGGTCTTTTATGCTTTTTTTCCGCTCATCTACCGTAGGGTGAAGTGTGCGGGGAATAGCGTGGCGTTCGTATTCTTCTGCCTGTTAGTTTGGCTGACCATGCAGCTAGTACTTGACTATTTGGTAATGCCTGAAGCATTAAAGCAATCCATCCTGCAGTGGAGTACTTTCAAGCATTTTCCGATTTTCGCAGTCGGCATCCTTGTCTATCACGTCTACATGAAGTTCGACTCCGCTGGCATGCACGCAGGGCGCTATCAAGCCATGGGCAATGCGTTTCTATGGGGTGGTTTTTTTGGTTTTGCAGCGTTATTGCAAGGCTGGCTGCCGAATGTGTTTGGCGATGGTTATTACTGGCAAGGCGTGGTCTTCGGTTGTATCTTCCTTGGCACTGCGCTAGCTCCATGGCGCTTGATCGTGAACGCTTTTACCGGTTTCCTTGGCAAGGTGAGCTATTCCATCTACTTGACGCATACCACGGCAATATATTTCATGAGCCCCTTGTACCAATGGATATATGCCCAGACAGCGTCTCTAACTTTAGCTTTCCTCGCCTCACTCGCAACCACGCTTTTGGTTGTACTGCCGATTTCCTACTTGACCTACAGTTTGATTGAACAGCCCGGCATAAGGCTCGGCAAGAAGGTTGCCGCGCGTCTTGTAAAGAAGAGACAGGCCACTATTCTTCCGACAAGTACGCATTCATAGGTAATAGGAGGAACTCAATGAAGACGCCATTCCAGCTCGTCATCATCTTGCCGATGCTTATTTTTTCTTTAGTCGCCTGTAAAGAGCCAAATGCAGCTGCGGTCGTTCCGGACCCAATTGCAACTGGTGCGGCCGCAATCACGCCGCCGGCTGAAACCGGCGTGATCGCGGCTATGCCGGTGGACGCCGGCCAACGTAAAGCGACTACGTTATGCAACGTCGAACTTGTGGATGGAAAGCCATTCGATTCTGGTGTAGCAGTGGCAAATAAGAACACGATTATTCGTGGATGGCTTGGCGATGATTCGGGAATGCTTCCTGCCACGCCGATGCTGGTTGCGCAGCCACAGTCAGCCGACCTCGCAGTAAGTATTCCTCTTGATTTGAAAATTCGTCGAAATGATGTGGTGGATGCATTCCCTGGAAAGGATGGGTTGGGTAGTTCTGGCTTCGAATCAAGCTTGGGCCCAGCCTCGCTTGCGCCGGGCCAGTACCACCTATATCTCACGTATTCGATTGGCGCAGAGGGTCGCCTCTGCGACAATGGCAGGCAAATAATGATTCCAGCCGACTGATGGCGGGATTTTTTGCAAGCATCCCATTCCAAATCTAATTTACTGAGGCCTGAGCAATGAATACTAGTAAGTTATCAGTTGTCCTGTCCCTGACCATCGCGTCTCTGACGCTGGTGGCATGCAACGTGCAGGAGCCTGAATCGAGCAGGTCGCCATCGGCACAAGATGCTGTAGCGGCCTCTTCGACTGCGGTTGTTGTTGATCCGCCGGCACAGACAGCAAAGGTTGATCCAGCCACCGTAGAGTCCCTCGAGGCTGGTTGGAGCGTAATGGCCCCGCGTCTTGTCTCACAGGTTGATGCCTACTCAAAAATTGAACCGAAGGCCTTCCGTCTATTCATGCACCCGGATCAAGGCAAGGCCGCCGTCGTCGAGTTCGACACGGCCGGGCTTGATTCGATCACAATTTCACCATATATCTTTGATTTCAACGGCGACAAAAGCTGCGAATCAAATAAGGAGGCTGGGGTAGTCGATGTTTTGTGGTCGATTGATGGCGATGCATCCAACACGATCAGAGTAGATCGCAATTACAGTGAACTAGTACCTATCGATCTCACGAATTCGAAGCGACTGAAGATCGTGGTGAATGAGGGAAATGGTGCGCCATGGTGTGATTGGGCAGGCATTGGATTCATTGCGCCTAAGCCCTAGAGAGGGGCGTATATCCAAACGAGTGGCGCTTTTGAATACCCCCTGTCAAATTTATAATGCGGAAAATTGTCGAATGAGCGAGTTAACGATTTTGATGCCATGCCTCAACGAGGCCGAAACGGTAGAGACATGCGTCAGGAAAGCAATGCGTTTCCTCGAGACATCCGGCATTGAGGGTGAAGTGGTTATTGCCGACAACGGTAGCGTGGATGGATCGCAAGCCCTAGCCACTTCCGCCGGTGCCCGGGTGGTTCCGGTAAAGGATCGTGGTTATGGCGCCGCCTTGCTGGGAGGTATTCAAGCGGCGAGAAGTCGCTTCATCATCATGGGCGATGCAGACGACAGCTACGATTTCTCCAACCTGATGCCCTTCGTGGAAAAATTGCGCGAAGGCGCTGATCTAGTGATGGGTAATCGGTTCAAGGGAGGAATTGAGAAAGGCGCGATGCCGTTCCTGCACAAGTATCTTGGAAACCCGGTGTTGAGTTTCCTCGGGCGGTTGTTTTATGGCATCAAGGCCCGCGATTTCCATTGCGGACTGCGTGGGTTCAATCGCGAACGAATCTTGGCATTGAACTTGGTCACGCCTGGCATGGAGTTTGCTAGTGAAATGGTGGTCAAGTCGGCCATCGCCGAGTACAAAATCGTTGAAGTCCCCACCACGCTAAAGCCAGACGGTCGCTCCCGTCCGCCACATTTGCGGACTTGGAGAGATGGATGGAGGCATTTGCGATTCTTGCTTATTTTCTCGCCACGCTATCTGTACGCCATTCCTGGCCTCGCCTTGCTAGCCATCGGCCTCGTAGGCAGTGGCCTGTTGCTTTCCGGCCCAAGGCACATTGGCACCGACACGGTGCTGGACATCCACAGCTTCATCGCCTTTGTGTTGGTGACCGTGCTAGCCGTGCAAGTACTCCTGTTTGGTGCATTGGCCCGCTCATTTGCTTCTGCGTTTGGCATTCATCCTGGTGATAAACGATGGTTCGGCGCCGCACGCAATTTGGAAGCGCTGTTGCTACTCGCACTGGTATTGCTGCTGAGTGGAGTCGCCGGCGCGTCATGGTGCGTATGGAAATGGGCCGCAACCGGATATGCAGACCTGAGTTATAACGAGTTCCTGCGTCCCTTCGTGGTCTCGCTAGCGGCCCTACTGGTGGCGAGCCAGATGTTCTTCACCGCCTTTTTCTCGGCTACGTTCTCGGAGTTCATCAGGCACCGCGCGGATGGCGAGTGACATGTCGCCAAAATCAGCCAAGCAGGCGTTTTACTTCCTGCTTTCCGGAGCCACTGGCTTCGCCATTTACTACGTGCTTTCCAACGCGCTGCACTACTTGGTGGGCATGGCTGCGGTACCTGCAGCGCTGGTGGCGATGCTGGCATCTGTGTTCCCGACGTATTACATGCAAAAGAACCTGACGTTTCGTAGCCAGACCCCTTCACACAAGGCATTGCCGCGCTACTTGTTGCTGCAGGTCCTTAACGCTTCCGTGATTGGCAGCGCCACCTATGCCTTTGATCGTATGCAGGTCCCACAAGCCGTCAACTTCGCGTTGGCGGGATTCATGAGCGTCGTAGTCTCGTTCTTCGTTCAAAACAAGTTTATTTTTCGTGACAATCACTGAATCACGCAGTTGCATGCCTACGCCTCCGTTCCAGACAGGCACAAACGTTGGATACCGAACAAATGAGTGAAGAAAAAATCCAGGTGGGCACGCGCATCGATGACCCAAACGCAGTACGTGATGTAATTCCCGACGGTGGCTTGAGGCCAGTACTAGCTCGCGTGCTTGGCAAGGGGCGCGCGTGGTTCGGCGGCGATCGTTTTGGCGGCGTCTACGCGGCTCTGCAGACCGCAGTGCAATACTTGCAGCCCCGTATAGCTAAGCCTCCTGCGCTGCTCGATTTCGGCTGTGGCAACATGGCGATTTCGTCGCTTTTGCAGGAGAGCGGCGTGGTGGAAAGCGTGCGCGGAGTCGATACCTATGCTGCGCCATCGGGAGGAGACGAGAAGTTCAGTCGTTATACGCAGATAGAAGATGCCGCAAACTTGCCTTTCGCCGCATTGGATTTTGACGTGACGATCTGTGTTGACGTACTACACCATATTGGCATCTCGCAGGCGCCGGGTGTTTTGCGCGAGCTTGGAAGAGTTTCAAGGTTCGTAGTGATCAAGGATCACTTTGAATATGGCTTTATTTCTCGCCAACTGCTTAGGCTTGCCGACTGGTATGGCAATTATGCGTATGGCGTCAACGTACCGGATCGTTATTTCGATCCCGTCGCCTGGCAGGAAATAGTCGCGGCGGCAGGAATGGACGAGATCCAGTTGACCTGTCCGGTACGCATACATGATGGATTCTTCGGTTGGATCATCCTGCCGAAAAATCACTTCGTTTCCATCCTTACTGCAAAGTAGCGGGCCGGATGAACCCCGCCGCGCCTGCTGCAGTACGGATAGCGAGGCCGGCTTCCTTAAACGGATGGGCGGCATGAACAGCACGCAAGCCAGCAACACGAATAAACCGGATCGCCATGGGCGCTGGCTATTGGTGATATTTGCAATTGCAACCATCGCCTATCTTTTCGTTGCGATGCATATCCCGCTGACGATCATGGTGTGGCAATCGTACGACGACCAATTGTTCATGCGGCTGGGGGAAACCCTGGCAGACGGCCGCTGGCTTGGTCCGTTCGACGCGCTTACCTTGGCCAAGGCACCGGGCTATCCCCTGTTCCTAGCTGCCAGTCATTGGACGGGGTTGCCGGTCACGTTTACACAGGCAGCGTTCTACGCTTTCTCACTCGCGGCCCTTGCTTGGGTTATAGCCAGGAAGACAGGATCCTTCTGGTTGCCGTTGGCGATTTTCATGCTGCTGTTGTGGCACCCCAAGGTGCTGGAGCCGGCACGCATATTGCGCGACAACATCTACATGAGCCAGTCGATCCTGCTGGTAGCCTTGTTTTCGTATTGCCTGTTCGTGGTGGAGCGCAGGCGCCAGCTGTGGTGGGGCGCAGTCACTGGGCTATTGCTGGGCTGGTTCTGGATAACGCGCGACGAAGGTATCTGGCTCGTCCCTGGGCTTGCAGTACTTGTGTGCTTCGCTATTTTCTATAGCCGTGGCGATACGGCCGGCAGGACATGGTGGCAGCCGACATTGATGGCAGGCGTTACCTTCATCGCGGTGTTGCTGCTTTTCATGACCGTGAATTTCCTAACCTACGGCAAGTTCGTGGGTGTGGATTTCAAGGAGAAGAACTTCCAGGCCGCCATCTCGTCCATGGAGGGCGTCCAGCAAGCAAAGCCGGTGCCATTCGTTGCAGTCCCACGCGCCACACGTATGCAGCTCTATGGCGTCAGTCCCGCATTTGCCAGTCTCAGGCCTTTCCTGGATCCGCCGAATGGCCATTCCGCATGGGAAGCGGGTGGATGCATGTTCCGTCCCACCGCATGCGGAGATATCGGCAACGGTTTCTTCATGTGGGCCTTGCGTGATGCTGCAGAAAAGCGTGGGCACTACCGCTCGCCAGCCACTGCGTCCGAATTCTTTGGCATTGTGGCCAAGGAAATCGAAGCGGCTTGCGCCGACGGTCGCCTGATCTGCGAACGTGATCACATACCGTTATTGCCGCCGATGACCGACGCGCAGATAGCATGGATTCCCGTATCGCTTCGACAATTGCAGAAGACCATGTTGCATCCGGGTGCGTATCCGGGATTCACCCAGCATGCGGAGGAAGGAACCGGAGAACGCTTCGCCAGCGCGCTGGAATTCCTCAACCACCCGTCGCATTACACCAAGCAGGATGCGTTGACCACGCGAGTCGATGTTACCGGCTGGTACTACAACGCCAAGTCGGGCAATGATTGGTTTGAACTCAAGGTTTCAGACCATTCCAATCCGGATCTGGAATTCACGCTTCAGCGTACGGATAGTCCCGATCTGGTGGATCATTTCCACGACGCCGAAGCAGCCCGGCAGCGCTTTCGCTTCAATGGCCAGTGCGGCGAAGGATGCACCTTTCACTTTACCAATGCAGCAGGTGCTTCGGGCCAGCTCAAGTTGACGGACACTCAGGGCCTGACGTCCACCAGCGTTGTGATTGGAACCGGCCTGATGCTGTTCGACAAAGGCAGTACGGTCGAAGCTCGGCGCACGCTGCAGGACGACAGCCGGGTCGTGCTCGCCGGGCGGGTGAATGCACTGCTCTACCGTATCTACGCGATTCTCATGCCGGTATTGCTGGTCGGTGGACTCGCTGCTTTTGGCATTGCCGGTTTGCTTTCGATTCGCCGCAAAGACTATGGGTTCACTTTTGTACTGGCATGCACCTGTTGGGGGCTGGTACTGTCGCGCGCGGTCATTCTGGTGCTTGTGGACATTTCGTCGTTCCCAGCCATGATTACGCCCTACCTACTACCCATGTTCGCTCTGGCAATGATCGCCGCCTTGCTGTCGGTCCACGCGGCCAGCAGATTGCTCTTGCCTGGCCCCGTGCAGCAGTGACCGGTTGAGCCCGCAGCACCCTTCAGCCGCCAGCCCATAGCTCCACGATCGGCTGCCTCGACCCCTGCAGGACAGGGTTGTTTGAGCTGGGTTGTACGTGAAGCCACGTAGACCATGCTGTATCTGGCCCTAACATTCTGACAAATAGCGACCTGTCTCACTATTGCTGCAATTCTGCGTGCGTTATAGTGATATATCAGGGGTTATTCCGTCGGGTTGAAGATGAACATGAATTTTCGGATTGGCGCTTGCGTCCTATTGGTTTGCTTGGCTGGCTGCACAGCCGAAGGCCCGGGCTCAAAGTTTGGGTCGCTCACCCCGGTCGCTGCGCCGAACCAAAGCGGTAAGCAGGCCACATCTGCTCAAAAAGCACGAAATCCGGCCCAATCCATCGCCAATGCGCCCGACCGTGGGGTATTGGTGAGCTACAAGAACAAGGGTCAGGCTGCAAAGCAGGAAGGAGCCTACACGTGGTTCCCGGTCGCGATCAGCGAGGACCATGCACTAAAGGCTCTGGTTGGGGGTGAGCTCATCGTGCCGTCTCCCGATGGTTCGCAGGTCAAATTGCGCTATGAGCGCCACCAGGAAAATCCGGATGGCAACTGGACTTGGGTGGGCCGGATGGTCGGCGGAGACCAGAAGCAGGAAGCGATCCTGACCTTCGGTGAGAGTGCGGTATACGGGTCGATCCCACAGGCTAACGGTAAGCCAGCGCTCAGCCTGCAGACCCGTAACGGCGCACTGTTTGCCGTGGTCACAGATCCCACCAAGGTGGTGTCCGCGAACAAGGGCCACCGAGACATTATGGTGCCCCCGGCAATGGCCTTGCGCGCATCACTGACGTCCGCCGCGGCCAAGCCGCAGCAGGCGGCCATTGCAGCCGCAGCATCTGCAAGCCCGGCTAATACTATCGATGTAGTCATCGGCTACACCCCGGGTTTCGCCGCTGCGCAGGGTGGCCAGTCTGCTGCCGTTACCCGTCTGGTGTTCTTGGTCGAGGTGGGAAATCAGGCATATTTGAACAGCCTGATCACGGGTAGCCTTCGCATCGTGAATGCGGTGCAGGTTGACTACGCAGACAACACCGACAATCAAACCGCATTGGGTCAGCTGACCGGCAATAATGGCACCTCGGCTGTCACGATTCCTGCTTCACTCGTCCCGCTCAGAACTGCGCGTGACCAATTCGGTGCAGACTTGGCGGTCCTTGTACGCAAATTCCAGACACCTGAAAACGCAGGTTGTGGCATTGCCTGGTTGAATGGAGCGGGCCAAACTGCCATTGTGCCCGCCAGTGACGATGACTATGGCTATGCCGTGGTCAGCGACGGTAACGACACAGGTACCGACGGTAAGAGCTATTTCTGCGCATCTGAAACATTGGTGCACGAATTGGGCCACCTGATGGGCTCGGCCCATGATCGTGACAATTCGACGGGTACCGGCGGTGCGCTGCAGTACGGTCGCTATGCCTACTCGTTCGGCATGAAGACCGATTCGGCGAATGGTAATTTCTACACCATCATGGCCTACGGCGATGACAACCAGAATTTCTACCGCACCTTCTCCAATCCACTTGTACTCAAATGCGGACCTAGCAACACGCTGGCTTGCGGCGTCGCGAACCAGACCGACAACGCGCGCAGTCTAAACCAGACGATTCCCGTAGTAGCCACATTCAGGGCCACAGTGGTGCCGTTCGCGAATGGCGCCGTCAGCGACATCAATGCCGACGGACGCAGTGACCTGTTCCTGCGCTATGGCACGCCCGGTGGCTTCGGTGGGTACTGGATCATGAACGGTGCATCCATTGTCAGCGCTTCATCCGCGCTGGCAGCCCCGACCAATCATGACGTCGCCGCTAGGGGTGACTTCAATGGTGACGGCAGGCTTGATATTCTGTGGTACCGGGCTTCGGATCGGAACTTAGTGATGTGGCAGGGTAACGTCACCGGTGGTTTCGATACCGTCGGCGTAGGTGGACTGAGTACTGGCTGGGTAATTGCCGCCGCTGGTGACATCAACGCCGATGGTCGCAGCGACTTGGTACTGCGCTATGGAACTTCAGGCGGACTTGTAGGCTACTGGCTGATGAATGGCGGAGCAATCACGACTGCATCAAGTGCGTTGCCAGCGCCGGCGGGACATGAAATTGTTGCGAACGGCGACTTCAATGGAGATGGGAGGATGGACATCCTCTGGAGTCGTGCGTCGGATCGCAACTTGGTGCTTTGGCAAGGAAATGCGACTGGTGGATTTGACACGATCGGTATTGGTGGGCTGAGCATAGGTTGGACAATTAACGGGGCTGGTGATTTCAACGCTGATGGCCGCAGTGATCTTTTACTCCGTTACGGCACGAGTGGTGGCTTGGCCGGATATTGGCTCATGAATGGCGCCAACATCACTAGTGCTTCTGCTGCATTGGCTGCACCCGTTGGGCACGAAGTGGTGGCAAGGGGCGATTTCAACGGTGATGGTAGAACTGATGTACTCTGGAGCCGGTCTTCTGATCGAAATCTCGTTCTTTGGCAAGGCAACGCGACCGGTGGATTCGATACTCTCGGCATGGGGGGCCTGAGTGCAGGTTGGCGAATATCCGATCCCTGATTAGCTTGATTTTGTTGATGATTTAAAAAAAATCGCGGCTATCAAAGCCGCGATTTTTTTGCCTCGTTATTGTGTTCAGAGTGCGTCTTGTAGCTCCGGCAGCAACTTGAACAAATCCCCCACCAGCCCGATATCCGCAATCTCAAAGATCGGTGCTTCCGCATCTTTGTTGATGGCCACGATGGTGCCGGCGTCCTTGATGCCGGTCAGGTGCTGGATCGCCCCCGAGATGCCGATGGCCACATACAGTTCCGGGGCGATGATCTTTCCGGTCTGGCCTACCTGCATTTCGTTGGGACAGTAGCCGGCGTCGACGGCGGCGCGCGAGGCGCCTACGCCGGCGCCGAGTTTGTCGGCGAAGGCGTAGATGATCTTGAAGTTTTCCTCGGAGCCTACGCCGCGGCCGCCGGAGACAACGCGCTTGGCGCTTTGCAGGTCAGGGCGGTCGGATTTGCCAGCGGCCAGGCTGATGAAGCGGGTGTGGGTGGGCAGGGTGGCTTCGATCGACACGGCTTCGATCGCGGCATTGCCGCCCTTGGCGGCTTCAGGCCATGAGGCGCTGCGCACGGTGGCGACCACGGTGTGGCCGGCCGGGGCTTCGACGGTGATGATGGCGTTGCCGGCATAGATGGGGCGCTTGAAGGTATGGCTGCCTTCCACCGACATCACGTCCGAGACCTGGGCGGTGCCGAGCAGGGCGGCGACGCAGGGCATCAGGTCCTTCCCGAAGGTGGTGGACGGACCAAACACGTGGGTGTAGCCAGCGGCAAGCTTGGCGATCTGCGGGGCCAGGACCTGGCCGATCGCATGCGCATTGGCGGCATTGGCGACGGTCAGGACTTTGGCGACGCCAGCGATCTGCGCCGCCTCGGCCGCGACGGCGGCGGGGTCGGCGGACAGCACCACGATGTCGATGCTGTCGGGCTTCAGCGCCAGGGCGGCACTGACGGTCTTGGCGGTGGCGGCGTTGAGCTTGCCGTCCAGGTGTTCGGCGATGACGAGAACCTTGCTCATTACAGCAACCCCTTCTGCTTGAGTGCAGCGACCAGTTCGGCCGCGTCCTTGACCATCACGCCCTTGCCGCGCTTGGCGGGCGGCGCGTAATGGGTAGTGGTGAGTCCGTCGCCGCCGTCCACGCCCAGGTCGGCGAAGGCGATGCTTTCCATCGGCTTGCTCTTGGCCTTCATGATGTCCGGCAGCTTGATGAAGCGTGGCTCGTTGAGGCGCAGGTCGGTGGTGACCACGGCGGGCAGGTCGACTTCCAGCGTTTCCAGGCCGGCGTCCACTTCGCGGGTCACGGTGGCCTTGCCGTCGGCGATCTCAAGCTTGGAGGCGAAGGTCGCCTGCGGGCGGCCCCACAGCGTCGCCAGCATCTGCCCGGTCTGGGTGGCGTCGTCGTCGATGGCCTGCTTGCCCAGGATCACCAGGTCCGGCTGTTCCTTTTCCACCAGCTTGAGCAGGGTACGGGCGGCAGTGAGCGGCTGGATGGGCTGGTCGCTGACCACGTGGATGGCGCGGTTGGCGCCCATGGCCAAGCCGTTGCGAAGGTGGGCCTGGGCGTCGGCGGGCGCAATCGTGGCCACCACGACCTCGGTGGCGACGCCCTTGTCGCGCAGGCGCAAGGCTTCTTCCAGCGCGATTTCGTCGAATGGGTTGGCCGACAGCTTGACGCCATCGGTGACCACGCCGGAACCGTCCGGCTTGACCTGCACGCGGACGTTGTAGTCCACCACGCGCTTGTAGGCGACGAGGATTTTCATGGGCGGGGGATTTCCTTGTTCAACGAAGGGGGTGCGGCACTGGGCCGGGGCAGGCCGGTGATTTTACCGGTCAGGCGCTGGCCGTGCGAGTGCGTACGGTATCGGCGCCCAGGCGGGCGGCGAGGTGGCCCGCAAGGCGCACGGCGCTGCCGGGAGCGTGGGCGAAGAACAGGGAGGGTTCGGTAAGCTCCAGTTCCAGCAGGCGTGGAGTGCCGTCGTCGTCGAGGATCAGGTCGACGCGGGCATAGGCCAGTGGTTCGTCCAGTTGTAGCAGGCGTTGCACGGCCTGCAGGGTCTGCTCGGCGAGTGCGCGCTCCTGCGGGTCGGCATCACATGCGCTGATCTGGCCATTGGCGTAGGGAATGGGCGTGGCGGGCGTGTCCGCCTGCAGCAATGCGCCTTTGCGGATGGCGTGGCTGAACTGGCCGTCGAAGTAGATCAGTGCGGTCTCACCACGGCTGTCGACCGCCCGCAGATAGGGTTGCAGCATGACGCTGCGGCCTTCTTCCAACAGCCGGGCGACGTGGTTGCTGGCGGCGAATTCCTGCGAACGCGCATAGCGCTGGGTGTCGCGGGCGCCGGCGCTCACCGCCGGTTTCACAACCAATTCTTCGGCGGAATGGGCCGCGAGGAAGGCCTGCAGGGATTCCAGCGGTTCCGCATCCACTTCCACGAACCGGGTCGGCACCACGGGCACGTCCATCGCGGCCAGGTCGCCCAGGTAGTGCTTGTCGGTGTTCCAGCGAATCACGTGCAGTGGATTGAGCAGTTCGGTCGTGACGGCGACGCGTTCGCACCACGCCAGGAATTCGGGCAGGCGCTCGGTGTAGTCCCACGGGGAACGCAACAGCGCGGCGTCGTAACGGTTCCAGCTGACGGTGGCATCGTCCCAGGCGACGGCGCGCGCCCGGATTCCCGCCTCTGCACAGGCCTGCAGCAGGGGGGCAAGGTCATCGTCATGACCGGTGGCTGCAATGGCGGTGATCAGCGCAAGTGTCTTCATCGCTCCAGTCTATAGCGCCAGGGACATGCGCCGCTTCCATTGTCCGAAAGTACCTGTCCCGGCCGCGGGACGGTGCGTAAAATGAAGTCCATCGCCCCCACACGGACACACCAGTCATGGCTGAAGCAGTCGCCTCCGCGCCCCCGCGCAACGGAGCCAGGAGCAAGCTTTATTCCACTGCGGACCTGGCCCTGAAAGGTGTCGTGGCCGACGGCCAGACCGTGGCGGTGGGTGGTTTCGGCCTGTGCGGCATCCCGGAATCCCTCATCCTGGCCCTGCGCGACAGTGGCGTGACCGGGCTGACCGCGATTTCCAATAACGCCGGCGTGGATGGCTTCGGCCTGGGCCAACTACTGGTCACGCGCCAGATCCGCAAGATGATTTCGTCCTACGTGGGCGAGAACAAGGAGTTCGAGCGCCAATACCTGTCCGGCGAGCTGGAACTGGAATTCAACCCGCAGGGCACCCTGGCCGAACGCCTGCGCGCGGGCGGGGCGGGCATCCCGGCGTTCTTCACCCGCACCGGCTACGGCACCATCGTCGCCGAGGGCAAGGAGACCCGCCAGTTTGATGACGGGCACCACTATGTGCTGGAAACCGCGCTCAAGCCCGACGTGTCCCTGGTCAAGGCATGGAAGGCCGACACCGCGGGCAACCTGGTGTTCCGCAAGACGGCGCGCAACTTCAACCCGGCCGCCGCGATGGCGGGCAAGGTCTGCGTGGCCGAGGTGGAGGAAGTGGTGGAGGTAGGCGTGATGGACCCGGACCATATCCACCTGCCCGGCATCTACGTGGACCGCATCGTGCTGAACGCACATCCTGAAAAACGCATCGAGAACCGCACGGTCAGTGCGGGCACGAACACCGGAGGAGCACGCTGATGGCCTGGACCCGCGATGAAATGGCGCAGCGCGCCGCCCGCGAACTGACCGACGGTGCGTACGTGAACCTGGGCATCGGCCTGCCGACCCTGGTCGCCAACCATATTCCGGACGGCATGGACGTGTGGCTGCAATCCGAAAACGGGCTGCTGGGCATTGGCCCGTTCCCCACCGAGGACGCGGTGGATCCGGACCTGATCAATGCCGGCAAGCAGACGGTGACGGCGCGCCTGGGAGCCAGCTATTTCGGTAGCCACGACTCCTTCGCCATGATCCGCGGCGGCCACATCGACCTGGCCGTGCTGGGCGCCATGCAGGTGACCGACAAAGGCGACCTGGCCAACTGGATGGTCCCCGGCAAGATGGTCAAGGGCATGGGCGGTGCGATGGACCTGGTCGCTGGCGTGAAGCGCATCGTCGTGCTGATGGAGCACGTGGCGAAGGACGGCAGCCACAAGATCCTGCCGCAATGCGACCTGCCCCTGACCGGTGTCGGCGTGGTCAACCGGATCATCACCGACTTGGCGGTTTTCAACGTGACCCCGGATGGGCTGGTGCTGGTGGAGGCGGCGGCGGGCGTGGGCGACGAAGAGTTGAAGCAGAAAACGGGCGTATCTTTCAAGCGCGCTTGAATTTGATGCCAGCTGCCTTCAGGCCAATCAAGGGCGCAACCGAAGGGAATAATCCGTTGCCGCAAGCAAGAAAAATCACAGATTCTGGTAATTCGGACCAGAACCGCCTTCCGGCGTCACCCAGGTGATGATTTCGTAGGGGTCCTTGATGTCGCAGGTCTTGCAGTGCACGCAGTTGGCGGCGTTGATCTGCAGGCGCTTGCCGGCCTCGTCGTTCACTATTTCGTACACGTTTGCCGGGCAGAAGCGGGTGCAGGGGTTGTCGTATTCCTCGGCGCAGGTGGTGATGCAGATCGAGGTATCTGCGACTTTCAGGTGCACGGGTTGGTCTTCGTCATGCTCGGTAGCGGCGTAGTAGACAGCTTGGAGGCGATCGCGCGGGGCGAGGGTGCGTTGTACGTAGTCGCGCTTCGGCTCTTCGTGCTCGGCCACTTTGTGCAACGAGGACCAGTCGGGCTTCACCTTCAACGTCCACGGTGACAGCCCGCCGGTCACGGTTTCCCAGCCGGCGTTCATCAGGCCGAACAACAGGCCTTTCTTGAAGCCGGGCTTGATGTTGCGGACCTGCTTCAGTTCCTTCATCGCATCCGAAGCACGCAGCTTCGTGTCGAATCCAGTGGGATCCAGCGCTCCCGCCTGAAGGCTTTGCGCGAGATGTTCCGCCGCCAGCATGCCGCTGCGGATGGCCTGGTGCGTGCCCTTGATCTTGGGCACGTTGAGCAGGCCGGCGGTGTCGCCAATCAGCAGCGCGCCCGGCATTTCGACTTTCGGCAATGACTGCCAGCCACCGGTGACGAGGGCGCGCGCGCCTGCGGAAAGAATGGTGCCGCCTTCCAGCAGTGCCGTCATCTGCGGGTGGTTCTTCCACTGCTGGAAGGCTTCCCACGGCTTGTACTCCGGGTCTTTGTAATCCAGGCCGCTGACATAACCCAATGCCACCTGGTTGTTGTCCAGGTGATACACGAAGCTGCCGCCGTACGTCTGGTTGTCGGCGGGCCAGCCCAAGGTATGCACGATCTTCCCCGACGACACGCGGCCCTCCGGCAACTGCCACAGTTCCTTGATGCCGATCGAATACGCCTGCGGGTCGCTGTCTTTGTCCAGCGCGAACTGCTTGACCAGGCGCTTGGTCAGGTGGCCACGCGCGCCTTCGGCCAGCACGGTGACCTTGGCGTGGATGTCGATGCCGGCGGTGAAGCCGGGCTTGTGCGAACCGTCCTTGGCCACGCCCATGTCGCCGATGCGCACGCCGATGACTTTCCCGTTGTCATCATGCAATGTCTCGGCGGCGGCGAAGCCCGGGTATATCTCCACGCCCAGTGCTTCCGCTTGTGGGGCCAGCCAGGCGCACATCGCGCCGAGCGACACGATGAAATTGCCGTGGTTGCGCATGCCCGGAGGCACGAGGGGGGATTTGTAGCCGCCGGTCTTGTTGAGCAGCCAGAACTCGTCGTCCTTCGCCGCTACGCAGATGGGCGGCGGGGCATCACGCCAGCCGGGCAGCAAGGCATCCAGCGGGCCGGGTTCGATCACCGCGCCGGACAGGATCTGCGCACCGATCGTGCTGGACTTCTCGATCACGCAGACCGAGATGTCGGGATTGAGTTGCTTCAGGCGGATCGCGAAGGAAAGGCCGGCAGGGCCGGCGCCGACGGTGACCACGTCGTATTCCATGACATCCCGTTCTACAGGGGCGGGTCCGACATCGGTCATCGTGTACTCCGTGGCTGGCGCGTGGCTGCGGGTATTTTCGGTGTTTGCGGTGGATGGGGCAAATCCGCCAGCATGGTGGCATGACCGTACTGCATCCTCTCACCGCGAATGGTAACGAGCTTCTGCTGCCGGGTGCGGAACTCTGGTTTGCACCGGACTGGCTGGAAGCAGGGCAGGCCGATGGCTTGTTCACGCTGCTGCAGGAACGGGTGGCGTGGGAAACCCACCGCATCCGCATGTTCGGGCGCATGGTCGATTCCCCGCGCCTGAGTTGCTGGATGGGCGATGCGGGCACGGCCTACACGTATTCAGGCACTCGCTTCGAACCGCGCCCGTGGCCGTCGCCCGTGTTGGAAGCGGTGCGTGTGCGGCTGGCAGATGAACTGGGCATTGCGTTCAACAGTGCCTTGGCCAACCGCTATCGCGATGGGCGCGACTACATGGGTTGGCACAGCGACAACGAAGCCGTGTTGGGGCCGTGTCCTGTCATCGCTTCATTGAGCCTGGGTGCGACGCGTCGCTTCGTATTGAAGCATCGCAACGACGCGACGCTAGGAAGGCTGGCGCTCGACCTGACACACGGCAGCCTGTTGGTGATGCGGGGCGATACGCAGCGGAACTACAAACATGCCTTGCCGCGCACGGCCAGGTCGACGGGTGAACGCATCAACTTGACGTTTCGCAGGATCGTGGATGCGGCGAGCTCGTGAAGGTCTGAATGACTGACTTCGTTCGCGATGAGCTCGTTAATGAACTCCGTTCGTGGTGAGCTTGTTAATGAACTCCGTTCGTGGTGAGCCTGTCGAACCACGCTCTTGGGATAGACCCACAGATCAGGCCAGCTTCTGGTTTCCACGAAAAGCGTGGTTCGACAGGCTCACCACGAACGGGATTTCGGGCTCACCACGAACGGGATTTCGGCTCACCCTAAAAGGCATTCCAACATTACCGCCAACGGGATATCAGGCCCAGCACCAAGCGGATATTGAGTTGACCACGAGCGTCATTCCAGCCTGACCACGAACAAGATTTCAGTGGCCAGTCCCTGCTTGATGGTGTTGCTCGCAGCTTTCCTCAGCGCCTGCGCTTGGCGTCCGCTTCGCCGGTCGCCAGCGTCCAGCCGACCACTTCGCCGCCCATGGTTTCCAGCGCGCGCTCGAATGCCGCCACCACGCTGGGGATATCAGTGGAACCCGCCGGCTCCGCTTTCAGGAAGGTATGCGAGGCGACCACGCGCTGGTCGGTGGTGTGCATCAGCTTTGCGTTGAGTTCAATGATGGCGGAAGGCAATGCGGTGCCGGCGTAGTCGGCGTCGAAACGACGCAGGTCCATGACCAGGCGGTAGTCGGCGCGGATGCCGGTGCCGGGACGCGCGACCGAAGCGATCTTGCCCGAGTCTTCCAGGGCGCGAAGGATGGTGGCTTCGACCAGGTCGGTCGAAGGTTGTGACCAGCCCACGCCCTTGTATACCTGCACTTCACCCGGGACAGGGCGCACCGAGATGCGCGCGCTGTCGACCACGCGCGCCGCGGTGGGTTTCACCACCGCGAGTTGCCAGCCGACCGAGGGCCACGACGGATCGGTGGGCACCTGCACCAACGGCGAGTAGATCGTGACCGGATCACGCTGCTGGCTGCCCAGCACGGAGCAGCCGGCCAGCGACAACAGCACCGACAGGGGCAATGCCCATGCGGAACACCTGCGCAGGAAAGTCTTCATTTCGGTTCGTACTCCTTGGGTGCGTCGCGGCCCAGCAGGTAGCGCGCGGGATTGCCTTCCAGCCGGTCGCTGACCTGGCGCAGGTCGCGGATCAGGCCGCGCAGTTCAGTCAGCGTGGGACCGAGCTGGCCCAGTCCGTCGGTTGCGAAACTGTTGATGGCGGCGCGGTTCTCGCCCAGGATCGCGTCGGCGTTGCCGGCGGCGGAATCCAGCCGCGCCAGCGTACTTTCCAGCTTCTCCAGGATGGGCGGCAATTGCTGTACCAGGTCCTGGTCGATGCGCTTGATGGTGCCATTGGTGGTGACCATGGTCGCGTCCAGGCTGCGCGCCGCGTCGCGCGCGCTGACGATCAGTGACTCCAGTCCTTCGTCGCGGCTGGCCATGGAATTGCTGATGGTTTCCAGGTTGGCCAGCGTGGTGGTGATGCTGGCCACGTTCTTGTCGTTGAACAGCTGGTCGAGGCGTTCGACGATGCGGTTGGCGGTGTCGGCGATGTTCTGCAACGCGGATGGCGCGGTCTGGATCACCGGAGCCTCGCGGGTATCCACGGACGTCAGCGCCGGCGCCTGCGGCGTGCCACCGCTGAGCTGGATGATGGCCGGGCCGGTCAGGCTGGTGATGGCCAGCTTGGCGCGGGTATCGGTCTTGATGGGCGTGCTGGCTTCCACGCGGATGCGCGCGATGACCTGGCGCGGGTCGTTGGGTGCCAGCGAGAGCTTGGTGATGGAACCCACGGCGATGCCGTTGTACTGCACCGGGCTGCCTACCGACAGGCCGGTCACGGCTTCACGGAACACGATGGTGTATTCCTGCCAGGTGCGCTCCGACGAATATTTCGCCGCCCACAGACCGAACAGCAGCAGCGCCGAGGCGATGACGATGGTGAAGGCGCCGATGAGGACGTAGTTCGCTTTGGTTTCCATGAGTCAGGACGCCTTTTGCACGACTTGGTTCAGATGGGCATCGCGGCCGTCGCGCGCGGCACGCGCGCGTGGGCCGTGGAAGTATTCCTGCACCCAGGGGTGGTCCAGCCTTTCGACTTCGGCGATGGGCGCATTGATCACCACCTTGCGGTCGGCCAGCACCGCCACGCGGTCGCAGATAGCGTACAGGGTGTCCAGGTCGTGGGTGATGAGGAACACGGTCAGCCCCAACGCTTGCTGCAGGGTACGGATCAGGTTGTCGAACGCGGCCGCGCCGATCGGGTCGAGGCCAGCCGTGGGTTCGTCCAGGAACAGCAGTGGCGGATCCAGCGCCAGCGCACGCGCCAGGCCCGCGCGCTTGCGCATGCCGCCGGAAAGTTGCGAGGGCAGCTTGTTGATGGCATCGGCGGGCAGGCCGGCGAGTTTCACTTTCAGCAGCGCCAACTCGTAGCGCCAGCTGTCCGGTAGTTCGGGATGGTGTTCGTTCAGCGGAACCAGCACGTTTTCGCCCACGCTCAACGAGGAGAACAGTGCGCCGTCCTGGAACAGCACGCCGGTGTTGCGTTCGATGTGCTGGCGGTCTTCGGCACGCGTGGAGCGCGCATCGGTGCCCAGCACCTCGATCTGGCCGGCATCGGGAACGCGCAGTCCCAGGATGGAACGCATCAGCACCGACTTGCCGGTGCCCGAACCGCCCACCACGCCGATGATCTCGCCGCGCCGCACGTCCAGGTCCAGGTCCTCGTGCACGACCTGTTCACCGAAGCGGTTGCTCAGTCCGCGCACGGAGATGATGGGAGTGGTGTCAGGTTGGGAGGGCATTGGGTTGTGGGTTCTTGGTTGTTGGTTGTTGGATCAATGACCGGGGCGGAGGCTCATCTTTTGGATGCAGGGAGAACGAAAAAATTCGACAGCAAAAAAACTACCAAGAACCAAGAACCAACAACCAACAACCCGCAACCGAAACGCTCCTACCAACCCATGTTCATGAACCACAACGCCGCCAATGCGTCGAGGATGATGACCAGCGAAATCGCCTGCACCACGCTGGATGTGGTGCGTTCGCCCACCGATTGCGCGGTGCCTTCCACCTGCAGTCCTTCCAGGCAGCCGATCAGGCCGATGACCAGGGCGAAGACCGGTGCCTTGGACATGCCCACCAGGAAGTGTTTTATGTCGATGGTTTCGTGCATGCGTGCGATGTACATCTGCGGTGGTATGCCCAGGTCGAAGGCGCCCACGGTCACGCCGCCGGCAAGCCCAGCCATCATGGCGATGAAGGTCAGCAGCGGCAGGGTGACCAGCAGCGCCAGCAGGCGCGGGATCACCAGCAGGTCGATCGGGTCCAGCCCAAGCGTGCGGATCGCGTCGATTTCCTCGCGACTCTTCATGGCGCCGATCTGCGCGGTGTAGGCGCTGGCCGTGCGTCCCGCCAGCACGATGGCGGTCAGCAGCACCGCGAACTCGCGCAGGAAGGAAATGCTGACCAGTTCCACCACGTAAATCTCCGCGCCGAAATCGCGCAGGATGGTGGAGCCGAGGAAGGCGATGACCGCGCCAACCAGGTAGGACAGCAGGATCACCAGTGGCACCGCGTCCAGGCCCACCTGTTCCATGTGGAAAACCGTGGCGGTGACGCGCAGGCGCCTGGGTTCCTTGATCGTGCGCAGCATCTTCACCAGGTTCTCGCCGGTGAAGCTGACCAGGGCCACGATCTCCTTGCCGTTGTCGTGGACTTTGTGGCCCAGGCGTGCGAGTGCGGCGATGAAGCCGTAGTCGCGTTTTTTCCGGGGCCGGTCGTCGGCGACGTCTTCGATGGTGGACACCAGCGATTGGTGCTCTTCGCGGAAGTGCAGCTGGTCCGGCGCGATGCCGCGGCGGCCCGCATGGCGAAGCAGCTGCAGCACGCCGGCGGAATCGATGCGCGAGATGCCGGTGGCATCGATCGTGGTGGTGGTATCGGGGACTTCGCGCAGGCATTCCGCTACCTCGAGCGCGGTGGCCAGCGTCCATTGCCCGGCCAGCGTTACCCGTGAAGGGTCGGCGGCATCGGTTTCAAAATGGGGGCGTGGGTCGGTTTGGGGCATGGTGCTCGTCCGGCGAGCAGGCAGTGTATCCAGTGTGAGGTTAGCAGCGTGCAGCGGCTTCCCGGGGTCGCGTCGCGCAGCCATGCCAGGGCCATCGGTGCCCTTTGCTTGATGAGCAGGGCAAACCTCTAAACTACCGCCATGTCGCAGACCTCGCCTTTCACCGCCACCTACGCCCAGCGCATCGCTTTCGTCTGCGAGATTGCCGGTCGCCTGCATACCTATGGCACCACCGCCCAGCGACTGGAAGGCGCGGTGATTTCGCTGTCCACGAAGCTGGGGCTGGAATGCGAGCCGTGGTCCAACCCGACCGGGCTGATCCTCAGCTTCAGTGATCCGTCCAAGCCCTTGGGCGCCAGCGACACCACCCGGGTGATCCGCCTGGCACCCGGCGAGAACGACCTCTACAAACTGGTGGAAGCCGACCGTCTTGCCGAAGCCGTGGCCGGCGGTGCCATCAGCATTGCCCAGGGCCACACCGCCCTGCGCGCGTTGGATCGCAAGCCCAGCCTGCGCTGGCGCGCCACCCAGTTGTTTGCCTTCGGCCTGGCATCGGGTGCCGTGGCCGGGTTGTGGCGCCTGCCCTGGATCGATATCGCCACCGCCACCCTGATCGGCCTGTTGATCGGCGTGCTGGCGCAGTTGACGGACAAACGTCCGCAGCTGAAAGAAGCCAGCGATGCGCTCGCGGCGCTGCTGGCGGGCTTCGTGGCGGTGCTGGTGTCGCAGTTCATCCAGCCGCTCAACCTCAATACGGTGATCATCGCCTCGCTGGTGGTGCTGCTGCCCGGCATGACCTTGACCAACGCGGTCAACGAGTTGACCAGCCAGCACCTCGTCTCGGGCACGGCACGTTTCGCCGGCGCCATCACCACCATCCTCAAGCTGACGGTGGGCAGCATGATTGCGCTGACCTTGGCGGAGTTGCTGGGCTTCGTGCCCGGGGTGCGTGCGTTGCGGCCGCAGCCGGACTGGGTGGAATGGGGCGCGCTGGTGCTGGCCGCCTATGCGTTCGCGGTGTTGTTCAAGGCGCACCGGCGCGACTATCCGTGGGTGATGGGTGCGGCGATCTGCGGCTACCTGATATCGCGCTTCGCCGGCGATGCATGGGGAAGCCCGGCGGGCATCTTCCTGTCGGCGCTTACGCTCACCGCGGCGGGCAATGCGTTCGCGCGCTGGGCCAACAGGCCCGGCGCGATCGTGCGCGTCCCGGGCATCATCATGCTGGTGCCAGGCAGCGCCAGCCTGCGCGGCCTGATGAGCATGGTGCAGCAGCAGGACATGGTGGTGGGCAATTCAGCGCTGCTGACCGTGACCAATATCGTGATGGCGCTGGTGGCGGGGTTGCTGTTCGGCAATCTGCTGATGCCGGCGCGGAAGAATCTCTGACGGGAATCATCGTTAGGAATCTTCGAATCACCCGCATCGTCATCCCAGCGAACGCTGGGATCCATCTTGATCTTGCTGTCGCTCGGTTTTGCCACTCTTGCGTTTCCCAGTTCCTATACCAGGAGCGTTGACCAGTTGCGCTGTTAAAAAGCGTTTCGCGCTTTGCGCGAGTCACTTTTCTTTGAACGGCAAAGAAGCGCTCTTCAACAGCCCGAAGGGCTGGTCAAAGTAACCAAAAGAAAGCCGCCCCCGTATCAAGTACGGGGCAGGCTCTGCGCCTCCGGAAACGGCGCACATCCATGTGCGCCGCCCCTGCGGGGTTTGCCCGTCCCGATTGCCGCACCTCACGGGGGGTGGCGGGCATGAAGGGCCAAAGAGAAATCCATAAAGCAAGAACGCCGGCGGAGCCGGCGTTCACTTGGCTCATTATTGCTGACCGCGCTTTCTAACCAATCAACTTCGCCAACAACTCTTCACGCCCAAGATTCTCTGCTTCGCTCGCTCGACGTGCGCGGTACTCGAACGTGCCCGCCGCCAGCCCGCGCTCCGAGATCACCACGCGGTGCGGGATGCCGATCAGTTCGATGTCGGCGAACATCTGCCCCGGGCGCAGGCCGCGGTCATCCATGACGGCGTCGACGCCGGCGGCTTGCAGCTCGTCGAACAACGCCTGCGCGGCTGCGCTGACGGCGGCATCGTTCTTGGGATTGATCGTGCAGATCGCCACCGTCCACGGCGCCATCGGGGCGGGCCAGATGATGCCGGCGGCGTCATGGTTCTGTTCGATGGCCGCGGCCACGATGCGCGATACGCCGATGCCGTAGCAGCCCATGCTCATGACGGTAGCCTTGCCGTTTTCATCCAGCACGGTGGCGCCCATGGCTTCGGCGTACTTGCGGCCCAACTGGAAGACGTGGCCGACCTCGATGCCGCGCACGATCTTCAATTCGCCGCCATCCTGCGCGCGGTCGCCGGCCACGACGTTGCGGATGTCCGCGATGGTCTCCGGCTCCGGCAGGTCGCGGCCCCAGTTCACGCCCGCGATGTGGAAGCCAGCTTCGTTCGCGCCGACCACGAAGTCGGCCATGGCCGCTACTTCGCGATCAGCAACGATGCGGACCGGCTTTTTCGCGTTCATCGGGCCCAGGAAGCCGGGTTCGCTGCCCAGGTGCTCGAGGATTTCCGCTTCGGTCGCCATGCGGTAATCAGACAGTCCAGTCACCTTGCCCAGCTTGACCTCGTTGACCGCGTGGTCGCCGCGCACCAGGGCCAGCACGAAGCCCGCTTCGGTCATCACCGCGATGGATTTGGCGGTGCGTGCCAGGTCAATGCCGAGCAGTGCCGCCACTTCTTCGCAGGTCTTCTGCGTCGGCGTTTCCACCTTGCGCATGGACTCACTCGCATCGGCCCGCGCGGCGGGCAAGGCCGCCTGCGCGGTTTCCAGGTTGGCGGCGTACTCGGAACCCGTGGAGAACGCGATGGCGTCTTCGCCCGAATCGGCGAGTACGTGGAATTCCTGTGACGCATCGCCACCGATGGCGCCGGAATCCGCAAGCACGGCGCGGAAATCCAGCCCAAGGCGGGTGAAGATGCGCGTGTAGGCGGCGTGCATGTTGTTGTATTCGGCGACCAGGCCTTCGTCGGTCAGGTGGAACGAGTACGCGTCCTTCATCAGGAATTCGCGCGCGCGCATCACGCCGAAGCGCGGACGGATCTCGTCGCGGAACTTGGTCTGGATCTGGTAGAAATTCACCGGCAGCTGCTTGTAGCTGGCCAGTTCCTGGCGCGCGAAGTCGGTGATGGCTTCCTCGGCCGTCGGGCTGTAGCAGAACTCGGCCTCCTTGCGGTCCTTGATCTTCAGCAGCTGGGGACCGAATTTCTGCCAGCGCCCGGTCTCTTCCCACAGTTCGCGCGGCTGGATGGTCGGCATCAGCAGTTCGATGGCGCCGGCGCGGTTCATTTCCTCGCGCACCACGGCTTCCACCTTGCGCAGTACGCGCAGCCCAAGCGGTGACCAGGTGTAGAGGCCGGAGGCGAGCTTGCGGACCATGCCGGCGCGCAGCATCAGCTGGTGGCTGATGATCTCGGCGTCGGCGGGAGTTTCCTTGGTGGTGCGTAGGTGGAATTGCGACAGGCGCATCGGGCAGGGGACTTTGGGGAAAGAGAATCCCCATTTTGCCAGTGTTGGCCGCGTGATGTTCTAGGGATGCTGTCGCGAGAGCGGGCTGGTAAAGAAGCCTTGGCGTGGATCAAAGCGGATTTGAGCGTGAAATGGTGGCTTTCCAAGCCCCAACCTCCGCGGCTTTCCTCAGCCTTTATCCGCTCTTATCCGTGTCCAAGACGCCTTTTTTGCTTATTGACCGCTTGGCTCGCCTTTTACCTGGATGCCACGCTTTGGATCGCGGTCGATCCGCTCGAAGGGACGCCCTTTGGGTGGCTTGTCCGTGATCTGCAGGACTCCGGCGTCGTCGCGCCAGCGGTACAGCGAAGGGCGTGCGTCGCGCGCCTGGGCGGCGGCGGCCTGTTCGGCGCGCTGCTGTTTCTCGACCTGTTTTTCAGGCGCTTCGCGTGCCAGCCACCACGCGACCCCGGCGCCCAGTGAGACGCCGGCGACGATGGCCCAGACGGCGCGCATGGCTCAACCGCCGGCGCTGGCCACCGGCGTGCAGTAGGCCTTGACCGCGGCTTCGGCCAGTCCGCGCTGGCTGGACCGGTCGTCCTCACCCAGTGTCTTGTCGGGCTTGCCGTCCCCATCGGTGTCCTGCACCACGGGGGAACTGCTGGCGAGTGCAGTCAGATTGCGCTTGGCGGTGGTGCACATGGGGTTCTCGACGGCCGCTTTGCCGGCGGCGGATTCCGGTATCGGCTCGCCCCGGTTGTCGATGCGCCGGTCCTGCGCCTTCTGGCCTGCCGGTGGCGGGCTGTCCGAGAAGTGGGTGACGCCCTTGGCGTCTTTCCACTGGTAGACCTTGCCCGCCGCGAAGGCGGTGGAGCAGGCGCCTATCAGCACGACCAGCGTGCAGCAGCGAAGCAGGAGGGTTCGGGTGGACAGGGCACGCATGGCGGCCTCCGGTAGTGTGGATCGGGGGAGGTCGTGATTGCAGCATTGCCGGGCCGGGCTGGCAAGTCGCACGGTTGGGCTAAACTGCGACGCATGGACGAAAACAAGCACCCGCCGCGTTCCCGCACCATCTACCTGCTGCCCAACCTGTTCACCACGGCGGGCCTGTTCGCGGGTTTCTACGCGATCATCGCCGCGGCCAACGGCCAGTTCGTGCATGCGGCGGTGGCGGTATTCATCGCCGCGGTGATGGATGGCATCGATGGCCGCGTGGCGCGCATGACCGGCACCAGCACCGATTTCGGCGTGCAGTACGACTCGCTGGCCGACCTGGTCAGTTTCGGCATGGCACCTTCACTGGTGATGTACCACTGGGCGCTGTCGTACCTGAAGTTCGATGGCAGCGTGATGGGGCGCGTGGGCTGGGCGGTGGCGTTCCTGTATGCGGCCTGCGCGGCGCTGCGGCTGGCGCGGTTCAACACGCAGGTGGGCAGTACGGACAAGCGCTGGTTCGTTGGCCTGGCCAGTCCGGCGGCGGCGGGCTTGATGATGTCGTTCGTGTGGGCGTTCGCCGATGGCGACCTGGGCTGGAGTGGCGAAGAGCTGCGTTACGTCGCGCTGGGCGTGACCCTGGTGGCGGCTTTGCTGATGGTCAGCCGCATCCGCTTCTGGAGCTTCAAGGGCAGCGGTGAGGGCGGTACCAAGTCGGATCGCGTTCCGTTCTACGTGCTGTTCCTGGTGCCGGTGGTCATCGCCGTGCTGGCCATGGACCTGCCGCGTGCCTTGCTCGCCATCGGCGTGGTGTATGCGTCGTCCGGCCCTGCGTACTGGCTGTGGAAGCGCTGGCGCAAGACGCCGGACGCGGCGTGAGCGCGATGTGGTCCGCGGAGCAGCAGCAGTGGCTGAAGGCACTCGGCCATACGGTCTACGTGCAAGGGGCCGCGTTGGCTCCGGCTGCAGTTGAAACTCCCTCCGTCCGCAAACCCCTGCCTGCGGTTGTTCCCGATCCTGCACCGGCACGTCCTCGTCGTCCTGATCCGGTTGCTGCTGCAGAACCTGTTGCCGTGGCCGCCCCGACGCGCCGTGCAAGTTCACGCCTGCCCGACAAACTGCATTTCGCGCTCATCCGCGCGTCTGGTTGCAACCCCAATGCGGCGGACGCCGCCGCCGTCATCGCGCAGTGGCCTGCGTCCTCCACGCTGCGTGGCAATGCCGCGGCCAAGCGCGCACTGTGGCCGCAGCTGCGCGCGCTGCGCAAACGGCAGGTGCCGTGAGCGCAGTCCAGGTTGACGCGGAAAATACTCCGCCGGGATTGCGCGCGATGCGCGAGTCCGACCTGGACGCCATCCTTGCCATTGAACAGCGCGCGTATCCGTTCCCGTGGACGCGCGGCATCTTCCGCGATTGCCTGCTGGCGGCGTATCCCGCCTGGGTGTTGCACGAACACGGCCTGGTGATCGGCTACGGCGTGATCAGCCTGGCCGCGGACGAAGCGCACATCCTCAATGTCTGCGTGGCACCGGAACGGCAGGGTCGCGGCCACGGTCGCTACCTGCTGCGCGCATTGGTCGCGCTGGCGCGTGATCGCGGCGCGGCGCGCATCTTCCTGGAAGTCCGTCCGTCCAATCCGCCTGCCATCGCGCTGTACCACGACGAAGGATTCAACGAAATCGGGCGTCGCCCGCGCTATTACCCGTCGCATGATGGCCGCGAGGACGCGCTGGTGATGGCGATGGAGCTGGTGGCCGACGACATCGAGACTATGCCGCCGTTGTAGGTGGGGGTGGTGGGACTGGGTGCTGGTTGTTGGTTCTTGGTTGTTGGATAGGATCAAGATCAAGATCAAGATCAAGATCAAAAACACCCCTCCTCGATCCTCCCCTGCTTCGCAAGGGAGGAGGCTAAGGGCAACAGCCAACAGCCGCGATCTCGATTTCCGATTCCGCAATCAATTGCCGCTTCCCATCCAACCTCCGACAATATCCGCCCGACACCCCACGGAACCCGCCATGTCCATTCTTCGCATGACCGACCTCGACCTTGCTGGCAAGCGCGTGCTGATCCGCCAGGATCTCAACGTGCCGATCGACGGCGGGCGCATCACGTCCGAGCAGCGCATCACTGCATCGTTGCCTACGCTCAAGTTGGCATTGGAGAAAGGCGCGGCGGTCATGGTGACCTCGCACTTGGGTCGTCCCAAGGAAGGCGTGTGGACACAGGAAGATTCACTCGCGCCTGTAGCTGCACGCTTGTCGGAACTCCTCGGCGCGGACGTGCCGCTGGTGAAGGACTGGGTCGGCGGCGTCGACGTCGCGCCGGGCCAGATCGTGCTGCTGGAAAACTGCCGCATGAACGTCGGCGAGGGCAAGGACGATGAAGCACTTTCCAAGCAATACGCCGCGCTCTGCGACGTGTTCGTGATGGATGCGTTCGGCACCGCGCATCGCGCGCAGGCTTCCACGCATGGCGTCATCCGGTTCGCCAAACAGGCGGCCGGTGGTCCGTTGCTGATGGGTGAACTGGATGCGCTTGCCAAGGCACTCGACAAGCCCGCGCATCCGGTCCTCGCCATCGTCGCCGGCAGCAAGGTCTCGACCAAACTTGAACTGCTCTCCAACCTGGTCGGCAAGGTCGACCAGCTCATCGTCGGTGGCGGCATCGCCAACACCTTCATCGCCGCGCAAGGCCACGGCGTGGGCAAGTCGCTGGTGGAACTGGACCTGCTGGATACCGCCCGCCAGATCATCGCCGATGCCAAGGCGCGCGGAGCCGATATCCCGGTGCCCACCGACGTGGTGGTCGCGGCCGAATTCAAGGCCGATGCCGTCGCCACGGTGAAGCCCGTGACCGGCGTGGGTGCGGACGACATGATCCTGGACATCGGCCCAGAGACGGCGGCGCGTTACGCAGCGATGATCAAAGCGGCGGGCACGGTGGTGTGGAACGGACCGGTCGGCGTGTTCGAGTTCGACGCCTTCGGCAAAGGCACCGAAACCCTGGCGCGCGCGATTGCCGCGTCTGCCGCGTTCTCCATCGCGGGCGGCGGCGACACCCTGGCTGCCGTCGACAAATACGATATCGCCGACGACATCAGCTACATCTCCACGGGCGGCGGCGCGTTCCTGGAATTCCTGGAAGGCAAGGAGCTGCCTGCGGTGAATGCATTGCAGGCCCGCGGCGGCTGAGTATCGGCCAAGACAAAACCGTGGGAGCGGCGTCCCGCCGCGAGCTCTTGATCCTGATTGGCGAGATCAAAAACTCGCGGCGGGACGCGGCTCCCACGCTGGATCGTCATCAATAGTTGAATACCATTTAGATACCAATAGCAAGACATAAAGCACAGATTGACTCGGGACAATGCCCTGTTCAGCGTATCGAACCATCGAATGGCATCGTACTGGTCTCGTGGATGTGGTAATTTCCCGCCTCCTATGAGGGGAGCCTAGACATGACCGAACGCCAGCGCCGCACCAAGATCCTTGCCACCCTGGGGCCTGCCACCGACCCGCCCGGCGTGCTGGACGATCTGTTCCGCGCCGGCGTGAATGTCGTCCGTCTCAATTTCTCCCACGGTGATCCCTCCGGGCAGGCCAAGCGTGCGGCCGCCGTGCGCGCCGCGGCGCAACGCGTAGGCGCTGAAGTCGGCATCCTCGCCGACCTGCCCGGCCCCAAGATCCGTGTCGAGAAATTCGCCGAGGGCAAGGTGAAATTGAAGATGGGTGACCGCTTCGACCTGGTCGCCCGCACCGACGCACCTCCCGGCGATGCCACGCAAGTGGGCGTCAGCTACCTGGGCCTGCCCGGCGACGTGGAGCCCGGTGACGTGCTGCTGCTCGACGATGGCCTGATGCAGTTGCAGGTGGTGGCGGTGGAAGGCGAGCGCATCATCAACACCGTGTTGAACGACGGCGTGCTGTCCGACCGCAAGGGTTTGAACAAGCAGGGCGGCGGCCTGTCGCTGGGCGCGCTGACCGAGCGCGACAAGGAACTGATTGCCTACGTGGCGGAAAACATCGGCGTGGATTTCATCGCCGTGTCGTTCTGCCGCAACGCCGAAGACATGAACGAAGCCCGCCGCATCGCCCGTGAACACGGTTGCGATGCCGCGCTGGTGTCCAAGATCGAGCGCACCGAGGCCATCGAGAACCTCGCCGAAATCATCGATGCCAGCGACGTGGTCATGGTCGCGCGCGGCGACCTGGGCGTGGAAATCGGCGATGCCGAATTGCCCGGCCTGCAGAAGAAGATCATTCGCGAATCACTGGCGCGCAACAAGGTCGTCATCACCGCCACGCAGATGCTGCAGTCCATGGTCGAAAGCCCCATCCCCACGCGCGCGGAAGTACTGGACGTGGCCAACTCCGTCATCGACGGCACCGATGCAGTGATGCTGTCGGCGGAAACCGCGGCCGGTGCCTACCCGATCAAGGCCGTCGAGGCGATGGCGCGCATCTGCCTGGGTGCGGAGAAGCAGTTCCAGATGGACACCGATTTCGAGAAAGCCCCGCGCAACCTGGAACGTGCCGACCAGGCCATCGCCATGGCCACCATGTTTTTGTCCGAACACATCGGCGTGCGTGCCATCGTGGCCATGACCGAATCCGGCGGCACCGCACGCTTCCTGTCGCGCTTCCGTTCCAGTGCACCGATCTATGCGTTCTCGCGCCACGACGGCGCGCGCCGCAAGATGGCGATGATCCGCGACGTCTTCCCCATCGCCTTCGACAGCCGCGGCCTGGCCCCGCGCGAAGCCGCCCGCGACGCGATGCGCATGCTGCGTGACCGCGACCTGCTGACCACGGGCGACCGCGTCGTCTTCACCAGCGGCGACCACATGGAACAGCACGGCGCCACCAACACCCTGCGCCTGTTGCAGATCAGCAGCGACGGCAAGGCCGAAGGCCTCGGCGAGCTGTAAGTACCCCGATCGTAGGAGCGCCCCATGGGCGCGAGCCTTTACGGTATGCCCGTGGAAAAGCTCGCGGGCATGGCCCGCTCCTGCCAAGGCAAGGTGCTGGAACCGGTTGCATGCAGCCGGTGATGAAGGGCGTTGCGGCGTCCGGGCTATAATCCGGGCCCTTTCCCGCGCCGCACAGGATCCTCAATGAGCATTGAACAGCTTGCCGAAACCGCCCAGGCCATGGTCGCCGCGGGCAAGGGCATCATCGCGATCGACGAATCCACCGCCACCATCGCCAAGCGCTTTGCCGGCGTGGGCATCGAGAACACCGAGGAAAACCGCCGCGCCTACCGCGAGATGCTGCTGACCACGCCGAAACTGGGCGACCACATTTCCGGCGCCATCCTGTACGACGAAACCCTGCGCCAGTCGACCAAGGACGGCGTGCCGTTCGCCAAGGTCATGGCCGCCAACGGCATCATCCCCGGCATCAAGGTCGACAAAGGCACGCACGCGCTGGCCGGCTGCCCGGGCGAAGTGGTCACCGAAGGCCTCGACGGCCTGCGCGATCGCCTGAAGGAGTACTACGCACTCGGCGCCCGCTTCGCCAAGTGGCGCGCGGTGATCAACATCGGTGACGACATTCCGTCCGGCACCTGCATCGAAGCCAACGCGCATGCGCTGGCCCGCTACGCCGCGCTGTGCCAGGAAGCCGGCCTGGTGCCGATGGTGGAGCCGGAAGTGCTGATGGACGGCGACCACGACATCGAGACCTGCTACGAAGTCACCGAAGCCACCCTGCGTGCGCTGTTCGGCGCCCTGTACGAGCAGAACGTGATGCTGGAAGGCACCATCCTGAAGGCGTCGATGGTCATCGCCGGCAAGGATTGCGAAGAGCAGGCGAGCATCGAGGAAGTGGCCGAAGCCACCGTGATGTGCCTGAAGAGCACCGTGCCGGCGATCCTGCCGGGCGTGGTGTTCCTGTCGGGTGGCCAGGCGGATGAAGACGCCACCGCCCACCTCGACGCCATGAACCGTCTGGGCAACCTGCCGTGGCCACTGTCGTTCTCCTACGGCCGCGCCATGCAGTCGGCCGCATTGGAGTTCTGGTCCAAGGACCTGGTGGGTAACTTCGCCAAGGCCCAGTCGATTGTCCATGCCCGTGCCAAGGACAACGGCCTGGCCGCACTGGGCAAGTGGGAAGGCTGAGTTCCACAGGCCCCTGCTGAGTCTGGAAACGCCGGCCTAGTGCCGGCGTTTTTGTATGTGTGGCTGTCTCGCAGCCGCTGCATCCAGCTCTTGTAGGTCCGAGCTTGCCCGGATGCTTTTTTTGTATGGAAATCAAGGGCAGCCGAGCAAGCTCGGCGCTACAGGAAGCAAACCTCAACACGCTGGCTAGTCCCTGGACCTGTTCCGGCCTGAATAATTGCTGCCGGCAGGCCCATTGCCCTAGACATAACTGCTTAAGCATCTATATCATGCGCAGTCATGAGCATTCCCGCATACCAAGGTGGCGTCGGCTACCTGATCGCCGACCTGAGCCGCCTGTTCGGCCGGGTCTTTGACCGCCGTGCCGCCCACCTCGACCTGACCCGCGTGCAGTGGCGCGCCCTCAAGCGCATCCATGACGCCGAGGGCCTGACCCAGGCCGCGCTCGCCGACGTGCTGGACATGGAGCCCATCGCCGTCGGTCGCGTCATTGATCGCCTGAGCAAGGCGGGTTTCGTCGAGCGCCGCCCCGACCCCAACGACCGCCGCTGCTGGCGCCTGCACCTTGCCCCGCAATCCACCCAGGTCATGGACGCCATCGAGGGCGTGGCGGTGTCCCTGCGTGAAGACTGCGTGGTTGGCGTCGATCCGCAGGAGTTGCAGACCACACTGAAGGTGCTGGCCCAGATCCGCGAAAACCTCTCCCAACTCGACCGCGCCAGCCGCGGCGAGTCTTCCCTGCGCAAAGGTTGAACCATGACCAGCAAGATCAATCCCGCTGCCGACACACCGGTCGCCGAAAACAAACCCAAGCGTCGCATCCCGGTGTGGCTGTGGATCGCCGCGCCGCTGGCCGTGGCCGGCTTCTTCGGCTGGGAGTGGTATGCGTCCAACCGCGCGGTCGGTACCGACAATGCCTACATCAAGGCGGACCGGATCCTGATTTCGCCGCAGGTCGGCGGGCGGGTGGTGGAAGTCGCCGTCACCCAGAACCAGGCGGTGAAGAAGGGCGACCTGCTGTTCAAGATCGACGCCGATCCCTTGGCAATCGCGGTCGCGCAGAACGAAGCCATCGTCGCGCGCATGGCCAACAGCGCGCGCGCCAGCCGCGCACAGGTGGAAGGCGCGGACACGTCGATCTCCGCCGCGCGCGAAAAGCTTGCGTGGGCGCGCCGCGACTTGGCGCGCATGGAAGATCTTTCCCGCCAGCAACTGGTGGCACGCAAATCCGTGGACGACGCACGCCACGATGCGGCCGAAGCGCAGACCGACCTGGGCGCAGCCATCGCGGCGCAGACCCAGGCCAGCGCGGCATTGAGCGGCAGCGTAGGCACCCCCACCGAGCAGTTGCCCGAATACCGCGCCGCCCAGGCCATGCTGGCCAAGGCCAGGCTGGATCTCGCGCATGCCGAAGTGCGCGCGCCGGTGGATGGCATCGTCGGCATGCACGACCTGCAAGTGGGCGAATACATCAACGTCGGCCAGGCCGCGATGCCGCTGGTGGCTACCTCGCCGATCTGGGTGGAAGCCAACTTCAAGGAAACCGAGCTCACCAGGATGAAAATCGGCCAGCCCGCCACGCTCACCGTGGACACCTATCCGGGCGTGAAGTGGAAGGCGCACGTGGCCTCGATCAGCCCGGCATCGGGTGGCGAATTCAGCGTGTTGCCGGCCCAGAACGCCACCGGCAACTGGGTGAAGATCGTGCAGCGCATTCCGGTGCGTCTCGAGATCGACGGCACCGACGACAAAGATGCACCGATCCTGCGTTCCGGCATGAGCGCGGAAGTGAACGTGGATTTGCGCGAGCCAGCGCACGTGAAGACGGCGGCGGCGGGCTGATGTTTTTCCTTCTCCCCTTGGGAGAAGGTGCCCGGAGGGCGGATGAGGGAGCGGACGTCCATGTCGCGATAAAGCTATCTAAGCAAGTCATTCTCCTTCCCTCATCCGGCGCTGCGCGCCACCTTCTCCCGAAGGGAGAAGGAAAAGATAAAAGCCAATGACCGACGCGCTCAAACAAATCGACCAGGCCGACGCCAAGCGTCCGCTGCTGGTGGCTTCGGTGATGCTGGCCACGCTGATGCAGGCGCTGGATACCACCATCGCCAACGTGGCGCTGCCGGACATGCAGGGCTCGCTGTCGGCCACGCAGGATCAAATCTCCTGGGTGCTGACCAGCTACATCGTCGCTGCCGCGATCCTGACGCCGGTCACTGGCTGGCTCGCCGGTCGCATGGGACGTCGCCGCCTGCTGATCATCGCGGTCGGCGGCTTCACCGTCGCTTCCTTGCTGTGCGGCATCGCCACCGGGATTGGCGAGATGGTGTTCTATCGCATCCTGCAGGGCATGTTCGGCGCGTCGCTGGTGCCGATCTCGCAATCGCTGCTGCTGGATGCGTTTCCGAAAGAGAAACACGGCCAGGCCATGGCCATGTGGGGCATGGGCATCATGGTCGGGCCTATCCTCGGTCCGCCGCTGGGTGGTTACCTGACCCAGAATTTCAGCTGGCACTGGGTGTTCCTGATCAACCTGCCGATCGGCATCCTCGCCTTGATGGGCATCGTGGCCAGTGTGAAGAAAGAAGCCACGCACGAACGTTCGCTGGATGGCTTCGGATTCGCCTTGCTCGCGCTGGGCATTGGCAGCCTGCAATTGTTCCTGGACCGCGGCCAGGGCGAAGACTGGTTCAGCAGCCTGGAAATACAGATCTACGCCGCACTCGCGCTGCTGGCGCTGTACTTCTATGGGCTGTGGTGGTGGCAGCGGCGCGATCGCGCGCTGCTCGACCTGGGCTTGTTGAAGAACGCCAACTTCGCCGTTGGCTGCGCGCTGATCTTCGTGGTCGGCATCGTGTTGTTCGCCACGCTGGCATTGTTGCCGCCGTACCTCAGCAGCCTGATGAACTATCCAACCCTTACCATCGGCATGGTGTTGGCACCACGTGGATTGGGCACCATGTTCAGCATGATGGTGGTGGGGCGTTTGCTGGGCCGCATCGATGCGCGCTGGCCGATCATGGTCGGCATGGCGTTGATGGTGGTGTCGTTGCACGGCATGAGCCAGTTCGGCCCGATGGCGTCGATGTCCGCGATCATCTGGCTGGGCGTGATCCAGGGCATGGGCCTGGGCCTGGTGTTCGTGCCCATTTCCACCGTGGCCTACGCCACGCTGGAGCCGCACCAGCGCACCGAAGCCGCCGGTCTTTTCAGCCTGGTTCGCAACATCGGTTCGTCGGTCGGCATCTCCGTGGTGATGACCATGCTGTCGCGCTCGGCGCAGATCAACCATGCGGAAATCGCTGCACGCATCCCTGCATTCGGTGCGGAAAGCGGCCTGATCCCGTCCCTGTGGAATCCGGCCACGGCCACCGGCGCGGCGCTGCTCAACAACGAAGTGCTGCGCCAGTCGGCGGCCATCGGCTACCTCAACGATTTCTGGCTGATGATGTGGCTGACCGTCGCCGCGATGCCGCTGGTGATGCTGATGCGCGGAGGCAAGGCGGGTGGTGGTTCTGCGGCGGACGCCGCTGCGGCTGGGCATTGATTCCTGCAGCATGGGTGCTTCGATGAATATCACCGGCCTGCACCACGTCGCCATCATTGCGTCCGATTACGTACGCTCCAAGCGGTTCTATACCGAAGTATTGGGTCTGCAGGTCATCGCCGAGGCCTATCGCGCAGCACGGGACTCATGGAAGCTGGATCTGCGCCTGTCCGATGGAATGCAGATCGAGTTGTTCTCGTTTCCCTCGCCGCCCGCGCGCGTGTCGCGCCCGGAAGCCTGCGGCCTGCGCCATCTCGCCTTGCGCGTGCCTGATATCCAGCAGGCCGTGCGTCACCTGCTCGACCACCACGTGCAGGTCGAAGCGATCCGCATCGACGAGTACACCGGAAAGCGTTTCACGTTCTTCGCCGATCCGGACGGCCTGCCACTGGAACTCTACGAAGCCTGATCGCCCGGCGATGCGCTATGGTGCTTGCACCCTCCAGCACAAGATGCGCCCATGTCCCGCAAAATCCATGTTCCCGCCGAAGCACGTGCGGCATTGGCGCGTGGCGACCGCATCGAAGCGATCAAGCAGGTACGCGAGGCCAACCATGGCGTGGACCTGCGCGCGGCGATGGAGGCCATCGACGCGCACGAGCACGGTGGCAAGGGTCATGTCACCCAGGCGGCGCTTTCGTCAATCACCGGATCGCCGCCGCAATTGCCTTCGGCCGAAGTCATCGCTGCCGTGACCAGCGGCCAGCTGATCGAAGCCATCAAGCTGGTGCGTGAACAGCAGGGTCTAGGCCTGAAGGAAGCCAAGCAACTGGTCGACCGCTACCGCAGCATGCCGGTGTTGATGCGTGTGCACGCGCTGGGCGACAAGGCGAACGAGATCGCATCACAGCATGGACTGAAGATTCCCGCGGCGGCCATCGACGCGCTGGCGCATGGCAACGTGACGGCGGCGATCAATGCCGTGCGAACGGAATACAACATTGGATTGAAAGACGCCAAGCAGGTGGTGGATGCGCATCGTGATGGCAGCTTCAACAAGCCGGGTTCGCAGAATCAAGGTTCGATCAATCGAACGTCATCCACGGTGAGTCGCGATCCCGGTGCGCGTGGCATGGGCCTGGTGTTCGCGATTGTCGTCGTGGTCACCGCGATTGCGTTGTGGTGGGTGCTGGGTCGCTGAGGCTGTAGGAGCTGCGCAAGCTGCGACCGAAAATTATCCGCGCACGTGATCATTTGCGTGTGCAGACGTATCGGGTCGCAGCTTGCGCAGCTCCTACAGCGCGGGGGGTCAGTCCCCGCGTGTCTGGATCATGGCAACGCCGCGTCGCTGAGCGACGCCAGCCACTCGTCATCCGATCCTTCGTTGACGCCTTCGAACAGTGGCGTGGAGAAATAACGCTCGCCGGTATCCGGCAGCATCGCCAGGATCACCGAGCCTTCTGGCGCAGTGGCTGCGACTTCCAGCGCCGTGGCGACGGTGGCGCCGGCGGAGATGCCGACGAAGATGCCTTCTTCCGCAGCCAAGCGGCGCGCCGTGGCAATCGCGTCCACATCGGTCACGGTGAGCAGCTGGTCGGCGACCTGGCGGTTCAATACGTCGGGAATGAAGTCAGGCGTCCAGCCCTGGATCTTGTGCGGTGCCCATTCCTTGCCGGACAGCAGCGATGCGCCGGCCGGTTCGGAGGCGATGATCTTCACTTCGGGTCGCGCGACCTTCAGCACTTCGCCCACGCCGGTCAGCGTGCCGCCCGTGCCCCAGCCGGTGACGAAATAATCCAGCGGCGCGCCGGCGAAATCGCGGAGGATTTCCGCGGCCGTGGTCTGGCGGTGGTAGTCGGGATTGGCTGGATTGGCGAATTGCCGCGCCAGGAACCAGCCGTGCTTGGTGGCGAGTTCTTCCGCGCGACGCACCATGCCGCTGCCACGCTCCGCCGCCGGGGTCAGGATGACTTTCGCGCCATACGCGCGCATCAGTTTGCGGCGTTCGATGGAGAAGGTTTCCACCATGGTCGCGACGAACTTGTAGCCGCGCGCGGCCGCCACCATCGCCAGGGCCACGCCAGTGTTGCCGGACGTGGCTTCGATGATGGTGTCGCCCGGTTTCAGCAGGCCCTTGGCTTCGGCGTCCAGCACGATGGCCAGCGCCAGGCGGTCTTTCACCGAACCACCGGGATTGAACGATTCGACCTTCACGTACAGCGAGACATGCGCGGGCGCGAGGCGGTGCAGCTTGACCACGGGCGTGCGGCCGATGGTGTCCAGGATGTTGTCGTAGATGGCCATGTGGTTCTCCGGGAAGCGGGTCAAGCGGCCTGCGGGAGTGTAGGCGCGCAAAGGTTGTCGAAATGTTGCGAAGGCAAGGGCGCAACCAGCGGTGCCGCGCCGAACCAGTGCAGTTCACTCGCCAGCGCCGTCACTTCGCCCAGGATCAGGAGGGCAGGTGACTGCACGTGGTGGTGGCGTGCGGTTTCCGGCAAGGACGACAAGGTGCCGGTCACCACGCGCTGCTGAGGACGCGATCCGTTCTCCACGAGTGCGAACGGAAGACGGGGGCTTACACCGGCCAGCAGCAAGTGTTCACGAACCTTTTCCAGCCCGCCCACGCCCATGTACACGGCCAGCGTCTGCTTCCCGTGCGCCAGCGATGCCCAGTCCAGCGTGTCCAGCGAATCCTTGCAATGCGCCGTGACCAGGCGCAGCGACTGCGCATGGTCGCGATGGGTCAGTGGAATGCCGGCATACGCCGCGCAGGCCACGGCCGCGGTAATGCCGGGGATGACTTCGAACGGAATGCCGTGCGCGCGCAGGAATTCCAGTTCCTCGCCGCCACGCCCGAACACGAACGGGTCGCCGCCCTTCAGGCGCACCACGCGTTTGCCTTGTCGTGCGTGCTCCAGCATCAACACGTGGATTTCGTCCTGCGTCATGCTGTGGCGGCCGGCTGATTTTCCGACCTCGATGCGCGTGGCATCGCGACGCGACAGGCGCAGCACTTCGGCGCTGACCAGGCGGTCGTGCAGGATCACGTCGGCCTCGTTCATGGCGCGCAGCGCATTCAAGGTGACCAGGCCGGGGTCGCCGGGGCCGGCGCCTACCAGCACGACCGAGCCCGTGGGTGTTGAAGTGATTTCGTCGCGCAACGCGGTCAGCAGGTAAGCGTCAGCATCCTCGACAGGGAGTCGTTGGCGTAGCAATCGTGGCAAGGGACCGGCCAGCAGTGTCTCGAAGAAGCGACGGCGCAGGCCCAGGTCCGGGAAGCGCGCGCGGATGGCGTCGCGTTGGCGGGTCAGCAGTTCCGCCAGCGTGCCCAGTGATTCATCCAGCAGGGTTTCCAGTTGCCGGCGGATGTGCCGCGCCAGCATGGGCGCACCGCCGCCGCTGGAAATCGCGATCTGCAGCGGACCGCGCTGCACCAGCGCCGGCACGTGGAAACTGCAGAGTTCGGCATCGTCAACGACGTTGGCAAGGATGCGACGCGCGCTGGCGGCTTCGAACACGTGGCGATTGACGGCCACGTCATCGGTGGCGGCGATCACCAGCCATGCCTCGTCCAGCCATTGCTCGCGGAATTCGCCCACCTGCCAGCGGATGCGGCCGGCGGCATGCAGCGCATGCAGCCCTTCAACGAGATCGAGTGAGCCCACCACCGGCAGTGCGCCGGCTTCCAGCAGCGCCTGCACCTTGCGCTCGGCCACCGCGCCGCCGCCCACCACCAGCACGGGGCGATTGCTCAGGTCAGCGAAGATCGGGAAGAGCGGGGCGTTCACAGGGATAGCGATGGCTGGAGTCGGCTGCTGACCCTAACCCCCGGTTATATGCAGCAGGAAATGACATGCGGCCTTTTGCATATGCCTTGTGGTTATAAGATGGGGCGGGGAAATCCACTACATTCAACCGTGGCCGCCGATCCGGCCCGTTGGTTTCGAGACCCGCTGCAATGACGTTGACCCAACTCCGCTACCTGGTCGCCATCGCCGATGCCGACCTCAACATCACCCTGGCGGCGGCGCGCGTGCATGCCACCCAGCCGGGGCTGTCCAAGCAGCTCAAGCTGCTGGAGGACGAGCTGGGCTTCCTGTTGTTCGTACGCAAGGGCCGCAGCCTGGAGGCCATCACTCCGGCCGGCGGCGAAGTCATCCAGCGCGCACGCGCGGTGCTGGCCGAAGCCAACAACATCCGCACCTATTCGGCCAACCAGCGTCGCGAGAGCCAGGGCCAGCTGATCCTGGCTACCACGCATACGCAGGCGCGCTTCGTGCTGCCGCCGGCCATCAGCCAGATCAAGCGCGCCTACCCGCAGGTCAGCGTGCACCTGCAGCAGGCGGGCGAAAGCGCCGCGCTGGACCTGCTCAGCCAGGGCGATGCCGACATCGCCATCATCAGCACGGCCGGCGACGCACCGCAGGCCGGTATCGCGGTGCCGTTGTACCGCTGGCGTCGCCTGGTGCTGGTGCCGCGTGGGCATGCGCTGGATCGCAGTGACGCCATCCCGGGCATGAGCGAGCTGGCGATGCAGCCACTGATCAGTTACGAGTCGTCCACGCGCGCCGAATCCTCGCTACAGCGCGCCTTCGCCAGCGTCGGCCTGCAGCCGACCATCGCGCTGACCGCCCTGGATGCCGACCTCATCAAGACCTACGTGCGCGCCGGCATGGGAGTGGGCCTGCTGGCGGAAATGGCGGTCACCGCCGCCGACACCGACCTGCGCGCGTGGGCCGCGCCGGCGGTAATCAACGAATGCATCGCGTGGGCCGTGCTGCCGCGCGAACGCGTGCTGCGTGATTACGCACTCGACCTGGTGCATGTACTGGCACCACAAGTCGACAAACGCGACCTGCGCCGCGTGCTCGACGGCAACCAGGCCGCCGACTGGCCGCTGCCGCCGACGTGGGAGTCGTTGACGCAGACGATTACGAGTTGAGGTTGGAAGCCAGAAGCAGGTAGCTAGACTGCCGCGAAGGTTTGGAGGTACACAACTCGTCGTCATCCCAGCGAACGCTGGGATGACGGCAAGTGGGCTTACTGGTAGCTGCCGCGTCCAGTAGCGATCACCGACTCAGGCGAATGACCACGCGCCCGTTCTCTATATCCACGCTGTCGATGCTGCGGCCGCGGGGGATCTGCTGCTTCTGGCGTTCGGTCAGCTGGTAGATCGGCTGGCTCCTTGCATAGTTGGCCAGCAGTTCATTGCCGGCGGCTTTCAGTCGCTCACCTTGCAGTTTGGAAACCAGCGGCAGGCTCAGCGCGGTGAGGGTGGGCTCGTGCAGGTACAGCGAATAGGTCGCCGGGTCGTAGCGCAGGCTGCTGGCCAGGGCGAACTGGCCCTGTGGTTGCGTGCGCAGCGCTGGCGTCTTGAACTGCATGTCGAAGACCAGCACCAACTGGTCAGGATCGCGCGGCAGGGTGGCCTGGGGCTGGCTGAGGGTCAGCGTGACGCTGTCGTCCAGCAGCTTGAAATCGCGCGGGAAGCGGCGCTCGAGGCGGCGCTGCAGGTCGTCCTGGGTCAGGATCACTTCGCCCCGCATCCACGCGGACAACGTGCCCATCGACGCGCATCCGCCCAACAACAGGGTAGCCAGCATCACGACAAACGCATGACGGATCGGGGAGCCGGGGATTGCTGGACGCATGCAAGGAATCCGGAAAGGAGGACACCCGCATCATATTCCAGCCGCGTTACCTGTGTAGGAGCGGACAGGGCCCGCTCCTACAGGTGGGGATCACACCTCTACGTGGATGCCGCACTCGCGCTTGAGGCCGAAGTTGCGGGTGTCTTCCGCGCTCATGCCGGGCTCCCAGCGTGAAGTCGTGTGGAAGTCGCCGATGGACACATAGCCTTCGTCCCACAGCGGGTGGTAGGGCAGGTTGTGCTGCTTCAGGTACACCCAGATGTCGCGGTCGGTCCAGTCGACGATCGGGTTGACCTTCAGGCGGCCGTCGCGCCGTTGCAACACGGGTGTGTGGCTGCGGCTGTTGGACTGGCTGCGGCGCAGGCCGGTGAACCAGGTGCCTGTGCCCAGTTCTTTCAAGGCGCGCTTCATGGGTTCCACTTTGCGCAGGCCGTTGTACTGGTCGATGCCGACCACGCCCTGTTCCCACAAACGCCCATGGCGCGCTTCCATCCACGCGCGGCTGACCAGCGGGCGGAACACCTGCAGGTTCAATTTCAGGCGTTCCTGCAGTTCGTCGGCGAAGCGGTAGGTCTCCGGGAACAGGTAGCCCGTGTCGATCAGGATCACCGGGATGCCCGCCTGCTGCTGCGTCAGCATGTGCAGCATGACCGCGGCCTGCGCGCCGAAGCTGGAGGACAGCGCGGCGTTGGCGGGGCCATTAGCCAGCGCCCATTCCACGCGTTGTTGCGCGGTGCTGGTTTCCAGCGTGGCATTGAGTTCTTCCAGCGATTCGGGTTCGTTGGCGGCGATGTTGAAATTGAGTGCGTTCATGCGTGCAGTTCCAGCGGGATCTGGCGGTGTGTGGGGTAATCGGGCAGGGCGACCACGCCGCTGCGATGCAGGAAATCGCCGAAGCCTTCGCCGCGGTTGCGTTCACCGGCGTAGCGGGCGAACAGCGGGTCCAGCGTGTCGAGGATGTCGTGCTCCGCGATGTTTTCGCGGTACAGCGTGTTGAGGCGCTGGCCGCGATGGTCCGCGCCCAGCATCAGGTTGTAGCGGCCGGGCGCCTTGCCGACCAGGGCGATCTCGCCCAGGTACGGACGCGAGCAGCCATTCGGGCAGCCGGAAATACGCAGCAGGATGGGTGCTTCCTTCAGGCCATGCCTTTCAAGCAAGGGCTCGATCTTTTCGCTGAACTCGGGCAGGTAGCGTTCGGCTTCAGCCATGGCCAATCCGCAGGTGGGCAGGGCCACGCAGGCGAAGGCGGCGCGTGCCAGCGCGGTGCCGTTGCGAAGTCCTGCATCCAGTGCATGCGCATGCACGAGTGCATCAATCGTGGCGCGCGCGTGCTCGTCGACATTGGCGATCACGAGGTTCTGGTTGCCGGTCATGCGGAACTCGCCCGTGTGGATCTTCGCGATTTCGCGAAGCCCGGTCAGGTGCGGCGCGCCGGGACGGTCGGCGATGCGGCCGGCGGACAGGTTCAAGGTCAGGTGCCAGCGCCCGTCTTGGCCTTGCACCCAGCCCAGGCGGTCCCCGTTGTGGTCGAACACGAACGCACGTGCTGGCGAGAGCGTGATTCCAGCGCGTCTTTCAATCTCAGCGACGATCTTTTCGAGTCCATGATCGTCGATGGTGTACTTGAAACGCGCACGCTTGCGCACGGCGCGGTTGCCCAGGTCACGCTGGGTGGTGACCACGGCGGTGGCGACGGCGATCAACTGGCCAGGGGTAATGAAGCCGATGAGGTTGGCCACGCGCGGCCAGGTCTCGGCGTCGCCATGGGTCGCGCCCATGCCGCCGCCGATAGTGACGTTGAATCCGGCCAGCGCGCCGTCTTCGATGATCGCGATGAAGCCCAGGTCGTTGGCGAACACGTCCACGTCGTTGGTGGGCGGCACGGCGAAGGCTACCTTGAACTTGCGCGGCAGGTAGGTGTTGCCGTAGATGGGTTCCTCTTCCTCGCCGCTGCCGGCAACCAGTTCCTCGTCCAGCCAGATCTCGTAGTAGGCGCGTGAGTTGGGCAGGAAGTGCTTCGACAGCTTCGCCGCCCAGTCCTGCACTTCGGCATGCACGCGTGATTCATGCGGATTGGCTGCGACCATCACGTTGCGGTTGACGTCGCCGCAGGCGGCCAGCGTGTCGATCAGCGCGGCGTTGATCGCTTGCATGGTCGCCTTCAGTTCGCGCTTGATCACGCCGTGGAACTGGAAAGCCTGACGTGTGGTGATGCGCAGCGAATGGTTGGCGTGCAGGGTGGCGATGGTGTCCAGCTGCAGCCACTGTTGCGGCGTGACCACGCCACCGGGGGTGCGCGTGCGGATCATGAACTGGTAGGCCGGTTCCAGTTTCTGCCGGCGGCGTTCATCGCGGATGTCGCGGTCGTCCTGCTGGTAGCTGCCGTGGTACTTGATCAGGGTCTGGTCCGACTCGCGCAGCGCGCCGGTCACCGGATCGGCCAGGCTGTCCAGCAGGCTGCCACGCAGGCGCTTGCTTTCGGATTTGATGTCTTCGACGGAATGGGTGGTCATGGTGTTGTCTGTAGGAGCGACGTGAGTCGCGAAGGGTTTCAATCAGAGCGTCAAGTCGCGACTTACGTCGCTCCTACGTTCGCATCCGGATCAATACACATCGCGGCTGTAGCGGCCCTCCGCTTGCAGTTTGCTGAGGTATTCGGCGGCGCCTTCGGCATCCACGCCGGCGTGTTCGGCGATGATCTGCAACAACGTGGCGTGTACGTCCTTGCCCATGCCGATGGCGCCGCAGACGTAGAAGTGCGCGCCACTTTGCAGCCAGTCGTAGACGTCGCGGCCACGTTCGCGCAGGCGCTGCTGCACGTATATTTTCTGTGCCTGGTCGCGGGAGAACGCTACGTCCAAACGGTGCAGTTCGCCGGTACGCAACGCGTCCTGCCATTCGCTCTGGTAGAGGAAATCGGTATTGAAGTGGCGTGCGCCGAACAGCAGCCAGTTGCGGCCGGACGCGCCGGTTTCCGCGCGTTCCTGCACGAAGCCGCGGAACGGGGCCACGCCGGTGCCGGGGCCGACCATGATGAGATCGCGGCTGGCGTCGGCGGGCACGCGGAAGCGTTCGTTGGCTTCGATGTAGACCGGTGCGTGGTCGCCTTCTTCCAGCGCGGAAAGGAATCCACTCGCCGAGCCAACATGCGCATGGCCGAAGGCTTCGTAGTCCAGCACGTCGACGGTGAGATGTACTTCCTCGCCCACCCGCTTGCGGCTGGAGGCGATGGAATACAGGCGCGGCGTGAGCGGACGCAGCGCGGACACCAGTTCCTGCGGTTCCCACTGCGCCGGCCAGCGACGCAACACGTCGGCCAACTGGTGCGTGCCGAGCAGGGCGGCGAAATCGGCGTTGCGCGTGGGGGCGAGCAGGTCGTTGAGTTCTTCCGAACGCGACTGCGCCGCATGGCTGGCCAGGAACGGGCGGCTGAGCTTGGTCAGTTCCTTGCGTGTCGCCAGCCATTCGCGCAGCGGCAGGGACTCGTCCTTTTCCAAAACAACGGCGTCGCCGTCCAGTGCCAGTGCCTGCAACACGCCATCGACCAGCAAGGCCGGATTGCGATGGCGCACGCCCAGCGCGTCGCCCGGTTCGTAATGCAGGCCCGAACCCTGCAACGACAGTTCGATATGGCGTACGTCCTTGCCGACGCCGCCATGCTTCAGGAAGCCTACGCCCTTGAATTCGCGCCCACTGATGCGCTGGTTGAGCAGCAGTTCGGCGGCGAAGGGCTTGTCATGCGAATACGCCGACGCCGCATGCGGACGCAACGCGGTGACGGTCGCGGAGGGTATGGTCGTGGTCTTCAGCAGGGTCTTCGCATGGCCCAGCGCCTGTTCGCGCCAGGGCAGGGCGACGCTGTCGATGTCCAGGTCGGCTTCGCCACTGGCGAACAGGCGGCTGGCGCCCAGTTCGGCCAGGCGTGCGTCCAGCTTGCGGCTGATGCCGCAGAAATCGGCGTAGCTGGAATCGCCCAGGCCGAGCACGGCGTACTTCAGTTCGGGCAGCTTGGGCGCGCGCTTGCCGGCGATGAACTCGAACAGGCCAATCGCGTCATCCGGCGGGTCGCCTTCGCCCTGGGTGCTGATGACCACGTACAGCAGGCGTTCGCTGGCCAGTTCGCGCTGCGGGTAGGCGTCGGCGCGCAGCAGGCGCACGTTGAGGCCGGCGGCCTCGGCCTCGCTGGCCGCGGCTTCGGCCACGCGACGGGCATTGCCGGTCTGGCTGCCATAGACAATCGTCAGGCGTTGGCTCGATAGGGCTGCGCCGCCGGGGAGTACAGCGAGATGCGGGACCGGGCTGCCCTGGGCCAGGCCCGCGGCATAACCGGACAGCCACCACAGGCTGGGGCTGTCCAGGCCTTCCACCACGCGCGCCAGCAAGGCCTTGCGCTCGTCGGGCAAGGGGCTGGGAGCCAGCGAGGGGGTTGCAGCGGTCATGCCAAGGCTCGTGGGCGAGGGTTCGGGACGGTCGAGGTTAGGCAGGCGTACTTCCATGCGGAAAGGACGTCTGGTTATGGGCTTATCGCCTGCGCTTATTTCAGCCGCAGTCCCCTTGGCCCGAATAATCCACGCCCCGCCCGGCGTGGAGCGTGCCGAACCTCCGGGGCCAGCTGCTAACCTGCAGCACCGGATCCCGACTTCCCTGCGCCTGCGAAATCCTTGATGAGTTCCGTTTCTACCGTGACAAGCCACATTCCCACGCGCGCCTCCCTGTCCCACCTCGATCGCCTGGAGGCCGAAAGCCTGCACATCCTCAGGGAAGTGGCGGCCGAATTCCGCAACCCGGTGCTGCTCTACTCGGTGGGCAAGGACAGCTCGGTGCTGCTGCACCTGCTGTTGAAGGCGTTCGCCCCGGCCCCTTCGCCAATCCCGCTGCTGCACGTGGACACGCGTTGGAAGTTCCGCGAGATGATCGCCTTCCGCGACCGCCGCGTGGCTGAAACCGGCACCGAGCTGCGCGTGCATATCAATCCGGACGGCATCGCCCAGGGCATCGGGCCGATCAGCCACGGCGCCACCGTGCACACCGACATCATGAAGACCCAGGGCCTGAAGCAGGCGCTGGACCAGTACGGGTTCGATGCCGCCATCGGCGGCGCGCGCCGCGACGAGGAAAAATCACGGGCCAAGGAGCGGGTGTTTTCGTTCCGTAACGACAAGCACCGCTGGGACCCCAAGCAGCAGCGCCCGGAGTTGTGGAGCCTGTACAACGCGCGCATCGACAAGGGTGAAAGCGTGCGCGCTTTCCCGCTGTCCAACTGGACCGAGCTGGATATCTGGCTCTACATCTACCGCGAGAACATCCCGGTGGTGCCTTTGTATTTCGCCGCCGAACGCCCGGTGGTCGAGCGCGATGGCGCCTTGATCCTGGTGGACGACGAACGCCTGCCGCTGCATGACGGCGAAACGCCACAGTTGAAGAAGGTGCGCTTCCGCACGCTGGGCTGCTATCCGCTCACCGGCGCCATCGAGTCGGAAGCCGACACGCTGGAAGCGATCATCGCCGAGATGCTGGTGACGACCAGTTCCGAGCGCCAGGGCCGGGTGATCGACCAGGATCCGACGGCGTCGATGGAGAAGAAGAAGCTGGAGGGGTATTTCTGATGACCCTTATCCAAGCGCATGCCGGCTTCCGCCTCCCCCTTTGCAAAAGGGGGACCGAGGGGGATTTGCTCTTCGCGCAATTCCTGCAAAACACGAAGATCAAGATCAAGGGCAAATCCCCCCTGGCCCCCCTTTTGCAAAGGGGGGAATCCGGTGTCTGACATCGCCACCTACCTCAAGCAGCACGAAGACAAGCCGTTGCTGCGCTTCATCACCTGTGGCAGCGTGGATGACGGCAAGAGCACCTTGATCGGGCGGCTGCTGTACGACAGCAAACGCCTGTTCGACGACCAGCTCGCCGCGCTCAGCGCCGACAGCAAGCGCCACGGCACGCGCGGTGGCGACATCGACTATGCGTTGCTGCTCGACGGCCTGGCCGCCGAGCGCGAGCAAGGCATCACCATCGACGTGGCCTATCGCTACTTCGACACTGAGCGCCGCAAGTTCATCGTCGCCGACTGCCCCGGGCACGAGCAGTACACCCGCAACATGGCGACCGGCGCATCGACGGCCGATCTCGCGGTGGTGCTGGTGGATGCGCGCAAGGGTCTGCTGACGCAGACGCGCCGCCACAGTTACATCGTGTCCCTGCTGGGCATCCGCCATGTGGTGCTGGCGGTGAACAAGATGGACCTGGTCGGCTACGCGCAGGACGTCTTCGACGGCATCGTCGCGGGCTACCAGATGCTGGCGGAGCAACTGGGGATCGAACAGGTCACCTTCATCCCGCTGTCCGCGTTGAACGGTGACAACCTGTCCACGCATTCCGATGCGATGCCGTGGTACCGCGGTCCGAGCCTGCTCGAACACCTTGAAACCGTGCAGCTTTCCACTCAGGACACCAGCGGTGGCCTGCGCCTGCCGGTGCAGTACGTCAGTCGTCCGCACCAGAATTTCCGCGGCTTCGCCGGTACGATTGCCGCGGGTGGCGCACGCGTCGGTGATGACGTGGTGGTGCTGCCTTCAGGCCGTCGTTCGCGCGTGGCGCAGGTGTTCGTGGGTGACCAGGAAACCATTGCCGCACACGCGGGGCAGGCGGTGACGCTGACCTTGGCGGACGAAATCGACATCAGCCGTGGCGACGTGATCGCGGCGGCGGACGATCCGCCGCAGGTCGCCGACCAGTTCGCCGCGCATGTGCTGTGGATGGACGATGCAGCCCTGCTGCCGGGCCGGCCGTACTGGCTGAAGATCGGTACGCGCACAGTGTCGGCCACGGTCAGCGAAATCAAGCACCGCATCGACGTCAATACGCAGGAATTCCTGGCCGCGAAACGACTGGAATTGAATGAGGTCGCCTACGTCAACCTCAGCCTCGACGAACCCATCGCTTTCATGCCCTACGCGGACAACCGCACGCTGGGCGGCTTCATCCTGATCGATCGGCACAGCAATGGCACCGTCGCGGCCGGTACGCTGGATTTCGCCCTGCGCCGCGCCGGCAACGTGCATTGGCAGCACCTGGAAGTGGACAAGGCCGCGCGCGCGCGCATCAAGGGCCAGCCGCCGCGCGTGCTGTGGTTCACCGGCCTGTCCGGTGCGGGCAAGTCCACCATCGCCAACCTCGTCGACAAGCGCCTGCACGCCCTGGGTTACCACACCTTCCTGCTGGACGGCGACAACGTGCGCCATGGCTTGAATCGCGACCTCGGCTTCACCGACGAGGACCGCGTCGAAAACATCCGCCGCGTCGCCGAAGTGGCGAAGCTGATGACGGACGCCGGGTTGATCGTGCTGGTCAGCTTCATTTCCCCGTTCCGTGCCGAACGCCAAATGGCGCGTGCGCGTTTCGAGGACGGCGAGTTCATCGAGATCTTCGTCGACGTGCCGCTGGCGCTGGCCGAGGAGCGCGATGTGAAGGGCCTGTACCGCAAGGCGCGTGCCGGGCAGATCCCCAACTTCACCGGCATTGATTCTCCCTATGAAATCCCGGAGCACGCCGAAGTGCACCTGGATGCGGGCAGTAGCAGTCCCGAGAAGCTCGCCGCCCTGGTGCTGGAAAAACTGGGCCTGGGCTGAGGCCCCGCGAGTCGAGTCCATGCCCTGTAGCGCCGAGCTTGCCCGGCTGCTCTTGATCCTCGGTAAGAAAAGCAGCCGCGCAAGCTCGGCTCTACAGACGCAGGGCAGCCGAGCAAGCTCGGCGCTGCAAGTGTCAGGGTGGCACAAGGGTCGTTAGTCATGCCCTGCAAACCGCACTTGTCACGCCGGCTTCCATCCTGGCCCGGTAAACTCGGCAGGTAACCAGGATTACGGAAACCCCATGCTGATGCAAACGCGCGCACGCGCCACGTTCGTGGTGTTGATGATTACCCTGCTTGCCGCTTGCGGCAAGCAATCGGCGAATGCATCCGGTCCAGGTGCAGGTCCAGGTGCAGGCGCGGCAGCCAAGCCGATCCCGGTGACGACCTTGCTGGTGCAGCCCAGTGCATGGAGCGACAGCCTGCAGGCCATCGGCAGCGTGAAGGCGCGTGAATCGGTGGCGTTGACCTCCAAGGTCAGCGAAGTGGTGCAGGACGTGCACTTCGAGAGTGGGGATGTCGTATCTGCGGGTACGCCGCTCGTCACCCTGCGCGGTGATTCGCAACAGGCTGCCCTGGTTTCTGCCCAAGCGCTGTATGCCGAAGCCGACCAGTTGTACAAGCGCCAGGCTGCGCTTGCCGACCAGCAACTGGTCGCGCGTGCTTCCATCGACACGCAGAAGGCCATTCGCGATGCAGCACTGGCGCGTGTACAGCAGATGCGTGCGGACATCGGCGACCGCAACGTGCGTGCGCCGTTCGCCGGCGTGCTCGGCCTGCGCCAGGTCAGCCCCGGTGCACTGATCACGCCCAGCACGGTCATCGCCACGCTGGACGATGTGTCGCGCGTGTATGCCGATTTCCAGGTGCCGGAATCGGCACTCGCGTCAGTGCAGGCCGGCAACCAGGTCATCGGCCGCACCGTGGCGTATCCCGGTCGCGAATTCACCGGCAACGTCTCCACCGTGGACGCACGCCTGGATCCGAACACGCGTGCGGTCACCGTGCGCGCCGATTTCCCCAATCCGGATCGCGTGTTGCGCCCGGGCATGCTGCTGGACCTGCGCCTGTTCCGCCCGGAGCGACAGGCGTTGGTCATCCCGGAGCTTGCCGTCGTGCAGGTGGGGCGTGAGTCCTTCGTCTACCGCGTCACGGCGGATGGCAGCGTGGAGCAGGCCAAGGTTGTCGCCGGCGTGCGCCGTGACGGCAAGGTGGAAATCGTGGAAGGGCTGGCCAGTGGCGAACGCATCGTCGTGGAAGGCACCGGCAAGCTGCGTCCGGGGGTGAAGGTCGCCGATACGCCGGCACAAGCCACCACGGGCGCGCCGGCAAAGCAGGGCTGAGCGCATGAAGCTCTCCGATCTTTCGATCAAGCGTCCGGTCATGGCCGTGGTGGTCAGCCTGTTGCTGGTGGTGCTGGGCGCGATGTCGTTCATGCGCCTGACCCTGCGCGAGCTGCCCAACATCGATCCGCCCATCGTGTCGGTGGACGTGACCTATCCGGGCGCCTCCGCCGCCGTGGTCGAAACCCGCATCACCCAGATCCTGGAAGACGCGCTGTCGGGCATCGAGGGCATCAATACCATCCAGTCCAGCAGCGTCAACGGCCGCTCGCGCGTCACCATCGAATTCAACCTCAGCCGTGACATCGAAGCCGCCGCCAACGACGTGCGCGATGCGGTCAGCCGGGTCATGGACCGCATGCCGGAAGAAGCCGATCCGCCGGAAGTGGAAAAAGTGGAAGCCGACGCCGACGTGATCGTCTGGCTGAACATGCGCTCCACCAAGATGGACACCATGGCGCTCACCGACTACGCCGACCGCTACGTGCTGGATCGCCTGTCGTCGCTGGATGGCGTGGCCCGCGTGCAACTCGGTGGCGGCCAGCGCTATGCCATGCGCATCTGGCTGGACCGCGATGCGATGGCGGCACGCGGCATCACCGCCAGCGACATCGAAACCGCCTTGCGCACCCAGAACATCGAATTGCCCGCCGGCCGCATCGAGTCCGGCACCCGCGATTTCACCCTGCGCGTCGAGCGCGGCTACCAGACCGCGGAACAGTTCGCGCAGATCCCGCTCGGCAAGGGCACGGACGGCTACGTGGTGCGTCTGGGCGACGTGGCCAAGGTGGAGCTGGGGCCTGAGGAGCGCCGTTCCTACCTGCGCAGCAATTCGGTGCCCAACGTGGGCCTGGGCATCGTGCGCACGTCCACCGCGAACGCACTGGATGTCGCGCGCGCCGCGCGCGCCGAGGCCGACCGCATCCGACCGACCCTGCCGGCCGGCACCGAGATCTTCGTGGCCTTCGACAGCACCGTTTTCATCGAGGCCTCGGTGGAACGCGTCTATGCGACCTTGCTGGAAGCCCTGGCGCTGGTCTTCATCGTCATCTGGTTGTTCCTGGGCAGCCTGCGCGCGGCGTTGATTCCGGCGGTGACGGTACCGGTGTGCCTGATCGCATCGTTCATCGCGCTGTATGCGTTCGGGTTCTCCATCAACCTGTTGACCTTGCTGGCGCTGGTGCTGTGCATTGGTCTGGTGGTGGATGACGCCATCGTGGTGCTGGAAAACATCCAGCGCCGCGCCGATCTCGGTGAACCACCACTGGTCGCCGCGAAACGCGGCACCGAGCAGGTGGCGTTCGCGGTGATCGCGACGACCGCGGTGCTCGTCGCTGTGTTCCTGCCCGTGGGTTTCATGGAGGGCAACAGCGGCCGTCTGTTCCGCGAACTGTCCGTCGCGCTGGCCAGCGCGGTGGCGATTTCCGCGTTCGTCGCGCTGACACTGACGCCGATGATGTCGTCCAAGCTGGTGCGCGCGCATGGCGCGGAAACAGGCTTCAATGCGTGGCGCAATCGACAACTGGATAAATTGAGTAATGGCTATGGCAAGCGCATCCAAGGATTGGTCGCGTTGTCTAGCAAGCGCATTCTGGTGATGGTAGTGGTGACAATGGTGGTCTGTGCAGTGCTAGCAGTAGTGCTATACCTGCGCGTGCCCAAGGAACTTGCTCCGGCCGAGGATCGCGGACGCTTCAACATCTCCATCCAGGGCCCGGAAGGTGCCGGTTTCGATTACACCGTCGGCCAGGTGCAACAGGTCGAGAAGATCATGGCCGGAGAAATCGGCGCCGACAAACCTATCGACCGCGCCAATTCGCGCGTGCCCGGTGGCTTTGGTGCCAGCGAGGAAATGCACACGGGCAATGTGACGGTGTTCCTGCAGGACTGGGACAAGCGCAACGTCAGCACCGCTGAAGTGGTCAACGAACTGCGTGGCAAGCTGAGTGCACTGCCCGGCGTGCAGGCGCGCGCCAACGTGCCGGGTGGCCTGATCGGTGGTCGTGGCCAGCGTTACCAACTGGTGCTGGGTGGGCCGGACTACGCGGAACTGGCGCAGTGGCGCGACCGCATGCTGGTGCGCATGGAAGGCAACCCGGGCATCCAGGATCCGGATTCCGATTACAAGGAAACCCGCCCGCAGATGCGCGTCAACATCAACCGCGAGCGTGCCGCCGACCTGGGCGTGTCGGTCCAGGAAATCGGACGCACGCTGGAAACCATGATGGGTTCGCGCCAGGTCACCACCTTCGTCGACCAGGGCGAAGAATATGACGTGATGCTGCAGGCCGGCCGCGAAAACCGCACCTCGCCGGAAGACCTGGCCAACACCTATGTGCGCGGCAGTGGCGAACAACTGGTGCCATTGTCCAACCTGGTGACCCTGAGTGAAATCGCGGAGCCGGGCAGCTTCAATCGCTTCAATCGCCTGCGTGCGATCACCATCAGCGCAGGCCTTGCGCCCGGCTACAGCATGGGCGAAGCCATCGAATGGACGCGCAACACGATTGCCGAAGAATTGCCGGAGCACGCGCAGATCGACTGGAAGGGCGAGTCACGCGAATACCAGCAGGCCGGTGGCGCGGTACTGGTGACGTTCGCGCTGGCGCTGTTGATCGTGTACCTGGTGCTGGCGGCGCAGTTCGAGAGCTTCATCCATCCGTTCGTGATCATGCTCACCGTGCCGCTCGCCGTGCTTGGCGCCTTGCTCGGTTTGTGGCTCACCGGCGGCACGCTGAACCTTTTCAGCCAGATCGGCATCGTCATGCTGATCGGACTGGCGGCGAAGAACGGCATCCTCATCGTCGAGTTCGCCAACCAGTTGCGTGACGACGGCCGCAGCATCCAGCAGGCCATCGCCGAATCCTCGGCGGTGCGCCTGCGTCCGATCCTGATGACCTCGGTGGCCACCATCATGGGCGCGCTGCCGCTGGTGCTGGCCGGCGGCCCGGGTTCGGCCAGCCGCGCCACCATCGGCGTGGTCGTGGTGTTTGGCGTAGCGTTCTCCACGTTGTTGTCGCTGTTCGTGGTGCCTGCGTTCTACGCGCTGTTGGCGCCGTACACGCGTTCGCCGGAAGCCGTCGCACACGAATTGCAGAAACTGGAAGACGAAACGCCGGCCGTGGGCGGCCATGGCTGACACGCGACTGCAGGGCGAGGGCTTCGTGCTGCGGCCATGGCGTGCCGCGGACCTGGACAGCCTGGTGCGGCATGCCGACGACCCGCAGGTCTCGCGGGGCGTGAGTGACCGCTTTCCCTCTCCGTACACGCGCGAAGATGGCGAGGCCTTCCTTGCCGGGCAGGTCATCGACCTGTCCGGTCCCGTGTTCGCCATCGAAATCGACGGCGAAGCCTGCGGGGGCATCGGCGCGCGCCCTGGCACAGGCGAGCGCGTGCATTCGGCCGAGTTCGGCTACTGGCTGGGCCGCGCCCATTGGGGCAAGGGCAGCATGACCCGTGCGGTATCGGTGTTTGCGCCCTGGGTGATGCAGGAATTGCAGCTGTACCGGCTCTACGCCACGGTGCTGGGATTCAACATCGGCTCGGCCCAGGTGCTGCGCAAGAACGGGTTCCTGGAAGAGGGCGTGCAACGCGCAGCTGTATTCAAGCGCGGGGTGCTGCATGATCTGCGCGTATTCGCCAAAGTCCGCAGGAACCTCGATGACCAGTAAGCCACCTTCGCCGTGGGACAAGGCCTCCATCCGTCCCGACGCCGCGCGCCAGCGCGAGAACTCGGATCGGCGCCAGCACGAGCATGCTGCCAGGCGCGAAGCAAACCCGGTCCGCGAGGATCGTCCGCCGCCAAGGCATGAAAATAGCAACAGGCAGGAGCTGCGTTATTACGGCTTGAACGCAGTGCGCGCTGTGTTCGCGCAGCGTCCCGAGGCCATCCGCAAGCTCTACCTGCTCGATTCGCGCATCCCGCAATTGCAGCCGTTGCTGGCGTGGTGCGTGCAGAACCGGATCGGCTATCGCATCGTTGAAGAAGCCGACCTCGGCAAACTTGCCGCCAGTTCGCACCACGAGGGCGTCGTCGCTGACGTCCTGCGCGTGGAGCCACGGTCGTTGACCGAGTGGCTCGCCACGCTGCCAGCAGGACCCGTGCTCGCGCTGTGGTTGGATGGCGTAGGCAATCCGCACAACTTCGGCGCCATCCTGCGCTCGTCCGCGCATTTCGGCGTCGCGGCCATCCTGCAGTCGCACGACTCCACGCTCGCCGTCTCCGGCGCCGCTGCACGCGTGGCCGAAGGCGGTGCAGAACAGGTGCCGCTGGTGCGCATGGGCGAACGTGCGGACGCACTGGCGCAGTTGCGTGCGGCAGGTTTCCAACTGGGCGCGACCATCGTGCGCGGTGGCGAAGACCTGTTCGCCACGCCCTTGCCGCAGCGCCTGGTCTACGTGATGGGCGCGGAAGGCGAGGGCATGGACCCGGAACTCGCCGCGACCTGCGACCTGCGCCTGTCCATTCCCGGCAGTGGCGCGGTGGAAAGCCTCAACGTCGCCGCCGCGACCGCGGTGTTCCTGGCCGAGTGGCAACGCGATCGCGGTTGAAGCGTCGAGGTTGCGTGCGCCATGCGCACGATCACGCAACGCATGGTCGTGCGCATGGCGCACGCTACGAATCCAGAATAAAAGTCATCGTCATCCCAGCGAACGCTGGGATCCATTTTGATCTTGATCTTGATTCGTCTTGGATGCGAACGAAGAGCAACATCAAGATGGGTCCCAGCGTTCGCTGGGATGACGTGCGAGTGTTGAGAAACTACTTGGACTCTGCCGCTGCCGGCGCAGCCGCTTTCACCACGCTCCCAAACTCCCCCTCCGCTTCCGCCGCCAGGTACGCGAACACGGTATACGCCGCCACGTTCTGCGCCAGCGCCTTCGGGTCGATCTTGTCCAGCGTGTCGTCGGCATTGTGGTGCAGGTCGAAATAATCGCTGCCGTCCTGCGCCAGCCACGCCCATGCCGCGCCCTTTTCTGCGATCGGGCCGATGTCCGGTCCCGGGCCGCCTTTGCCCGGCGTGTATTCGATTCCAAGCGGTGCAAGCGCATCCGCGATCTGCCGCGTGGCGGCCAGTGCATGTTCCGGTGCGCTGGTGTTGAACGCATAGATGCGTCCTGCGCCGAAATCACTTTCCGCACTCAGCTGGTGCTTCGCCGCGCTTTCGGCATGTTTCGCGGCATAGGCCTTGCCGCCGTACAGGCCCTGCTCTTCGTTGGCGAAAGCGACCACGCGGATCGTGCGCTTGGGGGCTTGCTTCAACGTGCCGATCAAATGACCCGCCGCCATGGTGATGCCGATGCCGGCGCCATCGTCGATCGCACCCGTGCCCAGGTCCCATGAATCCAGGTGCCCGCCGATCAACACCACTTCGTCGGGCTTCTCGCGCCCGGTGATTTCACCGACGACGTTGTACGAAGTCGCTTCGCCATTCCAGCCTGCATCCAGCGCCATGCGCACGCGCGTCGGGCCCAGGGCCAGTACGCGCGCAAGCTGGTCGGCATCGGGAACGGTCAACGAAGCGCTGGGGATTGGCGTGAGCCCGGCATCGAAACGGGTGATGCCGGTGTGTGCCACGCGATGGTTGTCGGTGCCGGCCGAGCGCATCAGGAAACCGCTGGCGCCCTTGCGGATCGCGGCCGAGGGACCCTTGCCGCGGATCGCGCTGCCGTTGCGATAGTCGCTGCCATCGCGCGCGGATTGCATCTGGTAATCGACGAACGCGATCTTGCCGGCGAGCGAGCCGTCGGGCGCGGCTTCAAGCGCGGCCAGGTCGGCGAAACGCACGACTTCGGCTTCCACCTTTCCGCCCGGGCTGCCGCCAAGCGCAGTGATCGTCAACGCCTGCGCATGCGATCCCAGGATCGCGGCGCTTTCACTGCGACGCTCCCACTTGGGAAAGGTCACCGGTTCAATCCACACCTTGTCGTAACCCAGGGCCTTGAACTTCGCCTGTGCCCAGGCCACGGCACGCGCATCGGCTTCGCTGCCGGCGAGGCGCGGGCCGACCTCGGTGGTCAACGATTCAACGACCTTCCAACCGGTGTTGTCGGCCAGGGCCTGTTCGCGCAGGGTGGCGGCGGTGGCGAGTGCGCGATCCGGAATGCGGGTCTCGCGCTCGGCGGCATGCAGCGAAGTGGACAGGGTCAGGGCAAGCAGCAGGGGCACCAGGCGCATGGAGTGGTTTCAGAAACAGGGAAGCCGCGAGCTTAGCAGCCGGCGGCTTCGTGTCACCGTGACAAAAGTTTGGTTTGCTCGTTCAGTGGCTCACTTGTTGAGCGAGTCGCGGATCTCGCGCAGCAACAGCACTTCCTCGGCGGGCGCGGCATCCGCGACCACGGCGGGCGCGCGCATGCGGTTGTAGGCCTTGAGGAACATGAAGATCACGAATGCGACCACCAGGAAATCGATCAGTGATTGCAGGAATGCGCCGTACTTCAACAGCAGGGCGGGTGCGATTTCCTTGCCCGCTGCATCCAGTTGCGCGGGGTGCAGGATCACCGACAGGTCGCTGAATTTAACGCCACCCATGGCCAGCCCGATCACCGGCATCACGATGCCATCGACCATGGCGGTGACGATCCGACCGAACGCGGCGCCGATGACCACGCCGACCGCCAGGTCGACCACGTTGCCGCGCGAGATGAATTCCTTGAATTCGCTGATCATGCCCATCGTATTTTCCTTGATCTGATTGAGGCGGTCGACGCACGATGGCGCTGGTGGCAAGGACTATAACGCGCCGAGTCAGTCGTTGGCGACGATGCGTCCATGCAGTTCCACGATGCCATCCAGCGTGGCCACGAACGCATCACCGGCTACCAGTGGCCCCACGCCCGCAGGCGTACCCATGAACACCAGGTCGCCGGCCTTCAGCGCAAACAGTTTCGACAACTCGTGCAGGATGTCGGGCACATCCCAGATCAGGTCCTGCAGTTCGCCGTGCTGGCGTGTTTCACCGTTCACCTGCAGGCTCAAGCTGCGCGTGTCCAATGCGGTGACGTCGCTTGCGGGCACCAGCTCGCTGATCGGCGCGGAATGGTCGAAGCCCTTGCCGGTATCCCACGGCAGTCCCTTGGCCTTGGCCGCGCCCTGCAGGTCGCGCCGGGTCAGGTCCAGGCCTACCCCGTAGGCGAATACCAGCGCGTTCGCCTGCTCCAGCGACAGTACGCCTGCAGGTGCGTCCTGACCGAGGGCGACTACGAGTTCCACTTCATGGTGCAGGTCGTGGGTGCCTGGTGGATAAGGCACGTCTACGCCATCAATGACGACGGCATCCGCAGGCTTGAGGAAAAACACCGGCTGTCCGCGCTCTGCTTTCGACACGGGGGCCACCGCACCCATTTCCCTGGCATGGTCGGCGAAATTGCGGCCCACGCAGTAGATGCGACGCACGGGAAAGGTGCCGCCGCCGCGCATGGGTACGCGCGCTTGCAGTGGGGTTGGAATGAGGTCGGTCATCGGGTTCGCGCCGCGGGGGTTGGGCGAACAGTTTAAGCGCGGCGGATCAAGTGTGCGATGCCGCGCGCATCGTCCGGAGGCGAACCGGCTTCAGTTGGAGAGCGGCAGCGCCGGCTTGCGCACGACGTGGAATTCGCCTTCCACCACGCTGGGATCGCGCACGGCGACAGGCTTGCCGCGCTGGCCAAGCAGTTTCCAAGCCAGGCCCGCGGCCAGCATGGCGGCACCGACGAACACGCTGAAGAAGATCAATAGGCAAAGCAGGCCCAGGCCAACGAGGCCGAAGGTGAGCCGCAGCAACGGGTTGCGCGGTTTGCGCGGCGCGAACGCCGAGCGCATGCGTGAGGTGTCGAAGTGGAAGCGGTGGGCGAACATGGCGATGGGTCGTGACAGAATGCGGCAAGGCCGGTACGCAGAGTATCGGATGACCGCAGTATTACAGTGTGAGAAGTTCGTTAAATTGCCTCGTCGAGCAGGGGCCCACTGAACTGGAGTGCCGGTGATCGCGTTTGATTCAATCGAGGACGGTGGTTTCGCCGAGATCGAGGCCGTGGTGGACGGCGATGCTGAATCGCTGATCCTGCACCGCGATGGCCAGCAGGTGCGCGCATGGCTGAACGTGTGTCCGCATGCCGGCCGGCGACTGGATTGGGCGCCGGGGAAGTTCCTGAAGAGCAGGGAAGGGCATCTGGTGTGTGCGGCGCATGGCGCGTCGTTCGAACTGCTTCGCGGCGACTGCGTGGCCGGGCCGTGCCGTGGCGATGCGCTGCGTGCCGTCGCGGTGGAAGTGTGCGATGGGCAGGTGGTGCTGAGCGCGTGACGCTCTTTGTAGAGCCGAGCTTGCCCGGCTGCTTTTGATTTTCTCGCGATGAAATGAAGCAGGGGCAGCCGAGCAAGCTCGGCACTACGTGGAGGGCGTCCGACCAAGCCGGGAGTGACGAGGTTTGCTACGGCGGCGTGTCTTCGATGACGCGCAAGCCGCTTTCAATCAGCGCATGCTTGGCTGCTTCGAACGCGTGGTCCTTGACCAACACGTAGTCGGTATCGAACGTCGATACCGCGAAGATGCCGATTCCCGCCGTGGCCAGCGGCTGCAACACCTGCAGCAGGATGCCGGTCAGCTCGAATGCAAACGGCCCTTGCAGCATCAGGCAGCGCCAGTCACGCTCACAGTGCACGCCGTCAGGGACGTGCGAAGCCAGGCAGGTGATCGACACCTCGTCCGCGCTCCATGACACCGAGGCAAATGCATCCGGCTTGAACCACGGGGGAATCGCTGAGCCAGCGGCAAGACGGCACACCGCGAATGATCCGGATATCGGGCGCAACGCAAGCGGCGCAGGCGAGGCCAAGGTATCAGCCGCCACGCGCCATCCACCAGTACATCAGGTTGACCACGGCCACCACGGTGATCGTGTAGATCAACGACATCGGGCCGCCGATGCGCCACAGTTGCTTGCTGGTGTAGTTGGCAGGACCCGTGACCATCGAGATGATGGGGTTGGAGGCGGTCATCAGGTTGTTGGACGCCGACAGCGCCACGATCAATGCGAATGCCGTCGGGTTGCCGCCGGCGGCCAGCGCCAGGCTGATCGCAATCGGCACCATGACGATCGTCGCGCCGACATGGCTGATCACCAGCGAGAACGCCGTGGTCAACAGCGCAATCGCGATTTCCAGCGCCCAGACGGGAATGCCATCCGGCAATCGCTCCACTGTATGCCCTGCGATCCACGCCGCCGCGCCACTGCTGTCCATGGCCCAGCCCAGCGGGATCAGGCCGGCCATCAGGAACACGGTTTTCCAGTTGATCGCGGCATAGGCTTCGTCCATGCGCAGCACGCCGGTCAGCAGCATGCCGGCCACGCCGGTCATCAGGGTCAGCGAGACCGGCAACTTCGAGGTCAATGCGATCAGGATGGTGATGGCGAAGATGCTCATCGCGATCTTGAACTTGTGCGGGCGCTGCTCGCCCTTCGGATAATCGGTGACCACCACGAAATCACGGCTTTCCGCGGCCACCGCCAGGTCCTGCCAGATGCTGTGGAACACCAGCATGTCGCCGGCCCGCAGCGCTACCTTGCGCACGTCGTCGCGCAATACTTTCTTGTCGCGGTTGATCGCCAGCAGGCTGATGCCGGATTGCTTGCGCAGGCGCAGGTCGGCGGCGGTCTTGCCGATGTACTTCGAAGTCGGCGGTATAACCGCTTCGGAAATGCCCGCGCGGCTGGGATTGAACAGGTCGCCGAAATGGCGCAGGCGCGAGGACAGGCGCAGGAACTGGTTCTGCGCGAAGTCCTGCACGTCCTGGCGCGATCCCATCACGCCCAGCACGCTGTCCACCCAGATGCGCATGTCGGCGGAAGGCGACAGGCGCGTGTCGTTGCCGGTCTGCAACGCCAGCATCAGCGGCGCGCCATGCAGGGCTTCGGCATCACCCAGCGACATGCCCACCATCGGGCTTTCGGCGGTGACCACCATCTCGAAGACGTCGCCTTCGATGCCGTAGGTGTTGGCGAAATAACTTTCGGTGCGCGCCGGCGCCACGCTGGTTTCGTTCTCTTCCTGCAGCTTCTTGTCGCCGTAGAAATTGAAATACAGCAGCGATGCGATGATCAACGCGACGCCGATGGGCAAGGGCGCGAACATGCGCAACGGTTCCAGCGTGGCCATGCCCGAGGGCAGGTTGTTGTTGGCCGATACCAGCAGGTCGTTGAGCAGGATCAACGGCGAGTTGCCGACCATGGTCAACGCGCCACCCATCACGATGGCCGCGGCGATCGGCAGCAGCAGGCGCTGCAGGGACAGGCCGGTGCGCGAGGAAAGCCGCGAGGCGACGGGCAGGTACAGCGCCATCACCGACGGGTTCTGCATGAAGCTGGAATTGAGCGCGGCAATCGCGGTGGTCATCAACAGCAGGCGCTGCTCCACGCCGTGGCCACGCCGCAGCAACCACGAAGCCAGCCGGTTGAGTGCGCCGGTGCGATCCAGCCCTGCACCCAGGATCATGGTGGCGATGATGCTCATCACCGCGTTGCCGGAAAAACCGCCGAAGATTTCCTCCGGCGCCACCAATCCGGTCAGGCCCAGCACCACCAGCACCACCAGCGCGACCAGGTCGGCGCGGATGCGCGGGAACACGAACATCGCCATGGTGAAACCCACCAGCCCAAGGACCAGTTTCATGTCGGTGGTCAGCGTCAGGGCGGTATCCATTACGCGCCGATGTCTCCTGTAGTGGCCATGTCAGCGGCGGTCGTACACAAGATCCCACACGCCGTGCCCAAGCTTCTGGCCGCGGGTCTCGAAATGGGTCTGTGGTCGCCACTCCGGTCGCGGCACATGGCCGCGCGGGCCGGCGCGATTCGTCAAACCTGGCGTTGCGTCCAGCACGTCCCACATCTGCTCGGCATAGTCCTGCCAGTCGGTGGCCGCATGCAGCCGCCCGCCCACGCGCAACCTGGAAACGAGCAATGCAGCGAACTCGGGCTGGATCAGCCGGCGTTTGTTGTGGCGTTTCTTGTGCCACGGGTCGGGAAAATAAATCCTGACCTCATCCAATGATGCATCCGCGATTTCGTTGCGCAGTACTTCCACTGCATCGTGGTGGTACAGGCGCACATGGGATGCCGCATCGGAATCCAATGCGTTGAGCAATCGGCCCACGCCGGGCGCGTGCACTTCGATGCCGATGTAGTCGCGATCAGGATCCTGCGCAGCGGCAAAACGCAGCGCGTCGCCATTGCCGAAACCGATTTCCAGTACGCGTGGCGCGGAATGACCGTAGATCGCGTCGAAGTCACGTGGCACGCCGCTGTAGTCCAGTCCGAATCGCGGCCACAATTCATCGAACGCACGTTGCTGTGCAGGCGTGAAACGTCCCTGGCGCAGCACGAAGCTGCGTACGGCGCGGTGGCCGGTGGTGACCGTATACGGTTTGGGTGGATTGGGCGCGGTGCCGGTCATCGTCAGCCGATCAACCCGTCGATGGGCGACGAAGCGCTGGCGAAACGCTTGCGCGGGATGCGTCCGGCGAGGAAGGCCTCGCGTCCCGCTTCAATCGCCTTCTTCATGGCGCTGGCCATGAGGATGGGATCACGTGCGCCGGCGATGGCGGTGTTCATCAGCACGCCGTCGCAGCCCAGTTCCATCGCGATGGCCGCATCCGACGCCGTGCCCACACCGGCATCGACGATGATCGGCACCTTGGCGTTCTCGATTATTTCCAGCAGGTTGTACTTGTTCTGGATGCCCAGGCCGGAGCCGATCGGCGCGGCCAGCGGCATCACCGCCACGCAGCCGATTTCTTCCAGGCGCTTGGCCAGGATCGGGTCGTCGCTGGTGTAGACCATCACCTGGAAGCCATCCGCGACCAGTTGTTCGGCGGCTTTGAGCGTCGCGACGACATCAGGGAACAAGGTGCGCTGGTCGCCCAGCACTTCCAGCTTCACCAGCGTGTGGCCGTCCAGCAGTTCGCGCGCCAGGCGGCAGGTGCGCACGGCGTCTTCTGCGGTGTAGCAGCCGGCGGTGTTGGGCAGCAGGGTGTAGCGCTCGGGCGGCAGCACGTCGAGCAGGTTGGGCTCGTTGGGCGACTGGCCCAGGTTGGTGCGGCGGATGGCGACGGTGACGATTTCGGCGCTGGCGGCTTCGGTGGCGCGGCGGGTTTCGTCGAAGTCCTTGAACTTGCCGGTGCCGGTGAGCAGGCGCGAACGGTAGGCCTTGCCTGCGATGATGAGTGGGTCGTGGGCGATGGATGCAGTCATCGCTGGATTATCGCTGATGTAGGGGCGGACAGGTTATTGGTTGTTGGTTGTAAGTTCCTGGTTGTTGCGGGTCACGGCTGGCCTTGCACATGTGTCGGAAGCAAAGTATCGGCCGCTGACCTGCCCGTACTCTTGCCAACAACCAACAACCAGGAACCCGCTTCACCCCCCGCCCAGCGCGTGCACGATCTCCACGCGATCCCCTTCGTGCAACTGCTGCGTGGCGTGCTGGCCGCGCGGGATGATTTCCCCATTCAATTCGATAGCAACGCGGCGTTCGGCGAGGCCTTCGTCGCGGAGCAGGGTGGCGAGGGTGCTGGTGCTGGCGAGCTGCCGGGGCTGGCCGTTGAGTTGGATATGCATGCGCCTAGTGTGCCGTAACCACCGCGCAATGACGCAGCGCAGCGTGAGCAGTGGCGTGGTTGGTGAAACCATGCGCCGCGATACGCCGCCGTACGTTGCTACGGTTGCGTCCAGCCGCTGTTACCCAACTGCTCCCGGAGATATTGAATGAAGCCGTCCGCACGTCCTGTCCGCTCTGCCTTGGCCTTGGCGCTCGCCCTTGCGGCCATGCCTGCCTTCGCGCAGTCCACCTATACGCAGACCGTCTTTTTTGGCGACAGCCTCACGGATGCCGGCTTCTTCCGTCCCCTGCTTCCTCCGAGCGTGCGACTGGTCACGGGCCAGTTCACCACCAATCCGGGGCTGGTCTGGTCACAGAACCTGGCCGAGTATTACGGCACTACCGCAGGTGCCAACGGCAACGGCCAGACGGGCACCAATTACGCTGCCGGCGGTGCCCGCGTCGGCACCAATACGACGGGTGCGCTGGGTCCCATCCCGTCACTCGCCACCCAGACCAGCAACTACCTCGCCGCGAATGGTGGCCGCGCCGACAGCGGTGCGCTGTACACGGTGTGGGGCGGGGCCAATGATCTGTTCACCATCACCAACGGAGGGGCGCCTGCCACCGCTACCATCACGGCGGCCGTGACCGCGCAGGTGGGCATCGTGGGCCAACTGCAGTCCGCGGGTGCGCGCTACATCCTGGTGCCCACCATCCCTGACCTGGGTGCCACCCCTGCATTCCGTGCACAGGGTGCCGCCGCGCAAGCCGGCGGCACGGCGCTCACGGTCGCCTACAACAACGCGCTGTTCTCCGGCTTGACCGGCAGTGGCTTGCGCGTGATCCCGATCGATACCTTCAGCTTCATCCGCGAGATCATCGCCGCCCCGGCCGCCTACGGTTTCACCAACGTCACCGGCACCGCCTGCCAGCCGCAGATCACGGCCAACTCGCTGACCTGCAACCCGAGCACCTGGGTGACCCCGGATGCGCCCAATACCTATCTGTTCGCCGACGGCGTACATCCGACCACGCGCGCGCACCTGATCCTTTCGGAATACGTCATCTCCGTGCTCGAAGCGCCGCGCCAGATCGCATTGCTGCCGCAGTCGACGGCGGTGGTCGGCCGCGCACGCGCGGAACAAGTGGCTACGCACGTGGACGGCAAGCCCGAGGCTGACGGCATGCGCTGGTGGGGCGGGTTGCGTGCGGATTCGCAGCGTTACGATGATGGCGAGCTCTACGATGGCATCACCCCGGCCGGTATGTTCGGCGTGGATTGGGCGCGTGGCGACATGGTGTTCGGCGGTTTCGGTGGCTACGGCAGCGGCACCAAGGACTTCGGCCGCAACAGCGGCAGCTTCAAGCAGTCCGACGCCACCTTGGGCGGTTTCTTCGGCTGGTATGGCGAGCAGGCCTGGGTCAGCGCACAGCTGAGCTACAGCTGGCTCTCGTTCGACGTGGACCGCGAGGTGCACCTTGGCGGCACTACGCGCACGCACAGTGGCTCGCCCGATGGCAGCAACCTCAGCGTCGGCATCAGCGGCGGCTATGAATTCGGCGAAGGCGCGTTCCGCCACGGCCCGGTGCTGAGCCTGCTGTCGCAGCAGATCAGCGTCGATGGTTACTCGGAAAGCAACCCAAGCTCCAGCGCGCTCGCCTACGCCGACCAGGACTTCGATTCGCTGATCGGCAGCGCCGGCTGGCAGGTCAGCTATGCGGTGAGCGAACACCTGCGTCCGTATGCCCGCCTGACCTATGACCGGGAATTCGAGGAGTCGGCAGAGGAAGTGTTCGCCAGCGTGCAGTCACTGCCGGGCGTGGCGCCTTATGCGGTTCCCGGCCTCGACCTGGACGACAGCTACAGCACCCTGCTGCTGGGCGCCCGCAGCCAGGTGTTCGGGCTGGATGCCGACGTTGGCCTCAGCACCACCATCGGCCAGAAGAGTGCCAGGGATGTCACCGGCTTCGTTACCTTGAGCGGCACTTTCTGACCCGCCAACCTTGCGCACGTTGTTGCTACGCAAACGGGGCGCCGCAAGGCGCCCCGTTTGCGTGTGGGCTTGTGCGCGGAATAGACTCCCGGCACGCGTATCGCGGGTGTAGCTCAATGGTAGAGCTGTAGCTTCCCAAGCTACTGACGAGGGTTCGATTCCCTTCACCCGCTCCA
>Ga0075160_10000001_pt1 | contig 217100 bp, 178 predicted proteins | sample JI91814C2DNA_FD_70969 | JGI IMG/M metagenome (GOLD analysis project Ga0075160, IMG submission 70969) | Wastewater effluent complex algal communities from Wisconsin, to seasonally profile nutrient transformation and Carbon sequestration -... | ecosystem: Engineered > WWTP > Effluent > Algae... | reverse complement strand
GCGCCCGGCAGGTCGAGCACGGCATAGCTGCGTCCGGAGGAGGCGCTGAGCAGGCGGCCTTCCTTGCGTTCCACGGTCACACCGGCGTAATTGGCCACCTTCTGGCGGCTGCCAGTGAGCTGGTTGAACAGCGCCGTCTTGCCGCAATTGGGGTTGCCGACCAGGGCCAGGCGCATCGGGGGGGCGGTCGTGGCGTTCATGCCGCCTCTCCTGCCGGTCGCAGCTGCACGCGCGCGGCTTCGCTGCGACGCAGGGCGAAACGGGTGAAACCCACCTGCACCAGCAACGGCTCGCTGCCCAATGGTCCGTAGGCCACCACTTCCACCTGCTCGCCAGCGACGAAGCCAAGCTCACGCAGGCGTCGTGCGATGTTGTCGTTGTTGCCGTGGTCCTGCACGGAATCCACGACGGCCAGGGTGCGCCGGGGCAAGTTGATCAGCGTCACGTGTTGCGCTCAAATAGGAATTGTTCTCATTCTATCATCGCTGCGCCGCACGCACGGTGGTCCGGGTCGACCGGCTATGATTCAGCCTCGCTGCCGGGAAGGGTTGTGATGTCGGACATGCTGGAACCGCTACGGGAAGGCGCCACCCTGCGCCTGCGCTTGAACAGGCCCACCCTGCACAACGCCTTCGATGCCGGATTGATCGCCCGATTGACCACGGCGCTGGAAGCGGCCGGCCTCGATCCGGACGTTCGCGTGGTCGTGCTGGAAGGTGCCGGGGCGTCATTTTCCGCCGGCGCCGACCTGAACTGGATGCGCGGCATGGCCGCGGCCAGCGAGGCCGAAAACCGCGAGGACTCACTCGCCCTCGCCCGCCTGATGCGCACCCTGGACGAACTGCCCAAGCCCACCATCGCCCGGGTGCATGGCGCGGCGTTCGGCGGTGGCGTCGGCCTGATCGCGTGCTGCGACATCGCCATCGGCGTGCCGGAGGCGAAGTTCGGCTTGACCGAAAGCAAGCTTGGCCTGTTGCCTGCGGTGATCTCGCCTTACGTCATTGCCTCGATCGGCACGCGCCAGGCGCGGCGCTGGTTCGCCACGGCCGAACTTTTCGACGCCGCCACTGCCCTGCAGATCGGCCTGCTGCACCAGGTAATCGCCATGGAAGAGCTGGATGCCGCCGTGCAACGCCAGGTGGAACTGCTGCTCAAAGCAGGACCCTTGGCAGCCGCAGGCGCCAAATCACTGGTGGCCAGTGTCGTGGCCGAGCCGGATGGGCACAGGCAAGACCAGGCCAACGCCGCACTGATCGCACGCCTGCGCACTTCGCCGGAAGGCCAGGAAGGCCTTTCGGCCTTCCTCGACAAACGCCCGCCCGCCTGGGCCGCCAAGGAGTAATCCCATGCTCGATCACGTAGGCATTCCCGTTTCCGACTACGCCCGCAGCAAGGCGTTCTACCTGCAGGCGCTGGCACCGCTGGGTATCGGCCTGGTCATGGAAGTGACTCCGGAAATGACTGGCAATGGATCAGCCGCAGGTTTCGGCAGCGAAGGCAAACCGTATTTCTGGTTCGGCGACGATGGTGCTCCCGGCGAACATACCCATGTCGCCTTTGCCACCACCAGCCGCGCCAACGTGGATGCGTTCCACCGCGCCGCACTCGCCGCCGGTGCCCGCGACAACGGCGCACCCGGCCTGCGCCCGCATTACCACGACCACTACTACGGCGCCTTCATCCTCGACCCGGATGGGCACAACATCGAGGCGGTGTGCCATCTCCCGGAATGAAGCTTTACCCCTCCCCTTCAAGGGGAGGGTTGGGAGGGGATGGTGTCGGGCAGGAAAGACAGCGGTGACGGAACGACAAGCCATGCAAGGACAGACCAACACAAAAATAGCCGGGATGAAGTTACAGAGGGAACTGCGTAATTCGGCAACTGATGCAGAACGGCAACTATGGCAATACCTGCGCGGACGCCAGATGGATAACTGCAAGTTCCGGAGGCAGCATCCTTATGGTGACTACATACTGGATTTCGCCTGCTTGGAAAGGAAGATAGTGATCGAACTCGATGGCGGACAACATGCAGACAACGTTCCTTACGACACTCTGCGAACTCGCAACCTCGAGCGATCAGGGTTCAGAGTGCTACGGTTCTGGAATAACGAAGTGTTCGACAACATCGAGGGAGTGGTAGAAGTGATCCTGAATACGCTGTCACTGCAAGCAACACCATCCCCTCCCAACCCTCCCCTTGAAGGGGAGGGCTAGAAACCGTGTTCAATAAAATCCTCATCGCCAACCGCGGCGAAATCGCCTGCCGCGTCATTCGTACCTGCCGCAGGCTGGGCATCCGCACGGTCGCCGTGTACTCGGACGCCGACGCCGATGCGCAACATGTACGCCAGGCGGATGAAGCCTGGCCCATCGGTGGGCCACGGCCAGCAGACAGCTACCTGCGTGGCGACGTGATACTGGAAGTCGCGAAACGCAGCGGCGCGCAGGCCATCCATCCGGGTTACGGGTTCCTGTCTGAAAACGCTGATTTCGCCGAAGCGGTGGAGCACGCAGGCATCACTTTCATCGGCCCCAGCGCCGCCTCCATGCGCAAGATGGGCAGCAAGGCCGGCGCCAAGGACCTGATGCTGGCCGCGGGCGTGCCCGTGGTTCCCGGCTATACCGGCGACGACCAGTCGCCCAACGTGCTCTCACGCGAAGCGGCGAAGATCGGTTTCCCGCTGATGATCAAGGCCGCGCATGGTGGCGGCGGCAAGGGCATGCGCATCGTGCATCGGCTGGACGACTTCATCGCCCAGCTGGAAAGCTGCCAGCGCGAAGCCGCCAATGCCTTCGGCCGTGACCGTGTGCTGCTGGAACGCTACGTGCAGTCACCGCGACACATCGAGATCCAGGTATTCGGCGATACCCACGGCAACGCCATCCACCTCAACGAGCGTGAGTGCTCCGCACAGCGGCGCTACCAGAAAGTGCTGGAGGAATCGCCCTCGCCTTTCCTCACGCCGGAATTGCGCGCCGCGATGGGCGGTGCCGCGGTCAAGGCGGCGCATGCCATCGACTACGTGAATGCGGGCACGGTGGAGTTCATCGTCGACCCCGATGGCGCGTTCTATTTCATGGAGATCAACACGCGTCTGCAGGTGGAGCATCCGGTCACCGAACTGACCACCGGCCTGGACCTGGTGGAATGGCAGCTACGCATTGCATCCGGCGACCCGCTGCCGGTCACCCAGCAACAGGTTCCGCAACATGGCCATGCCATGGAAGTGCGCCTGTATGCCGAAGATCCCGAAGCCGGCTTCCTGCCCGGTTCCGGCACCCTGGAAACCTTGCGGCTGCCAACACCCTCTACCCAGGTCCGCATCGATTCCGGCGTGGTCGAAGGCGACACGGTCAGCATCTTCTACGACCCCATGATCGCCAAGCTGATCGTCTGGGACCACGACCGTAGCAGCGCCCTCGCCCGCCTGCGCGATGCACTGGCCGATTGCGAGATCGTCGGACCCAAATCCAACATCGATTTCCTGGAGCGACTGGTGCGCCACTCCGCCATCGTCGGGGCCAGCATCGACACCGGCTACCTAGATCGGCACCTCGACGAGTTCATGCCCGCGCATGCATTGGATCCCGCACTGCTTATCGCTGCCGCCACCGCCACGCTGCTCGTGCAGGAATCGGAGGCGCGCCGTGCCGCTACCGGCACGCACGATCCGTACTCGCCCTGGGCGACCGCCGACGGCTGGCGGCTGGGCCATGCCGGCAGCCGACCCCTCGCCTTCCTGCATCGCGGCCAGGACATCGAACTGCTTGCGCAGGGCGCGGGCGGTGATTACCGCATCGCATGGCAGGGCAGCCAGTACCTCGTGCAGGGCGCCCGCCTGTCCGCGGATGTGCTCAGCCTGCGTTTGGATCAACAGGCACGACGTTTCAGCGTGCGCCACGCCGCGCAGTACGTCACCGTGCACGATGGCGAACAGCGGCTTGGACTGGCGGCGGTGTCGAAGTACCGGCACGCCGGCTCCACCGAATCTGGTGGCAATGGCCGCATCGTGGCGCCGATGCCGGGGCGCGTGGTCCTGGTCAAGGTGAAGGTAGGGGAATCCGTGGTCGCAGGGCAGGAGCTGGCGGTGCTGGAAGCGATGAAGATGGAATTGGCGATCAAGTCACCGCGCGACGGCGTCGTGGCCGAACTGCGCGCCGCGGCCGGTGATTTCGTCGAGGCGGACGCCGTGCTGGCGGCACTGGAGCCGATTGAATGAGCGGAGCTTTCGTGCGACTGGTGGAAGTCGGCCCACGTGACGGCCTGCAGAACGAAAAGACGATCATCGACACCGCCGACAAGATCGAACTGGTCAACCGCCTGTCGCGCACCGGGCTGCGCAGCATCGAGGCCACCAGTTTCGTCAGCCCGAAATGGATTCCGCAACTGGCCGACGCCACGGAAGTCTTCACCGCCATCGAGAAGATGCCGGGCATCAGTTATCCCGTGCTGGTACCCAACGAGAAAGGCTACGAGCGCGCACTCGAAGCCGGCGCGCGCGAGGTGGCCGTGTTCACCGCCGCTTCCGAGGCCTTCAACCAGAAGAACATCAACGCCAGCATCGACGAATCGATCGAACGCTTCCGCCCGGTGCTGTACCGCGCCCGCGCGGACGGACTGAAAGTGCGCGGCTACGTGTCCACCGTACTCGGCTGCCCCTACCAGGGTGACGTACCGGTGGCCGACGTGGTTCGCGTCGCCTCACGGCTGCATGCGCTGGGCTGTTACGAAATCTCGCTGGGCGATACCATCGGTGCAGGCACCCCCCACAAGGCCCGTGCAATGCTCAAGGCGGTTGCCAGCGAAGTCCCCATGCCCGCCCTCGCCGTGCACTTCCACGACACCTACGGCCAGGCCCTGGCCAATATCCTCGCGTGCCTGGAGGAAGGCGTGGCGGTGGTGGACTCCGCGGTATCCGGCACCGGTGGCTGTCCGTACGCCAAGGGCGCCAGCGGCAACGTGGCCAGCGAGGACGTGGTCTACCTTCTACACGGACTGGGCATGCACACCGGGATCGACCTGGACACGCTCAGCGAGACCGGCCGCTGGCTGGCCGCGCTGCTGGGTCGCGAGACCGGCAGCAAGGTGACGCGGGCACGGTCGGGCCCATGAGCGAACACGCCCCAGTGGACTCCGGCTCGCCCGGCGCTGGCATCGGCGACGTGCCTACCGCGGCGACCCGCGAGGCGCTGGTGGCAACGCTGGCCTCCTTGCAGGCCGCGGCCGGCAAGGCGCTGGGCAATGAAGAAGCACGGCAACTGGTCGCGGATTCACTCCACGCCCTGCGCAACGCGATTGCGGAAAGGGACTGGGCGCTGTTGCGCTACCGCGCGCTGTTCGACGCAGTCCCCGATCCCGTGAGCGTGCTGGCCGAAGACGGCACCGTGCTGGATCTCAACAAGGCCGGCATGGCGGCCTACAAGCGGCCACGCGAAGAGATCGTCGGCCAGAACATCAACGTGTTGAATCCCGAGCTTCCCCACGACCACATGGGTCCGGTGTGGGAAACGCTCAACCGCGGCGAAACCTACGTGATCGAAGTCACCAACATGCGTGGCGACGGCACCCGCTTCCCGGTGGAAGTGCATTCCGCGAATTTCGTGTTCGACGGACGCAAGAGCCTGGTCGCCGTGGCCCGCGACCTGAGCGGTCGCCACGAGGCTGAGTTGCGTTACCGCGAACTGATGGAAGTCATCGACAAGGGCATCGTGGTGCAGAACGACGCGCGCCAGATCATCTATGGCAACCGCGCCGCGATGCGCATCTTCGGCGTCGGCGACGGCAAGAAGCTTTCCGACGAGCTGCAACTCGATCGATGGCGCGTGGTCGACCAGCGCGGACAGGAGATGCACGCCGACATGCTGCCTGCGCACCGCGCGCTCGCCACCGGCCAGGTCGTGGAAAGCGTGTTGATGGGCCTGTACCACCGCGAGCACAAGCACCTGGTGTGGCTGACCGTCACCTCGGTCCCGCAGTTCGCGGCCGGCGGCGACAAGCCTGCCCAGGTCACCTCCATCTTCAGTGACGTGACCGCGCTCAAACGCGACAGCACCCTGTTCGACCGTGCCCAGTCACTGGCCCACATCGGCGGATGGGAATGGGATGCCGGGCGTGACCGCGTGTACCTGACCGATGAGGCCGTACGCATCCTGGGAACGCCGCAGGCACCCGAGGATATCGATGCGATGCTGGCCAGCCTGCGTGAGGTCGACCGTCGTCGCTTCCGTGGCGCGCTGGAAAAAGTGGTGGCAGGCGGTGGGGGCTTCGACCTCGAGTTGCAGGGCTGCCGCATGGACGGCCACCCGTTCTGGATACGCGTCATCGGCGAAGCCGAAGCAAGCGACCCGACCTCTTCGCGCATCGCCGGCACCCTCCAGGACATCTCGCAAGACAAACGTGCAGAGGAAACCCTGCGCATCCAGGCGCGCACCGATCCCTTGACCGGCCTGATGAACCGCGACGCGGTACTGAACGAACTGGGTACCAGGCTGGCCGATCCGTCGCACTCGCAGGTGGCGCTGCTGTATATCGACCTGGACCGCTTCAAGACCGTCAACGACGTGCTGGGCCACAGCGCGGGCGACGAATTGCTGATGCAGGCCGCCGCACGCATCCTGGGCGCGGTTGGCACGGAAGGGATGGTGGCGCGTTTCGGCGGCGATGAATTCCTCGTGGTATGCGACACCAGCGGCAATCACGAACAACCCGAGCACTTGGCCGATGCGGTGCTGGCGGCATTCGCCGACTCGTTCCGTTTCGACAAAGACGAATTCGCCATCACCGCCAGCATAGGCATCGCGCGTGCTCCTGCCGACGGACTGCGTCCACAGCAGCTGATCCAGAGCGCCGACATCGCGATGTACGACAGCAAGCATCGTTCGCGCAACGCATGGCAGGCCTTCACTCCGGAACTGGCGCGCCGGCAGCAGGACCGCCTGCAGATCGAAACGCAGCTGCGCCGCGCCGTGGACAACCAGGAATTCCGCCTGGTCTACCAGCCGCAGGTGGATTTGCGTCGTGGCCGCATCGTCGCCGCGGAAGCACTGATCCGCTGGCAGAACCACCAGTTGGGCGAACTGCGGCCCGACCTGTTCATCAGCCACGCCGAGACCACAGGCGACATCGTGCGCATCGGCAACTGGGTGTTGCGTGAAGCCTGCAAGCAGGTGCGCGCGTGGCAGGACATGGGCCTGGGCATCGTGCGCGTCGCGGTGAATGTGTCGTACCGCCAGTTCGCCGGCGACGACCTGGCCGAGAACGTGCGTGCCGTGCTCGCGGAGTTCGAACTGCCGGGTTCCGCGCTGGAACTGGAGTTTACCGAGCGCGTGCTGATCGAGGATGCACCCGCCACGCTGAAGACCTTCGCCGAACTGCGCGCGTTGGGCGTCGTGCTGACCATCGACGATTTCGGCGAAGGCTACAGTGCACTCAACTACCTGCGCCGACTGCCCATCCATGGCTTGAAGATCAGCCAGTTGTTCACGGAAGGCGTGCCCAATAACCGCTCCGACGTCGCCGTGTGCCAGGCCGTGTCCGCGATTGCACGCAGCCTCGGCCTAGGACTGGTTGCCGAAGGCGTGGAAACGGAAGCGCAGCGCCAGTTCCTGCTGCAGCTGGGCGTGCCCGTGGGACAGGGCTTCCTGTTCGCACCAGGCCTGTCGCCCGATGAATTCGCCAGCCGCCTGCGGGCGCGTGAGGACCGCGTGTCCAATGCCTGAGCCAGTGCCGTACCAGTTGCGCCAGATCGAAGCGCGCGACGACGCGACCATGGCCAGCATCATCCGCGCGGTGATGCCCGAATTCGGCGCCACCGGCAGCGGCTTCGCCATCAACGACCCGGAAGTGGACTGGATGAGCAAGGCCTATGCCGCGCCACGCTCGGCCTATTTCGTGATCGAACGCGACGGCGTGGTCGTCGGCGGCGGTGGCGTAGCGCCTCTGGTGAGTGGCGACGGCGGCACCTGCGAACTGCGCAAGATGTATTTCCTTCCCGAAGCACGCAGCATGGGTGCCGGCGCAGCGATGATGCAGCGCTGCCTTGAGTCCGCGCGCGGATTTGGTTTCAGCCAGTGCTACCTCGAAACCCTGTCCGGCATGGACGCCGCCATGCGCCTGTACGAGCGCAGCGGCTTCCGCCGCATCGATGCCCCGCTCGGCGACACCGGGCATGGCGGCTGCAATACGTTCTATCTGCTGGATTTGCGGGACTGACTCCCGCCGTCGTGGGAGCGACGTCAGTCGCGATGTGGCTTTACCGGTAAAGCTTCATCGCGACTGACGTCGCTCCCACGCCTTGGGCACGGGCGTCGGCGCTTGGCCTAACGTAAAATGTCGGCCTCCCGAGCACTGGATTCCGCCATGCAGCTTTCCAACACCCGCGCCGTCATCACCGGGGGCGTCTCCGGCCTGGGCCTGGCCGTGGCCACGCACCTGGTCGCCCACGGCGCCAAGGTCGCCCTGTTCGACGTCAACGACGACAAGGGCGCCGCCGCGGTCGTGGCACTTGGCGAAGGCAACGCGACCTACTTCCGCACCGATGTCACTGACGAAGCCGGCGTCACCGCCAACGTGGCCGCCGCCAAGGCATCGATGGGTGGATTGAATGCCGCCATCAACTGCGCAGGCATCCTGGGCGCAGGGCGCGTGCTGGGCAAGGAAGCACCGATGCCGCTGGCCAACTTCCAGGCTACGGTCATGGTCAACCTGGTGGGCAGCTTCAACGTGGCCAAAGCCGCTGCCAACCTCATGCAGCACAACGAAGCCGGTGAAGACGGCGAACGCGGCGTCATCGTCAGCACCGCCAGTGTCGCCGCCTACGAAGGGCAGATTGGCCAAGCCGCATACTCCGCCTCCAAGGGGGGCGTGGTCGGCATGACCCTGCCGATGGCACGCGAGCTGTCGCGTTTCGGCATCCGCGTGATGACCGTGGCACCCGGCATCTTCTGGACGCCGATGGTCGATGGCATGTCGGAGGAAGTACAGAAGTCACTCGGCGCATCCATTCCCTTCCCCGCCCGACTCGGAAAGCCGGAAGAATTTGCGGACACCGTCGCCTTCATCCTGCAGAACCGCTACCTCAATGGCGAAACCATCCGCCTGGATGGCGCGGTGCGGCTCGCACCGAAGTAGCGGTGGAGCAAGGGCGAGGAGTGAGTAGAGAGGAACGAGAAGTGAGCGCCTCTCTTCCAATTCACTCGCAATCGCCCTGAAGCTTCTACTCACTTCTCACTCCTCCCCACTCACTTCTCCTCCCAGCCGGCCTCCCAATGAAAGCCCACGAAATCAAGAAAGGCAACGTCGTCGAACACAACGGCACCGTGTACCAGGTGCGCGACATCGAGCGCAGCTCGCCGCAGGGCCGTGGCGGCAACGTCAAGTTCCGCTTCACCCTGTACAGCGTGCCGGGTGGCATCAAGTACGACCTCAGCGTGGGTGGCGACGACGAGTTGAAGGAAGTCGAGTTGAGCCGGCGCATGGCCACGTTTTCCTACAAGGACGGCGAGGCCTTCGTGTTCCTGGATGACGAGGACTACACGCCCTACACCTTCGACGCCGACGTGATTGGCGACGATGCCGGCTACATCGCCGAGGGCCTTACTGGCAGCTACGTGCAGATCATCGACGACCAGCCGGTGGCCTTGCAGTTGCCGCAACACGTCACGCTGGAAGTAGTCGAAACTCCGCCGGAACTGAAAGGCGGCAGCGCCACCAAGCGCCCCAAGCCGGCCAAGCTCAACACCGGCCTTGAAATCATGGTGCCGGAGTACGTCGTCAACGGCGAACGCGTGCTGGTGAATACGACTACGGGTGAGTTTGGTGGTAGAGCGGACTAACAGTCTTCTTGCTGTCGGGCTTCAGACCTCATGAAAGCATTAGTCGCAATCTTGTTGGGTCTAGCTGCTTTTCCAGGCGGTGCATCAGCCTGTAGCTTAGGTTTGTCACAGCCGTATCAAGTGGATGCGACTAGTTCGCTGGCAATCCCACCCATCGCCGCTCACCTAAAGTCCGTCGATTTACTCCCCGACATCGGCGCGGGGGATAGTTGCGATGGCGTTGGTTTCATCGTGGTCACCCTTACTGGCAAACCATTCCGCAAGTTCAAGCGCCAAGGTTTCATCGTTCGACCAATGGCGGGTATCAGGGATCCCGAAATATTTCCTTCCCACGCATTGGCTGCACACATCATCGAGCCGAAAACACTAACGCTAACTTGAGGCTGGGTAGGCATCACGCCGGACGAGGATGGTGAAGTGCGCTGGCGTTTTCATGTCATACCTGTTTCCCCATCGGGGATTGAAGGCGAGCCACTAGACGTATGCGTGGCAACCGATGATTCATGTCCTGCCCCAGATGCCTCCGGGTCGATGAGTGAATTAACACCCTAAGTGCAACACCGCTGAGGTTTTTTGCAGTCGTTGTTCCAGGGCCTGGAAATGATAGCGTTTGCTCGGCCATTGGTTGAGTTTAGAAACAACGGTGTTGCAGTCTCCAAATGCTTCCCCTCTCCCCTTGTGGGAGAGGTTGGCCGAAGGCCGGGAGAGGGGACGCCGGAGCCTGTAGGAATTTGAAGTAACGGTATTACTAGTGACGCGGATCCAAAAGCACGTTCGCTGCGCTCACTCCCCTCTCCTACCCTCCGGGCATCCTCTCCCACAAGGGGAGAGGAGAAAGCTAAAAGCTCTTCGTGAAGATGCCTAGAAGTGCTGATCAACTCCGCACCAAATACCAAACAAAGCGAAAGTCTCAATTCAACTGCAAGCCACCCTGCTCCCCATGCAGCCGCCGCATCCGTTCCGCGAGGAACGTGATGTTGTCTTCCGTCCCTTGCAGCGCCGCCTGCTGCGCAGGTGACAGCCACCGCCTTGCCTCGGCCTGCAGTGCAGCCTCCTGCCCCATCAGTTTCGTTACGCGGTCACCCGCTTCTTTCGACAGGAATCGGCGCTCTTCCGCGAGCGGAAGGCCGTAACCGCCCACCGGCAACAACGTAGACGGCCGACTCAGGAAACCGCCTGATTGCAGGAAGTCGCGGATGGCTTCGATATCTGGCGCCTTGCCGCCCGCCGTGCCGCGGCCGAGGAAATGTCGCTTCAACTCGTCGTAGCTCTGCAACTCCTGGCGGCGTAGCGACGCCTCTTCCAGCAACAACAAGGCGGCGCTCGTGCGCTGGTCCGCCACCTGCAGCCACGGCTGTCGTTCGCCTGGCGACAGTGCAAACCAATCGACCACCTGCGACTGCGGCAATCCCAGCGCCGTGCGCGCGATATCGAACATGGCCTGGTAATGCGCGCTGGCCGCCTCGAAGCGATAGCCCAGGCGTACGGCTTCGGCTGGATCATCCAGCACGCTGGCATCCGCGATGCCTGATTCCTGCAACCGGTCCAGCAGGCCGGTCGGGCTGATGCTGGACAGCGACGCCTCCGCCAGGCGCGGCACGCCGTCATGGAGCAACTTGTAGGTCTCCACCGCGCAGTTGTTGCTGATGAAGTAATACCTGCCGTCATAACTCCAGTGCAGTTGCGCGGCGCGCTCCAGCAAGGTGGCTATCTCGGATTGCTCCAACTGCAGGGGAACCGAACGCAGGCCGCGCAGCTCGACCTTGGTGTATTCGTCGATGACCTGGTCCAGTGGCAACAGGAACACGCGTGACGGATACGAACCCGTCAGCCCGCGCCAACTCGAAATCTGCACGTCACCCACGAACGCGCGGAACGACAAGACGCGGTGATGCGACAGGTCCTGTCGGCAGTCGGGACCGAGTGCACGCCCCGGCGCGCACACCACCAGCCGCAGCATGCTGTGGCCCCAGCGGCTCATTGGCTTCTCGTTGCCTTCGGCGAGCAGGTAGTCGATTGCGTAGACACGGGCCGGATCCAGTTGCAGCAGCGGCGGCTCACCTTCTTCCGCCTGCAGGTAAGGCAATTCAAGCTGGCAGGTCTGTGCGGACGGTGCCCAGCCGAAATGCTCGGAGAAATAGCGATACAAGGCGGGACGCCGGCACGCGTATTCCGGGTCCAGAAGGAAATATTCCAGGTTGACGGCGACGAACTCGTCCGGGGCGGTCAGTTCATAGGCATCCGGACTGCGATCACTGAAGTGGTTCTGCGAGTTGCGCATTCCTGCTTTCAACGGAGCAACCTGCCAGCCCGCGAGGTCGAGCAGTCGCGCCTCCTTTGACAGCAGGCCCGGCCCGGTACGGTCGTAGAAGTGCGCCAGCTCGTGGATCAGCGCCGACAGCGCCGCATGTGTCGCCGGATCATCGGCTTGAGCATCGGCTGGACGCTGCGTCCAGTCAGTTAGCAATGTCCTCGACAAGCGCAAGCGGCGTGCGCCGGCATGGCCGTGTACATCGACAGGCAGCTCGTCCCATGCGAGGACGATGCCCGGCGCAATGGCCTGTTTCCACACGGGCGGCAAGCGCCGCTCGACGTCATCCAGCAGTTGTTGGGTTGCATCGACTTGAGCAGCCGTCAATCCGCTCGCATCAATTCGAAGCGGCAATGCGGCCTGCGCCACTCCGGCACAGGCCGCAAGGCAAATCGCCAGCCACGCACGTGGCCAGGACGTCGGGCTCACAACGCCAGGATGGCCTGCGCTAGCTGCATGTCACTGGCCGTGCGTGCAGCAGCATCATGCTGGCGCAGGTGCTTGATCGCTGCCTCAAGCCGGGCGCTGCGGATACGCCCATCGCTGGCCACGAAGCTGGCGGCATCGTCGCGCGCCTGCTTCACCACCTTGCTGTTGCCGGAAGAACTGTTGGACGACGCACCGCCCGCCTTGGAGGACGCCGACGAGCCTGCCCCGGCCGTGGTGCCGGCGAAACTGGTGGCAAAGACAGGTGCAGCAGCCAGCAGCAGTACGCAGGCGAGTGTGGCTCGGATCATGGGCAATTCCTCTGGATGGATTGGATAACATGGCTGCCCGACGGCAGGCCTGCGAACGTTACCATCCTCCGGCATTCACCGTGATGAATTCTGCCGGCATCAGGTATCGAACAGCTTGCCCGGATTGAGCAAGCCCGCAGGATCGAACACCCGCTTCATCGCCCGCATCAGGGTGATTTCTTCCGCACTGCGCGTGCTTTCCAGGTAGCCCTTCTTTACCAAGCCGATACCGTGCTCGGCGGAGATGCTGCCTTCGTGCTTCTTCAACGAAGCGGCCAGCAGCTTGGTCACCTGCTCGCACTGGCTGACGAAATCCGCATCACTGACGCCGTCCGGCTTCAACACATTGATGTGCAGGTTGCCGTCACCGATATGGCCGAACCAGACCACTTCGAAATGCGGGTAGGCCTCGCCCAGCAGCGTCTGGGTTTCCTGCAGGAATGACGGCATGGCGGAAATCCGCACGGATACATCGTTCTTGTAAGGCTTGTACGGCGCGAGGCTTTCGGTGATGCCTTCGCGCAAACGCCAGAGTTGCGCCGCCTGCGCGTCGCTCTGGCTGATCACGCCGTCGCTGACCCAGCCGCTGTCCATGCAGGCTTCGAAGGCGGCCATCGCCGCCGCATCCTGCGCTTCATCACCGGAGGCGAATTCGGTGACCACGTAGTACGGGTGCAGTTCCTCAAATGGCTTCTGTGCGCCATGCGCCAGCACGTGCTTCAGGGCATGATCAGTGAAGAACTCGAAGGCTTCCAGTTGCAGGCGCTCGCGGAATGCGGAGAACACCTGCATCAACACCTCGAACGAGGGCAGCGCCAACAACATGACGTTGGAGGCCGGCGGCGGATCCGTGAGGCGCAACGTGGCTTCGACGACGATGCCGAGCGTGCCTTCGGAGGCGATCATCAGGTGCCGCAGGTCGTAGCCGCTGGAGTTCTTGACCAGGCCGCGGTTGAGGTCGAGCAATTCGCCCGTACCGGTGACCACTTTCATCCCGGCGATCCATTCGCGCGTGTTGCCATAACGGATCACGCGGATGCCACCGGCATTGGTGGCGATGTTGCCGCCGATGGAGCAGGAACCGCGTGCGGCGAAATCCACCGGGTATTGCAGCCCATGCTCGCGCGCCGTGTTGTGCACGGCTTCCAGTGCCATGCCGGCCTGCACGGTCAACAGGCGATCCACGGCGTTGAATCCAAGCGCCTTGTTCATGCGCTCCAGGCTGAGTACGAGCTCGCCGTTGGCGGCTACCGCGCCGCCAGACAAGCCGGTGCGGCCACCGGAGGGGACTACAGCCACGTTGTTTGCATGCGCCCAGCGCACGACCGCCTGCACTTCTTCCACGGATCCCGGCAAGGCAATCGCCAACGGTGCCGGCGTCCAGCGCCGGGTCCAGTCGCGACCGTAATGCTCCAGATCGGCGGGGTTGGTCTTCAGGCGCAAGTCCGGCACGGCGTGAAGCAGGTCAGTGAGGCGCGAATCGCTCATGGGAAGCCGGGACGTGGGGGGCTGTCAGGGTGCCAGCGATGCTGCAGCGCGTCCAGCTGGCTTGGTTACATGTGGAAGGGGCTTCAGCCCCGACGCACAGGTGACCGGAGCGTCGGGGCTGAAGCCCCTCCCACATGCTGACCAACGATGGTTTCGACAGTTTCAAAGGCAACTAGCCAACGGGAATTTCCACCTTCCTGCAGCGCAGCAAACCCCCGTCCCATCTGGCATAGTGGCCGCCCCGCCACTGGACGCCGCGCCTGCCCGCATGTCGAAGAAAAAGACCTCGTACCCCAAGCAGGACATCCGCATCCTGTTGCTGGAAGGCGTCAGCCAGACCGCCATCGATACCTTCAAAGCCGCGGGTTATTCGCAGATCGAGGTGCATGCGAAATCGTTGCCCGAAGACGAGCTGAAACTGCGCATCGCCGACGCCCATATCGTGGGCATTCGTTCGCGCACGCAGTTGACGGATGAGGTGCTCAGCCATGCGCGCCGGCTGATGGCCATCGGCTGCTTCTGCATTGGCACCAACCAGGTGGACGTGGACGCGGCGGAACTGGCCGGCATCCCGGTGTTCAACGCACCCTATTCCAATACCCGCAGCGTGGCCGAACTGGTCATCGCCGAAGCCATCATGCTGATGCGCGGCATTCCGCAGAAGAGCGCCGAATGCCACCGCGGCGGCTGGTCGAAATCGGCGGCTGGCAGCCACGAAGCGCGCGGCAAGACGCTGGGCATCATCGGCTACGGCCACATCGGCACCCAGGTGGGCGTGCTGGCTGAAGCGATTGGCATGCACGTGGTCTTCCACGACATCGAAACCAAGCTATCCCTAGGCAACGCCCGCGCATCGCTGAGCCTGGACGACCTGCTGGAACGCTCGGACGTGGTGACCCTGCACGTGCCAGAGACGGCGGCGACCAAGGACATGTTCGGCGCGGCGCAGATCGCGAAGATGAAGCGCGGCGCACACCTGATCAATGCCTCGCGCGGCACCGTAGTCGACATCGATGCATTGAGCGCGGCGCTGGAATCAGGCCAGGTCGGTGGCGCGGCGGTGGACGTGTTCCCCATCGAGCCCAAGGGCAACGACGATGCCTTCGTCTCGCCGCTGGCGGGCAAGGACAACGTGATCCTGACCCCGCACGTGGGCGGCAGCACGCTGGAAGCGCAGGACAACATCGGCATCGAAGTGGCGGCCAAGCTGGTGCGCTACAGCGATAACGGGTCCACGCTGTCGGCGGTCAATTTCCCGGAAGTCACCTTGCCGGAACATGCCGCCAGCCATCGCCTGCTGCATATCCACCGCAACGTGCCCGGCGTGCTGTCGCAGATCAACGAGATCTTCGGCAAGCACGGCATCAACATCGACGGCCAGTTCCTGCGCACGGACGCCAAGGTCGGCTATGTGGTGATCGACGTGTCGGCCACGGACCTGCAGGCGGTGGACCTGAAGGAAGCGCTGATGGCGATCCCCGGCACCCTGCGCACCCGCGTCCTGTATTGATCGGATAGTTGTAGGAGCGCCCCATGGGCGCGAGCTTTTCATGCATGATCGCCGAAACAGCGAAGAGCTCGCGCCCATGGGGCGCTCCTACCGTTTCGCCAACCATTTGCGGGCCATGCGGCTCATGGATTCATCGGCATCCTGCGCCACGTCGCTGATCAGGCGCCATGCGAGATCATGCGATTCCTCGCTGACCACGTAGTTTTCGTCCGGACCCGAACGCACCACGTAGCGCACGTCGTAATGCCAGTGGCCCGGCACGTCCTTCCGCTGGGGAATCCAGTGCCGGTCCAGGTCGAAGATGGAGTCACCTTCGACGTTGAGGTCCGGTAATCCGGATTCTTCCTGTGCTTCCTTCAACGCCACGTTCGCCATGTCGCGGTCGCCATCGGCATGCCCGCCCAGCTGCAGCCAACGCCCCAGTTTGCGGTGGTGGGTCATCAGGATGCGCTGGCCGTCGGCGCTGACCAGCCAGACACCCGCTGTGAAATGGCCGTCCAGGCGTTCGCGCAGGAACGGGTCCTGCCGGTCTTGCAGCAGTTCTGCGAAAGCCTGCACGGTCGCCGCCTCCTGTGGCCAGCGGCGCTCGTACTCCTGTAATTGCGCGGCAAGCGAAGGGACGGGCGGTATCGGTTGCGACATGCTGCACTGCGTCTGGTTGCCTGTTCAGGCTCACATTATCGCTTGGTGGAGGTTCGCGGCGCTTGTGCGACCAAAGTGTGACGGGTAAGGTTCGGCAAACCCGTTTTGGCCCTTGCTGGCCGGATACGGCCCGAAAATCACGGTTCTGGGGAACACTGAATGTCATCTTGGCGTGTCAAACCGCTCGATCAAATCCTTGCCACCGCCGAGAAGAAGTCGCTGAAGCGACAGCTCGGTGCCTTCCAGCTCACCATGCTAGGCATCGGCGCCATCATCGGCACCGGTATCTTCGTACTCACCGCAGAAGCCGGGCAGAAAGCCGGTCCCGCGATGATGGTGGCCTTCGTCATCGCCGCCGTGGTCTGCGGCCTGGCCGCGCTGGCCTATTCCGAACTGGCCGCGATGGTGCCGGTCTCCGGTTCCGCCTATACCTACACCTACGCGGTGATGGGCGAAGCGCTGGCCTGGACCGTGGGCTGGGCGCTGGTGCTGGAATATGCCGTGGCCGCAGGTGCAGTCTCCGTGGGCTGGTCTGGCTACATGAATGGCCTGCTCAAGAACAGTGATCTGTTCGGGCTGTTGCAGCCTGGCGCACTCGCGCTTCCCGAAGCACTCCGCACCGGCCCGATGGATGGCGGCAGCTTCAACCTGCTTGCCTTCCTGATCGCCTTGCTGGTGACCGTGCTGCTGGTACTGGGCACCTCCAAGTCGGCCAAGGTCAATGCCGTGCTGGTGATGGTCAAGGTGGCGGCACTCACAGCCTTCATCGTGGTCGCACTGCCGGGCGCGCAGAGCGAGAACTTCACCCCGTTCTTCCCCACCGGCTGGGGTAGCCCGCTGGGTGGCGTAGGCGTGCTGGGCGCCGCGGCCTCCATCTTCTTCGCGTACGTGGGCTTCGATGCGGTCTCCACGGCAGCGGAAGAAACCAAGAACCCCAACCGCAACATCCCGATTGGCCTGATCGCCTCGCTGGCGGTGTGCACGATCTTCTACCTGCTGGTGGGCTACGGCGCGGTGGGATCAGTGGGTTCACAGCCGGTCCTCGGCGCCGACGGCCTCGCGCTGCATCCCGGCAGCGCGGAACTGGCGGCTGCCTGCAAGGGCAACGAGGCACTGGTCTGCAGCAAGGAACCGCTGGCGCATGTGCTGCGCCTGATGGGCTTCGAGCACATGGGCAACCTGATTGGTCTGGCCGCCGCCATCGCCCTGCCATCGGTCATCCTGATGATGATCTACGGCCAGACCCGCATCTTCTTCACCATGTCGCGTGACGGCCTGTTGCCGGAAGCCCTGTCGAAAGTGCATCCGCGCTTCCACACCCCGCACGTGATCACCCTGATCACCGGCGTCTTCGTGGCCGCGTTCGCAGCGCTGTTCCCGGTGGGCGTGCTGGCCGACATCTCCAATTCGGGCACCTTGTTCGCCTTCATGATGGTGGCTATCGGCGTACTGGTCTTGCGCAAGACCCAGCCTGATCGACATCGCCCGTTCCGCACCCCGATGGTATGGCTCGTTTGCCCGCTGGCGATTGCGGGCTGCATCCTGCTGTTCCTGAACCTGTCGATGTACACGATCGGCCTGTTCTTCGGTTGGGCCTTCATCGGCTTCCTGGTCTACGCGTTGTACGGCTATCGCAAGAGCGAGCTGGCTCCAGGCAGCGTCGCGCACAAGGCTGCGGCCGACGCCAAGCTGGAAGCGGAACCCTCGTTCCACGAAGGTCCGCAAGCCTGAGGCCTGTTGGCTGCATGAACTGGAAAACGGCGCGGAAATCCGCGCCGTTTTTTTTGGGGACGGGAAGCGGGAATCAGTACGGCCCCGGTTCTTGGTTCTTGGTCAAGATCAAGATCAAAAGCACCCCTCCTCAATCCTCCCCTGCTGCGCAAGGGAGGAGGCAAAACCAAGCACCTTTACTTCTCTCTTCTCACTCCTCCCGCCTACCCATTCTTCACCCGGATTCCGTAAACTCGCCGCATGAGCGCACTGCCCTACAACCCCAATCGCCTGGATGAACTGGCGCACACCATCATCAGCAACGTGCGCGAGCTGTCGCAGGCGGGCTGGACACCGGCGACCAGCAGCAACTTCTCGTGCCGGCTGGATGAACGCCACGCCGCCATCACCGTCTCCGGACGCGATAAAGGCAAGCTCACCACCGACGACATCATGGTGGTCGATTTCGATGGCCACGGCGTCGCTACCCAGCATCGCCCGTCTGCCGAAACCCTGCTGCACACCCAGCTCTACCGCCGCTTTCCCGATGTCGGCTGCGTACTGCACACCCATTCGCCCGTGCAGACCATCGCCTCGCGCCTGTATGCCGGTGCCGGGCAAATCCGCCTGGAAGGTTACGAACTGCTGAAAGCCTTCCACGGCAACAGCACGCATGAAGCCGCCATCGACGTGCCCGTGTTCGCCAATACGCAGGACATGAACATCCTGGCCGCGCAGGTGGATGCCCTGCTCGACCAACAGACCTTGTGGGGTTACCTGATCGACGGCCACGGCCTGTACGCCTGGGGCCGCGACATGGCCGAAGCGCGCCGCCACCTGGAAGCCTTCGAGTTCCTGTTCAATTGCCAGCTTGAATTACGCAAGCTAGGCTGCCACTAGATAGGTAGGAGCGGCCCATGGCCGCGAGCTTTTTTTCGTCGAAGGCATAAAGCGAGAGCTCGCGGCCATGGGCCGCTCCTACATCAACTGCCCACCGCTACCGAGCCCCCGCCATGAGCCGCCTGCGCATCTTCAACGAGAATGATCCGGTCACCCCGGAATTCGCCAGCTTCGATCCGGATTTCATCGCCACCGAACTGCACAAGATCGGCGTGACGTTCGAGCGCTGGAAGGCCTCCCATCCGCTTGCGCCCGGCGCCTCGCCTGAGCAGGTGATGGCGGCTTACAAGACCGACATCGACCGGCTGGTAAACGAGCGCGGCTTCAAGACCGTGGATGTAGTCAGCATTGCGCCCGACCACCCGCAGCGCGAAGCGATGCGTGCCAAGTTCCTGGACGAGCACTACCACAAGGAAGATGAAGTCCGTTTCTTCGTCGCCGGCTCCGGCCTGTTCACCCTGCACGTCGGCAACAAGGTGTACGAGATCGAATGCGTGCAGGATGACCTGATCGCCGTGCCGGACAGCACCCTGCACTGGTTCGACATGGGTGACGAACCCAGCTTCATCGCCATCCGCTTCTTCACCGAACCGGATGGCTGGGTCGGCCATTTCACCGGCGAGCAGATCGCAGCGAAATTCCCGCGCTACTTACCGGAAAAGAAACACTGACCATGCCGCGCGCCATCCTGACCGACATCGAAGGCACCACCAGCAGCATTTCCTTCGTCAAGGACGTGTTGTTCCCGTATGCGCGGCGCGCCCTGCCCGGCTTCGTCGCCGAACACCACGACAACCCCGACGTACGTCGCTGGCTGGACGTGGTGGCCACCGAACACGGCAGCATCTGCGACGACGCGGTCATCGTGGAAACGCTGCAGGGCTGGATCGACCAGGATCGCAAGCACACCGCACTGAAAGCCTTGCAGGGAATGATCTGGCAGGCCGGCTATGAAGATGCGGATTTCACCGCACATATCTACCCGGATGCCGCGCCTGCATTGCGCGAGTGGCATGCCTCCGGTTTTCCGCTGTACGTGTACTCGTCCGGATCAGTGCCAGCGCAGAAGTTGTTCTTTGGCCACAGCGATGCCGGCGACCTGACGCCGCTGATCTCGGGCTGGTTCGACACTGAAGTCGGCGGCAAGCGCGAAGCGGCGAGCTATGCGCGCATTGCCGCGGACATCGGCCTGCCGCCTGCCGACCTGGTGTTCCTGTCCGATGTAGTGGAAGAACTGGATGCCGCACGCGATACGGGCCTGCAGACGGTGCTGGTGGATCGACTGGAAGATTATCCGCAGCCGCGCGAAGGCGATGCCGCACATGGCCATATGCGCGTGACCAGCTTTGCTGATGTCATCTTGGCTGACTGATCGGATAGCAGCCGCATGACCCCTGCGCGATCGGCGACGCTGAGCGGCCTGCTGGCGATCCTGCTGTGGTCCTCATTGGCCCTGCTGACCACGGCCACGGATGGCCTGCCGCCCTTCCAGGTACTGGCCCTTGGCTTCGGCTTCGCTGCCGCGTTCGGCTTCATCCGCACGGCACTGCGAGGCAACGCGGGCTGGAAGGAATTGCGCCAGCCTGCGTCGGCACTGGTACTCACCGCCACCGCACTGTTTGGCTACCACGCGCTGTACTTCATTGCGCTCAAGCGCGCGCCGGCCGTGGAAGCCAACCTGCTCAACTACCTGTGGCCTTTGCTGATTGTGCTGTTTGCAGGTTTCCTGCCCGGCGTGCGCGTGCATCGTGGCCAATGGATCGGCACCTTGCTCGGGCTGGTAGCCGCCGTAATCCTGGTCACCCACGGCACGGGCATCGAGATCAAGCGCGAGTACATGGCCGGCTATCTTGCGGCGTTGTGCGCGGCCGTGATCTGGGCCACGTACTCGGTGCTCAACCGGCGGCATGCCTCAGTTCCCAGCGCCGCCATTACCGTGGCCTGTGCGCTGGTCGCCTTGCTTGGCGCACTCACGCACGTTGCGTTCGAACAAAGCGTGATGCCGAGCGCGACCCAATGGACAGTATTGGTGCTGATGGGACTAGGCCCGGTAGGCGCGGCGTTCCTGCTATGGGACCACGGCACCAAGCACGGCGACATCGCCCTGCTCGGCAGCCTGTCCTACCTGGCACCACTGTTGTCCACGCTGCTGCTGGTAGTGGCAGGGCGTGCGGAACCACATGCGTCGCAGGCCGTGGCGATTGCCCTGCTCCTGCTGGGCGCATGGCTGAGCGTCAGGGCGCCCAAGACCGCTGGGTGATCCACGCTGTCACGATCACATCAGGCGTGGATTTTCTCGCCTTTCGCCAGCATTGCCACGAATTTCTCCGCGCGCGCGATGCGCGTTTCCGGTTTTTTCGCGGTCTGCACGCGCCAGCAGAATGAATAACGGTTGGTTTTGTCCAAGGTGTCGAAGAACGCCTTGGCCTTGCGGTTCTTCGCCAGCGCCGCTGCCAGCTCCATGGGAACCTCCATGCTGCCGGAGCCGTGGTAAGCCGCGTCCCAGCGCCCATCCGCTTTCGCAGCCCCTACCTCGCGCAGGCCTGCGGTTGCCATGCGTCCGGCCACCGTCAAGCGCTCGACATGGCCGATATTGATCTTCGACCACAGGCTGCGCGGACGTCGCGGAGTGAAGCGTTGCAGGAAGAATTGCGCATCGAATCCCTTCTTCTGCCCATCGATCCAGCCATGGCACAGGGCCACGTCCAGCGCCTGCGCGTAGTTGACCGATGGAATGCCGGAATCCTTTTTCGCGATCTTCAACCACAGGCCCTTGCTTGCGGAATGTTCCGACAGCCACTGCTCCCATTCCTTCTCATCAAGGAAATGCTCAATGGGCAGATCATCAGGCACAGGCATGCTTATTCCTTCACGGCTTCCAGACGGTACTGCGTGCGTGCCGTCTGCTCCCCATGCCAGCGATCCTGTGTACGCACGTCGATCGCGTGCTCACCCACCGCGAGGTCGGTAGGCAAGGCGCCACGCCACAAATGCAGTGACGGGGTCGCTTCGGGTGAACGATCGAAACCGCGCAACGCATCGGCGAGGTCATCGGCGACGTTCTCCACCAGCAGGCGTGGATCAGGTTGGATCACGAACTTCATCGGCTTCCATTCACCACCGTCCACGCGGTATTCCACGCGTGTGTCGGCTTCGCCCATGAAGACATTCGCGAACACGCCCCAGCCAGGATAAGCCCCCTGCCGCAGCACGCGCGGTGCATGCACCGCGAGCGCGGTGTCGGCGTCACGCGCAGGATGCCAGGCCAGTGCATAGCCGCCTCCGGCGCGCACCGACAGGCTGGCGTAACCGTTGGGCGTGCCATCGCCCATGGTGGCGTCGGGGATGCCTTGCGCGTCCTTCACGCCCGACCAGTAAGCGCCGCAAGCGGCACCCACGTTGTATTCGTGCAAGGGCGTAGCGCCATGCCAGTCGTTTTCGACGCCATGACGCACATGGCGCTGCGTGTGGTCGTGCCCACTGAGCAACAGCACATGCGGAAAATCCTTGAGCAGCGCGAACAAGCGTGCGCGATCCGCGTGACGGAAGGTAGGTGACTCCGGCTTGGTATCGAACAGGGGAATATGCACGGCCAGCACCAGCAGGCGATCCCTGGGCACGGTCGGCAGGTAGGCCTCGAGGAATGCAAACTGATCCTCGCGGAAGCCGCCGATGTAGGCAGGCTTCTGTCCTGGCTGGTAGATCACGTCATCCAGGCCGACGAAGACCGCGCGTGCTTCTTCCCATGCAAAGGTGTCCGGACCGAAGGTGTTGCGATAGGTCAGCAGTGAATCCTCGTCACTCGCTGCATCGAAATCGATATCGTGGTTGCCTGACACGTGCAGCCACGGAATCTGCAAGGCGCGCGTGACCTGGTTCATGGCCGGATACAGCGACAGGTCATCGTTGACCACATCGCCCAGCGTAAGCCCGAGACGCGCAGCGTGCTTGCCAGCCAATGGCGTGACGATGTCGTCGCGGTAATAGCCGACATCGGTCATGTTCTTGGTCTGCGTATCCGCGAACAGCAGGACTTCGAGTGCTTCATCGTCCGCGGCCGAAGACGCCTGCCGCTGCAAGCCGAAATCCCGGCAGGTCGCAGGACTGGTCTTGATGCCGCCGAATTTCAGTACAGGACCCGGCGAGATGCGCACATTGAGCCAGGAATCAGGCAGCCCGTTCATGCGTTGCGGCAGGTCATACCCGGCAGGCTTGATGACAAAAATGGTACGGCCATCAACGTAAGGCAAGCGATACGCACCATCCGCATCCGTGACTGCAAGCTTCACTCCATCCGATACTTTGATGCCGGGCAAAGGTTTTTCACCTGCATCCAATTGCCCATTGCCATTGCCGTCTTCCCACACCACTCCCTGCTCGCAAGGACCGGATCTGGCCATGGCAGGCAGGCTACCCAAAGACAGTACGAGTGCAGCTACGGCAAGGCGCATGGCAGGCCCAAATCAAAACCAGCCCTGATTATCGCGCACCCGGCTTCGGTAGGAGCGCCCCATGGGCGCGAGCCTTTGATTTTCTTGCATAACACCTGGAGAGCTCGCGCCCATGGGGCGCTCCTACCGGTGTACGGTCACCGATGGCGCTGCTGCAACACCGCCACGGCATCCTGCAAGGACAGTCCACGCGCGCGCAGCAGCACGGTCAGGTGGAACAACAGGTCGGCGCTTTCCCCGAGCAGCGCACTGTCGTCCTGCACCACGGCGGCCAGGGCGGTTTCCACACCCTCTTCGCCCACTTTCTGGGCAATGCGACGGATGCCTTCGTCGAACAGCCTGGTGGTATAGCTGCCTGCTGGACGATCCAATCCGCGCTGCTTCACCAGACCATCAAGGTCGACGAGGAAACTGGTCGGCGCTTCCGGAAAGCAGCTGTCACGCTGCAAGTGGCAAGTCGGACCGTATGGACGTGCGAGTACCAGCAAGGTGTCGTTGTCACAGTCGGTCTGGATCGACACCAGTTCCAACACATGCCCGGAGCTTTCGCCCTTTTTCCACAAACGCTGCTTGCTGCGGCTGTAGAAGGTCACGAAGCCGCTTTCACGCGTGGCCACGAGCGCTTCATTATTCATGTAACCGAGCATCAGAACGCGCAGGTTGCTGGCATCCTGCACGATCACCGGCAGCATGCCGTCACCCTTGGCCCAGTCCAGGCCTTGCAGTTCATCCGACATCACGCACCTCGATGGAGTGTTCACGCAAATAGCGCTTCAGTGCAGATATTTCGATCTTGCCACTGTGGAATACGCTGGCAGCCAGTGCGCCATCCACGTCGGCCTTGTGGAACACTTCGGCGAAATGCTCCGGCTCGCCCGCCCCACCCGAGGCCACCAGCGGCACGTTGCACAGGACGCGTGCGGCCTGCAGTTGTTCCAGGTCGTAGCCACGACGCACGCCATCGCTGTCCATGCAGTTCAACACGATTTCACCTGCACCGCGTCGTTGCGCTTCCACGATCCAGTCCAGGGCACGCGTCGCCAGGGAGCGGGTCTTGGCGGGATCACCGGTGTTGCTGCGCACGCGCCACTGCCCATCCGCCTCGCGCACGGAATCCACGCCGACGACCACGCACTGCACGCCAAACGCATCGGCTAGCTCGGAAATAAGCGCAGGTCGCTCCAGCGCAGGGCTGTTGATGGAAATCTTGTCTGCCCCTGCGTGCAGAACGGACCGCGCAGTTTCCACGTCACGTATGCCGCCAGCGACGCAAAAGGGAATATCCAGCAGCGACGACACGCGACGCACCCAGTCATGGTCCACCGAACGCCCTTCCGGACTGGCGCCGATGTCGTAGAACACCAGCTCGTCAGCGCCCGCATCACGATAACGCAAGGCAAGATCGACGATGTCGCCCATGTCGATGTGGTCGCGGAAACGCACGCCCTTGACCACGCGGCCATCGCGCACGTCCAGGCAGGGAATGATGCGCCGGCTCAACATGCCAAGGCTTCGGTGAGGTCGAGTCGACCTTCCAGCAGCGCACGTCCCAGCACGATGCCGGCACAGCCCTGCGACTTTGCATTGGCTACGTCGGCAAGCTCGCGCACGCCGCCGGACGCCTGCACCTGCAACGCCGGTGCAATGGACTGCAGGTGTGCGTACAGATCACTGTTCGGGCCGGAGAGCATGCCATCGCGCGCGATGTCAGTGCTCAGCAAGTGTTTGAGCCCGTTTTCCGCAAAGCGCACGGCCATCTGGTCAAGCGTGGCGGCAGCCGTTTCCGTCCATCCGTGTACCGGCAGGCGCCACGTTCCGCCATCGTCCTGGCGTGCATCCAGTGCCACCGTGATGCGCTCGGCACCGAACTCGGAAATCCAGTCGATCACGCTGTCCGCTTCACGCACGGCCAGCGAACCGATCACCACGCGCTCCGCTCCCGCTTCTAGGATTCTCGCGACATCATCGCGTGAGCGGACGCCGCCACCCGTTTGCACTTTCAACCGGGTCGTTGCACCAATGCTCCGCAACAACGGCGCCAAGGTATAGCCACCTTCACGCGCTGCATCCAGATCCACCAGGTGCAGCCACTCCGCACCCTGCGCGGCATAGGCCTGCACGGCGGACAGCGGATCCGCCGGATACCGCGTCTCGCGCGCGTAGTCACCCTGCGCCAGACGCACCACGCGCCCTTCGCGCACATCGATGGCCGGATAGACGGTGAAAGCGCTCATTGCAAGCCCTGTTCGAGGAAATTCTGCAGCAGGCGTGATCCTACTGACGCGGATCGCTCCGGGTGGAACTGTGCACCCGCCACGCGACCGCGCTGCACGACGGCTGAGAATTCCACGCCATGCTCGCTGGACAGCACGCAATCCGCCGTGACCGGTGCGGCATAGCTGTGCACGAAATAGGCATGCTCGCCCGCTTCAATGTCCTGCGTGAGCGAAGTGTGGCGCTGGGGCTGCAAGGTGTTCCAACCCATGTGCGGCACACGGATTCCGGGGCTAGAGGGGAGCTTGGTCACACGACCGGGCAGCAGGCCGAGACACTCCACATCACCCTCCTCCGAACTTTCATACAGCAACTGCATGCCCACGCAGACACCCAGAAGCGGCGCTTCCAGCGTGCGCAGCGCTTCCACAAGACCCAGTTCGCGCAACCGACCCATGACCATGCCCGCAGTGCTGACGCCGGGCAGGATCACGCGCTCCGCTTCGCGGATGACACGTGCATCGCCGGTCAAGGTGGCCTGCACGCCAAGCCGCTCAAGCGCAAAACGCACCGAGCCGATATTGGCCCCACCTGCGTCGACCAGCGCTACTCGCATCAGAGCGCACCCTTGGTACTGGGAAGCTCCGCACCTTCACGCTTGATCGACTGGCGCAAGGCGCGGGCAAAAGACTTGAAGCAGGCCTCGACCTTGTGGTGGTCGTTCTCACCCTGCACCTGCAGGTTGAGGTTCAAGCCGGAGGCATCGCAGACCGAACGGAAGAAATGAGGTACCAGTTCCGTCGGCAAGTCACCGACACGCTCGCGCTTGAATTCACCGGAAAACACGAAGTACGGTCGCCCGCTGAAATCCAGCGCAGCGCTTGCAAGGGTTTCGTCCATAGGCAAGGTGAACCCGTAGCGGCCGATGCCGCGCTTGTCGCCCAGCGCTTCCTTCAGTGCCTGGCCCAGCGCGAGGCCGGTGTCTTCGACGGTGTGGTGTTCGTCGATGTCCAGGTCACCCTGCGTCTTGATGGCGAGGGAGAAACCGCCATGCTTTCCGATCTGCTCCAGCATGTGATCGAAGAATGGCAACCCGGTGTCGATGCGCGGCTCGGCGATGCGGTCCAGGTCGACTTCCACCCGGATGCGGGTTTCCTTGGTATTCCTCTGCACGACGGCGCGACGCGGCGCATCCGCAAGCTCGTGGGCAATTCCATTCCAATCCCACTCGCCACCAAATTGTTCGGTGCGCAACTGGAAACCACGGATGCGCAGGTTCTCGGCGAAAGTGATGTCGGTGATGCGATCCCCGACCATGGCCGAACGGATCCAATCGATAGTCCGGTCCTGCAGATAGGGCAACATGAGGCCGATGCCCGGCTTGCGCGTCGGCGCGTTGTCCTGCGGCCAGCTGCAATCGATCAACACGTCGCGGAACACGATGCCCTGGCTTTCGAAGATCTGCAGCATCAGGTTGTTGGGACCATCGAAGGATTCACGCGGATAGCTTTCGCTGCCCAGCCCGTCCTGGTTGGTGACGATGACAAACTGGTAGCCGGCATCGCGCAGTTTCAACAGCGCGGGCACCACGTCCTTGACGAAGCGGATCTTTTCGTAGGCATCGATCTGGAAGTCTGCCGGCTCTGTGATGAGCGTGCCGTCACGGTCGATGAAGAGGATGGGGGTCATGGCGATTCACCCGTGATGCAAAGAGCAAATCCCCCCTGCCCCCCTTTTTCAAAGGGGGGGAACGGCCCGGCCATTCTTTTGGTCGATTGTTTCCAGTCAGCCCGAAAATTGCTTTCAGGAGAAGGGAAGCAAGTGCCCGTATCAATGGCCTCGACTTGCCTCCCCCTTTGCAAAAGGGGGATTGAGGGGGATTTGCTCTTGCTTGTAATGTCGATCAGCATCATGCCTCCACCTCATTTCCCTGCAACGCCGAAATCACCCGATCATTCTGCTCAGGCGATCCAACCGTGATACGCAACGCATCACCCAACTGCGGCGCCGCACGCTGGTCGCGCACGACCACGCCTGCAGCCAGCAATCCGCGGAATGCACGTTCTGCATCCCGGAATCGCACCAGCAGGTAATTGCCTTGGGATGCATATACGCGCAGAACCTGTGGCATTGAGGCTAATGCAACATGCAGGCGCGTACGCTCGGATTTGACGAGCGCCACGCGGTTTTCAGTTTCTGTACGTGCCGCTGGCGACAGTCCAGCCAGCGCCAACTCGGCACAAGGCGTCGGCACCGGGTAAGGGGCCTGGCAGCGCCGCAATATCTCGATCAAGGCGGGATCGGCGATCACCACGCCGATACGTGCGGCCGCCAGCGCGTGCGCCTTCGACAGCGTGCGAAGTACCGCGATGTTTGGCTGGCTTGTCAGCAAGGTTGTCGCGGAAGGAGTATCGGAGAACTCGCCATACGCTTCATCCACCACCACCAGTGATCGCCCCTGCAACCTGGCTGCCAATTGCTCGATCGCGTCCAACGGAATAGCTGATCCCGAGGGGTTTGACGGCGAGCAAATGAACACGATCTTCGCGTCGCCTTCTATCGCAGTGCGGGCAACAGCACCCAGATCGGGAGCGAACCCATCCACGCCATCCTGCAACGCCACCTCGATGACCGGTGCGTTCTGCAGGCGTGCGCATACGGCGTACATGCCGAACACCGGCGGCGTAATGACCACGGCATCCTTGCCGGGATTGCACAGTGCACGCACCAGCAGATCGATGGCTTCGTCGCTGCCGCGCCCGATCAACAATTGATCCTCGTCGCAGGAATACAGCCCGGCCAACGCCTTGCGCAGCGCCGCTGGCTGCGGATCCGGATAACGACGGCTGGTGGCCTTGCTGTCCGCAGGATTGGCCCATGCCGATTCGTTGGCGTTCAGCCAGACCTCGCCTTGCAGGGCTTCGGTACGCGCGGACTTGTAGCCACCGAAGTCGCGCAGATCTTCGCGCACCAGTTCCAGCACGCTGCTCATGCCGACACCGCCTGCATGCGCAGCACGACCGCATGCGCATGGGCAGCCAGTCCTTCGGCGCGCGCCAAGGTGACGGCGCAATCACCGATGGCAGCGATGCCTTGCCGGTTTGCCGACTGCACGCTGACGGTATTCTGGAAACTGGCCACGCTGACGCCACTGTAGGCGGCGGCGGTACCGCTGGTGGGCAGCACATGGTTGGTGCCACTGCAATAATCGCCCAAGGCTTCAGGGGTGTAATCGCCCAGGAACACCGAACCCGCCACTTCCACCTTGTCCAACCAGTCGCGCGGCTCGCGCAAGGCAAGGATCAAGTGCTCGGGTGCATAGTCGTTGCTGATGGCGAAGGCCTGATCCAGCGAGTCCACCTGGATCAGGCGGGATGCGGACAGTGCGGAGCGGGCGATGTCTGCACGCGGCAAGGCAGCCAGTTGCACTTCAATCTGCGCTTCCACCGCTTCCAGAAAACCTGCGTCATCGCAGATCAGCAACACCTGCGAATCCGGCCCATGCTCCGCCTGTGACAACAGGTCCGCCGCGACGAACGCGGGATTGGCGCCGGCATCGGCTATCACCAGCACTTCCGAGGGGCCGGCCGGCATGTCGATGGCGACTGCGCCACTGCGTGCGACCTGCTGCTTGGCCTCGGTCACGTAGCTGTTGCCAGGCCCGAAGATCTTGTCGCACTTGCCGATGGATTCCGTGCCGAGGGCCATGGCGGCAATGGCTTGCGCGCCGCCCAGCTTGAGTACACGCGACACCCCGGTGAGTCGCGCCGCGACCAGCACCGCCGGATCAGCACTGCCATCGGTGCGTGGCGGCGTGCACAGCACTACTTCCCTGCATCCGGCCAGGCTCGAAGGCACGCCGAGCATCAGTGCGGTGGACGGAAGCGGCGCGCTGCCGGCAGGCACGTACAGGCCCACCCGTCGTATGGGCCGAACCACTCGTTCGCAGATGACACCGGGGGCGGTTTCAACGGCGTAAGGCTGGGCCATGCCGGCACGGTGGAACGCCTCGATGCGTCGTGCCGCGTCCTGCATTGCGGATTTGAGTCCAGGCGCGACTGCTGCTTCCGCGGCTGCGAATTCCTGATCGGACGCTTCGAAGGAATCAAGCGCCACTTTGTCGAAGCGCAAGGTGAGGTCGCGCAATGCCGCGTCGCCGTTCGCGCGCACTTGGTCAATCAACGCCGCGACCGCATCACGGGTGGCATCGGCCACCTGCTGCACAGGCCGCAGCAAGGCGGCGCGGCGCTGACCTTCATCCAGTACAGACCAGTGCAACCGGTTCATGCCAGCGACCTCTCCACCGCGAGCACCATCAAGCCCTGTGCACCGGCACGCTCCAGCTCTTCCAGACGCTGCCAGGTCACCAGGCCGTGGCACATGGCCTGCAAGCTCACGGGGCCTTCGGTGTTTGCCGTGAGATACGTCGGCGCATCGGCATCCGGCAGCAAGTGCAGCAGTGCAGGCAGCCTGGATCGTTCGGCACGGAACATGAGCAGCTTGCTGTCCTTGAGCTTGAGCACGCCGTCCATCCTGCGCAGCAGCATGGCAGCAAGATCGGTGCGCTGGTCGTCGTACTCGCGTACCGAGCCCGCCAGCACCGCTTCGCTTTCCAGCAAGGTCTCCACAGGCTTCAACTGGTTGGCCAACAGGGTCGCGCCGCTGGAGACCAGGTCGCAGATCAGGTCGGCGGTGCCCAACTTGGGGGCGATCTCGACCGAACCCGACAATTCGACCACGCTGGCACTGACGCCCTGCGCTTCAAGCCACTCGGCCAGGATGGCGGGATAGCTGGTAGCGATGCGCGTGCCCTGCAATTGCGCTGCCCCACTCCACTCCCATGTCTCGGGAATGGCCAGCATCAGGCGGCATGCACCGAAACCTAGCGCGCGCATTTCCCGGTACGCCGGCGGCAGCCCGATGCGGGCACGGGCAGCGGCCTGTTCGTTCAACTCATTGCGACCCACCACGCCGAAGTCGCAGACACCGTCGGCGATCAGCCCGGGAATGTCGTCGTCGCGCACCAGCAGCAGATCAACCGGAAGCGATTCGCCGTAGCAGAACAGCTTGTCGCGGCTTTCCCGCCAGCTCAGGCCACAGGCGGACAGCAAGGCACGCGCAGGCTCGGCCAGGCGTCCGCTTTTCTGGATGGCGATGCGCAAACGGTCGCGCGTCGCGGGTGCGACTGCAGGGCTCATGTTCGGTGGACTCAGTGGGATGGAACGGAGGAGCGCGCGGGCTGGCGACGCATGGCCACCGAGTACCCACCTGCGCCACTTTCCAGCGTGCGCGCCACGCGACCGATGGTGGTCACGCTGACCTGGGTCAGGTCGTGGATTTCACGGTACGGGACGCCCTTCAGCAGCAGCGGCACGACCCGCCAACGATCGGACATTGCCTCCAGCTCGGCCGGCGTGCACAGGTCCTGCAGGAAGGCGCGTACGTCCTCCGGCCGGCTCAACGCCGCCAGTGCGCGCGAAAGCGCCTGCAGCGACAGTGAAGTGGATTGCTTATCGATGGCCGGGCGGCGCTTCATGGGGAAAACCTGTCGTATCAATGTACTAGTGCGTTAATACATTATCGAAACAAGGCACTCCCCGTCAACCCCCGCATGGATGGCGTGGCTGGTATCGCGCTGGTCCTGCGTTTGCTACAGCATGGACACGGGTGGAAATCACGGCGGCCTAACAGCCGGCGCCACCCACGAGCGTAGACTCGGCCATGGGCATCGGCGCGATCCGCCGGCTCCTGGCGCACATCCAAGGGGAAGGGATGAAGTGGTTTGAACTGGGGTTCCTGTACTGCTTGCTGGCCATGCTGTGCGTGGCGACTGCACCTGTCCGTGCCCAGCCACCTCTACAGCTCACGGCGGCCTCGTCGGAACACACCCTGGCGACGCATACCCGCTACTACCACGACCCTGCCGGCAAGGACGACCTCGCCAGTGCGCGCCAAGGCCTGGCAAGCGGCAAGTTCCAGGCCTTGCCGGACGGCAATACCTCGTTCGGTTTCCAGGACGGCGCCTACTGGTTCCATGTGGACCTGTTGAACACGTCCAGCCCGGACCACAAATGGTTGCTGGTCCAGGAATATGCGCTCAGTGACCGCATCGACGTGTATGCCATCTATTCGGATGGCCGTGTCGTCCACCACGCCGGCGGCGACCACCTGCCCTTTGACCAGCGCAACATCCGCTACCGCCACCCCAACTTCTGGCTGGACCTGCCGCAAGGCGAGCCTGTCAGCGTGCTGGTGCGCGTGCAAAGCGAAAGCTCGATGCAGGTGCCACTGAAACTCTATTCGCCACTGGCTTTCATCGAACAATCGCGTGATTCGCAATTCGCCATCGGCCTGTACTACGGCATCCTGCTGGCCTTGTTCATCTACAACCTGGTGATGTGGCTGACCCTGCGCGATGCCAGCTATTTCTGGTACCTGTTCCACATCACCGCCTTCGGCCTGGTGCTGTTCACGCTGAACGGGCTTGGATTCGAATACCTGTGGCCCGACTCGGTCTGGCTGGCCGACCATGCGGTGCCACTGTCGATATGCCTGGCACTGATAGGCATGCAGCAGTTCGCGCGCGTGTTCCTGGAGCTGCGACAGCGCTGGCCGCTGGGCGACAAGGTCGCACTGGCCATCATCACCTTCTTCATCGCGCTGGGCATCGCGGCGATGCTGTTGCCATACCACATGGTGGTACCGGTGGCGTCGGCCGCCGTGTTCCCCAGCATCTGCTGGATCCTGGTGGAAACCATCGTGGTGCTGCGTCGCGGCTACAAGCCGGCGTGGCTGTTCCTGCTGGCCTGGTTCCTGTTCCTGCTGGGAACCGGCATGTTTTCCGCCATCGCCTTCAACCTGCTGCCGAAGAATTTCATCACCGAATACGGCGTGCAGATTGGTTCCGCGCTGGAAATGCTGCTGCTGTCGGTCGCGCTCGGCTACCGCTATGCAGCCTTGCGCAACGAGAACGAGCGCATCGTGCGTGAAGCGCGCGACCAGCTGGAGCACAAGGTCGAACTGCGCACCACCGAGCTTCGCAGCGCGTTGGTGCAGCTGGAAAATGCACATGAGCGCCTCAGCGAATCCAGCCGCCACGACGGCCTGACCGAACTCTACAACCGCACCCATTTCCGCGAAGCGTTCGAACACCTGCTGTCCGAGGCACGCAACAGCCGCCGCCCCATTTCGTTGCTGATGATCGACCTGGACCACTTCAAGCGCATCAACGACGAATACGGCCATCTTGTCGGCGATGACTGCCTGCGCTGGACTTCCAATACGATGGCCGAGGCACTGGCACCGCATGGCGCGCTGCTGGCACGCTTCGGCGGCGAGGAATTCATCGCCGCCCTGCCCGGCATGGATCTGGCGCAAGCCAGCGTGGTGGCAGAGGAATTGAGGCAGAGCCTGCACCGGAAGCCCTGCCGCAGCGGCGACCGCATCATTCCCATTTCGGCCAGCATCGGCGTGCACTCCGTGGATATCGCCGCCAAGGACAGCGTGGAATCCGCGATGCAGGTGGCGGACCAGGCCTTGTACGCCGCCAAGGCCGAAGGGCGGGATTGCGTGCGGACGCTTTGAGGCGACCACCACGTCGCAAATGGTTCTTGGTTCTTGGTTCTTGCCTTGGCCTCCTCCCTTGCGAAGCAGGGGAGGATTGAGGAGGGGTGCCTTTGCCTTTGACTTTAATCTTTCCCAAAAACCAACAACCAAGCACCAACAACCCAACTACCAGCTACCAGTTCACCAGTCCCTGCATCCACGCCCTGTCACCAAACCAGAAACGACGCTAGCATCACTGCTTCCAGACCGCCCCGGAATCCAAATGCCCATTCGCCATCTCGCCACCCTCGCGCTGTTGCTGGCCATGCAAAACGCGTCCGCTGCCAGCAGCACGGCATCCGCACGACAACTGGCCCAGGACGCGATCATCGTGGATACCCACATCGACGCGCCCTCCGAGTTGCAGGCCGAATGGAAGGACGTGGGCCAACTGACCCCGAGCCGCGAATTCGACTACCCGCGCGCGCGCGAAGGCGGCCTGGACGTGGCCTTCATGTCCATCTATACCTCGCCCGAAGAGGATCGCCTGGGCACCGCGCGCCAGGTCGCAAACAGCCAGATTGATTCAGTGGAAGCCATGGTGGGCCGCCACCCCGACAAATTTGCCGTACTCACGTCTCCCGGTGATGTGGAACGCCTGCGTGCAGGCAAGCGCGTGTTGCTGGCACTGGGCATGGAAAACGGCGCGCCGCTGGTCGATGACCTCGCACAGCTTGCGAATTTCCACGCGCGCGGCGTGCGTTACATCACCCTCGCCCACAGCGCCAGCAACCGCATCAGTGACTCGTCCTACGACACCAACCGCCAATGGCAAGGCCTCAGCCCGTTCGGCAAGGACGTGGTGGCCGAGATGAACCGCCTGGGCATCATGGTTGACGTGTCGCACCTGTCCGATGCAGCAACGCTGCAAGCGGTGAACCTGAGCCGCGTGCCGGTGATTGCCAGCCATTCCGGCCTGCGCCACTTCACGCCCGGCTTCGAGCGCAACCTCAGCGACGAGCTGGCCAAGGCCATCGCCGCGAAGGGCGGCGTGGTGCAGGTCGTGTTCGGAATAGGCTTCGTGAATCCGCAGGCAGCCGCTGACCTGCAAGCCAGGTTTTCCGCCAGGGCCGCCTTCGACGCGCGCAATGCGGCGGCCGCGAAAGCAGGCAAGCCGCTGGAAGACAGGGCTGCGTTCGACGCGGAGTGGAATCGCACCCATCCCACTCCCGCGACCTCGATTGACGCCGTGGTCGACCAGATCGACTATGCCGTCAAACTCATCGGCGTCGACCACGTGGGTATCGGCTCGGACTTCGATGGTGTCGACGGCAAACTGCCCGAAGGCCTGCGCAACGTCGCCGACTACCCCAACCTGGTCGCCAGCCTGCAGGCACGCGGCTACAAGGACGATGACTTGAAGAAGATCCTGGGTGGCAACCTGCTACGGGTCTGGTCCGCAGTGGAAGCGGGAAGCGAACAGCCCAAACATTGACCCGTCGCATGCGCGTAGGAGCTGCGTAAGCTGCGACCGAATCCAGTCAGGCGGATACTCCACGGACGCCATGATTCACGCGCAGTCGCAGCTCACGCAGCTCCTACGTTGCCATGTTGCCATCACTCACGATGACAGCGCGACGCGGGCCGCATCAAGCAGTCTGCCTGACTCCACCAGCTGCACAGCGGTAGCCACTTCCGCATCCATCGCACGATCCCGATCCAGGAACGGAATTTCCGCACGCAACGCAGCATGCGCCGCTGCGACGGCATGGCCGGGATGGAATTCGTCCGAACTCGCCAGTTCCGCACGCAGCCCCTCGACTTCCTCCAGGAACACCGCGTCCGCGCCCGATGCACCGCCCTGCACCTTGCCTGCGAAAGCCGCTGTACCGGCGCGCGAAGCAAGATCGCGTGCCGCATTGATCATGTCGCGACGCAGGTCCAGCGCCTGTGCAGCGCTGTAGAGTTCCAAGCCCAACACTTTCGCCAGGTCACGCGTCATCGCCAACACCTGGCGTGCTTCGTTGGCACCCATCGACACATGGTCTTCGGCGTTGGCGCTGGTGGGAATCGAAAACACCGACGCCGGATGCGCGCGGCTGGCCAGGTCGTTGACGATGGCGGCCGCGGTGTACTGAACGATCATGTGGCCGGACTCGGTGCCATCCTCGTTGCCGATGAGGAACGCAGGCAACCCGTCATTCGTGGCCGGATCGACCAGCTTGTTGAGCCTGCGCTCGCTGATGGAGGCCAGCACCGGGATAGACGCCTTCACGTAGCTCATTGCGAGCGCCAAAGGCATGCCGTGGAAGTGGCCCGCGGAGATCACCTGCTCCTCCACATGCGCCGCATCCAGCTTGTCCGGGAATACCAGTGGATTGTCGGTGACCGAATTCAGTTCAATTTCGAGCACGCGCCGGGCCTGCGCGACCGCGTCGCGCACCGCGCCGTGCACCTGCGGTATGCAGCGCAATGAATAGCTGTCCTGCGGCTGGTGCTTCTTGCCGCCACGGAACGGGCGGAAGCGGGTGTAGAACTTCTCGCGGCCATGGCGCTGGTCGCTGGGCACCCAGTCCCAGCCAATATCAAAGCGCAGCGCGCGCGAGGCTTCCGTATCCCAGCTGTGCGGCAGCCACTGCCTGAATTTCGGCACCAGGTGGTACGGGATATCCGCCAGCGTCGACCCGGACAACAAGCGGCGCAGTTGCGATGCGACATGCACCTGCCCCGGATGCGGACGCAAGGCATGCACTTCCTCGGCGAACGCACCCAGGCGCCCGGCGAAGGCATCGATGGTCATCGCGGCCGCAAGATCAGCCGTGTCCAGCAAGGCATCCAGCTTGTGCACGGCCAGCACGCCCATCGCCAGCATCTGCGCGGTACCGTTATTCAGGGCCAGGCCTTCCTTGTAGGAAAGCTTCACCGGCGTCAGTCCTGCGCGCTGCAATGCCTGCGCACCTGGCATGCGCTCATCCTGATAGAACGCTTCACCACCACCCAGCAGTACCAGCGCAAGGTGCGACAGCGATGCGAGGTCGCCGGAAGCGCCGACCGAACCCAATTCCGGGACGACCGGCACGATGCCGGCGTTGAGCATGGCCGCCATCGACTCCAGCGTTTGCACGCGGATACCGGAGTGCCCACGCAAGAGTGTGTTGATGCGGATCCCCATCATGGCGCGCACTACTTCCGGCGCCATCGGCTCGCCCACGCACACGGCGTGGGTGATGATCAAATTGTTCTGCAGCTCTTCGTGCAATGAACGACCGGACTTCACTGCACCCGGCAATTCATCGCGCAAGGGATGTGCGCCCAGCAGCTTGTCGGCGTTGCTGCCGAAGCCCGTGGACACGCCGTAAATGGGTTCCTCGCGCCGCACCTGCTCCGCCAGGAACTCAGCAGCGCGGGCGACTGCTTTCAGTGATTCGGGCGCCAGCCCGACGCTTGCACCATAGGCGATTTCGACCAGTTGGTCGCGGCTCAGCGATTGTCCATTCAGCAGGATAGGTTTCATCAGCGGCCTGCCAGTGCGCGGGTCTGTTCCAGCTCCACGCGCAAGGTGGACGCGAGTTGGTCGCGGGTGGTCTCGAATTGCTGCTCGCGAGCGAGATCTTTCACCGTCACCACGCCACGCTTCAGCTCGTCTTCGCCCGCCAGCACTACGAAGCGGATGCCGGCACGCGAGGCGTACTGGAACTGCTTGGCCAGTTTCTTCGCTTCCATCTGCACTTCGGTATTGATGCCGCCGGCCCGCAGGCGCCGTGCGATGTCCAGCGACTCGGTCAGCTGGTTGTCTTCCATCAAGGCCACCATCGCCTGCACCGAGCTTTCGTCCACGCCAGCAACCAGACCCGCTTCGCGCAGCTGCCAGAACAGCCGGGTCAGGCCGATGGAAATACCCACGCCCGGCAGTTTCGACTTGGTGTAGTGGCTGGCCAGGTCTTCGTAGCGACCGCCCGAGCAGATGGAACCGATCTGCTGGTAGCCATCCAGCATGGTTTCGTACACGGTACCGGTGTAGTAATCCAGGCCCCGTGCGATGGAAAGATTCAGGCAGTAATCGCTTTCTGGAACCCCCAGCGCATGCACCAGCTCCAGTACTTCACGCAGCTCGGCGATGCCCTGGTTGAACGTGTCGCTGCCCTGCCCCAGCGCGTCCAGTCGCTCGAGTGCATCGACATGGCTGTGGGAACGCACGGCCACGAATTCCAGGATCTTCTGCACGGTGTCCTGCGCCAGACCGAAGCCTTCGCCGGTCAGCGTCTCGCGCACGTAGTCCGCACCGCGCTTGTCCAGCTTGTCCACTTCGCGCAGCACGTCCATCTGTCGGCCGCCATCGGCGACGCCAAGCCCCTCGAAGAAACCGCGCATCAGCTTGCGGTTGTTCAACTGCACGGTGAAGTCGCCGATGCCAAGTTCGGAAAAGACCGCGTGGATCACGGCCAGGATTTCCGCATCAAAACGGATACTCAACGCATCCTTGCCCACCACGTCGATGTCGCACTGGTAGAACTCGCGGAAACGGCCGCGCTGGGCACGCTCGCCGCGGTACACGCGCTGGATCTGGTAGCGACGGAAGGGGAAGGCCAGCTCGTGCTCATGTTCAGCCACGTAGCGGGCCAGCGGCACGGTCAGGTCGAAGCGTAGGGCGAGCTCTGGCAGGCCCTGGCTTTCTTTCTCAAGGGCGCCCGTGGACTGGGCGAAATACACCTGGCGCTCGGTTTCCCCGCCGGATTTGGTCAGCAGCACCTCGGACAGCTCGAACACCGGGGTTTCCACCGGCAGGAACCCGAAACGCTCGTAATTGCGGCGAATCGTGTCCAGCATGCGCTGGAAGGCGATCTGGTCACGGGGCAACAGCTCCATGACCCCTGGCGGCGTGCGCGGCTTGATCAAGCGGAAAACTCCCAGAATAGTGGCCTGTGTGGGCCCAAATGCGGCTGGTGGTCATTTTAGCGGGTGAATGGCCTGTTCCGCCCGGAAAGCGCCTACCCCTTGCCCCACATGGGGCCGACTGAATACAATACGCGGCTTAATCGGGGTGTAGCTCAGTCTGGTAGAGCGCTACGTTCGGGACGTAGAGGTCGCAGGTTCGAATCCTGTCTCCCCGACCAGTTCAATGGTTCTTTCCCGAAACCGGCCTTGTGCCGGTTTTTTCATGCGCGGCTCTTGGTGGGTGCTACCGTTCTGCGCAAAACCACTTGCACCTGACCCGGCCGGTCATGCGCTTGGAATGAATAGAACCCGCCTGCGCATGTCCACGCCTGCGCGAAGGGTGCCTCGTCTCTCATTTCAATCTCCTGCTTGAGAATGCAGAAGAGCTCTGCATGCGAAACGATTTTGCGAATGCACGCTCGTTTACTTGGATTTCAAAACTGACGCAACGTCGCAGCTCTCACATCAAATTGATTTTTTTCAGGAGCCTGGTGCTGTTGATTCCTCAATTGTGAGTTGAGATTTGATGCTGTCTCTGCAGAATGCAGGTGGCAGTAATGGAGCTTCCGTTATGCGCCATGAAGGCGCCATCGTTTGGCGCCGCAGAATCGATCGTGCGAAAGACCAGAATTCTTTCATGTGCCTTGCTCGCAACGCTGTCCGCAACGATTGCAGAAGTTGCAGCGGCGTCGGGCCTTGAAAGCAGCGGGATTGCCGGCAAACGTGAAGACTCCCTATCAAACGCAGCAAGCCTGCGCGACGCACATCGCTACCTTGACGCGTTACAGGTCTACGAAGACCTGCTGACCCGTGATCCACGTGACCATGAAGCACTGCGCATGCGCGTGCTCACGTTGAGCGACATAGGCAACAGCCACCAAGCCTGGCAGCTTTATCGCATGCAGCCAGACATCTTCACCGGCAGCGAGCGCGAGCAAATCGAATTGGACCGACTGGCCAGGCTGATTGGCTGGAGCCAAGCCTACGGCGAAGACGAAGACACCCGCCTTGCCGAAGCAATCGCGACGGAATCAGAAATCGTGAAATATCTCGACGCCCGGCGCTTGGCTTGGAAAGAAGCCCCCCGGAGGCTGCGCGTCGACCACCTGATCCTGCTCAACCGCCTTGGCCGGCATGAGCAAGTGGCGCAGGAATATCAGGAATTGCTGGAGCAGGGGCAAGCTGTACCTGACTATGCGCTCGGCGCCGTGGGAGACTCGTTACTGACCCTGCGCAGGCCTGAAGACGCCATCATTGCCCTGCAGGCAGCTTCAGCCGCCGATCCTGAAAACGCCGGGCTGCAAGTGCAGCTTGCCTATGCACGCCTTGAGAGCGAACAACCTGGCGCAGCCATCCAACACCTCGCTGGATACCGTGACCGCCAACCCGATTGGAAATATGCCGAAGGCGCGCGCGAGCCCTATCCCAACTGGTCCCGCCACCAGGCCGATACGACCCTTGCAATGCTGGCCGCTTACACCGAGGACTTGCCGGCGGCCCAAGACGCCATGGAACATTTCGTATCGATCGCGCCGGCCAATGCCGAGATGCAGGCATCACTGGGAAGCGTCTACCAGATGCGTGGCTGGCCGGAGCGCGCATTGGAACGCTATCGAATGGCTGGCACCTTGGACAAGCGCAATGTGGCAGCCCGCATCGGGCAAGTAGAGGCTCTAACGACACTCAACCGCGAGGACCTCGCGAGGCCACTACACGACGAATTGCTGCGCATGTATCCATCATCTCCAGGCGTGGCACGCATGGATGCTGACTGGCGCGCGCACCAGGGCTGGCAATGGCGCGCGCATTCAAGCGGCGGGCGTAGTGAAGCGAGTGACGATGCCACTTCCCCGGTTTCCCCGTTGGGCAGCCGGGATGGCCACTATGGCTTGGAAGTTGGCTCCCCCCTACTGTCCGATCGCTGGCGCATCATCGGCATGCTGGACCATCGATGGGCGGACTTCCAACAACGCCGCATCCATGACCAGCGCCAAGGCGTCGGGATCGCTTACAGCTTTGACAGGCTGGAGGCTGCCGCAAGCATCAACCATGCGCGTGACGCTTTGGGTGGGACTGGACTGGACGTGCGTGCGAGCTGGAGGCCAAGCGACACCTGGGGCATTGGCATAGGCGCACGCCGGCATGATCCGGATGCCTCGTTGCAGGCTCGCGCTGCGGGCATCACCGCTGACAGCCTGGAAATTTCAACGAAGTATGCGCCCAGCGAACGCACAACCATGGACTTTGGGCTCCACCGCTTCCGCTACGGTGATGGCAACCGTCGCGACAGCCTGTCCGTATCGTTCGACCAACGCGTCCTCAGCCAGCCATATCTCTTGCTGAACGTGATTGGATTTGCTTACTCCAGCCGCGGCAGTCGACTTGATGCGCCCTATTTCAATCCTTCCCGTGATGCCTCGTTGGAAGCCGGGCTGCGCATGGACCATCTGGCGTGGCGCGATTACGAGCGGCATTTCCGCCATCGCCTCGATGCCTCGCTGGCGCGCTACTGGCAGCAGGGCCATGGCCAAGCGTGGGTGCCCACGCTTCGCTACCAGCACGAATGGCAATTCGCACTGGGCAAGGTACTTTCCTATGGAGTGAATTGGTCGCGTCCCGTCTATGACGGCCAGCGCGAGGAGCACCTGGGGCTTGATGCAGAGCTCCGGTGGGGAGAATGAAATGAACACATGCCGGTTCGATTGGATGGCTGGGCTTGTCTTTCTGTTCGGCATGGCGTGGGCGACGCACTGCGGCGCCAACGAAGCTTTGCTGGTGCTCAGCTACCACGATATCCGGGACGATGTTGCTGCCGAGGGCGATCCGGATGCGTATGCAGTCAGCCACCAGAATTTCGCCGCGCACCTGGACTGGTTGTCGGGCCATGGCTACAACCCAGTCTCGCTCTCCCAAGTCATCGAAGCGAGCCGCAGTGGCAGGCCATTACCGAAGAAACCAGTACTGCTGACCTTCGACGACGGCCTGCGCAGCACATATACCCATGCGTACCCGTTGCTGCGCGCCTATGGCTATCCGGCGCTGATCGCCGTCGTCAGCGGCTGGATGGACTTGCCTGATGGCACGCAGATCGACTACGCGGCACGTCCCTTCACGCGCGATGAGTTCCTGACCTGGGAACAGCTTCGCGAGATGAGCAACAGCGGACTGGTTGAAGTTGCCAGCCACACCCACGACCTGCACCGGGGCGTGCGCAGCAATCCACAGGGGAACACGACTCCTGCAGCGACCACGCGGATCTACGACCCTGCCGCAGGATCGCACGAGGACGAAGCCACGTATCGCGCCCGCATCCGCTCCGACCTAGCCCAAAGCGTCGCCCTGATCCGCAAGCACACGGGCCATGCACCACGCGCGGTCGTATGGCCATACGCCGCTTACAACGATGCCGCGAACCAAATCGCCGACTCGCTTGGCATGAATATTTCATTCGACTTGGAGGGCCGCAGCACGCCCGTTACACCTGACCTGCATGGGCTTGCACGCTTGCTCGTGACCGGGAACCCGGGAAGCAACCAGCTGGCTTATGAGCTTCGCCACCCCGAAGACGATGCTCCCTTGCGTGCCCTGCAGGTGGACCTGGACTCGGTGTACGACACTGATCCCGCCCAGCAGGAGCGAAACCTTGACCTGCTGGTCGAACGGGTCAAGCGCATCGCGCCAAGCCATGTCTTCCTGCAGGCCTTTGCGGATCCGGATGGCAATGGTTCCGCGGACGCACTCTACTTCCCGAACCGCTACATGCCGATGCGTGCCGACTTGTTCGGCCGGGCAGCGTGGCAACTCAAAACACGAGCTGGCGTGGGCGTCTATGCCTGGTTACCCGTGCTCGGCTACGAACTACCGGATAACCGCATGCGCGAAGCGCTTTCAATCCGGAGCCCGGAGGCGAATGGCATCTACCGCCTGGATTTCAGTCGCCCTGAAGTACATGCCGTTGTTACCGGCATCTATGAGGACTTGGCGGTCAATTCCTGGTTTGGCGGCCTGCTGTTCCACGACGATGCCTACCTGCGCGACACTGAACTCACCGGCCTCACGGATACGCTGGATGATTCCGCACGCACCCGTGCGCTGATCGCTTTCACCTTGGACCTGCGGGATGCGGCGCAGCGCTGGCGGCCAAAACTGAAGACTGCACGCAATCTGTATGCGCGCCCGCTGCTCGATCCAAGCAGCGAGTCCTGGTTCGCCCAGCGGCTGGATCTATTCAACAATTCCTACGATTACACCGCCTTGATGGCAATGCCCTGGATGGAGGGAAGCCATGATCCGGAGGCATGGCTCGGCACTTTGGTGCAGGCGGCGCGAGCGCACGACCCTGCGCTTTCACAGACCCTGTTCGAACTGCAGACGCTGGATTGGAACACGCGCGTCCCGATTTCCGGCGATAAGCTGCAGTCACAATTACGCCAACTGCAATCACTCGGCGTCCGCCACCTGGCCTGGTACCCGGATGACTTCATCGCCAACCGTCCACAGTTGCAGGATGCGCGCGCAGCCATGTCGGCCGGCGGCTTCCCGTACGAGCCGAAGTGAGGAAGGCATGCATCCGCTGATTGCACTGCTTTTCCAATTCGCGTTCTTCTACCCGATCGTCATGTCGTTTTTCTGGATGTCGGGGGGCCTGTATTACTACGTTCGTCGTGAACGCAAGTCCCGCATGCGTACCGACCCGCCTCCAATGCCGGATTATCCGTTCGCTTCACTACTGGTGCCGTGCCATAACGAATCCGACAACGTGGATGAAACCATCGCCGCCGCGCTGGCCCAGCGGTATCCTGAATTTGAAGTCATCGCCATCAACGATGGCAGCAGCGACGACACTGCAGCCAAGCTGGATCGGCTGGCTGCACTGCACCCACGCCTGCGTGTCATCCACCTGGATCGCAACCTGGGCAAGGCCAATGCCATGCGCATGGGTGCACTGGCAGCGGGTTCGGAGTACCTGGTGTGCATAGATGGCGATGCCATGCTCGACAAATACGCCATGCACTGGATGCTCTGGCACCTTGTCTCCGGGCCAAGGGTTGGCGCAGTGACCGGCAACCCGCGCATCCGCAATCGTTCCACCCTGCTGGGCAGGCTTCAGGTCGCGGAGTTTTCCTCCATCATCGGCATGATCAAGCGTGCCCAGCGCGTGTATGGACGTATTTTCACCGTCTCGGGCGTCATCTGTGCATTCAGGCGCACTGCGCTGCACCGCGTCGGCTACTGGGCCGAGAACATGGTAACCGAGGACATCGACATCAGCTGGCGCCTGCAAATGGACCATTGGGACATCCGCTACGAGCCAAATGCGTTGTGCTTCATCCTCATGCCCGAAACACTCAAGGGGTTATGGCGGCAGCGATTGCGGTGGGCACAAGGAGGTGTCGAAGTTCTGCACCACCATGGCAATTCCCTAGTCTCCTGGCGCAAACGCCGCATGTGGGGCGTATTGCTGGAATACATGTTGAGCGTGGCGTGGGCCTACGCGATGCTCTTCATCATCGTGTTGTGGGCATTAGGGAAATTCATCCAAATGCCCGAGCAGTTGACCGTGCTTTCGCTGCTTCCTTCTTGGCACGGCGTGATCCTGGGCGTGGTCTGCATGCTGCAGTTCGCCAGCAGCATGGTCATCGACCGCCGCCATGAAACCGGGATTGGGCGTAACTACTTCTGGGTGGTGTGGTACCCGATGGTGTACTGGATGCTCAGTATGTTCACCACCATCGTCGCCGTACCAAAGACGCTTTCCAAACGCCGTACTCGTGCAACCTGGGTAAGCCCAGACAGGGGGATCAGATGAAGTACGACTCGAGAATCATCGTCAAGCCACATGCAGTGCCACCATTGCACCGGACCTTGTGGGGGATGGTGACTGCAGCATGCTGGTTGTTCTTTGTATACCTGCTAGCGCCCTTGCTGACCGTCGTGCTCTGGTTTCTTGGCATTCGCACCGCCTATTTCGAGCTGTATCAACGCGAACATGCCATCGAGCCATTCCTGTTGCTCGTGCTGCCTGTGCTGGCCGCGGCATGCGCCTTGCTACTGGTCGGGTGGGCCGAATACAACCGCTGGAGGTTCGTGGGGCGCAAGGAACGTCGAATGCCTCAGGCCAATGCAAGCCAGGCGCAGGTAGCCGAGCGCCTAGGCGCAGACCTGCAGCTTGCAATGCAGCTTGCAAATTCAAAGAGCGTGACCCTGCACATGGATGAGGATGCTCTACCGAGATCATTGACGCAGGCTGCGGCAATGCCTTTCCGTCAAGCAATAACTGCACGGGAATTTCTTCTAGTCCAGCCGTCACCCCTGACGACGTAGCACCCGGCACTGAAAGCCTCCCACGCCCTCGAACCGCAGGCCCGACCGTCCGAACAGATTTCGCATCGCGCAAGCTGGAAAGGATTTTACGATGAGCTAGACTGTGAACATGCATGGCGATTCCAGCATCCACGTCTTCCTGGCTCGCCCTGATGCCTTGGTGCCGCCTGGTGCTGCCGAAGCTGTTGCCCGAAGCCTTGATGATGCCGACCGCCTGCACATAGCACGCTTCCGTTTTCCCCGTGACCGCTCTATCGCAACTGCATCACGCATGCTCCAGCGCCTGGCCATCGGGCGTGTCGCACAGATCCCCCCTTCCGATATGCATTCGATTCGTTTCTCCAGCAGCACCGGAGCCCGCCCGGCACTGCAAGAGCCGGCGTCAGCACGCATGATCGACTTCAGCGCCGCCAACACCGACGGGCTGGTTGCATGTGCGGTTTCCTGCTCGACACGGATCGGGGTGGATATCGAGAAGCTGCAGCCAGCGCTTGCACCCGGGCTGCTTGAATACTGCTGCACCCCTGGCGAGCAACTGCGATTGAGCAGGCTCCCGGGCGACCAGCAGCCATGTGCATTCTTTCAGCTGTGGACATTGAAGGAGGCTTATTTGAAAGCACGGGGCATCGGATTACAGGTCTCGCCGCAACTGCTTGGATTCCATCTGGCTGACCTTGGGGGCACCCCGCTGCTGGAAGCCGATGCCGCCATTGAAGCCAATCCACGTTACTGGCACTTCCGCATGCTGGACGCAGGCAATGCACACGCCGCCTCGCTATGTGCATATGGCGAAGACCATGCACTACCGCCGGTCATGCTGTGGTGGTGCTCATGGTCGGGGCAAGGTTTCGTTTTCCAGCGCCAGCTGGCAGATTCGAGAGAAAGCTCAGGACTTGCCAGCCGGGAGGGGTTCCTGGCCTTCGATACACCAGCGAACCATCCGTGACTCCAGTTCCGACTGCGCCGAAAGCTCGGTGAAAGTATGGTTAGCCATTGGGAAATAGGCACACTCCAGCTTGCCGCGCAGTTCCGGGAAATGCTCGAACAACTGATCGGGCCGGTTATAGCGCGCACCCAAGGCACCGGAATAAATCGCCAGGATCTTCACCTCTCGATCGACCAATATATGCAATTGCTTCCGATGCGCTTCAATCGGAGGCATCTCGCGGCCGCCCGTTGCAACATGATTGGCGTCAGCGCCGGATGAGCGCTCGCGACCCAGGCCGAGACGTCGGAACAACCATGCGAGCCCACGAACCGGCAATTCCAACCAGGCGCTCCCACCCTGGCCGAACAATTGCCTGAGCCGTGAACGGCGACTGGCATACGCGGGAGGATCCACCAGCACCAGTCCGGTGATGCGGGGATCAACCTCGGCTGCAGCCAACGCGTTATCGGCGCCCGAGCAGATACCGAAGAGGATGAAATCCGTACCCGGCTCGCCACCTGCCAAGCCATCCAGCGTAGTGCGGATGTCGGCTACCGAACTCTGGCGAAAGGTCATCTGGCTTGGCAAGGCACGACTGTCACCAATGCCGGAAAGATCAAGCCGGATGACGGCATGCCCCAGCTGCGCCAACCGACGCGCCAGGCGCACATGCAGGCGATGTGGACCCACCCGATGCAGAACGCCGGCATTAAGGATTAGTATCTTCGGAAGCTGCCTGGGCGTGGATGGCTCAGCGACGATGCCAACGAGGTTTGCTTCTTCACCGAAACATTCCACCCGTTCTCTTGCGACACTCTGCTCAAAGTGCATTGGCCTGAACCCTTCCTGGGACAAGGCACAGCATAATCCAATCGCAATCAGGGAGCCTTATATGGACATACGGTATTTCGAGGCGGGTGGGCGCAGCCTCCTGGGAACATGCCATCTGGCGCCACGCCTGCGCACCAGCAGCGCCGCAGTGGTGTTATGCAATCCATTCGGCGAGGAAGCCATGCGTGTGCACCGGTCGTACCGGGTACTCGCCGGGAAGCTGCAGGAAGCAGGATACCCCACGATGCGTTTCGACTACTCGGGAACCGGTGACTCTTCCGGAGAAGCGATTGAGAGCACGGTGGAGCACTGGCTGGATGACATCGAGGCAGCGGCCTGCGAGATACAGCGCCGAACCGGCAGCCCGCGCATCGTGCTGGTTGGCCTGCGATTCGGCGCCACGCTGGCAGCGCTGTGCGCACAGCGCCGGCACTTGCCCATCGCCCACCTGGTGTTGTGGGATCCCATAATTGAAGGCAATGCCTATCTGAACGAGCTTGCGACCCTCCACGACACGTATATGCACGATGAGCTTGGCCACGGCCGCAGCCAGCGGCATGCGCAAGATGCTGCCCCCCGGATTCCAACCGAAGTACTGGGGATGCCAATCAGCCAGGCGCTGGCATCCGGAATAGCAGGGATTGATATCACGCCCACCCCGCCACGCACTGCGCACTCAACCGTCATCAGCACGCCTGACTCCGGGAAGTACGACCTTCTGCGCGCCGAATGGACGGATTGTCCTGGATTGCGCTGGGTCGACGTTGTTGATGGTACTTCATGGAATTCGGATGCGGCCCTCAATAGCGCATTGGTTCCGAACAAGGAGATCGCCGCTATCGTGTCGAGGATCAAGGAATGCAGTCCATAGGAACAGGGGAAGGACTGGCAGGGGACGAACCCCGGGGCCGAGCCGGCGACTGCAGCCAGAAGCATGTGAATTACCGTCCCGAGGCCACGGTGCACGGGCTGTTTCGTGAGCGGGCAGCATTGCATCCGCAGCGCACAGCACTTGTCTGGCAAGACGGGCAGATGAGTTATTCCGAACTGGACATGCGCTCGGATGCCATTGCGCATCGCCTGTCGGCGCTCGGCTCGCAGCCAGAAGAAGTGATTGGCCTGTGCATGCCGCGAAGCGCACTGTCCGTGGTCGCGGCCCTTGGGATCCTCAAGGCCGGCGGCGCCTACATGCCGCTGGATCCCCAATACCCGCGCGCGCGCCTGCAATCGCTGGCAGCCAACGCATCGATCCGGATGATGATCGTCGACGATACCAATCCGGCGACACAGGCCGGACTTGCGACCCACATATTGCCGATAGGGTCGCTGGACGCCGCGCTCGATCCAGGCCTGTCCCCACCAGTGGAAACAACCGTGGCCAGCGGACTGGCCTACGTGATGTACACCTCCGGGTCGACCGGCATGCCCAAGGGCGTGCAAATCGAGCACCGCTCGATCGTGCGCCTCGTGGGTGATGTCGATTACGTGGCCCTGGATGCGGACACGTGTTTCCTGCACGCGGCGCCGCTCGGCTTTGACGCCTCCACGCTGGAAATCTGGGGGCCACTCCTGAACGGCGGACGCTGTGCAATCCTCGAGGCCGCGGTGCCCGATGCGCGCACCCTTGCCGCCACCATCAAAGACCTCGAAGTAAGCCATGCCTGGCTGACCGCCGCGCTTTTCAACGCCGTGATCGATGAAGATCCGCAAGCCTTGCGCGGACTTCGCGAATTGATGACGGGAGGTGAAGCTCTCTCGCCGCGCCATGTAAGGACCGCACTGCGTGCCCTGCCCGGCCTGCAGCTGAGCAACGGCTACGGGCCAACCGAATGCACCACCTTCGCCACTACCTACGCAATCCCGCATGACCTGCCAGCTGACGCCACCAGCATTCCGATAGGACGTCCGATCGCTGACACTTCACTGCATGTCCTCGACGGCGCAGGCTGCGCGGTACCGCCCGGCGAGGTCGGTGAGTTGCACATCGGCGGAAGGGGTCTTGCGCGCGGCTACCTGGGGCGGCCGGACCTGGATTCAGAAAGCTTCATCACCCATGCCTCGGGACGCCTCTACCGTACCGGCGACCTGGTCCAGTGGCGCGACGACGGCATGCTGCAGTTCATCGGTCGCGCGGACCAGCAGGTGAAGATCCGCGGCTTCCGCATCGAATTGGGCGAGATAGAGGCGGCACTCTCTACACATCCCGATGTCCAGGCCTGCGTAGTCAATGCATGCGCAGGCCAAGGCGCAGAGAAGCGCCTCGTGGCCTACGTGGTGCCGCGCGGAACCGGCATCCAGATTGCCGCCTTGCGCCAATGGCTACAGGAACTGCTGCCGGACCACATGGTTCCGGTCGCATATGTCCACATCCAGCAGTTGCCGATCACTCCGAATGGCAAGCTAGATCGCGTGGCCCTGCCTGCGCCTGGCCATGAACGCCCGGAACTCGTGCATGCCTATCGCGCACCCCGTGGCGAACTCGAGGCAGCACTGTGCGCGGCTTTTGCTTCCGTGCTCGGCATTGATCGCGTGGGTGTCGACGATAGCTTCTTTGAATTGGGCGGCGATTCCCTGCTTGCCTTGCGCCTGCTGCACCAATTGCGCACCTCTGCGGTTGCCGACTTCACGCCCATTCGCCTGTTCGAATCACCTACGCCAGCACGGCTGGCAGCAACAGCCGCGCGGACCACCAGCACTGCGGCTGGCGAAGGCGTTGGAAGCGATCGCACGATCCAACCCGGCGAACCCATCGCAATCATCGGCATGGCCGGGCGCTTCCCCGGCGCTGAAGACATCGAAGTGTTCTGGAAAAACCTTTGCGATGGCAGGGAATCCATCCGCGTCTTTTCACCGGAAGAGATCGACCCCGCCATTCCTCCCGCCGTGCGCGACCACCCTGACTACGTGCGTGCACGCGGGGTACTGACCGATACCGGAGGCTTCGATGCCGCCTTCTTCGGTATTTCGCCGCTGGAAGCGCAGCTGATGGATCCGCAGCACCGGCATTTCATGGAAACCGCGTGGCATACCCTCGAGCACGCAGGCTACGTGCCTGAAAGCGCACCGGGACCTGTCGGCATCTTCGGCGGCATGTACAACGCCACTTACTACCAGCGCCACCTGCTGCCGCAGCCCGAACTCATCGCACGGCTGGGCGAGCTACCCACCATGCTTGCCAACGAGAAGGATTACCTGACCAGTCGCGTCGCTTACAAGCTGGGACTGGACGGGCCCGCCGTCAGCGTTCATACGGCCTGCTCCACCTCACTCGTAGCTACGGTGATGGCCATGGACAGCCTGCGCCGCGGTGATTGCGACATGGCGCTAGCAGGTGGTGTTTCCATCACCTGCCCTCCCGATAGTGGTTACTTGTACCAGGAAGGCGCGATGGCTTCGCCTGACGGGCATACGCGCGCCTTCGATGCCAATGCAGCAGGCACGGTTTTTTCCGATGGCGTCGCCGTGCTTGCGCTTCGCCGCCTGTCTGATGCACTTGCCGCGGGAGACACCGTGTATGCGGTGTTGCTGGGCGGCGCGGTAAACAATGATGGTGCCGAACGCGCCAGCTTCACTGCCCCGAGTCCAAGCGGGCAGGCGCAGGTCATCGCGATGGCGCACGACCGCGCAGGCATCGACGCGCGCAGCCTGTCGTATATCGAAGCACACGGCACCGCGACGCCCATCGGCGATCCCATCGAGATAGAGGGTTTGACCCGTGCATTCCGCCGCCACACCCCGGACACGGGTTTCTGCGCCATTGGTTCGCTGAAGAGCAACGTAGGCCACCTGGTGATCGCTGCCGGCGCTGCCAGCCTCATCAAGACATCGCTGGCACTACACCGGCGCATGCTGCCGCCAACCATAGGGTTCGAGAAACCCAATCCACATATCGATTTCGCGGCCTCTCCCTTCGTTCCCCAAGCCTCGCTTTCCACATGGCCGCAGGGCAATGGGCCCCGCCGCGCAGGAGTGAGTGCATTCGGATTCGGTGGCACCAATGCACACGTAGTGCTGGAAGAAGCGCCCGCATTGCCTGCGCGCGTCGAATCCAGCCGGCCATCGCAGCTGTTGCTGCTTTCTGCGCGAACCGCACCTGCGCTGGAAGCAAGTTGCCGGCAACTCGCCAACCATCTCGAAGGCATGACGCTCACGGAGCCCACATCAATCGCCGATGTGGCCCACACATTACGCGTGGGACGCCGCAATTTTTCCCACCGCCGCATCGTTGTCGCAAACGATCCTAGCGAAGCGGCCCGCTTGCTGGCAGAAACTGTACCTTCGCGCACTACTGCCGAGCATCCTCCCGAGATTGCATTCCTGTGCACGGGACAGGGATCGCAATACACGGGGATGGGGCGCGGACTGTATGCCAGCGAACCGCAGTTCCGTGCCGCATACGACGAATGCTGTGAAATCCTGGCAGCACTCACTGGGCACGATCCGCGCCCGGGCTTCTTCTCCAGCGACCCGGCCGCCTTGCTGCCGACCAGCATCACCCAGCCGGCGATCTTCACGCTTGAATACGCAATGGCGAAGTTGTGGATGCATTGGGGAATCAGGCCCACGGCGCTGATCGGCCACAGCGTGGGTGAATTCGTCTGCGCTGCACTCGCAGGCGTTATGCCGTTGCAGCAAGCGCTTGGACTGGTCGAGCTGCGGGGGCGGCTGATGCAGCAGTTGCCAGCAGGCAGCATGCTGTCGGTGCGACTGTCCGTAGCTGAACTTGCGGGCCACCTGCAGGACGGCATCGAGCTTGCCGCCGAAAACGGGCCCGCCCTGTGCGTCGTCGCCGGCCCCACGCCCGCGATCGAACGCATGCAGGAAAGGCTGGCGACCGACGGAATTGCCGCACGCATGCTGGCGACCTCGCATGCTTTCCATTCCGCGATGATGGAACCTGTGATCGCGCCAATGCTGCAGCGACTGCAATCCATTGCCCTCGGCGCACCTCGAATCCCCATCCTTTCCACGGTCAGCGCAGACTGGCTTGGCGATGAACAGGCCTGTGACCCGCACTACTGGGCACAGCACCTGCGCGAACCGGTTCGTTTCGCCCCGGCCATCTCCCGACTGCTTTCGGACCCATCACGCGTCTTGCTGGAGATCGGCCCGCGTGCAACCCTGACCACGCTGGCGCACCTGGCCGCTGGCAAGCGTGCGCAACCTGCGGCAATCGCCAGTCTCTCGGACACGCCCGAAAGCGAATCTGCTTCGATCGCCAGCGCGCTGGGGAAACTCTGGATGCTGGGCGCCAGCCCGGACTGGCACGCCTATGTCGCGCACGAATCGCCACGCCGCGTTGCGGTTCCCGGCTATCCGTTCCAGCACCAGCGTTACTGGATCGATGCGATCCCTGCTTCATCGGCAATGTCGGCCAGCACAAGCGATCCTGTGCATTCGATCACGACGCAAGAAATCCCAGGCGGCGAACCTGCCGAGTTGGCCCGGGCGGCTCCACAGGCTGCCAGCGTACTGCTCACGCGACTGCAGTCAGTGATCGAGGACATCTCCGGACTCGAAGTCGGGCAAGAGGAAAGTGCAACGCCGTGGCTTGAACTTGGCCTGGACTCGTTGGCCCTGACCCAACTGTCGCTGCAGGTACAGCGCAGCTTCCAGGTCAAGGTCTCGTTCCGGCAGATGATGGAGCAGTACGGTTGCATGGACGCCCTCTTGCAGTTGCTGGAAGCTTCGAATCCGGAACGTGCCGCGACTCCAGCAATCCCGGGCACGCAGGATGCCAAGCCCGGTAGCGCTGCGACCTTTGCCGACGAAGAGGAGCCCGGCGCGCGCGCAGCCAGTTATGACGTGAAGAAGGCATTCGGTGCCATCGCACGCATCCACGACCAGGCCGACCCGCTCACGCCGCTCCAGCGCGAGCGCCTGGACGCACTGGTTGCGCGTTATACCGCGCGCACCGCCAAGTCGAAGGCCTACACCGCGCAACACCGGAAACACATGGCCGATCCGCGCGTGGTCAACGGCTTCAGGCCGCTTACCAAGGAACTGACCTACCAGTTGGTCATCGAACGCTCACGCGGTTCACGCATGTGGGACCTGGACGGCAACGAGTATGTCGACGTGCTCTCGGGCTTCGGCATGAACCTGTTCGGCTGGCAGCCGGATTTCCTGCGCGGCGTGCTGCACGACCAGATCGAGAACGGTTACGAAATCGGGCCGCAGCACGTGCTTGCGGGTGAAACCGCCGAGCTGTTCGCCGGATTGACCGGTGCCGAGCGTGTTGCATTCTGCAACACCGGTTCCGAAGCGGTGATGGGTGCGATGCGCATAGCGCGCACCGTTACCGGGCGCAATACGATCGCCATCTTCACTGGCGCCTACCACGGCATATTCGATGAAGTCATCGTACGTGGCACCCGGAAGCTGCGCAGCATACCGGCGGCTCCGGGCATCATGGCCTCGGCATCGCAGAACGTGCTGGTGCTGGATTACGGCACGGAGGAGTCCCTGCAGATCCTGCGTGAACGCGCCGACGAACTCGCTGCGATCCTGGTGGAACCGGTGCAGAGCCGGCGCCCGGATTTCCAGCCCGTGGAGTTCCTGCGCGAATTGCGCAAGCTCACCGAAGCCACCGGATCGGTACTCATTTTCGACGAGGTAGTCACCGGTTTCCGTGCACACCCGCGCGGCATCCAGGGCATGTTCGGCATCGATGCCGACCTGGCCTGTTACGGCAAGGTGGTCGGCGGCGGATTCCCGATCGGCGTGATCGCCGGCAAGCGCCCTTTCATGGATGCACTCGACGGCGGCCACTGGCAGTACGGCGATGATTCCACGCCCAGCGTTGGCGTCACCTATTTCGCTGGCACCTTCGTTCGCCACCCATTGGCGCTGGCTGCCGCCAAGGCCAGCCTGCAGCGGCTCACCGCTGCAGGTCCCGCACTGCAGGAAGGACTCAACCGCCGTACCGCCGACATGGTGGCGGCCATCAACGCATCCATGCTGGAAATGGGCGCGCCATTCAAGCTGGCCAGCTTCGCCTCGCTCTGGCGCAATGTATTTACCCGCGACCTGCCGTACGCAGACCTGATGTACGTCATGCTGCGCGACCGTGGCATCCATATCCTCGACAACTTCCCCTGCTTCCTGACCACGGCGCACAGCGAAGACGATATCGCCAGCATCATCCGGGCCTATCGCGAAGCTGCAGCGGAAATGATCGCCAGCGGCTTCTTCCCGGCGGTCCAGGCGCCAGCCGAAGTACGGCTTCGCGCAGACGGTGTGCACATCGTGCCCAGCACCGAACAGCAGCGTGAAGTCTGGTACGCCGACCAGATGGGAACACAGGCCTCACTGGCCTACAACGAATCCATTTCCGTGCACCTGCATGGCGCCCTTGATCTGGACGCATTGCAACATGCCGTTCATGCAAGCATCGCGCGACACGAGGCGCTGCGATCCACGTTCAGCGAAGACGGTTTGTCGTTGCTGGTGCACCCGCAGCCACCCATGCCGAGCCTGGCCGTCCATCATGCTGGAAGCGACGGCCAGCAGGAGTTGGCAGTCATCCAGCAACACCATGTCAGCGAACCCTTCGACCTCGTCAAGGGGCCGCTGGTCCGCGCTGAACTCGTGCGTCTAGGCGACGCGCACCACGTACTGGTGCTCACCGGCCATCACATCGTGCTGGATGGCTGGTCGTTCTGGGTGCTGGTGAAGGAGATCGCCGCCCACTACGCACAAGCCAAAGGGCAAACAACCGCATTGCCGCTGCCGCCTTCCTTCGCGGAATATGCCGTGGCCGAAGCCAACGCCAGCGCGTCGGGCGCGGACAACGAGCATCTTGCGTGGTGGGCCCAGCAGTATTCCGATGGCGGTCCCGTGCTGGACCTGCCCACAGACCGGCCAAGGGCGCGAACGCGGACGCAGGCATCGGAGCGACATGACCACTTGCTGCCTGCCACGGTGGTCAACGCGCTGCGGCATGCCGGCAGCAAACGCGGCGCCAGCCTGTTCGCCAGCCTCCTTGCCGGCTTCTCCGCGCTCTTGCAGCGCGTGACAGGGCAGGACGACGTGGTCGTTGGCATCCCGGTTGCTGGGCAGGCTGCAGGCCTGGAAGGACTGGTGGGCCATTGCGTGAGCATGTTGCCGTTGCGATTCCATATGCAGGGGAACATGCCGTTCGCGGAACTGCTGGACTACGGCCGCACCGCCCTCCTTGATGCATACGACCACCAGCGCGTTACCTTCGGCCGCTTGCTGCAGGTGTTGCCACTCAGCCGCGATCCAGCACGGCTACCCCTGGTCAGCGTGTTGTTCAACATCGACCAGGCGATGACGCTAGAACGCGATGCGCTGCCCGGCCTGGAACTCCAGGTGACAGGCAACCCGCGCCGCTTCGAAACCTTCGAACTGTTCGTCAATGCGGTGGACTTGGGTGCTGATGGCATGCGCCTTGAGTGCCAGTACAACAGCGACCTCTTCGATGCACAAACCATCGCCCGCTGGATGGCGGGCTTCGAACTGATGCTTGCCGCGGCAGCGGCGGATACAGGCATGGCCCTGGCTGCGCTGCCACTGCTCACGGACGAGGACAACGCCAAATTGCAGTCGTGGAATGCGACTGCAGCGCCCTACCCGCGCCATCTTCGGGCTGAAGGCTTGGTCAGGCTGCAGGCGGCGCGCACGCCCGGAGTGATCGCCATCCGCTCCGGCAAGCAAAGCCTGACCTACGCCCAACTGGATGCACGCAGCGACGACATTGCGCGCGCACTCATCGGCTCGGGCGTGCAACCCGGCGAGCGCATCGGCCTGCTGCTGGATCGCGACGTGGATCTGATACCCGCGTTGCTGGGAACCTGGCGCGCAGGTGCAAGCTATGTGCCGATGGATCCCGCGTTCCCGCCGGATCGCCTGTCCTTCATGGCGGCTGACTCAAGCCTGCGTACGCTACTCACCTCGCGCCCGATTTCCACCCGACTCGCCACCGTGGTTGGCGACATCGGGATCGTACATATCGAGGACGTCGCGACCGGAGCCGCGCACCCACTGCCCGAGCCAAGCGACGGCAACGACGAAGCGTATGCCATCTATACGTCCGGCTCGACTGGCATGCCCAAGGGCGTGCGTGTTCCCCATCGCGCACTGGTGAATTTACTGGAATCAATGCGGCGCGAACCAGGCATCGACTCCACGACGCGCTTCGCCGCCGTGACCACGTTGTCGTTCGACATCGCAATGCTCGAACTGTTGCTCCCCCTGACCGTCGGTGCGCAAGTACATGTAGTGCAACGCGAGGAAACCATCGATGGCAGCGCGCTGCGCAGGCTGCTGGAAGACAACGGCATCGATGCCATGCAGGCCACCCCCATGACCTGGCGGCTGCTACTGGATGCCGGCTGGCAAGGTGGCGAGCAATGGAAAGCGCTGTGCGGGGGCGAAGCAATGCCGCCGGAACTCGCGAAAGCATTGCTGGAACGAGTCGGCGAACTGTGGAACCTGTATGGGCCGACCGAGACCACGGTGTGGTCCAGCGTGCAGCGCGTGCATTCTGCGTCCACCCCTATCGCCATCGGCCACCCCATCGCCAACACGCAACTACTGGTGCTGGACCCCACGCTGGTGCAGCAGCCCATAGGAGTGGCAGGCGAGTTGTACATCGGCGGCGAGGGCATGGCGTTGGGCTATCTGGATCGACCGCAGTTGACCGCGGAACGCTTCGTCGACGCTGCTGACGGTCGCATCTACCGGACTGGCGACCTGGCCCGCTGGCGTAACGACGGCACGGTGGAATGCCTGGGACGCACTGACTTCCAGATCAAGCTGCGCGGCTATCGCATCGAACTCGGCGAGATCGAGCAACAGCTCGCACTGCATGCGGACGTGGACCAGGCGGTGGTGGTGGCGCATGAATTCGGCGAGGGGGACGTGCGCCTGCTTGGCTATTACACGCTTGCCGAAGGTAACGCCGTGCCGCCATCGGAAACCGCGTTGCGCAACCATTTGGCATCGCGCCTGCCGGACTACATGTTGCCAAGCCGTTTCACGGCACTCGAAGCGCTGCCCTTGACTGGCAGCGGCAAGGTGGATCGCAAGGTACTGCCAATCCCTGGCGCCTCGCCGGCCGGCGCCGTGGGTGGCGCGGATCCAGCTCCAAAGGATGCAGGCGAGGCCTTGGTGGCTTCGCTGTACCGCGAAATCCTCGGCACGCCGCACGTGGGCCTGCACGACAACTTCTTCGCTATGGGTGGCCACTCGCTGCTCGCCGCACAGCTGACTGCGCGGCTTGGCAGTGCACTGGGACGCACGGTGCCCATGCGCAGTGCCTTCGAGCATCCCACCGTCGCCAGCCTAGCGGCGGCGCTTGCACACGCTGTTACAACCTCCACCCCTGTACTGATGCCGCGCCAGGAAAGCGAACGTCCCGTGCCGCTGTCGCTGATGCAGCAGCGCCTTTGGTACCTGGAGCAGTTGCATCCTGCACGCACGGTCTACCACGTGCCGTCTGCCCATCACCTGCGCGGCCCGCTTGACCGCACCGCGCTGGAGCTTGCATTTGCAGCAATGCTGCAAGCCCAGGACGTGTTGCGAACCGTCATCGGCATGCACGGTGGCGAGCCCTGCCAGGAAGTGTTGGAAGAAGTCAGCGCCGCAATCCCGTTCGAGGATCTTTCCGGATTGGCATCCGTGCAACGCGAGAGCCAGCTCGCCGAGCGCTTGCAGCGACAGATCGACCAGCCATTCGACCTTGTCCGAGGCCCATTGTTCCGGGTCCGGCTCTACAGGATCGACGAGACGCACCATGTGCTGTTCTTCATGGCCCACCACCTGATATGGGACGGCTGGTCCTTCGACCTGTTCTACGATGCCATGGCAACGTTGTATGCAGGCTTCGCCGATGGCAAGCATGTGCAATTGCCGTCGCCTGCCGCCAGCTATGCCGATTTTTCGGCCTGGCATCGCGAATGGATGAACGGCCCCGAGCTGGCGCGCCAACTGGACCACTGGCAACGCAAATTGCACGGCGCGCCGGAAGCCCTGTCCCTGCCCACTGACCATGCGCGGCCCGCAACGCCCAGCAACCAGGGCGATACGGTCTGGCTGCGGATTCCTGCAGCAGCGGTCAATGCACTTCGCCAACGTGCCCAGACCGAAGGCGCGACCGTGTTCATGGCGTTGCTCGCCATCTGGTCCCTTTTGCTGAAGCAGATGAGCGGTGACGATGACCTTGTGATCGGCACGCCAGTGCGTGGGCGCAACTTGCCCGGCCTCGACTCGCTGATGGGCTTCTTCGTCAACGCCCTGCCGTTGCGCTTGCGGCTGGATGGTAATCAAGGCTTCACCCGCTTGCTTCGCTACGTGAAGGCTGAGGTGACGGAAGCCTTCGGGTTCCAGGACGTTCCCTTCGAGCATCTCGTACGCGTTCTGGACAAGCAGCGCGATGCGAGCCGCTTTCCCATCTACCAGGCATTCTTCTCCTACCAGGATGCCCGCCTGCGGCCGTCCCGGTGGGGCAATCTGGTGCACGAAAACCTGCCCGTATTCCAGCCCGCGGCGGCACAGGATCTCGCGCTGTGGTTCCTCGAAAGCGGAGACGGCCTGGTCGGCGGATTGAACTTCAACACGGACATCCTGCTTCCGCAGACCGCTGAACTGCTCAAGCACCGCTTCTTGCATCTGCTTGAAGCCATCGCTGCCGGCAACGATGCGCCGCTGCATGAATTATTGTCGATAGGCCACGACGAGGCCGCACAGGTCGAGGCATGGAACGCGACGTCAACGGCGCATCCAGCCGACTGCGATCTCTCCGTCTATCTGGGGGCAGCACTCGAACTGCACGGCGAACGAACGGCATTGCGACAAGGCGGTCAATCGCTGACCTACAAGCAGCTGTCCGACGATGTGGACCAGATGGCTGACTCACTACGTTCGCATGGCATTTCGGCAGGCGCTATTGTTGGCCTTTACCTCAATCGCACGCCACGCATGCTGGTCGCGATGCTGGCAACGCTCAAGGCAGGTGCAGCGTACCTTCCGCTGGATCCCGACTTTCCTGCCGATCGCATCAGCTTCATGCTCCAGGATTCCGGCGCTGTATTGGTAGTCCGGGACGGTGTCGGCCTCGTGCCGGGATTCGAAGGTGCCTGCCTGACTCTGGACGAACTCCTGGATGCCGAGCATCAGCCTCTGGACGAGGGACATGATGCGATACGCGACGCAAGCGCTCCCGACCTCCCCCCTCAGCTGGCATACCTGATCTACACCTCGGGTTCGACCGGACAGCCTAAAGGTGTGCGCGTGCCACGTGGCGCCGTGGTCAATTTCCTGGAATCCATGCGTATGCGGCCGGGGATCGATGCCAATACCCGCTTGGCCGCGATCACCACGCTGTCTTTCGATATCGCAGTACTCGAACTGCTCCTGCCCCTGGTAGTGGGCGCCGAGATCCTGCTGGTCAGCCGTGAAGAGGGTTCGGATGGACGCGCCTTGCGGGCCCTGCTGGAGCAGCACAAGGTCAACACCATGCAAGCGACGCCAATGACTTGGCGCTTGCTGCTGGAAGCTGGCTGGCGTGGTGGCCCGCACTGGAAAGCCTTGTGCGGCGGTGAAGCCATGCCGATCGATGTTGCCGAAGCACTGCTCCCACGTGTTGGCGAGTTGTGGAACATGTATGGACCAACCGAAACCACCGTCTGGTCCACATGTGCACGCATACAGGCCGGCCAGGGCGATATCGTTATCGGCCGGCCCATCGCGAATACCACCGTCGATGTAATTGGCCAGGATGGCCGGCCTGCACCCATCGGGGTGCCTGGCGAACTGGTGATCGGCGGCCTGGGCGTGGCATTGGGCTACCACGCAAGGCCGGAACTGACTGCCGAGAAATTCCTGGCCGACCCAACTGCGCCGGAGCTCCGCCGCTATCGCACCGGCGATCTGGGACGCTGGCGCAGCGATGGCCAGCTACAGCACCTCGGCCGCATCGACCAGCAGATCAAGTTGCGTGGCTACCGCATCGAAACCGGCGAGATAGAAGTCGTGCTGTCGGGCCATCCGTCCGTCGCACAGGCCGTGGTCACTAGCGTGGCTGGCGCTGGTGGCGAAGCGATGCTTGCGGCGTACCTGGTGCTGCAACCCGATCATGCACTGCAGCCGGAAGAACTGAGGGCACACCTGCGCAAGGCATTGCCCGATTACATGGTGCCTAGCGCCTACATCCCGATCCAGACCGTACCGATGACCCAGAATGGCAAGGTCGACCGAAACGCCCTGCCACCTTTGTCGGCGACGGAGAAACACCCGAATCGCAACGTTCACCCACAGGCGCTGACCACCACCGAACTCGCGATAGCAGCATTGTGGCGGGAGCTTCTGGATGTCGAGGATATCGGGCCGCTGGACAATTTCCTTGACCTCGGCGGCCATTCACTCATGGTCATGCGGGCGGTGGCGCTGCTGGAAACACGACATGGGATCAGCCTGAACCCGCGCGCATTCGTATTCCAGACCTTGCAGCAGATCGCAGCGGAGTGTGATGCACTGGCCACAGTTGCAACAACCGATGTGACACCCGGGGCCGGGGCTGGACCGAGGACGCTGCTGGGTAAGATGATGGCGCGCTTCGGCCGCAGGACGCTTCACTAGCAACCAGCGTCAGTCCGCGGCCTCTTCACGCACGAAGTAGTAGCCACTGTAGGCATCGATGTCGCGGCCACGCGTGAACGGTATGTGGCAATGCTGCTCGCTATTGCTCCAATGGTCGACCACGCGATAACCCAGGCGCGTCACCGATCCGACGAATTCATCGCGGTTGCTGATGCGATAAGCATGGAAGGCACGTCCGGTTGACTGCACCGTGACGAACGTGGCCCCGTCGTAGAGCGGCTGCTTGTTGACCAGGATATGGCGCGGACGGGTGCCCATGGCCTCAAGCAACTGCGGTAGATCGAGGTCAACGTACTGCAATGAACCAGCCACCAGCAGTACGTTGCAATCGCGTCCATCTGCAATCTCGCTGGTGAACTGCAGGCTTTTCGCATCGCGCTCCGACGCCAACTTCGCCCCTTCCTCGATGATCGCGCGCACGTCGCAGACATGCCATCTCAGTCCTTCCGGATAGTGCAGGTATTCTTGCCATCCGTAATAGCTGACGCCTATGTGACCACCAAAATCGAACACCCTAGTGTCCGCGGCGATGATTTCCTTCAGCCAGAAAAGTACCGCGTAATCGCTTTGGCAGGCACGCTGCATGCGATCGCGGTACATGCCTGAGAGTGCTTCGTGGTCGTATCCGACACGCCCCCCCTTGGGAATGGAGCGCTCTGCTTCGTCGAACGTCGGGTAGATGCCGCGAAACCGGTTTGGCGGCATGCGAGCGAAGCTGCGCCGGTAGTCCCATTGCAGGATCTGGCCAATGACCGGCATCCGCCATGCATGGCGGGCGATGCGTTCACCGGTATCTAGTAGCCCCATTTGCGCAGGATAACAGCAGCCGTATACTCTGGCACCATGGCCGCCGAGCTGGTTTCCCTAGAATCCGACACGTTCGATCCCTGGAAAATTCAGGCCGTGACGCACCAGCTCTGTGCGCACCCGCTGCTGCAGATCGATGCGCTGGTGGAGTTGGGCAAGCGCCTTGAGTCAAGAAAGCTTGTCCGTACCCACAGCGACAGCGCTACCGCCGGCACCAGCTTCGGCGATGCACCCCAACTACACCCCAACCAGCGTAGCGCCGCGGAAACCCTGGCAGGCATTGCCGACGCACGTGCGTGGATGTCGTTGCTCAACGTGCAGGCGGATCCGCTCTACCGCAATCTGGTGGATGAAGTGCTGGACGCATTGAAGCCGCAGCTTGACAGGGTTGATCCGGGCATGTGCTATCGGGGCGGGTGGATCTTCGTCAGCTCACCGGGCGCGGTAACTCCGTTCCACATTGACCACGAACACAACTTCATCCTGCAGGTACGCGGAAGGAAACGGCTGTATACATGGGACCCGATGGATCGCGAGGTAGTGAGCGAGCACGCGCAGGAACTGTTCCATGACCAGCATTCCCGCGAGAAAATCCACTGGGATGAATCATTCCGCGGCCGTGCTCGAATTTTCGAACTGGAACCCGGCATGGGCGGGTACATGCCTTCGACATCACCGCACATGGTCGAGAACGGAAGCGAACCATCCATCACGGTCAGCTTCACCTACTACACGGACGCCACGCGCCGCCGCGAACTGCTGTACCGCGGCAACGCACGCCTACGCAAGCTGGGCATTGAGCCTTCGCCAGTGGGTACATCGCCCACCCGTGATTACACCAAGAGCGCCCTGCTCTCTGCCTACACCGCCGGACGCAGCGGTGTAATGCGCATGCTGGGGCGCGGGATTCGCGACAACACATTGCCCTACGCACCTGCCTGATCCAGCGTGCGCCAGTTGGTGCATGCAACCACGGTCATTCAACGCCGCAGTGGATGCCATCGCGGATATACCCCGCGAAGTACGGCCTAGAATTTTCCAGCGATCCTCTTGACCAAGCGCCGCACGTACTCCGCGTCGGCATCCTCCAGGCAGCCCATCAGCCAGAGTGCGGCGAGATAGACAACAACGAACACGATGCCACCCACTGCCAGCACCAACAGAGGTGGGTGCAACCATGTCGCAGGCATGCTGCAAAGTGCGGCAAGCGCGGCGGCGGCGGCGATCCTCAGCAGCCTGGACCACGGCAATTTTGCACTGGTGTCGCGGAGCGCCAGCCACACGGTTGAAACCGTGCCCAGTACTGCAAACACTGCAGAAGACACAACCGCACCCATCAATCCAAAATACAAAGTACCTGTGTACACACCTGCCAGGCGCAGTGCCGTGAACAGCAGGGTGAGCTGCATGAGCGCCGTCTGCCGATCAGCGCTTACCAGGTAAGCCGAGGCGCCCTGCCCCAGGGTGCTTGCCACCCTCGCCACCAGCAGGATGGACAAGGCACCCGCCGCAGGTGCAAACGCACTGCCATAGAGGAACTTGATCAGCGGAACTGAAAATATGGCACCCAGCGCGACCAGTGGTGCACCAAGCACGAACAACCAGGCAGTCGTCGCCGCAATGCGTGATGCGGCCTGTTCCGGCCCCCGTCCATAAGCACTGGCCATCATCGGCAACAACTGCGCGCCCAGCACGCCGGAAGCAAGCAATGCGGCGCCCATTGCGAGTGCATTGGCAACCTTGAACATACCCGCATCGGACGGTGTGGCGAGAATGTTGAGGAAGAGCAATTCGATCTCGCTACTTCCGATCGAACCCAGCACGATGCTGATAGCCACGATGCGCAGATGATGTCCAAGGCGCGACTCAAGGTCTGCAGGCAGTGATACGGGCGCGTCGTTGGTGTCTTGCAGGATCCGCCGGACCCGCCATTGCGATACCAGGAAATAAACCACGCCCGACACCGCAAAGACAATGACGAACACGGGCAACGATGCACGCCACGCAAGGGCGACTGCAATCATCGCAAGGTTGGCGCTGGCGCTTACGACCGCGATGATAGCGGTGGAACGGAAGTCCTGTGCTCCCTTGGCCAGCGCGATATTGAACATATACGGTGCGCGCATCAGCACCGAGGCTACGACCAATCCCAGCACCCAGAACACCACGCCAGATGCAAGGCGGTCATGGGCCAGTACCAGCGTTATTGCGACTGCCAGGACAACGACAGACAGCATGATCCGTTGCAAGCGGCGCAGGCGTGCGACCAGCGCCGGAATCAGCATCGTCTTGCCCGATCCATGCAACTCGGCAATGAACTTGATCGCCGCGGTGGTGATACCGGCGTTGGCGACGATGACGGCCATGGAAACAATCCATACCAACAAGCTGTAGATGCCGAGGTCTTGCGGGCCCAGTGCGCGGGCCACCATGATCGATGCGATCAGCCCGAACAAATACTCCGTGTACAGGCCAACCGAAGAGAAGCCCGTATTCGCCAGTACCTTGCCACGCTCGGTCATGTCGGAGACTCAGGCAGGCATTGAGGCAGTGTCGCGAAGGAGTTACCCATGGACTGGAAAATCCAAAGTACAAAATGAAAAGATACGCAGCACATTCGCCCCTTCCATGTCTGATCCATGTACCAGTCTAGCCTCTGGCTGTGCGTCAAGTTCGCCAATACACATTGGAAAATCGATCGCGATCAGGCTTGCAGGCCATGGGCATCGCCATCCCGTGCCAAGTTCCGTGTCTGGCCGCTGCCGCGCACCACGAAACGCTCCACCGTCAGCGCTTCCAGTCCCATCGGCCCATACGCGTGCAGGCGGGTGGTGGAAATGCCGATTTCCGCGCCCAGCCCAAGTTCACCACCGTCCGAGAAGCGCGACGAAGCATTGACCATCACCACGGCCGAGCGCAGTGCATGGACGAATTTTTCCGCATGCGCTGCATCGCGGGTGGCGATGACTTCAGTATGGTCCGAACCGTATTGCCGGATATGGGCAATCGCCTCGTCCAAGCTTTCGACCACGCGCACGGCAATGATCAGGTCCAGGAACTCTGTTGCGTAATCCGCATCGGTCACTGACCTGGCCTGCCCCATCAAGGCACTGCTGCGTTCATCGCCACGCAATTCAACCTTGAGCGATGAAAGCGTACTGGCTGCCTTTGGCAGGAATTGCACCGCAATATCCGCATGCACCAGCAGTGTTTCCAGCGAGTTGCACGCGCTAGGCCGCGACACCTTGCCATCCACCAGAAGGCGCAAGGCAAGGTCAAGGTCTGCGCTGGCATCCACGAACAGATGGCAGACGCCCTTGTAGTGCTTTATCACCGGCACGCGGGCGTGTTCGGCGACGAAGCGGATCAATCCCTCGCCACCGCGCGGGATCGCCAAGTCGATGATATCGGTGAGTTGCAGCAGCTCGAGCATGGTCTCGCGCCGCAGGTCTTCGACCAGGCTCAGCGCGGCATCCGGCAAGCCGGCCTCACGCAAGGCGCGCTTGAGCGAGGCCGCGATGGCGGTGTTGGAATGGATGGCCTCGGAGCCACCGCGCAGGATGACGCCATTGCCCGCCTTGATGCACAGTGCCGCCGCATCGGCGGTAACGTTCGGACGGGCTTCGTAGATCATGGCAATCACGCCCAGCGGAATCCGCACGCGCTGCACGTTGATGCCATTTGGCCGAACGTCATTGCGCGTGACCATGCCGACTGGATCAGGCAATGCAGCGACTTCGCGCAATGCATTGGCGATACCGGCAAGGCCGGCAGCATCCAGCTTCAAGCGGTCGAGCATGGCGCCGGATATTCCCTTCTCCCGCGCCGCGGCCAGGTCACGTGTATTGGCCTCCAGGATGGATTCACCATCGCTTTCCAGGGCCGCCGCCATGGCGAGCAATAGTTCGTTTTTCGCAGGCGTAGACAACGCAGCGACGCGAGCGGCGGCAGCACGACATTGCAAGGCCAGTTCTCTGATATCCGTCATGTATCCGTCCACTTACAGCTTGAATGGAATTGTAGGAGCGGGCCCTGCCCGCGATGCCCTATGCCTTGGCCTGATCGCAGAGCATCGCGGGCAGGGCCCGCTCCTACAACCTGCGACGGAGCGTGAGGATCACACAAGGACTAGGTCATCCCGGTGAATCACGTTCTCGCCATAGTTGTAACCGAGTATGCCCTCGATCTCGCGCGAATGGCTGCGGGCGATGCGGCGGATATCGACGGCCGAATACTGGCTGACGCCGCGTGCGATGCCTTGGTCGCCCTGCCCGTCGCGGAGCCGCACCTCGACCATGTCCCCGCGGCGGAAATCGCCTTCGGCCGTCACCACACCGCCGGGCAGCAGGGATGCACCCTTCTCGACCATGGCCCGTGCCGCCCCGCCATCGACCACGATCATGCCGGCTTCCAGCGGCACGTTACGCAGCCAGTACTTGCGTGCGGCGACCCGATTCTGGGCAGGGCGGAATCGCGTGCCGCTGAACATGCCCTGCGCCAGTCCATGCACCGCATCGACAGACGTACCGTTGAACAGGAACGTTTCGATGCCGGCGGCAGCAGCCTTGGCGGCAGCCTCCAGCTTGGTAAGCATGCCGCCTGTGCCACTGCTGCTACCTGCATCGCCGGCCATGGCGAAGAATTCAGGCGTCAGTGCTTGCACGACTTCGATCGGATGGGCATCCGCATGCGTGCGCGGATTGGCGGTGAAGAAGCCGTCGATATCGGTAGCGATGAACAACGCATCCGCGTCGACCAGTGCGGCAATCACGGCGGCCAGGTTATCGTTGTCACCCAGTTTGAGCTCATCTACGGACACCGTGTCGTTTTCATTGATGACCGGCAATGCGCCCAGTGCCAAAAGCTCATTCAAGGTGGCACGTGCGTTGAGATACCGACGACGATTGCGCAGGTCATCGTGGGTCAACAACACCTGTGCGACCGGACGCTCGAAGAAGGACTGCCACAGCCCGATCAATTTCGCCTGCCCCAATGCCGCAAGTGCCTGTCGTTCCGCCATTGCGGCATTGGCATTGGCCTGTCGGTGGATGACCGCACGTCCAGCAGCCACCGCACCGGATGACACGATCACGACTTCACGCCCTGCAGCCAGGCTGTCGGAAACGAATCGAGCCAATCCAAGCGCGTGACGCGGCGTCAGCCCTTCGCCCTCCGCGGCCAGCAGGCTGCTGCCGACCTTGAGTACCGCACGTCGCCACGTGGGCAAAGCCTGTTGCTTGAAACGGGAATCGGTTGAATTCATCGGCCTGCGCTCAGCGCGTGTTCCATTCGTAGACGGTCAACACGGATGATCCTGTGGTAGCGAGCGGATCCCGGTCGGCGATGGCTTGCGCTTCCGCGAACGAATCGACTTGCAGGACATAGGCACCACCCGTCCTGTCACTGAAGCCACCGGTCATTTCCAGTTGGCCGGCTTGGTGCAGCACGTCCAGGAATTCGAGATGCGGGATGACCACCGCATCGGTGAACTCCGGTTTGCGCATCGCCATTACCAGGTATCGCTTCATTTCAAAACCTAATCGAAGACCGTAGGAGCGACGCGAGTCGCGACTGAAAAGCATTGGACGCAGATAGAACCTGATGAAAGCGGATAAACATAAGCACATCCATCTTATCTGCTCTTATCTGCGCCAAAAAACAGCTTGAAACATTCCATCGCGACTTATGTCGCTCCTACGACGCATGACCATGCATCAGTTGGCCTGCAGCACACTCCACCTTGCCCGCAACTCATCCAGCCGCAGGTCGGCACCTGCACCCGGCGACGTGCGTGCCGCCAGGCTGGATTCAGGCGTACGCCCTTCCCCGGCCTGCCCTGCCGATGCAGCTGCCGCACGATAGGCATCACGGAACGGAACCCCGGCAACCGCCTGCTCCACAGCGACATCGGTGGCATACATGCCCGAGTCCATCGCCGCACGCAGGTTCTCTTCACGCCATGCCAGGTTGGCCAGCAATGCCGGCAACAAGGCCAATGCAGGCAGGCCGCGTCCGAAGCCGTGGAAGATGGCACCCTTGCTCGCCTGCAGGTCGCGGTGATAACCGGACGGCAGCGACAAGAGTTGCTCGATCTCGGTGCGCGCCGCTGCGACGCTTGCGTGGGTGGCGCGCATCAGCTCGATCACGTCCGGGTTGCGTTTGTTGGGCATGATGGAACTGCCGGTGGTGTACTGCGCCGGCAACGCGACGAAACCGAATTCGGCGCTGGTGAACAGCGACAGGTCCCAAGCGATGCGCCGCAAATCCAGCGTCGCCGCACCCAGCGCTTCCAGCGCGGCCATCTCGAACTTGCCGCGTGACAGTTGTGCGTAGATGGGGCTGACCTGCAAGCGGGCGAAGCCCAAGGCCTGCGTCGTGTGTTCACGATCAAGCGGCAAATTGACGCCATAGCCGGCGGCGGTGCCGAGTGGATTGGCATCAACCAGCTTCAGCGTGTCTTGGGCGCGTGTTGCATTGTCGATGAAGGCCTCGGCCCAGCCCGCCCACCACATGCCAGCCGACGAAACCACGGCGCGCTGGATATGGGTGTAACCGGGAATGGGGAGCGCGGCTTCAGCCTGCGCGCGGTCAAGCGCGACCTTGGCTATGTCGCCACAGACCTGCGCCACCTGCGCAAGTTTTTCCTTCAGCCAAAGGCGTGTGGCCACCAGGATCTGGTCGTTGCGGCTGCGGCCGGTGTGGATCTTGCGACCCGCATCACCCAGGCGTTCGGTCAAGCGGGATTCGATGGCCGAGTGGCAATCTTCGTAACGCTCATCCAGCACGAAGGCGCCACTGCGGAAATCGGCTGCGAGTACGTCGAGTTCGCGCAGCAGGCTGGCAAGCTCATCCACGGACAGGATGCCGATGTGCTGCAGGCCTTCTGCGTGCGCCTTGCTGGCCGCAATGTCATGCAGGAAGAACTCGCGGTCCAGGATGACGTCATCGCCGGCGAGGAATTTCTGGATATCGGCATCCACCGTCACGCCAGGTTTCTGCCACAGCAGATCGGACATCATGTGCTCCATTGGGGAACGGGTATCGACGTCAACTCACCGAAACCGAAAGCAAGGTTGAGGTTCTGCATGGCCTGGGTGGCCGCGCCCTTCAGCAGGTTGTCCAGCGTAGCCACCACCACGACGCGCTTTCCGCCGGGTGCCAACGTGAAGCCGCCGATCTCCACGCCATGCGTGCCAGCGATCCTGCTGACCCAGGGCGCCTCGTCAACGACATGGATCAGGGCTTCCTGCCGGTAACGGTGGCGATACAGCGCGCGGATGTCCTCGACCTTCACCTGCTGCGACAGCCACAAGTTGACGGTCATGGTGATGCCGCGGAAATGTGGAGCGACATGCGGCATGAACTCCACCGGCACGCCCAGGTGCCGCGAGACTTCACGCTCGTGCATATGGTCGGCCAACGCATACGGCATCAGGTTGTCGCGCAGGAGGTCCACGTTGTTCTTGTCGGACGGCGTGGTGCCGGCACCGGAGTAACCGGAGACGCCAAAGCATTGCGGCGGGCCGGCCAGCTGTTCCAACAAGGGCGCGATGGCCAGCTGCATGGCAGTCGCGTAGCAGCCGGGGTTACTGATCAGTTTCTGGCCTGCATAACCGCGACGGGTCAGTTCGGGAAGGCCGTAATACCAGTACTCCAGGAAACGATGGTCGGCGGAAAGATCCACTACAACTGTATCCGGAGCATTCGCCTGCAGCGCGGCGACGATTTCTCCAGACTTTCCATTTGGAAGCGCCAGGATCACCGCGTCCATGCCCCGTGCTGCGACTTCTTCGTGCCCGATATTCTCGTAACGCAACTCGCCTACGTAGCCATCGATATGCTGGCTTACAGCTTGTCCTGCAAGCTCGCGTGAGGAAACGAACCCAAGCTCCAGGTTCGGATGCCTCACGATCAGCCGGATAAGTTCAGCGCCGGTGTGGCCTCGAGCGCCTACCAGCCCAATGGTTTTCCTAGCCGCCATGTTGACGCGCTCCCTTTTCCAGGCGATGGCGAATATTGCTCTTTACGCCAGGCCATTCACTGTCCAGTATCGAGAACACCACCGTGTCGCGCAGGGTACCGTCGGCGTGGCGGCGATGATTGCGCAGCACCCCGTCCTGCTTGGCACCCAATCGGGCGATGGCGGTACGCGAAGCATGGTTGAACCAGCTGGTTTCCAGATACACGGACACACAGCCCAGCGTCTCGAACGCATGCGTGAGCAGCAGCAGTTTCGCCTCGGTATTCAAGCCGGTGCGCTGCACGCGCGGCGCATACCAGGTGTAACCGATGCTGAGCTTCGGCACAGACGGATCCAGATCATACAAACGCGTACTGCCTGCCAAGGCCCCATCAGCATCACGCACTGCGAAAGGCACCTCGATGCCCTGCGCATACTTCTGCAAGGCCACGCTTACCCAGGCTTCGGCATCAGCGGCCTTGGGCACGTTGGTGTACCAGAGCTGCGACAGTGCATCGCCTGCAAGCGCCTGCTGGAGGCCTGCCACATGCTCCAGCGTCAACGCCTCAAGGCTGACGTGCTGGCCATCAAGACGCGGTGCCTGCCAACTGGCGGGAAGTGATTGAAGGCCCATCTCAGTCCACCAAGGTCGGGACGCGGGTGCTGCAATGGACGACGCAGCGTTCGATATCCGCGAAATCCTCGATGCCGTACCAGAATACTTTCCACTTCTCCTGTTTGTAGCAGCCATCGGATTCGGCGTAATAGAAGATGTTGACCTGGTTGTTGTGGCGCGAACGCCAGAACAGCTGCGGATTCTCTTCTCGCATCACGTGCCAGACCGCGCGACCCAGGCCTTCACCTTGCGCATCGTCGAGCACGGCGAATTTATCCAGGTAGGCGAATCCTTCTTCTTGGGTCAGGATCAAGGCGGTGCGATAGTTCTCGCTGATGTAGATGCGATGCGGCTGTGTGCGTTCGAAATAGTCATCCACCAGAGTACGGCCGAAACTGGACTCGATAAGCGTACGCATGCGCTGCAGGTCCACACCTTCCCACGATTCAAAGCGCAGCACGCGCTCGCCACGCCGCACCAGCGTGCCAGAACCCTTGTGCGTGAACAGCTCCTTGGCCAACTCCGCAGGCTTGGTGATCGATACAGACGACGCCAGCGGCAGCGTGTCGAGCAGGGTCTTGATCTGCTCGATCTTCACGCGCATGCCGCCGTTGATCCACGGCTGGGCCATCAGCTCGTCGTACTCGGTGGACAGGTTGATCGAATCGATCACCCTGCCCTCTGCGTCCAGCAGTCCGCCGGTGCCGGTGAGGAAGATGATCTTGTAAGGCTGCAGCACCTGCACCAGTTCGTTGGCGGCGAAGTCGGCGTTGATATTGAGGATCTGCCCGCCCACGGTTTCGCCCATGCTGGCGATGACGGGAATGGAACCCGCCTTCAGGCTGGCTTCGATCGGCGACTGGTTGATGCGCGACACGTCGCCGACCAGTCCGTAGGTGGCCTGATCCTTGTACTCGGCTTCGAACACGCCGGACACGATGGACGTCGCGCGTGCGCCGGACTGCTGCAAGGCCTCGACCAAAGCAAGGTTCTGCTGCAGGAACACCTTGCGCACGATGGCCAGCACTTCCGGCGTGGTCACGCGCAAGCCATCGACGGTCTGCTTGGTGATGCCGGCAGCGGTCATTTCCTCATCCAGCTGCGGACCGGCACCGTGCACCACGATGGGCGTCAGGCCGACTTCCTGCAGGAAGGTCAGCGATGACGTCAACGCCTCCAGGTCGTCACGCAGCACCGCGCCACCCACCTTGACCACGGCGAAGCGCTTGGCATCGAGCTGCGAGAATCGCTTGACGTACTGCGATATCTCCTTGGCGCTGGCCATGCTGGACAGCAAGCGGATGATGGTCTGGCGGGTTTGCTTTTGCGATTCCATGTTTCAGTTGCTTCCAAAGATCCGCTGCACCGTTTCGGTGTAGTCGTTGAGTTGTTGCAGGGACACCCATTCATCAGCGGTGTGTGCCTGGGCGATATCGCCGGGACCGTAAACGAGTGCGGTCAAGCCGGCGGCGGAAAACAGCGAGGCCTCGGTCCAGAAATCGACGGCGTTGCCGATCGGCAGGCCAAGATCGTCGGCGAGGTCACGCGCCGCCAGTCGGCGTTCTTCGGCACGGGCCACGTCGCCCGATGGCAACGAGGGACCACGGAAGGTTTCCTCATACTCGGCAAGCGCGTCGGCATTGGCCATGGCACGGAACTGCGCATGCAAGCCATCCATGTCTTGCGAAGGTAATGGCCTGAAACCGAAACGCACTTCCGTGCTCGGCGCGATCATGTTGGCCTTGATGCCACCTTCCACGCGACCGATGTTGAAACGCAGGCCCGTCAGTCCGCCGAAGCGCAGGTGGTGCTGGGACTGCACATGGTCCAATGCCGCAGTGCCCCAACGCATGGCGTTGTGGAGTGCGCTCAGCGACAGGGCATTCTCTGCAGATGCATGCCCGGCCTGGCCCTTGAAGACCATGCGCACCGCGCTGATGCCACGATGCGCGAGCACGGTCTGGCCCTGGGTGGGTTCGGCGATGATGGCCTCGTCGAATCCATGGTCGCGCGCCAGGAATGCAGCAATGCAGCGCGGGTCGTTGGCTTCCTCGTCACTGGTGAAGAGGAACGCCGCATCGCCCTTGGTCACCTGTGCTGCGGCAATAAGTGCCGCAGCAGCACCCTTGATGTCGCAGGCACCCAGGCCGATGGCGCGATCTTCGGTCACTCGCAGTTTCAATGGATCAGCAGTCCACGCTGGAGAAGATGGAACCGTGTCGAGGTGGACGTTGAAGACCCGCTTCGGCTGCCCGCGCACGGCGAACAACGACACGGCGCCCGCACCGTGGTCAGTCACTTCGACCGTGAAATCCGGCAGCTGCGCGCGGACGTAGTCGAAGATGCCGCCGGTGGTAATGGCACGCGGTGGATTGCGGGTGTCGTGGGACACCAGCGCTTCGAGGTGCTGGAGAACTGTGTCGAGCATTGTTGGGATTTCGCCTGCTGTCAGTATATTCGCCGTCATTCCAGCGAACGCTGGAACCCATTTTGATCTTGCCCTTCATTTTCACTTGGCCAAGAAGGAGCAAAGTCAAAATGGATCCCAGCGTTCGCTGGGATGACGTCACGATTGGCTTGGGATTTCTTAGCGGTTTATTTCGGCCCACAGTGTCGAGCTCATGCCGAACAACTTGATGAAACCTTCCGCTTCCTCCACGCCCCAATCTGCCGACTGCGCATAGGTCGCGCCCTTGGCATTGAGGATGTGCGGGGACGTGACCGCGACTGCATCCACGCGACCACCGCGTGTTTCCAGGGTGACTTCACCGTTGACCGTCGCCTGGGAAGACGCGAGGAAAGCCTCCAGGTCGGTCTTGAGCGGGTCGTGGAAGAAGCCTTCGTACACCAGCTCCACCCACTTGCGCGCCACCTCTGGCTTGAAGCGGTTCTGCTGCTTCGTGAGCACGGTTTCTTCCAGCGCGCGATGCGCAACCAGCAATGCAGTCAGGCCCGGCGCTTCGAAGATGATGCGGCCTTTCAAGCCAATCGTGGTGTCGCCGGTATAGATGCCACGACCCACGCCATAGGTCGCGAACAGGGTGTTGAGCTTGGCCAGCAGTTTGGCGCCTTCCAGCGGCTTGCCGTCCAGTTCGACCGCCACGCCGTTCTCGAACTTGAGCGTCACCGTCAACGTCTCGACCGGCCAGGCCGTGCGCGGCGCGCACCAGCCACGCGCACCTTCGCCCGGGGTTTCCCAACGGTCGATTTCACCGCCGGACATGGTCAGGCCCAGCAGGTTCTCGTTGATCGTGTAGGCCTTCTGCTTGGCGCGAATGCCGAAGCCACGGTCTTCGAGGTACTTCTGCTCGTAGGCACGTGTCTGCGTGTGTTCCTTCTGGATTTCGCGGATCGGCGCGACAATCTGGTAATCACCCGAAGCCTTCACCGCCAGGTCAAAACGCACCTGGTCGTTGCCCATGCCGGTGCAGCCGTGCGCAATGATCTTGGTGCCCAGTTCCTTGGCACGTGCAAGCGCAGCGTCGACGATCAGGTAGCGGTCCGACACCAGCAAGGGATACTGGCCCTGGTAGCCCTCGCCCGCCCACACGAACGGTTTGACGAAACCCTCCCAGATCGCAGGGCCTCCATCCACGGTCACATGACTGGCAGCACCCAGTTCGGCGGCGCGCTTCTCGATGAAGTCGCGCTCTTCGTCATCCACGCCACCGGTATCGGCGAACACGGTATGCACGGCGTAACCCTGCTCCTGCAGGTAGGGAATGCAGAAACTGGTGTCCAGGCCGCCGGAGAAGGCGAGGACGATGTCTTTGGGCTTGTTCATGGTGGCTGGCTTTGGGGGGAATAGGAGTGAGTGGAGAGGAGTGAGAAGTGAGTAGAAGCGGGGTCGCGGATAAAGTGGGGAGTAAGCCTTCGCTCACTCCTCACTCCTCTCCACTCACTCCTCTCACGGCTGTACCAACGCCGCCATGATCGCCTTCTGCACATGCAGGCGATTCTCGGCTTCATTGATGGCAATGCATTGCGGTGAGTCCATGACGGCATCCGTGGCCTTGATATTCCGGCGCAGCGGCAGGCAATGGCTGAAGACACCGTTGTTGGTCAGCGCCATCTTGCGTTCGTCGACGATGAAGTGCTTGTATTGGTCGCGGATGGGCTTCTCGGGTTCCCAGTTGCCGAAATATGGCAACGCGCCCCAGCTCTTGGCGTAGACGACATCCGCGCCGGCATAGGCGCTGTCGATGTCGTGGCTGATGGCAAGCGAGCCTCCATTTTCGGCCACGTTCTGCGCGGCCCAGCCCATGTAGCGTTCGTCGAGCACGTATTCCGGCGTGGGGCACAGCAAGGTCACGTCCATACCCATGCGCGTGGCGATGGTGAGCGCGGAGTTGGCAACCGCGGTGTTCAGCGCCTTCGGATGGTAGGTCCAGGTCAGCACGTATTTCTTGCCACGCAGGTCGCTGGTGCCGAAATGCTCCTGCAAAGCGAGCACATGGGCCAGTTCCTGGCAGGGATGGGTGATGGTTTCCATGTTGATCACCGGCACCGGCGAATACTTCTGGAAACTCTTCAGCACCACGTCCTCGCGGTCATACGCCCAGTCGATGAATTTCGGGAAGGCACGCACGCCGATCAGGTCCACGTAGCGGCCCAGCACCTGCGCCACTTCGGCGATGTGTTCCTCGGTGTCGCCGTCCATCACCGTGCCCAGGTTGAATTCGATCGGCCATGCATCCTTGCCCGGCTGCAGGACCACCGCGTGGCCGCCCAACTGGAAGGCCCCCAGCTCGAAACTGGTGCGGGTGCGCATGGACGGATTGAAGAACACCAGCGCGATCGACTTGCCCTTCAGCGCATCGCCCAGCTTGTGCTGCTTGTACAGCGCCGCCTGGGTCAACAACGCGTCGAGCTCGGTGCGCGACCAGTCCTGCGTATTCAAGAAATGTTTCATTTGCACCTTTCCAAGGACCTGAAAACGAGAAAACCCAGCGCCAGGCTGGGTTCCGGTTGAACATGCAACAACGTCCGGCGACCCAGCTAGAGACAGGTTTCCGGTCGGCGGGCACGCGACGTCATGCCCGAAGCCATCCGGGCGGCGCTTGCATACGCGTGTGTGTTCAGCTTCATGGCCGGCATCCTCGCATGCGGGACGCCGATTGTGCAAGGCACCAAAGCCATCCTGCGCGGCTCAGGGCAGCGCAACGGTCTGTCCGGGCACATAGGGCATCACCGAAACCCGTATGCGCAGGCGGTTGCCAGGATCTTCCGGCAAGCGCGAGCGGTACTTGATGCCCTTGTAGACATAGTCCACGTCGTAGGCGATCGGTCGCTGGAATTCCCTCTGCACGGGCACCATGCGGCAATTCGACTTCGGGTTGCCGGCTGACTTGGGCTCCGGCTCGGGGTCACGGGTGAAGACTCCCTTGACCGCATCCACCATCTTGGACCAACGGCCTTCGTCGGCCACGGGTGCCGGCTTGGGAGTGGTCACTTCCTCGCAGCGCAGTTCGCTGCGCGAAGCACGCAGGGTCTCGTACACGGGGGACACGTTCAGCACCTGCGCGTAGTCCAAGCGCACGTTTTCCGTTGGACCCGCACCGCCTGCCACAACGCTTTGCGCGGCTGCGGGCAGCGCAATCATCAGCAAGGCAAGGAAGGTGACACGGAACAGGTGCATGCGGCCACGGATCAGGATTCCGGCCGACAGTGTAGGCAGGCCCGGCTGGCGTGGGGCTGAATCGATGCTGTCGGCGCAGTGCGCTGCCCGGTAGAATCAACCGGCTACCACTCCAGCCCCCGCCATGACCCTGCGACTGCACAACAACCTCACGCGCCAGGTGGAACCCTTCGCGCCGCTCGATCCCGCCTGCCCCACCCTGTATGTGTGCGGCCCCACGGTCTACAACTACGTGCACATCGGCAATGCGCGCGGGCCCGTGGTGTTTGGCGTGCTGGCAGCCCTGCTCCGGCGCCGCTACGGCAACCTGCGCTACGCCCGTAACATCACCGACGTGGACGACAAGATAAATGCGGCGGCCGGCGAACTGGGCGTGGCCATCTCGGTCATCACCGACAAATACGCCGCCGCCTACCGTGAGGACATGGCCAACCTGGGCGTGGCCGCACCGGACGTGGAACCCGAGGCCACCGCGCACATCCCGCAGATCATCGCCATGATCGAGCGCCTGATCGCGAATGGACATGCCTACGCCGCCGAAGGCCACGCGCTCTTCGCGGTCAGCACTTTCAAGGAGTACGGCAAGCTGTCGCGCCGCGATCCGGAGGAAATGCTGGCCGGTGCACGCGTGGAAGTCGCTCCGTACAAGCGCGAGCCGGGTGATTTCGTGCTGTGGAAGCCTTCCACTGACGATTTGCCCGGCTGGGATTCGCCGTGGGGTCGTGGACGCCCCGGCTGGCACATCGAATGCTCGGCGATGATCAGCGCGATCTTCGGCGAAACCATCGACATCCATGCCGGCGGTGTCGACCTGCAGTTCCCCCATCACGAAAACGAAATCGCGCAGAGCGAATGCGCGCACGGCGGCAAGGTCTTCGCGCGCTACTGGCTGCACAACGGCATGCTGAATTTCGGCGGCGCCAAGATGTCCAAGTCATTGGGCAATATCGAACGCGTGCACGACCTGCTGCAGCAGCATCCGCCAGAAGCGTTGCGCCTGGCCTTGCTGTCGGCGCATTACCGGCAGCCGCTGGACTGGACGGATGGATTGATCGAGCAGTCGGTGCGCACGCTGGACCGCTTGTATGGGACGTTGCGTGATCTGGCTGCATACGAGGTTGAAGGAAATATACCTATCGACATCGAGAATTCGCTGGATGACGATCTGAATACTCCGCTCGCTCTGGCTGGAATTGCCGCACTAGCCAGTCAAGCACGACACATCCTCGTTAATTCGCCAAACGGCTTGGGCAAGGACGAGCACGCCGAGCTAGCTAATTTGAAGGCTGATCTGCTGGGCGCGGGCTTGGCAATGGGCTTGCTGCAACAGAATCCTGCCGACTGGTTTGGCCGCGGCGCTTCTGGCGATGACGATGCGCGGATCCAGGCATTGATCGATGAACGTAGTGCGGCGAAGCAGAACCGCGATTTTGCACGTTCGGACGCGATCCGCGACCAGTTGGCTGCCGAAGGCGTGATGCTGGAAGACACAGCGCAGGGTGTGCGCTGGAAGCGCGGGTGACATGCATCTCTTCTCCCTCCGGGAGAAGAGCCTGCCCCGTACTTGATACGGGGTGCCCGAAGGGCGGATGAGGGTGCGGCGGAGCCAGCAAAGCTTGCGCCATTCGGACTCCGCCGCACCCTCACCCCAACCCCTCTCCCGGTGGGAGAGGGGCTTTGACCTACTCACTCTTTGATTTCTTAATGACCGACACGATCTTCCCCATCGAACCCACCCCCGCCGACGCCCAACTCGCCATCAAGGACGAGTTCGCGTTCTTCAGTGACTGGGCCGAGCGCTACCAGTACCTGATCGACCTGGGTCGCAAGCTGCCTGCGTTCCCGGAGGAATGGAAGACGGAGGAACATCGCCTACTCGGTTGCCAGTCCATGGTCTGGATCGTGCCGCAGGGCGATGCGCAGCGCCTTGATTTCCACGCTATCAGCGACTCGGCGATTGTCTCCGGCTTGATCTATCTGGCCTTGCGCGTGTATTCGGGGCGTTCGGCGGCGGAGATCGTGGCCACGGATGCGGACTACATCGCCGATATCGGCTTGGCCAAGCACCTGTCGCCCACGCGCAGCAACGGGCTGGCCGCCCTGCTCGCCTTCATCCGCGAGACAGCGCAGCAACACCTGTGAACGAGGAGTTCGGCGACCCCAGCCTGCCGTTGCTGCGCACGCAGTTCCCGGTCCTGCTGGCGTACCGCATCCTCTCCATCCTGTCGTACCAGATCACCGCGGTCACCGTGGGCTGGCACGTGTACCAGCTCACCGGCAATCCGCTGGCGCTGGGACTGATTGGCCTGGCCGAAGTAATTCCGTATTTCTGCACGGCCTTGTTCGCCGGCTATGCGGTGGACCACCTGCCACGCCGCAAGCTGGGACTCGCCGCCTGCATCTGCCTCAGCATCACCGGCTTGCTGCTTGTCGCGATTTCGATGGGCTGGCTGCAGGCGCATGGCACCACGATGATCTATGCGGCGATTGCCGTGACCGGCGTGGCGCGCGCATTCCTGGGTCCGATCTACAACGCGCTGTTCGCTCGGGTGCTGGCGCGCGCGCAGTTTGCGCGTGGCGCGGGCATGGGCAGCGTGGCGTTCCAGGCCGCGATGGTCACTGGTCCCGCGCTGGGTGGCGTGCTGGTCGGCTGGGCCGGCACCACGGCGGCGTATGCCACGGCGGCGGCGCTGGCCTTGGTGGCGGGCGTGGTGCTGGTCTTGATGCGGGTGAGCGAGCCCGTGGTGGAAGGCGAACGCGCGCCGATCTTCAGCAGCATTGGCGAAGGCCTGCGTTTCGTTTTCAGCAAGCAGATCGTGTTGGGCGCGTTGGCACTGGATATGTTCGCGGTGTTGTTTGGTGGCGCGGTCGCCATGCTGCCGGCCTTCATCACGGACGTGCTGCATCGCGGGCCGGAGGCACTGGGCATCTTGCGCGCGGCGCCTGCGCTGGGTGCGGTGTGCGTGGGCCTGTGGCTGGTGCGGCATCCACCCAGCCGCCACGCAGGACGGTTGCTGTTGCTGGCGGTCGCGGGTTTTGGCCTGTGCATCATTGGCTTCGGCCTGTCACGACACTTCTGGTTGTCGGCCGCGTTCCTGTTGCTGTCAGGCGTGTTCGATGGCGTGTCGGTCGTGCTGCGCTCGACCATCCTGCAACTGGCCACGCCCGACCACATGCGCGGACGCGTGTCCTCGATCAATGGCATCTTCATCGGCTCATCGAACGAGCTTGGCGCGTTCTACAGCGGCAGCATGGCCCGTTTGCTTGGGCTGGTGCCGGCGGTGGTGCTGGGTGGATTCGTCACCCTAGGCGTGGTTGGCGTGACTGCGTGGAAAGCGCCCAAGCTGCGGCGGTTGGACCTGAAGGATTTGCAGTGAGTGGTGTCTTACTCAGCTCTAGGTGTTAGCTAGAAAACGACACACGATCGCCCATTACAAATTTAGGTGCCATGCGAGCGTTAGTGCTCGAGAACATGTCAAACTCGGTACGATAGTCTTGGAGGGTGCGACGGATGGCACCTAACAATTCATTCGATCCAAACTGATTTCGAAAATCGGCGAAATTCGAGCATTAGTGCGCATGAAAGAGACACTCACTGTCCAAGACCTAACGCTAATCGACTCTCCGGAGTCTTTTCCACACGTGGCGATAGAGGCGCAATTTGATCGCGCAAAGCGGATAGCAAATCGCTTGCAAAAGGAAACCGGGACACGCTGGCATGTTACTGATCCCTCAGTGTTTCAGGACGGAGCGCTCCTTACAGAAGTTTCATCGAGCAGCCTTAACTATCTAGAAGTACCAGCGAACAATCTAAGTGGGCCGACCGTGATTTTATTCTCGAAGTTTGGAGACCTGATCACGACCGGCAGATTCTCTGAGCCGCCTTATACACATTCTTCGGAGCAGATCCTTTCACTCGTCGAGCTACTTGAACGCGACTACAAGCTTCGGTTTGCGTCCCCTGGTGTCCTCCGTTTGGAATATTCGGGGGTTTACTCCCGCTACAAGTTCGGCACTTGGTTCCAGCGGTTTTTCTGTCCCATTTACTGGGACGCTGACAAGCCGCATCTGGGCCAACTACGGTGGCCGTGAAGGGTCAATTGACACCTCGAGTGCAACGCCCCTGAAAACTGTCTAGCCCACAGGCATATTCACTTGTAATCATGTTGCTGTCTTCCTGGCTTGGCAGGCTGCAAAGCGGCAGACTTCGCCCTTCACGGCGCAGCAGGTGCGATCTCAGCTCTACAAACAAAAAACCCCGCACTAGGCGGGGTTTTTGTTTACAGATACCACTCAAGCAACAATCAATCGCCCTGCTGCTTCTGCAGATGCTCCCAACGCTCCTGCGCATCGATGGTGCGTTCCGCAGTCAAACGCGCTTCCAGACGATCCAGGCCGATTTCTTCGCCGGTGTCGGCGCAGTAACCGTAGTCGCCAGCTTCCAGGCGCTTCAGCGTGCTGTCGATCTTGCCGATCAGCTTGCGGTAACGGTCGCGGGTGCGCAGTTCCAGCGAATTCTCGGTTTCGCGGGTTGCGCGCTCCGCTTCATCACCGACGTCGCGCACTTCGTCCTTCAGGTTTTCGATGGTCTGCTTGGACTCTTCCACCAGATCCGCGCGCCAGGTGAGCAGGCGCTGGCGGAAATACTCCAGCTGCAGCGCGCTCATGTACTCCTCATCGGCCGCAGGCTTGTAGCCGGCAGGAACGATGGGGCGGCCGGTGGCGTCATCGGTCTTGTACGCCACCACCTTGACCTTGCCGCGCGGCGCGGGTGCGGTGGACGGCTTGGACACGATAGCCACGGCCACCTTGCCCACGGGACGCGGAGTGGGTGCCTTGGCAACGGGTGCGGGAACGACGGAGGACGCTTTGGAGGTGTTCTTGGGGGATGGTTTCGAGGGCACTTTTATGGGGGTCGGTTTGACTGCTGGAGCGGGTGCCGCGGGAACAGCAGCCTTGGGAACAGGCGCTTCGGCACGGCCAGCAGCCGGGGGGGCGGTCTTGGCAGGAGTCGCTTTGGCCGCAGCCGGCTTGGGGGCCGGTTTCGGAACGGATTTGGGAACAGGTTTTGCAGCAGGTTTCGCCGCCGGCTTGGCCACGGCCTTGGCCGGCACCGGCTTCTTGGCAGCAGGCTTGGCGACAGGCGACTTGGGTGCAGGCTTGGCAGCGGCCTTCTTGGCCACGGGCTTCTTGGCCGGAAGCGGCTTCTTGGCAGCGGGTGCGGGCTTCGCGACGGGCTTTTTGGCGACCGCTTTCTTCGCAACCGGTTTCTTGGCCGCTACTGGCTTCTTGGCCACCGGCTTGGGCGCTGGCTTCTTGGCCGGTGCAGCCTTCTTGGCAACGGGCTTGGCGGGTTTCTTGACCACCTTGGCGGTCTTCTTCGCAGGTTTTTTTGCAGCCACGAAAAGCGCTTCCTTCAACTTCCCGAGGCCCGGGAAGGGGGCGTCTTTATAGCCTAACCGGCCGGGTGCGGCAACCACGCCTTCACCCAACTCGCATATCATCCGGGCATGATCGACCGCATCCTCATTGCCATCCTGCGGGTTTACAAGCGCTTCATCAGTCCCTTGCTGGGGCCCCGCTGCCGCTTTGCGCCGAGTTGCTCGGAATACGCCATGCAGGCCATCGCCCGTTTTGGCGCGCTGCAAGGCGGATGGATGGCGATGCGCCGCGTCGGCCGCTGCCATCCCCTGCACCCCGGCGGACACGACCCCGTCCCCGAAAAACCCGTCCACCCCGCCCACTCCACAGGAACCCACTGATGCCCGGCACCCTGATAGTCAACGCTCGCCTGGTCAACGAAGGTCGCGAGTTCGATGGCGACATCCGCTTTGCCAACGGCCGCATCACCCACGTCGGTGGCCAGCTGACGGCGCAACCCGGCGACCAGGTGATCGAAGCCGGCGGGCGCTGGGTGCTGCCGGGCATGGTCGATGACCAGGTGCACTTCCGCGAACCCGGCCTGACCCACAAGGGTGATATCGCCACGGAGTCGGCCGCAGCCGTCGCCGGCGGACTGACCACCTTCATGGACATGCCCAACACCAACCCGCCCACCTTGAACGCGCAGGCCCTGCAGGCCAAGTACGACGCCGCGGCGGGCCGGGCCTGGGGCAACTTCGGTTTCTACCTGGGCGCCAGCAACGACAACCTGGACGACGTGCGCACGCTGGACCCCAGGACCGCACCGGGCATCAAGGTGTTCATGGGTGCCTCCACCGGCAACATGCTGGTCGACAACCCCGACACGCTGGACGCGATCTTCCGCGAAGCGCCCACGCCCATCATCACCCACTGCGAAGACACGCCGACCATCAATGCCAACCTGGCCTTGTTCAAGGTGAAATACGGCGACGACATCCCGGTGGAATGCCACCCGGACATCCGCTCGCGCGAGGCCTGCATCAAGTCCACGCGGCTGGCGCTGGAACTGGCGCGCAAGCACGGCACGCAGTTGCACGTGCTGCACATTTCCACCGCCGATGAACTGGCCCTGTTCAAAGCGGGCCCATTGATCGACGCCGCCGGCGTGCGCAAGCGCATCACGGCCGAGACCTGCGTGCATTTCCTGCGCTTCGACCGTGGCGACTACGCGCGCCTGGGCAACCTGATCAAATGCAATCCGGCCATCAAGGACGCCAGCGACCGTGAGGCCCTGATCCGCGCCCTGTGCGATGACGTGATCGACATCCTCGCCACCGACCACGCCCCGCACACCCTGGAAGAAAAGGCCAAGGGCTACGAACAGGCACCCGGTGGCCTGCCACTGGTGCAGTACGCACTGGTAGCCGCACTGGAACTGGTGCATGAGAAGAGGACGTCCGCGGCGCAGATCGTGCAGAAACTTGCGCATGCGCCGGCGCAGCTGTTCGACGTGAAGGAACGCGGCTTCCTGCGCGAAGGCTATTTCGCCGACCTGGTGATGGTGGAGAACGAGCCCTTCACCGTCCGTCGCGAAGACGTGCTGTCGAAGTGTGGCTGGTCGCCGTTCGAAGGCATGAGCTTCCAGTCACGCATCGCTGCGACCTGGGTCAACGGACGCATGGTCTGGAATGGCGAGCAACTGGTAGGTACGCCGAACGGACAGCGGCTGGAGTTTGATCGGTGAGATTTTTCTGCTCGTCATTCCCGCGAAAGCGGGAATCCAGTGACGTTCGTTCCAACTCCAGCAACCCGTACGCAAGGCATAAGCACTGGGTTCCAGCCTTCTTAGGGTTTTTGCCAGCCAAATGGCTTGTAATGACACTGTTGCTGCTGTCCGCCTGTACAAGTGGACCGACGCAAGCACAATCCACACCAGCCGCAGTAACGATGACGTCCCCGGCGCAGACCTCAACCGACAGCCGCACCGTGTTCCCTGCCAGCGTTTCGCAAGGCGCACTGGTCTTCGGCAAGGTCCCGCCGGGCAGCAAGGTGAGCTACGCGGGGCGCGTATTGCGTGTCAGCCCCTATGGCACCGTGGTGTTCGGCGTGGGTCGCGATGAAACAGGGCCGCTGGAAATCGAGATCAAGCGCCACGACGGCATCCGCGATGCCGTGCTGGTCGCCGTGACGCCGCGCGACTGGCCGGTGGAACACATCAACGGCGTGCCGCCGAAGACGGTCAATCCGCCACCCGCCATCGCCGAACGCATCAAGCGCGAGCAAGCCCAGGTGACGGCGGCGCGCAATCGCGACGATGACCGCACCGGCTTCGCCCAGCCCTTCACCTGGCCGGTGCAGGGCCGCATCAGTGGGCGCTTCGGCAACGGGCGTGTGTACAACGGCCAGCCAGGTGCCGGCCATTCCGGCATGGACATCGCCGCGCCCACTGGCACGCCGCTCAAGGCGCCGGCTGCCGGCGTGGTGACCTTCGCCGCGCCGGACCTCTACCTCACCGGCGGCACCCTGCTGCTGGACCACGGCTTCGGCGTGAGTTCCAACTTCCTGCACCTGTCACGCATCGACGTGAAAGTCGGCGACGTGGTCGAACAAGGCCAGGTCATCGGCGCAGTCGGCGCCACCGGTCGCGCGACCGGGCCGCACCTGCATTGGGGAATGAACTGGTTTGACGTGCGCGTGGATCCGCTGCTGGTGCTGGAACGAAAGTAATCACACCGCATGTAGGAGCGACGTAAGTCGCGAAGGGTTTTCTTTTTTTCGGTCGCGACTTACGTCGCTCCTACGGGGCTATAGCGAGTAGCGTGCGCCATGCGCACGAAACCAGGACAGGCCAAGAGCTCGTGCGCATGGCGCACGCTACATTCAGGCGTTGACGCCACTCACCCGTGCCACCGCATCATGCGGATGCAGGCTTTCGAAATGGGACACGCTGGCTTCGTAGCGCTCGACACGCGCGTCCTGTGACAGCACCGAGGCCACCCGACGTGCGGCGTCTTCGCAGAACATCAGGTTCTCTGCGTTCAAGCGGGCGAAGGCCTGTTCGTCCACGCGCTTCACCGCGGTCTGCACCGGGGTGGCCAACACCGCTTCCAGGGCATCGATCAACGGCACCAAGGGCAGTTCGTCGAATTGGGGACGCAACTCCACCCGCACCTGTGCGCGGCTGCGCTGTGCATGCGGGGTCGCGGCCAGGCCGCGCTCGGATGCCAGCCAATCGCTGACGACTCCGACCGACAACGGACGTGCTGCCGCGAAATCTTCCGAGAACCGTTCTGCGTTCGCCTGGCGAGACAACGCGGCCGACGCGGGACAGGTGCTGGAATATTCCAAGGAGAATTCGAGTGACAGCTGCAAATGGCTACCGCTGAGCGTGGCCGTGATTTCGACCGGATACTGCTTCCAGCCAGTGTATTCGCTTTCCAGCGCACGCCGCTGCAACAGTGCGTCGTAGCGGATCTTCAAGCGTGCCTGCGATGCCAGGCCGGATTGCGAGGCAATGCTTTCCTGCAACAGATGGCGCAGGCCCGCGGGCGTGATGGCTTCACGCGCCAGGCCGTCCTGCAGTTGCAGGTACAGGCGCGACATGTGGATGCCACGGGCCTCCGGCTTGGCCAGGTTCACGGAAAGATCGATCGAAGCGGCGACCTGCAGCTGTCCGCCTGCTCCGTCGGATACGCGCACGGGCAAGGCGATGCCTTCCATGCCCACCCAGTCCAACGCGCGCGCCAAAGGCACGGCATGGTCGGCCACATCAGGCAGGTGGGTACGGGGCAGCGGCGGGTGTGGAGCAGACATCGGCAGGCCGTGGGGGACGGGACAGGGGCGAATTGTACCGGCTCACGGCCGGAAGCCCCTGCAACGCTGCGTGTCGTCAGCGCTGCCTTGCGGCGCGCCAGCCCAGCCACAGGGCGCGTGCGGGTGAAAGCGGCGCGATGCCCTCCTCCACCGATGTGAAGCGCTGCAGGCGCGAATCCTCCAGTGCCGACAGCAGGCGACGCGGAACTGCGCCGCCCGTTCGCGCTGGCCATTGGCGTTGCAACTGGGCAGCCCACTCAGACGCAGATGTGGGGGACTGGCTGGCGAGCGAGACCGGCACGGCGGCATTGCCGGCTTCGTGCAGGCGTGCCGCCAGCAACTGCAAGCCGATGGCCTGCACGAGTGCGTCAGTGGATTCATGACCCAACAAGGCCCACTCCACTTGCGCGATCGCCAATGCCAGTGGACGCACGGTATCGAAGGCGGCGGCTGGTTCGGACTGGGCTTCACGCATCCTGATCAGCACGGGCAGCGCTTCCGCCAATTCGAACCATGGCGCGCGTCGCGGCTCCAAGACGCGCCCCAAGGGATGCCGCGAACGCTGCCGCGACCAGTCACGCAATTCTTCGCCCCACCACGCCAGCTTGGCATCCGCCGGCAGCGGATCACCGGCGATGTTCATCGCATCGGTGAATTCCTGCAGCAGGGCGAACCAGGCCAGCGCAAGCTGACGCTGCGCCTCCGGCACGAACACTTCAACCACGCGCCATTCCGGCCAACGCGTGCGCCATTTGTCGAGAAAGCTGTCGAGTGCGGTGGTGTCGGTCATGGCGTAATGGTAGGAGCGCCCCATGGGCGCGAGCTTTTGATTATTTCGGGATAAGAAAGCGAAGAGCTCGCGCCCATGGGGCGCTCCTACCGGGTTGGTGGCCAATTGGCGGGGTCCAGGAGGTCTGCGGGTGACTGCAGCAGCACGTCCGCGCCCCACCCGACCGGGTCTTCGTGGTCCTGTCGGTATCCCCAGAGCGCGGCGATGGAAGGCATGCCCGCGGCGCGTGCAGCCTGTATGTCACGCTCATCGTCGCCGACGTACACGCACTGCCCTGCTTCGAAACCGATGCGCTCGGCAGCTACCAGCAGCGGCAGTGGATGCGGCTTCTTTTCGGCCAGCGTGTCACCGCCGATCAGGATGGCGCAGCGTGTTTCCCAGCCGAGTGGCGGCATGATCTCGCGCGCCAGGTATTCCGGCTTGTTGGTGACGATGCCCCACTTCGCCCCATCTTCTTCCAAGGCGACCAGCATGGATTCGATATCGGCGAACAATACGCCGTGCTTGCCTAGTTCCTGCAGGTAGGTCTCGAGGAATTGCGGCACCATGGCCTCGGTTTGGATGGTGGGCAGGTGCGGGAAAGCGGCGGCGAGCATCGCGCGCGAGCCCTTGGACACGTGCGGACGTATCTGCTCCAGCAGCATCGGCGACAATCCGCAGCGACCGCGCAATTGATTCGCGGTCGCGAGCATGTCCGGTGCACTGTCCAGCAAGGTGCCATCCAGGTCGAACAGCACCGCACGCGGGAAACGTGTGGTCGTCATCCCGGCTTCCGTGCAGATGCCAGGTAGTTCACGTCGGTACGACCGATGATCCGCGCCCCATTGCGCCACGGTTCGTACGCCAGGCCACTGACATCTTCAAGCTGCAGTCCCGCATCACGCAGCCACGCCGCGAGTTCCGCCGGCTTGATGAAGTCCTGGTAGTGGTGCGTCCCCTTGGGCAACAAGCGCGCGACATACTCCGCGCCGACGATGGCCAGCGCGAAGGCCGCCGGGGTGCGGTTGAGCGTGGACAGGAACAACTGGCCGCCCGGCTTCAGCAAGGTCGCGCAGGCGGCGATGATCGCCGATGGATCGGGTACGTGTTCCAGCATTTCCATGCAGGTGATGGCATCGAAGGAACCCGGCGCCTCTAGGGCCAGTGATTCCACTGACTGCAGGCGGTAGTCGACGGTGATGCCGGATTCCAGGCGATGCAGCTTGGCGACCTTGATCAACTCCGGAGCAAGATCTATGGCGACGACCTTCGCGCCCTCCTTCGCCAGCGCTTCACTCAGCAAGCCCGCGCCGCAGCCTACATCCAGCACCGCGCCATCGCGCAGGTTGACTCGCTGTTTTACGTACTCCAGGCGCACCGGATTCAGCGCATGCAGGGCTTTCTGCGGGCCTTCCGGATCCCACCAGCGATTGGCCAGTGCGCCGAATTTGTTGAGTTCGGCCTGGTCGAAATTTTCGTTGGGTGCGGTAGTTGAGCTGTTCATTCGGAAATTTCCCTTTCGTCATCCCAGCGAACGCTGGGATCCATTTTGATCTTGCTTCTCCACACCATCGCCGCCGAAATCAAGATGGGTCCCAGCGTTCGCTGGGATGACGGCACGAGTGAGTGCGTCTTCAACGCCCTATCGCCGCGATCCGCCCGCGCCACTGCTTCGCGTTGGCGATGATCCCGTCCAGGTCCATGTCGACCAGCACGCGTGAACTGAGTTTGTGCTTGCCGGCGATCCACACATCGCTGACCTGCTGGCGGCCGGTTGCATAGATCAGTTGGGACACGACGTGATGCAACGGCTGTGTCTCCAGTGCAGACAGGTCGACGCACACCAGGTCAGCCTGCTTGCCCGGCTCCAGCGAGCCCACCAGATGATCGAAACCCATCGCCTTCGCGCCGCCCAGCGTAGCCGCACGCAACGCGCTGAAGGCATCGAAACCGGCTGCGTCATTGGCCACGGCCTTGGCCAGGATCGCGGCGGTGCGCGTTTCGCCGAACATGTCCAGGTCGTTGTTGCTGGCCACGCCATCGGTGCCGATGGCCAGGTTCACGCCGGCACGCTCCAGCGCGCAGGCCGGGCAGAAGCCGGAGGCAAGCTTGAGGTTGGATTCCGCGCAATGCACCACCGACACGCCGCGCTCGGCACACAGGTGGATCTCGGCGTCGGTCAGCTGGGTCATGTGCACGGCGATCAGGCGGTCATTGACCAGCCCCAACCGGTCCAGGCGCGCAATCGGGCGCTGGCCGTGCTTCTGCTGCGACTGTTCGACTTCCTGCGCCGTCTCGTGCAGGTGCAGGTGCACGGGCACGTCGAGCTGGTCGGCGAGCATGCGCACGCGCTCGAAATTCGCATCGGACACCGTGTACGGCGCATGCGGCGCGAACGCCGTGGCGATCAGCGCATCGTCGCGCCACTGGTCGTGGACTTCGCCGGCACGCTCGAAGTATTCGTCGTCCGACTTGGCCCACGCCGTGGGGAAATCGATCACCGGCAGGCCGACGCGCGCGCGGAAGCCGTGCTGCTTGTACGTCGCCGCCTGCACGTCGGGGAAGAAATAGTTTTCGTTGCAGCAGGTGGTACCGCCGCGCAGCATCTCGGCGATGGCCAGGGTCACGCCATCGGCGACGAATTCGGGGCCAATCACCGCAGCTTCGATGGGCCAGATGTGTTCCTGCAGCCAGACCTTGAGCGGCAGGTCGTCGGCGATGCCGCGCAGCAGGGTCATCGGATTGTGGACGTGGGCGTTGACCAGGCCCGGGATCAGCACTGCGTCGGGGCGCGACACCGTTTCGGCGGCGACGAAACGCACGCGCGCCTCGGCGCGCGGCAGGATCGCGACGATGGCACCGCCCGAAACAGCGACGGCGTGGTCTTCCAGCACCACGCCGTGCGGCACGACCGGCACCACGAAGCCGGCTTCGATGAGGAGGTCGCAGGGTTCGTGGGCGGCCTCGGTCATCTGCTTACTTCACTCGCGAAACGTATTCGCCGGTGCGCGTATCGACCTTGATGATTTCTTCCTGGCCTACGAACAGCGGTACGCGCACCACGGCACCGGTTTCCAGCGTGGCCGGCTTGCCGCCGCCGCCGGACGTATCGCCGCGCACGCCCGGGTCGGTCTCGACGATCTTCAGTTCGACGAAATTCGGCGGCTGCACTGCGATCGGCACGCCGTTCCACAGGGTCACGACGCAGGCTTCCTCGCCCTTCAGGTACTTGGCAGCGTCACCGACGCCGTTCTTGTCGGCCTGCACCTGCTCGAAGGTCTCCTGCTGCATGAAGTGCCAGTACTCGCCGTCGGCGTAGAGGAACTGCATGTCGGTGTCCATCACGTCCGCGGCTTCCAGGTCGTCGGTGGCCTTCATGGTCAGCTCGACCACGCGGCCGGACTTGATGAAGCGGTACTTGATGCGGGTGAAGGCCTGGCCCTTGCCCGGCTTGACGTATTCGGTTTCGGTGATGACGCAGGGTTCGTTGTTGACCAGGATCTTCATCCCGTTCTTGACGTCGTTCATGCCGTAAGTGGCCATGCATGGCTCCTGGGGGTATGGCAAGCCCGCCGCGTGATGCGGCCGGCCGGATAGAATGGGAAGCCCGCCGCGACCGGCGGGTATTTGTTTTCAGACCGCCCATGATACCCGCAGCCAACAGCCTCATACACCCGTCCGACCCATCGCCCGCGTCGCTGCAGCCCGCCCGCTGGCAGCAGTTGTGGCGCGATGCGGTCCGCGATCCGCGGGAATTGCTGGCCATGCTGGACCTGCAGACACTGGCTGCACGGGTCTCCGATGAGGCCGCAATACAGTTCCCGCTCCGCGTCCCGCGCGGCTTCATAGCCCGCATGCGTCCGGGAGACGTCCACGACCCCCTGCTACGCCAGGTGCTGCCGCTGGATGACGAGATGCGCGTGGTGGCTGGTTTCAGCGTGGATGCCGTCGGGGACGCCGCGGCACGCGCCGGGGCCGGCGTGCTGACCAAATACCAAGGCCGTGCCCTGCTGGTGGCGACCGGCAGTTGCGCGGTGAATTGCCGCTACTGCTTCCGCCGGCACTTCCCGTACGCCGAGGAAACCGCGGCGCGCGACGGCTGGCGCGAAGCCGTGGGGGTCATCCGTGACGACGCCAGTATCGAGGAAGTGATCCTGTCCGGCGGCGACCCGCTGTCGCTGGCCACCTCCAAGCTGGCCGAGCTCACCGATGCCCTGGCCACCATCCCGCACCTCAAGCGCCTGCGCCTGCACACCCGCCTGCCGATAGTCCTGCCCGAACGCGTGGACGCACCGCTGCTGGACTGGCTGCGCGGCCTGCCCTGGCCGGTCGCAATCGTGCTGCACGCCAACCACGCCAATGAATTCGATGCCAGCGTGGACGCTGCCCTCGCTGCACTTCGCAGCACCGGCGCCCAACTGCTCAACCAGGCCGTGCTGTTGCGCGGGGTCAACGATTCGGTGCAGGCACTGGCCGACCTGGGCGAACGCAGCTTCGCCGCCGGCGTGCTGCCCTATTACCTGCACCAGTTGGACAAGGTGTCGGGCGCGGCCCATTTCGAAGTGCCAGACGCGGAGGCGAAGGCGCTGCATGCGGGACTGGCTGCGAGGCTTTCAGGTTACCTGGTGCCCCGGCTGGTGCGCGAAGTGGCTGGCGATATGGGCAAACGACCGCTCTGACAAAGATGCCAGCGAAGGGCTGCTGAAGCAGCGAAGGCACGACCGCGCCACACTTCTGCGACATTGATGTTGGACGATCCGCCACCCATCGTGTATTAAACGCCCTCCCCCGGCGGATGTGCTGCATGCAGATCGGCAAAGACACCACGATTCGATTGATGATTGTCGACGACAGCGGCGAAGATGCCGAGGCCGTCGTCAGTGCATTCCGTAATGACGGCATCGCCATCCGTCCCCTGCGGCCGCTCAGCGCCGACGAACTGGCCAGCATGCTGGCCACGCAGCCGATCGACCTGGTGTTGGCGGCCAAGTCCTCGCGGGTGATGTCTCTGCAGGCCGTGCTGGCCCAGGTAGCCGCCAGCGGCAAGGACATCCCGGTGGTCGCCTTGGCCGATGCCATCGACGAAGCCGGACTGATCGCCGACCTGGCCCTGGGCGCGCGCGCCGTAGCCCTGCGTGGGCGCAATGACCACGTGCTGAGCGTGCTGCAATCGCAATGGGCCGACCTGGACGCACGCCGTGCCCTGCGCCGCCTGGAGGGACACCTGCGCGAGACCGAGCGCCGCTGCGATGCCCTCATCGCCTCGTCACGCGACCCCATCGCCTACATCCACGAAGGCATGCACATCCGTGCCAACGACGCTTACCTGGAAATGTTCGGCTTCGAATCCTTCGATGACGTCGAAGGCCTGTCGCTGCTGGACCTGGTGGCGCCACAGTACGTCGCCGAATTCAAGCTGCTGCTGAAGAAACTGGGCAAGGGCGAAGCCCCGCCGCCGCGCTTCGAGTTGGAAGCGCGCTCGCAGGATGGGGAAAGCTTCCCGGCCATCCTGGAATTCGCCACGGCCACCTACGAAGGCGAATCCTGCGTGCAGGTCGTGTTCCGCCGCCGCGAATTCGACCCGGAACTCGCCCGCGAAGTCGAAGACCTGCGCCAGCGCGACATGGTCACCGGCCTGCTCAACCGCTCCACCTTCCTGCATGCGCTGGAAGATGCGGTCAGCCAGGTCGCACGCAGCGAAAGCCAGTATTCCTTGCTGCTGGTCGAGCCGGACCACTACCAGCGCCTGCTGCAGGATTTCGGCCTCGATTCGGCCGACGACCTGATCGCGGCGCTGGCATCTCGCCTCAGTGCCACCCTGGACGCAGACACTACTGCCGCGCGCTTCGGCGAGCGTACGTTCGCGGTGTTGCTGAAAGGCAACCACGCGCGCACCGCCGAGCTAACCGAACGCCTGCGCGCTGCATTCGCGTCGCATGTGTTCAACGTGGGCGACCGCTCGGCGTCCATCACCGCCAGCATCGGCGGCGTGCAGATCGGCGAGAAGATCGCTGCGGTGGGCCAGGTGCTGAATCGCGCGACCGAAAGCCTGCAGGCGGCTACCGCCTTGGGTGGCAACCGCAGCGAGATCTTCGACCCTGGCGCAGTGGACCGCGACGAGGAAGAGCGCGTACAGAACTGGGTGCAGCGCCTGCGCGACGCCTTGGACGGTGGCGGCTTCACCCTGCACTACCAGCCGGTGGTCAACCTGCAGGGCGAGCCTGGCGAAGTCTACGAAGTGCTGTTGCGCATGGAGAACAACGGCGAACTGGTCACGCCACAGTCCTTCCTTGGCATCGCCGAGGACAACGGCCTGCTGGACGCCATCGACCGCTGGGTCGTGCAGCGCGCGATCGAACTGATCGGCGAACGCACCCGCGGCGGCCACGATACGCGCCTGCTGGTCAAGGTCAGCCCCGCCTCCTTCATCGACGACCGCCTGCTGCAGGTGATCGAACAGCAACTGGCCGCGCACAACGTGCCGGGTGATCGACTCTGGTTGGAGATACCCGAGGCCAAGGTGTTCACCCACCTGCGCCAGGCCCAGGCATTCCTGGCCGGGGCAGCCAAGCTTGGCTGCCAGGTCGGCCTGGAGAAGTTCGGCTCAGGCCTGGATTCGTTCCAGCTGCTGACCCACTTCCAGCCCGCGTTCCTCAAGATCGACCGCAGCTTCACCGAAGACCTGCCGAAGACGCCGGAACACCAGCAGAAGATCAAAGACATCGCCGCGCGGGCGCAATCGGCCGGCATCCGCACCATTGCCGAATACGTGCAGGACGCGGGGACCATGAGTTTCCTGTTCACCGCCAACGTGGAATTCGTGCAGGGCAACTTCCTGGCTTCGCCCACCGCCACGATGAACTACGACTTCTCCTGATAACACGCCGTAGGAGCGCCCCATGGGCGCGAGCTTTTGATCTTGGCGGGCAACGCCACAAAAGCTCGCGCCCATGGGGCGCTCCTACCGTGGTGCGTGTAAGGTCAGCTGACGCTGCTGCGCAACGCGGCGATGCGCTGCTCCATCGGCGGGTGGCTCAGGAAGAGCTTCTTGAGGCCCTCGCCGATACCGCCGGCAATGCCGAATGCTTCGACCTGTGCCGGCAGCGTGCTGGGGCGATTCGCCGACAGGCGTTCCAGCGCCGCGATCATCTTTTCGCGACCGGCAAGCGACGCACCACCCGCATCCGCACGGAATTCGCGGCGGCGCGAGAACCACATCGCGATCATGGTGGCGAACAGGCCCAGCACCATTTCCAGCACCATCACGATGGCGAAATACGCCAGTCCCGGACGGCTGCCTTCGCGGTTGCCGGAAATGGCGTTGTCGATGATGCCGCCGGCCACGCGCGCCAGCACGATCACGAAGGTATTCAACACGCCCTGCAGCAGCGCCATGGTGACCATGTCGCCATTGGCGACGTGGCTGACTTCATGGCCGAGCACGGCTTCGGCTTCGTCACGGCTCATCGCACGCAGCAATCCCGTGGACACGGCGACCAGCGCGTTGTTGCGGTTGGCGCCGGTGGCGAACGCGTTGATTTCCGGGGCGTCGTAGACGGCGACTTCCGGCATGCCGATGCCAGCGGCCTGTGCCTGGCGCTGCACGGTGGCCAACAGCCACTGCTCGCTTTCATTGCGCGGCTGGGTGATGACCTGTGCGCCGGTGGCGCGCTTGGCCATGCCCTTCGACATCAGCAGCGAGATGATGGAGCCACCGAAACCAAACAGCGCCGCCATGACCAGCAGGCCGCCCATCTGGTTGGGATGCACGCCCAGCAGCGACATGACGATACCGGCCAGCACCATGACCGCCAGGTTGGTGGCAAGGAACAGCGCAATACGGTTGAACACGGCGAACTCCGGGAAGGAAAAGGGACAGGCGCGCGGGCAAGGCGCAAGGATACCTGCATTGATTTGTGGTTTTCAGCCGCCGAATTCAAGGCGCTTTGATCCCACGCATGAAGTGTGGGAGCGGCTTCAGCCGCGACGGGCGTTCCCGGTAAAGCCCGTCGCGTCTCAAGCCGCTCCCACACTGGAATTATTTTGCTAAGTCAGATCCACAGGTGACTGGTGATTCAGCTTTCCCGTAGCCTGTACGCATGCCTGCATCCACTTCCTACCGCGGACGCTTTGCTCCCTCGCCCACCGGCCCCCTGCACTTGGGGTCGCTGGTCGCTGCCCTGGGCAGTTGGTTGCTGGCGCGTGCTGCGGGGGGCGAATGGTGGGTGCGCGTCGAAGATCTCGATCCGCCGCGTGAAGTAGCGGGCGCCGCAGAACAGCAACTGGCCACCCTGGCTGCGTTCGGACTGCATGCGGACGCAGCGATCACCTGGCAAAGCCAGCGCTCGTCCCTGTACCAGCATGCGCTGGAGCAACTCCTCGCCGACGGCAGCGCATTCGAATGCCATTGCAGCCGCAGCGACCTGGCTGCGAGCGATGGCATCCACCGCGCCTGCGTGGCGAAGGCACGTCGCTCCGATCCCGCCATACGCCTGCGCGTGCCCGACGGCATGGCCATCACCTTTCGCGACGGCCTGCAGGGCAGCGTGACCCAGGACGTGGCGCGGGAGGTCGGCGATTTCGTGCTCAAGCGCGCCGATGGCCCCTGGGCCTACCAACTCGCCGTGGTGGTGGACGACGCGGCGCAAGGCATGACCGACATCGTGCGTGGCGCGGACCTGTTGGATTCCACCCCACGCCAGATCCTGCTGCAACGCGCACTGGGTTTGCCAACGCCGCGCTACCTGCACCTGCCTGTGGTGCTGGATGCCAACGGCCACAAGTTGGCCAAGAGCAGTGCAGCCCCGCCCGTTGACGAAGGTGATCCCCTGCCCGCGTTGCATGCCGCGTGGCGTGCGCTTGGGCAGGATCCTCTCGCACTGCATGGATGCCGCGACGTCGCCGCCACGCTGCAGGCGGCGCATGCTGCTTTCTTGCAGGAACGGCTTCCGGAATGTGCTTCGGTGCCACTCGCTGCACTGCACAACACGGCTGGCGCGAACGCTGTCTAGAATCCTTGCAGACCGTCGCTTTCCGGCGGGAAAAGGAGACCCCACATGACAGCACGCGTCGCATTGGTAACCGGTGGCACCGGCGGAATTGGCAGCGCCATCTGCAAGAAACTGGCCGACATGGGCCACAAGGTGGCCACCAACTACCGCAACGAGGAAAAGACCCAGGCCTGGCTGCAGGACATGCGCGCGCAGGGCTACGAGATCACTGCGGTCAAGGGCGATGTCACTTCCGCGGAAGAAGCCGAAGCACTGGTACGTGAGGTCGAGGCCAAGCTCGGACCGGTGGACATCCTGGTCAACAACGCCGGCATCACCCGCGATGGCACCTTCCACAAGATGTCCGTTCCGCAATGGGGCGACGTCATCAACACCAACCTCAACTCCGTCTACAACATGACCCGCCCCGTCATCGAGGGCATGCGCGACCGCAAATGGGGCCGCATCATCCAGATCAGCTCGATCAACGGCCTGAAGGGCCAGTACGGCCAGGCCAATTACGCGGCAGCGAAAGCCGGCATGCACGGCTTCACCATTTCGCTGGCACGCGAGAACGCCAAGCTCGGCGTCACCGTCAATACGGTCTCGCCGGGCTACGTGGCCACCGACATGGTCACGGCCGTGCCGGAGGAAGTCCGCGCCAAGATCGCCGCGGAGATCCCGACCGGCCGCCTCGGCAAGCCCGAGGAGATCGCCTACGCCGTGGCCTTCCTGGTCGACGACCAGGCCAGCTGGATCACCGGCTCCAACCTGGACATCAACGGCGGCCAGCACATGGGTTGGTAGGAGAGCGAGGAGTGAGTGGAGAGGAGTGAGAGATGCGTTTGATCCTCGGCCTCACCACTCACTTCTCTCCGCTCACTCCTGAGCTCCTGCCCTTTTGTCTGCCCGAACCTGAATACGTCCGACCCTTCCCCGCCTGTTGCATACCCTGCTGCGCTGCGTCATGCTGCTCGCCAATCGGTTTAGAGTGATTGCTCAATGGCTGCGATCCGCATCATCAAGAAGTACCCCAACCGTCGTCTCTACGATACGGAAATTTCCAGCTACATCACCATCGAGGACGTGCGCCAGCTGATCGTCGATGGCGAGAACTTCGAGGTGCGCGACGCCAAGACCGGCGACGACCTGACCCGCATCGTGTTGCTGCAGATCATCAGCGAGCAGGAACAGGACGGCGAACCGATCCTCTCCACGCAGTTGCTCAGTCACATCATCCGTTTCTACGGCGACTCCATGCAGGGCTTCATGGGTAATTACCTGGAGCGCAGCATGCAGTTGTTCATGGAACAGCAGCAGCAGTTCCGCCAGCAGATGGGCGGCATGCTCGGGCAGACGCCGTGGACCATGATGAACCAGCTGACCGAGCGCAACATGGAAATGTGGCAGGAGTTCCAGCGCAACCTGAGCGGCGGCGGCTTGAGCCGTCCCGCCGTCAAGCCGGAAGCTCCGCAACGCGACACGCCAAAATCACGCGCGCGCTGAGTCAGGTCGCTGCGCAAACCAGAGCCTGCACATTGCTGTGCAGGTTTTTTTTTGAGGACTACACAAGCAGTTAGTTAGCAGGAAATATCGGGGATGCGCCCCTCTCCCCTTGTGGGAGAGGGTGGCCGACAGGCCGGGAGAGGGCCGCCGGAGCCCGCACAGCCCCAATCGCAGCGAAGTGTCGAGTGTCTTGACCCTCGAAGCAAAGCAACACTCGACGCATTCACCACGTTGGAAAAATCATCAGGGCCGGCCCTCCCCTCTCCCGCCTTCGGCACCCTCTCCCACAAGGGGAGAGGGACGCTTCCGGGAACACCTCGCAAACAAATAGAGATTCTTCTCCAACCAGAAACACAGAGGACTACAGACACATGACCAAGCGCATCGCCGTCGTCACCGGTGGCATCGGTGGACTGGGCACTGAAATCTGCAAGGCGCTCGCACGCGCGGGCCGTACCGTGATTGCGGTGGACCTGGCAGGACGCAGCGAACGCGTGGAGGCATTCGGGCGCGAAGTGGAAGGACTGGACATCCATTTCGCCAGCGCCAACGTCGCCGACCATGCGGAATGCGGGCTACTAGTACAAGGCATCGAGGCGCAGCATGGTTCGCTCGATATCCTGGTCAACAATGCCGGCATCACCCGCGACTCCACGCTGCGCAAGATGGACCGTGCGCAGTGGGACGAGGTGCTGGACGTCAACCTGGGCAGCGCCTTCAACCTGTGCGGGCATGCCATCGCCGGCATGCAGGCGCGCGGCTTCGGGCGCGTGGTCAACATCAGTTCGGTCAGCGGCCAGACCGGCAATTTCGGGCAGACCAATTACGCGGCGGCGAAGGCCGGTCTGCACGGTTTCAGCATGTCGCTGGCGCGCGAAGTCGCGACCAAGGGCATCACCGTCAACAGTATCTCGCCGGGCTATATACACACGGCGATGACCGGCGCGATGCCGGCGGACATACTCGGGAAGATCGCCGCCTCCATCCCGGCCGGCCGCATGGGCGAACCCGCCGACATCGCCCGCACGGTCGCCTTTCTCACTGACGATGCCGCGGGCTACATCACCGGCGCGAACATCCCGGTGAATGGCGGGTTGTTCATGAGTTTCTGAGTGGCAGAAATCGCAAATTAGCTTGCGTTTTCTCGATTAAAAGCAATCTCAGATTCACGCTGGCAACTATTTATGTCCGAAGGTTTCACTGCCCTATCTACGCACTGATAATAGCTCTTGAGAATCGGCTGCTTAGCGCAATGGGAGCTGCGTTCGTACATCAAGCTCGCAAACTCACCTTCACTGGAAAAATCAGCCGCGAATTTTCCAATTTTTTTGAACGTAAATTGACACTGATCCACAGTTGCCAGTCTTTTCCCTGAAGGAAACGCAATGTAGTACAGCGAAAAGCAAATTGAGACAAATATGCCGACAGTCAGAAGTTTCTGAATGACCTTGTAACGATCCTCATTGCCAAGTGAGTCAAGAAAATACTTGGTCGCCAGCAACACCAAAGACATCGCTGCCGGAAACAAAGCCTCGTAATGAATGTGAACCCCACGTCCTCGGCGACCAGGCACGTAGATGTCGTTGAGCATCGACCCTGCAACGGCATACGCCATTAGAGCTATGGCTACATACAGCGCAGTTACCTGATATTTTGGCCTTCGATCCTGCATCGGCAACCTATCGAATGAACAACCTAATACAACACCAGACTGGACCACGACTTTCAGCGGGATGGAGACCCCGTCGGTCTAGCTAGTTGCTTGCCGCACTTTGCTTCCGTAAATACTCCGCCAACCCACCCAGCTGCAATCCCTGCACCTTGTCCACCACCGGCACGAACTTGGTCAGGTCGTCCGGCGTGTACCCGCCGGCGCGGTACCAAAGCGTGATGCGGGTGCCGCCGTTTTCTTCCACGAAGCGCCATTCCAGCGCGCCGTCCAGGCCCATGCCCTGCAGCGGACCTAGCCCGCCGGTCATGCGCATCAACTTGCCTGGATCCACGAACGTCACCGTCATGTGCCAGGCCTGCTGCGCGCCATTGAGTTCACAGAAACAGCCGCCGGCTTTATCCGAAATGGAGAGCCTTGACGCATCGCCCCACCACGTGTGATCCGACGGCCACCACCTGCCCACGTCCTGCACGAAAGCCTTCCAGGCCGTGGCCTGGTCGACCGGCACCCATTCCGAATTCTCCAGGGTGAATCCGTTGGGCGCCTGGTCCTTCACTGCCGCCCATGCCGGCTGCAATGAGGCAAGCGCCATCAGTGCAGCAAGGGAGAGGCGACGGACGATCATTGCGCGGGCGGCGTCGTGCAGAACTTCTTCTGGTACTCCAGCGCCTTGGGCATCAGCGCCGACAGGTTCTGGATACGCGTGCCGGGATTGGGATGCGTCGAGGAAAATTCCGGCGGCGCCTGTCCGCCGCTGGCTTCGCTCATGCGCTCCCACAGCGGCACCGCTTCACGCGGATCGAAGCAGGCCGCGGCGGCCAGCATCAGGCCGACTTCATCCGCCTGCGTCTCGTGCGAACGCGCATACGGCAGCAACATGCCGTAGCCCATCGCGGCCTGCACCATCTGCTGGCTGCCCGCATCCATGCCCGCCATGCCCGCGCCCATCTGCCCGATCTGCGCGACCTTTTGCTGCGCCATGCGCTGGGCGCCGTGGCGGAGCAAGGCGTGCGCGATTTCGTGGCCCATCACCACCGCCACCGCATCGGCATTCTTGGCGACGGGAATCAGGCCGGTGTACACCGCCATCTTGCCGCCCGGCAGGCAGAACGCGTTGGCCTGCTCGGACTCGATGACGTTCACGTCCCAATCGAAATCCTTGGAGATGTGCTGCGGCTGCAACCCATGTTCGGCCGCAAGCGCTGCTTCCACCACGTCGACCTTGGCGATCAGGCGCTTGGCGATTTCACGCACCTGCTGGGCGATCTGCGAATTGGGATCGACCGGCCGTTCCTGCGACAGGATTTCCTCGTAGGCCTGCAGGCCCATCGCCTTCTCGTCTTCGACGGACAACGACTTGTCGATCAGCGCCTTTTCACCGGTGTACGGATCGACCACCTGGTTGGAAAACCAGTAGTACGCCGCGTAACCGGCGAATGCCAGCAGGATCCACCAGCGCACGTTGCCGAAAAGCCCGGGGCGGCGCGCGCGGCCTTGCTGCTGTTGCTGGCCGCCTTGGCCAAACGGGTCATTCCTCATCCCACTCTCCTTTTCAAATGCCACGTACCACGCGGAAACCCACCCGCGCATTGGTCATATCCGAATCCGACGCCGACCGCCATGCGGCACGCGCCTGTTCCGGCGAACTGGCCCAGCTGCCCCCGCGCACCACGCGCGAACGACAGCCGGGATTGAACCACGACGCGCCGTCGGCGGGGGCACGACGGTAGCTGGCGTGCCAGCAATCGCTGACCCATTCGCTGACGTTGCTGCCCAGGTCATGCAGGCCCCAGGCATTCGCTGCGTAGCCGCCCGCCGGCGCCGGGCCCCAGTATCCGTCGCCGTATGCGACGAAAGCGTTATTCCAGTTGCGCCCGCTGGGGGACGTATCGTTGCCCCCGGTCAGGTTGCCGAAGCGCGGTGGCGGCACGCCATTGCCCCATGGGTAGCGCCCCTGCGTGCCGGCGCGCAGGGCGTATTCCTGCTCGGCCTCGCTGGGCAGGCGGTAGCTTTGCCCGGTCTGCACCGCGAGCCATGCGGCATAGGCTTCGGCGTCGCGCACGCTGACGTGCAGCACCGGCAGGCTGTCCGCTGCCTTGGCGCCTGCATAGTCGGATTGCCAGTCCACACCACTGCGGCGCACGAAATTGCCGCTGCGCTCGTCGTAGACGATGGAATGGCCGCGACGCGTGGCGCGCGGGCGGTACTGGGTGGCCTGCACGAAGCGACGGAACTCGCCCACGGTAATGGGTTGGCGCGACATGGCGAAGCCGCGGTCGAAACGCACGTAATGCGCGGGCTTTTCCGCAGGCGAGGCGCCCAGTTCGTTTTCCCCCGCGCCCATGCGGAAGCCGCCGTGCGGCACCACGATCATTTCCGGGCCGTGCCCACCAATGGCGAGTGGATCGCTGAAGACCTGTCCCGGCTTGAACACGCCGTAGTGGGTGGCCTGGTCGATGCGTTCGCGGAAATCCGCGGCCACCTTGTCGCCGGGCTCGGCAATGCGCAGTACTTCGGCAAGATCCTGGCGGGCCGCGCGCAAGCCGCGCATGCTGACCAGGTCGCGGGTGCCACGTTCGCGCAGGCTGGCGATGCGGGCGTTGCGTACGTCGGTGATGCGCTGCCTTGCGTCTTCGATCGCGGGAGATGCTTCCCGGACTTCTGCCGCAAGCGCCAGCCAGCGCGATGCAGCAGTGAAGTCACTGACTTCCGCCGCCAGTTCCGCGCGCCTGATCAATGCGCTTTCGGTCGCAGCCAGTCCCTGTAGCGCACGCACCTGCCCCGCCTGCAGGACAAGCACTTCGCGGAAAGCCGCCAGCGGAATTTCCGCGCGCTCACCCATCTGTCCGCTGCGCAGGGCGCGTTCGGCACTCGCATTCAGTCGCCACAATTGATCGGCCACGTCCACGCGCGCCAGATAGGCGATCACCTTCGGATGATCGGGCGCCAGCGTGCGTGCGACGGCGGCGATCTCGCCCGCGCGGCTCAGCGCATCGGCGCTGTCGTCGGCATCGCGCAGGGCCGCGTCGCCCTGCTTCAGCAAGGCATCGCGGGATCGTTCCAGGCCGCGCAACACCTGCGGGTCATCGGGCACCAGCGCCTGCAGCACGAGGTAGTGCGGAATGGCGTCCTCGGCCTGCGCATACAGGCGACCTTCGGCCAGGGCACGGGCGGCGGCTCGCTTGGCTTCGGGAACGTCTTCCGTGGCCAGCACGGGCTTGGGTGGCTGCCAGTTCCACGCCGACGCACCGCTTTCATCACCGCTGACGGTGATGCTGGGCAGGCGTGGATCCACGGCGTCCGCAACCGGCGTGGTGTCCACCGGGGCCGGCGCGGGCGTGCGGGCACAGGCGCACAACAGCGCCAGCGCCAACCACCACGAATACCGTATCGCGTGCATCTTCCTCCACAATGGCCACCCTGATCGGGTAGCCGGACGGTAGGCTATTGTCGCCTGACCCTGCAACCGATGCATTCCGTGGAGATTTCGTGCCCCTTTGGATCAATGACCCCGCCGCACTGCGTGCGCACCTGCAGGACCCGCCCGCCTGGGTAGGCCTGGATACCGAATTCATCCGCGAGCGCACGTACTGGCCACAACTGGCCCTGGTGCAGATGTCGATCCGCGACGAGATCCTGCTGATCGATCCGCTGGTGCCCGGCATGACCGAGGCCCTGCGACCACTGCTGGACAACCCGGCCGTGCTGAAGGTGATGCACAGCGCCAGCGAAGACCTAGTGGCCCTGTCGCACGATTGCGGCGCCTTGCCTGCACCCTTGTTCGACACCCAGATCGCGACCGCACTGTGCGGCATCGGTGGCGGCATGGGTTACCAGAAGCTGGTGCAGGAGATCACCGGCGTGGCGCTGGCCAAGGGCGAGACGCGCTCGGACTGGTTGCGTCGTCCACTCAGTGATGCGCAGCTGCAATACGCCGCCGACGATGTGCTGCACCTGGATGCCATCTACGCCGCACTCGACGCGCGCCTGCAAGCACTGGGCCGCCGCGACTGGATGCAGCAGGATTGCGCACGCATGCTGGCCAATGCCGGCAGCGAGGAAGGCGACCGCTGGCCGCACCTAGCCATGCGCAGCGCCCAACTGATGGAAGGCCCCGCGCAGATGCGCCTGCTGCGCCTGCTGCGCTGGCGCGATGCGCAGGCGCGCAGCAGCGACAAGCCGCGCAGCTGGATCCTGGACAACGAACTAGCCACCAACCTCGCGCGCACGCCGCCTGCGGACCGTGCTGGCCTGCAATCACAGCTCGACGCGCATCCCAAGGCACCACGCAAGCTGGGCGATGCCATCTGGCAAGCGCTCACCACGCCCCTGGCCGATGAGGCCGACGCGCCGCTCGCCCGCAACGCGACTACCGACGACAAGGCCGCACTCAAGCGCATGCAGGATGCAGTCACCGCATGCAGTAGCGATCTGGGATTGCCAGACGGCATCCTGGCGTCACGTCGCTATCTGGAGTTGCTGCAGGAAAACGGCACCTGGCCCACCGCACTCGCAGGCTGGCGCCGCGAAGTGCTGGAGCCGAGGCTTACGCCACTGCTGACGCCGACACAGTCAACATGAAAACGGGTTTCCACTTCCGACATTTGCCCTAGGCTCTTGCCTCCCCCTTTGCAACGCTTTTTAACAGCCGAATGGCTGGTCAAAAGGGGGATCGAGGGGGATTTGCTCTTGCCCACAACGTCAAGGTCAAGAGCAAATCCCCCGGAACCCCCTTGACCAGCCATTCGGCTGTTAAAAAGCCTTGCAAAGGGGGCAAAGCAAGGGCAAACCGAAAGCACGCCAGACTCCCCGCCTCTCCGGACACCAGGTTAATGCCGTTTTCCAGACTAGGTTTCGCACCGGAACTGCTGCCCCTGCTGCAACGTGCACTGCAGGCAAAAGGCTACGCCGCGCCCACGCCCATCCAGCTGCAGGCAATCCCCGTGATCCTGCAAGGGCACGACGTGGTGGCGTCCGCGCAGACCGGCTCGGGCAAGACGGCGGCGTTCGTGTTGCCCTTGCTGCAGCAATTCGCACTCGCTTCCTCGAAACCGCCGCGGCGCGTGCGCAGCCTGGTGCTGGTGCCCACGCGGGAATTGGCGACACAGGTCGGCGACGTCTTCACCCAGCTTGCCCACTACCTTCCTCGTCGCATCAAGGTCGCCACGGTGTTCGGCGGCGTTTCCATCAACCCGCAGATGATCGACCTGCGCTGGGGAGCGGATGTCGTTGTCGCCACGCCGGGCCGCCTGCTGGACCTGGTGGAGCACAACGCACTCAGCCTTGCGCACGTCAACACGCTGGTGCTGGACGAAGCGGATCGCCTGCTTGATCTCGGCTTTGGCGAGGAACTGGGCCGCGTGCTGGCGTTGCTTCCAAGCAAGCGACAGACGCTGTTGTTCTCCGCCACCTTCCCGCCGGCGATCGAAGCGCTGGCCGGCACTTTGCTGCAATCACCCCGGCGCATCGACGTGGAGAGCATGCCGCCAGCGTTGCCGGATATCCGGCAACGCGCGATTGAAGTCGATACTGGACAACGCACGCAGCTGCTTCGGCATCTGTTGCAGGAAGAAGGCTGGAGTCGTGCGCTCGTATTCGTGGCGACCAAGCACGCGGCGGAAATCGTGGCTGAGAAGTTGTGCAAAGTCGGCATTACGACCGAAGCCCTGCATGGTGAAATGAGCCAAGGTCGTCGCACGCGGGTGCTGCAGGAATTCAAGCAGGAACACGTGCAGGTGCTGGTGGCCACGGACGTGGCCGCACGAGGCATTGATATCGCGCAGATGCCGGTAGTGGTGAACTACGACCTGCCCCGCTCCACCACGGACTACACGCACCGTATCGGCCGCACCGGGCGTGCGGGAGAAAGCGGCATGGCGATCAGTTTCGTCAGTGCCGGTACGGAAGCGCACTTCCGCCTGATCGAGAAGCGCGAACGCTTTCGCGTACCGCGCGAGCGGATCGCGGGGTTTGAACCGGTCGAAGTCCTCGCACCCAATCCGGCCGACCCGACGGCGACGGGTGGCATCAAGGGTGCGCGACCCAGCAAGAAGGACAAGCTGCGCGCAGCAGCGGCCTTGGAGCAGGCAAGGGCCGCTTCCCAAGACGCAGATTGAGAACCTGTGTGCGTATGTGGGAGCGACGTAAGTCGCGAATGGCCTTACCCGTAGCCCATTCGCGACTTACGTCGCTCCCACATGATTAGGTCACGCTCCGGCATAGCCGGTTTATTCCTCGGCCGGCTCCTCGCGCAAATTCCCCCACACATCCGCTGGCGGCGCTTTCACACTGCGATGTCCCGGCTTGCTGCGTACTTCCACATAGAACTGGTCGCCACCGTCCGCCACCAGCGCATCGATGGAGCGGAACAGGTCGCCATACGGCACCACCACTGCACTGGCCTCGTCCACGCCTGACTTCGTGTCGAAATCCCAATAGTCCACGCCCGCGGGCAAGGCTTTGTTGCGCTCGCGCTTGAGGTACTTGCGGATATCGTGCTTGCTGGCCTCCAGCAGTCGATCGCGGTTCTTGCCTTCTATGTTGAGCGTGTAGGTCTTTCTCACTGGAATCCTGATGGGGTCGTGGGGGCTGGCTAGCCATGCGGGGAAGATACCCCACCCCGACCCGGGTTCCTTTGTTTTTATCGACTCCACGCCACTGGACGCACGCCAGTCATCGAAGCGCCGGCACCGCTAACGGTATGATGACCCTGCTCTATCCGGTCAATAACCTTCCAATACCCGTATGCGAAATCCCCTGCAGGAACAATTGCTCAAGGCCGGCCTGGTCAAGAAATCCAAGGTGGCCCAGGTCGCCCATGAGCAGGCCAAGGCACGCCACGGCAAGGCGCCGCCCGCACCCAGCGCTGAGCAGCTTGAAGTCGAGCGGCTGCGCGCCGAACGGGTGGAACGCGACCGCGCCCTCGCCGCGGAGCGCAACGCCCAGGCCAGGATCAATGAACAGCGCGCCCAGGCGCGGCAGATCATCCAGACCCAGCAGGTCGCGCGCGAAGGCGAGATCGAATACCGCTTTACCGACGGTAGCGCGATCCGCAGCGTGCTGGTCAACGCAGCACTACGCACGCAGTTGGCCAATGGCAGCCTGGTCATCGCACGTCTGGGTGAAGGCTATGCGCTGCTGCCGCGAGCAGCCGCCCAGAAAGTCCAGGAACGCGATGCAGGCATGATCGTGCTGGACAACGGCACTGGCGAACCGACCACGACGCAGCCCAGCGACGACGATGCCTACTATGACCAGTTCAAGGTGCCCGACGACCTGGTCTGGTGACTGCCATCGGTCCGGGCTGGCGTCCACCGCACCCAAGACGCTAAACTTCCGCCGTACCTGGGGCGGTAGCTCAGCTGGGAGAGCGCCACGTTCGCATCGTGGAGGTCAGGGGTTCGATCCCCCTCCGCTCCACCAGGACACCAAGGGCTGCGTGTAAACGCAGCCCTTTTTCCTTGGAGCGCAGCCAGCAGGAAAAGCCGGAATCCTGGAGGCTGCCCCTCGCATGCAGAGCACAGAACGCCATGTTCAATCCACGCCCGCATATCGAAGTCATCCGCATCGACGACGGCCATGACTGTTACGTGGTCGACGATGCCTTGCTGCAGCCCGAACTGCTGGTGGACTTTGCCCTGAGGCAGCGGGCGCATTTCGTCATGGCGCCGCACAATGCCTTCCCGGGCCTGGAACTGCGCATGCCGGACGAGTTCTCCGCACGACTGGATGATTTCTTCCGCGTGCACGTACGTGCACGACTGGGTGCGCGACGCACGCAGCGCATGTACAGCCGCCTGTCGATGGTCACCCTGCCGCCGGAACAGCTGCAACCACGCCAGTCCCTGTGCCACCGCGACCGCCTCAACTTCGCAGCCAACCAGTGCATCGCGGCCTCGCTGCTATACCTGTTCAAGGACGACACCCTGGGCGGCACCAGTTTCTTCGCACCACGCAAGCCCATGCAGGAGATTGATCGCCTGCTGGTGGATTCCGCGCTCCTGGATGCCGGCGAGTTCGCCCGCGTGCATGGCGTAGTGCCCCGCTACATGACCGAATCGAATGAATGGTTCGAGAAAGTATTGACGGTACCTGCCAAATGGAACCGGCTGGTCTTCTACGACGGCAGCCTGTTCCATAGCGGACATATCACCGAACCCGGCAAGCTCAATGGCGATCCGGGAACGGGCCGACTGACACTGAACGGGTTCTTCACCTGCAGCAAAGCCGCAGGCTAGGAATCACCCAATAAAAAAGCCCTGCCGGCATTGCTGCCGGCAGGGCTTGCAGTCAAGCAACTTTACGTGGATCAGAAGCGGTAGTTCACACCAAACAGAAGGGTGCGGCCGTAGCCCCAATATTGGCGAGGACGCGAGCTGTCGCCATCAAATGCCGATGTGAACGGCTCGTTCTTGATGTTGTTCATCTGCAACAGCAGCGAAAGACCTTCAAGCGAACCGCCTTGGAACGCGTAGCCGATCTGGGCATCCATTACAGTCTCGGCACCGAACTGGATCTTGGCGCGGTCACCGCCAAAGCCCTGCACTTCACCCAGGAACTCGGAACGATGACGCTGGCTGATGCGCGCCGAAAAGCCATAACGTTCGTAGTACAGCGAGACGTTGTAGACCTTCTCGGACAAACCAGGAAGCGGCTCATCAGGTTGCGTCGGTCCCAAAGGCGAAATCGAACTGGAGGTATCCGAGTAGCTGCCCACGAAGCCGAAGCCTTCCAGGGGCTCCCACAACAGGTCGAACGGCACCGATGCAGCAAGCTCCCAGCCCTTGATGGTTCCACCTTCGCCATTCATCGGCTGGGTGTACTCGCCGATGTCAGACGCGGGGAGATCGGCAGGAAGAACGTTCGGCGGTACGGGGAGTTGGCTGAAATCAAACTCCGTTGTCTGGTTGTAGATGTAGGTGCGCAGATCCTTGAAGAAATATGCGGCACTTACATAGGCCTTGGTGCCGAAGTATTTTTCGTAGGACAGGTCGTAGGAGTTCGACAACCAGGGCATCAGCTCGGTGTTGCCACCGCTGCCGGACCAGATCGGCCCACCACCACCCGTAGGATTACGATTGATCCCGAAGCCTGCATTGGCGCGCATGTCATCCATGCGAGGACGAGCTACCTGGCGTGCCGCGGCGAAGCGAATCTTCTGCTCCGCAGGAAGCTCGAAGGCGATGTTCAAGCTTGGCAGGTAATCGGTATAGCGGGCACTTCGCGACGCAGGTTGATCCAACGTGACGCCTTCAAAAGTGGAGACGCCGTTGGAGCTCTGGTCCACGTTGACGGCCTGGATACCGACATTGCCCTTGACCGGCACCGAACCTAGGTCAGCGTTGAAATTGGCCTGGAAGTAGGCCGTTGCAACCTTCTCGTTGACCGACCAATTCTTGTTGTTGATGTCACCGTTGTTGGTGTTGGCGCGCCGGTTGTAAACGTTCTCGTATGCGCCAAGTGCGTCATATCCAACAATGCCTGGCACCGTGGCGAAGCCAAAACGCGACTCGGTGAGCAGGTCGGCCGGGATCGGCAGTGCAACGCCATCCCTGCACACGCCCAGGCACAGGAAGTTCTCGTTCGAGGCACGGCTCTTGGTGCGGTCGGTCAGGTTGGCACCGAATTCCATGCTGCTGAACATGCCGCTGTCGAAGCTGCGCTCGAAATCAAAACGGATCGAGTTGAGCGAATCCTTGACCTCGAAATCCTTGATGTACCCATCTTGGCCCCAGTTACCCGCGTCGGTAAGCCGCACGATGGACGGATCGCCATAATCAAGCCCGAAGTCAAAATCGAAGAAGCCGTCCGAATTGAAGGTCGCGGTTCCCGAGTCGGAAGGCACCGCAGCTGCCAAGCCTGCATACGTCTCCAGGATGCGCTCATTGCGAGTCGCGCTCGACGTGCTGACGTCGGCGCGCATCGTCCAGTTTTCGTTCAACTTGAGCTCGTTGTTCCAGCCCAGCGCGAACAGGTCGTCATGGGTGGAATTGAAATCGTTGCGGATGACCGGCCTGAAACCGGAGAAGGTGAAGCTGGACCCGGTGCCAACCTGGTTGCCGAGGCCGAATTCCATGCCGCGCTTGACCTGGTCCTTGTCGAACTTCGAATAGAACACGTCCAGGACACTGTGGAACTCATCGTTCGGCTTGAACTCCAGCACGCCCATCAGGCCGTCGCGGGTGTTGTCGTCCTGGATGTCATAGATCTTGCCACCGCCCAAGCGACCAGCATCGTCGTAGCCCCAAGCCTCGAACTGCTGGCCCTGCTGCGGGTTGTTGAGGTGGGCATAGCCCAGCGCCAGGCCAACGGTGTTGTCGGCGAACTGGTCGACGTAGGAGATGCTGTAGCGGCTGCCACGTTCCTTGTTGCCGTCGAGGGTGTTGACGTCGCCACGGATGTTGGCCGCCACGACGCGTTCGCCATAGGACAGCGGGCGCACGGTCTGCAGGTCCACGGTACCGGACAGGCCCTGGCCGACCAGCGAGGCATCAGGGGTCTTGTAGACGACGACCTGGCTGATCAGTTCGGAGGGGTACTGGTCGAACTCGACACCGCGGTTGTTGCCCAGGCTGACCTGTTCGCGACCATTGAGCAGCGTGGTGGAGAAGTCGCCTGCGAAGCCGCGGATGTTGATCTCCTGCGGACGGCCACCGAAACGCTGTGCGGTCAGGCCAGGCAGTCGCGCGAGCGAGTCGGCGATGCTGGTATCGGGGAGTTTGCCGATGTCTTCGGCGGAAATGGCTTCGACGATGGAAGTCGAGGACTGCTTGGTTTCGATTGCGTCTTCAATGCCGCGGCGGATGCCAGTGACAGTGACGCGATCCAGGTCAACGGCCTCGTCGGTGCTGGCCTGCGCGGTCTTGTCCGCGGTTTCTTCTGCTGTCTGTGCGAAGGCACCCGCGGCACTGAACGTCATTGCGGACGCCAAGGCCACGCTCAGCATATTGCGCTTGAGCTTTACCATCTCCCCTCCACTCCCATGGTTGGTTTTTTTAGTTTTGCCAGGCCTGCGACGATGCCTGATTGGCGCTCGTTCAAACCTGTGCGCCCGGGTGCGCAGACCGCCCTCAGTACGTGCGGCAATGGTAGTCGTCGTAACGCCTGCATAACTTTTCCTGCATACGTATTCATGCAGTGCGAATACCTTGCAGCGCAACAACATGCAGTGATGCTGCTTGCTGCTGGAGAGCGATGCATGCAGTCTTCGTCACCCTATGCGGAGGTGCAGATGGACGACAAAGTATCTACGTTGCGATGCAGCATTCATGTTCTGGCGCTGGCGCTAGCGGCGGCAATGGCAGTGGGCGCGAGCGCAAGCACCGCCACCGCACAGCCAACCGATAAAGAAACCCCGCCGGCTGCACTTAAACTGCATGTGCCCTCGCCCGACTGGCGCGACCAGGTCATCTACTTCCTCATGACCGACCGCTTTGCGGACGGCAACCCCGGCAACAACGACCAGGGTGCGAATGAATTCGACCCGAAGAGTAATGCGAAATACAGCGGCGGCGACCTGGCAGGCATCCAGCAGCATCTGGATTACATACAGGGGCTGGGCGCGACAGCGGTCTGGATAACCCCACCGGTTGCCAACCAATGGTGGAACATGCGCATCCACTACGGCGGCTACCACGGTTACTGGGCCGAAGACCTGATGCGCGTGGACGCGCATCTTGGAACGCTGCAGGAATACAAGGAACTCTCGCACGCCCTGCACAACCAGGGCATGTATCTGGTGCAGGACGTGGTAGTGAACCACATGGGCGACTACTTTTCCTACGGCGACACGTGGGACAAGCAGGACCCCACGATTGGCTTCCGGCGTATCGCCGACTCCAACGGCATGAAGGCACCCACGCAGGTGCCGTTCGACCAGAATGACGTGCGCGACCCCGCGCATCGCAAGGCCGCCATCTATCACTGGACGCCGGCGATCACGAATTACAGCGATGCCGTGCAACTGCAGGATTTCCAGCTGGCCGACCTGGACGACCTGGACACGGAAAACCCGGTGGTACGCGATGCCTTGCGCGAGTCCTACGGGTTCTGGATACGCGAAGTCGGCGTGGATGCGTTCCGCGTCGATACCGCGTTCTACGTACTGCCGGAGTACTTCGCCGACTTCATGCATTCCGGGGATGCAGCGCATCCAGGCATGGCCACGGTCGCCGCGCAGACGGGGCGAAACAACTTCCATGTATTCGGCGAAGGCTTTGGCATCGACAAGCCCTTCGAAGACATCCAGGCCAGGCGCATCGACGGTTACATGCGCGGCAAGGATGGAGCCGCATTGCTGCCGGGCATGATCAATTTCCCGCTGTATGGAACCCTGGGTGACGTATTCGCACGTGGCCGGCCACCCGCGGAACTGGCGCACCGCATCGGCAACATGATGAAGGTGCACGCAGATCCACATCTCATGCCAACCTTCGTCGACAACCACGACGTGGATCGTTTCCTGTCCGGCGGCAATGAAGCCGGCCTGATGCAGAGCCTGCTGCTGATGATGACACTGCCGGGCATCCCGACGATCTACTACGGCACCGAGCAGGGTTTCAGCAAACCGCGGGCCGCGATGTTCGCGCAAGGCGCAGGCTCCGGTGGTCGCGATCATTTCGATACGAACGCCCCGCTCTACCGCTTCATCCAGCGCGCCACGGCGCTGCGACGCGAGCATCCGCTGTTTTCACGTGGCGTGCCGACCGTGCTCCAGGGCAATGCCGCAGGACCGGGGGTGCTGGCCTACCGGATGGACCATGACGGTGAATCGGCCGTGGTGGTCTTCAACACTTCGGACCGCGACACCTTGATGGACAACCTGGACACAGGTGCAGCGCCGGGAGCGGTGCTGCAGGGCCTGTTCGGCATCGACAAGACGCCCGCCGACGTGATCGTCGGCGACAACGCACGGATACACCTGCAACTGCCTGCCCGCAGCGGACAGGTGTGGAAGATCCGCCCAAGCCAGGTGACGGCGACGGCAGCACCTGCCGCATTGACCCTGGACGCCCTGCCTGCAAGAAGCATGAAGGAAGGCTTCCTGGTGCAGGGGCATGCGCCTGGCAGTAACAGCGTGCAAGTCGTGGTCGATGGCGACCTGGCTGCGGCACGTACGGCGATACCGGATGCGGATGGCCACTGGCAGTCACGCGTGGAGATCACCAGCATGATCGACCCGGACGTGGGCCACGACCTCGTGGCCTGGGATGCGGCGCGCGGAATCGCGTCCGAACGCCAGAGCTTCAAGGCCTCGCCGCAGTGGAAGACGCTGGCGGAAGTGGATGATCCAGCGGCGGACGATGCCGGCCCCGAAGGTCGCTACCGTTACCCGTCCGATCCAGCCTACCGCGTGCAACGCCCGCTGGATATCGAACACGTGCGCGTGCAGGGTGCCGAGGGCGCCATCAAGATCGCGTTGCGCATGCACGACGTGGTCAATGCATGGAACCCCGCCAACGGCTTCGACCATGTCGCCTTCGTCGTGTTCCTGCAGGTTCCGGGCAAGGACGGCGGAACCACCAGCATGCCCTTGCAGAACGCGGAGCTTCCAGAAGGGATGCGCTGGAATTACCGGCTGCGCACGCATGGCTGGACCAACGCGCTGTTTTCCTCGGACGGCGCCTCGGCAACCCAGGAAGGCACGCCGGTCACGCCTGCCGCGCACATCCAGGCTGATCCCGAAGCGAAGACGGTGACACTGACCTTGCCGGCCTCCGCCTTGGGTGGAATCACGTCGTTGTCCGGGGTGAAGCTGTACGTGGCGACCTGGGATTACGACGGCGGCTTTCGCAAGCTCGCGCCTGATCTGTCAACGAACAGCTTCAGTGGCGGCGACGGCAAGGTGGATCCGCTGGTGATGGACGACGTGTTGATCACGTTGCCTTGAATGCTGGATGGTTTGCACTGTGCGCGCAGATGAAGCAACAAGAGCTCGCGGGCACGGCCCGCTCCTACGGTTCGACTCGCAATCACGCCCACCCTCATTCGACTACATAGACCACCGCCGTTCGTGCAGGCACGCTGAAACGTCCGCTTGCGGGGTCATATCGTGACTCAAGCACGTGCGTATCGGCAGCATCCGGCGCGCGGTGCGCCGGATGCAGTACGTACGGCTTGCCCTGTTCCCCAACAAGCTCGATCGACTGCGGCTGCTTGTCCACGTTGACCAGGTACAGGACCTCCTTGAAGGCCGCCCCGTCATAACCCTTGCCGTCCAGATGGCCTGCGATCACCACCGGATTCTGCTGCGCGCCCGTGTTGTAGAAACGCAGTCGCTCGCGGATATCCTCGGCACGGCGCATGCGGAACAGGCTTGAGCTGGCGCGGATGCGCAACAGGTCGCGGAATGCATCCCGCGTCCACGCGATGTCCACGGCATCAGGCTTGATGCCGGGATCGGCCAGCAAGGGCCGCATCAACGGGTAATTGATCGCATTGTCTTCCTTGGGAGGAAGACCCGTGCCGAAATAATTGTCGGCATAGGTCCAGTCCAGCCGGTTGAACCAGTCACCGGAATTGAAACTGTTGCGGTCCATCGACTTGGAACGCAGGACTTCCATGCCCGCATGGAAGTAGGCGATGCCCTGGCTGAAGGCCGTGATGGCTGCACCCAGCACCTGCACGCGTGCGCGATCGGCGCTGGACGTGGTGCGCGGCAATTTGTAGGCGTTGTTGTCGAACAGGGTCTGGTTGTCGTGGTTCTCCACGTAGTTCACCACTTCGGCCGGCTCGCTGACATAGCCGGCCGGCTGGCCCTTGTAGTCGACGGCGTCCAGACGGGATGTCTCGCCCTGGTAGGTCTGTATGCGGAAATCACGCAATGAACCTGCAAGCCCGACGCGCACCAGGTCGGCCGCCTGCATCAGGTCGGCGAACGGGCGTTCCGGCGCGTACTCATTGCGGTCATACACGAGTCCGTTGATGTAGCCCTGCTGCTCCACCAGTGCCTGGCCACTGTCGCTGGGTCCACCACCACGCACCGCGTCACGGGTGCGATCACTGAAGGTACCGATGCCTGACCCGTTGAGCGACAGCTGCGAGGCCTGGACGAAACGCCTGCCGTCGGCCACTTCACCGAAGTTCCAGCCCTCGCCGATCAGGTTCACGTCGCGGCCTGTAGCGGCATTCACGCGCGTGCGCAGCAGCTCCATGGCTGCACGCGGCTGGTGGCCCATCAAATCAAAGCGGAAGGAATCGATGCGGTACTGTTTCGCCCATAGTTCCGCCGAATCGAGCATCAATTTGCCCATCATCAGGTGCTCGGTGGCCGTGTTGTCGCAGCAGGTGGAGCGCTCGACCACGCCATTCGCATCCAGCCGCTGGTAGTAGCCGGGCACGATGCGATCGAGTACCGAAGATTCTTTCTGGCCTGAGGTCGTGGTGTGGTTGTAGACCACGTCCATGCCCACGCGCAGCCCGGCCTTGTGCAAGGCCATGACCAGCTGGCGGAATTCGAGGATGCGTTTCGCGCCATCCGCGGCATCGCTGGCGTAGCTGCCTTCGGGCGCATTGAAGTGGTAGGGGTCATAGCCCCAGTTGAAGCAGTCCTGCGCGGCCACGGCCATCACGGCCGCCTGCTGCGCTTCGCTGTCGGCGGCCGCCACCGGCACCTGGGGCGTCACGCAATCCGATTCCGGCACCGTGGCGAAATCGAAGACGGGCAGCAGGTGCACATCGGTCAGGCCGGCATCGGACAGTGCACGCAAGTGCTGCATGCCGTTGGAGCCTGATTCGGTGAACGCAAGGTATTTGCCGCGGTTGGCGGGAGTAACCGATCCGTCATTGATGGAAAAATCGCGCACATGCAGCTCGTAGATGACCATGTCGGTCTGCGCGGCGACCTTGGATGGAGCATCTACCGCATCCCAGCCTTCGGGCTTCAATGCCGGCGCATCGAGGTTGGCGATGTAGCTGCGCTTGGAGTTCGCATCCAGGCTGATCGAGTACGGATCGGTGACGCGATTCCTCACCACGCCCACGCCCGGCACCACCACATCCACCAGGTAGCTGTAGTAATTGCCCGAGAGATCACCCGCTTGCTGCGTGGACCAGATGCCGGTGGCCTGGTCCAGCCGCAATGAAATTTCCGGGACGACTGAAGTCCCGTCCTTCGCCTGTACGCACAACGACACGCGACGCGCCGTGGGCGCCCAAAGCTTGAAGGCAGTGCCGTGCGGACCCGCGCTGACGCCCAGCGCGGGCTCCTGTGCGGCGCCTACGTACACATCGTCCAGCGCGCCCGCGACCTGCAGCGAGGTGGCGTCCACTACCCTGCCGGCCTCGTCCTCCTGGACCAGCAGCACTTGCCGGGTCAGCAGGTCGGGCACGCGCTGCGCATCACCGCTTCGGACTGCAAGCACCACGCCATCGGCAACGAACGCGAAACGCCCGGAAATATCGCGTGGAAGCTCGTCCTCCGTTACATCAAGCGACAGCGCGCCATCCGCACCTGATACAGGCTTCCCTTTCTCGGCCAGCAACCCGGCTCCTGCCGAATAGTAAAGGCGGAAGCGCCCCGCGCTGCCGATCCTTGGCCATTTCAGCAGGCCTCGATCCAACCAGTGGGCACGTGCATCCGTAGACTGCATCACCGCCGGCTGCAGCACGGTCGCTGCCCCGGATGCCGCACAATGGTCCACTGCGACCACTTGCCTCTGCTCCGCTGCCGATGCCACCGATGCCATGCCGGAGCAGGCAGCCAGCACGACGAGCGCGTAACCATGCAACCAACCTTCCTGCATACGTATGCAGGAGGTGCGCTGTGTTTTTGCAGGCGCGGAATGCTGCAAAAGCACATGCATTTTTGCGCTAGGATGCCGCGCAGCCCGTCGCACGCACGGCACTCCATCCACGGCACGCAGAGCATTGATCATGTCGGAACATCGCATCACGGAAATCGTCATCGTCGGTGGTGGAACCGCAGGCTGGATGACAGCCGCGGCTTTGTCAAAAGTGCTGACCACTGGCTACACCATCCGCCTGGTGGAGTCCGAGGAGATCGGCATCGTGGGCGTGGGCGAAGCCACCATCCCCATGATCAAGCTGTACAACCAGGCGCTGGACCTGGACGAAAACGACTTCATGCGTAAGACCAAGGGCTCGTTCAAGCTTGGCATCGAGTTCGTCAACTGGGGACGCAAGGGCGACTCCTACATCCATGGCTTCGGCAAGATCGGCCAGGACCTGGGGCTCGTTTCCTTCTACCAGTACTGGCTGAAGATGCACCACGCCGGCAAGGCCGCCAACCTGGAGGAATACTCCATCAACACCGAGGCGGCGCGCCACAACAAGTTCATGCGCGCCGTGACCGACCGGCCGAATTCCCCGCTGGCCGACATCGCCTATGCCTACCACTTCGATGCCAGCCTGTACGCGCGCTACCTGCGCGAATACTCGGAAGCGCGCGGCGTCCTCCGCATCGAAGGCAAGATCAGCCATGCGCAACAGCGTGGAAGCGATGGCCACATCGAAGCCGTGGTGCTGGAGAACGGTGAACGCGTCAGCGGACAACTGTTCATCGACTGCTCGGGTTTCCGCGGGCTGCTGATCGAACAGACCCTCAAGACCGGCTACGAAGACTGGACCCACTGGCTGCCGTGCGACCGCGCATTGGCGGTGCCGTGCGCGTCTGCAGGCCCGACCACGCCCTACACCCGCTCCACGGCGCGCGAAGCGGGCTGGCAGTGGCGTATCCCGCTGCAGCACCGCATCGGCAATGGCTACGTCTACAGCAGCAAGTACATCAGCGACGACGAGGCTGCCGCCACCCTGATGGCCAACCTGGATGGCGAAGCGCTGGCGGAACCGCGCCCGCTACGCTTCGTCACCGGCAAGCGCAACAAGTTCTGGAACAAGAACGTGATCGCCATCGGCCTGGCCAGTGGTTTCATGGAGCCACTGGAATCCACCAGCATCCACCTGATCCAGTCCAGCATCGCGCGGCTCACCGCGTTCTTCCCGCATGCCGGCTTCGAACAGTCCGACATCGACGAATTCAATGCGCACTCGCACTTCGAGTTCGACCGCATCCGCGACTTCCTCATCGCGCACTACCACGCGACGGAGCGCGACGACACGCCGTTCTGGAACTACTGCCGGACCATGGAGGTACCGGAATCCCTGAAACGGCGGATGGACCTGTTCAGCAGCAACGGCCGCATTTTCCGTGAAGCCAACGAGATGTTCGCCGAAGTCAGCTGGCTGCAGGTACTGCACGGCCAGCGCGTGCAGGTGAAGGGTTACCACCCGCTGGTCGATCTTTATCCGGAAGAAAAAATCATCGATTTCCTGGCCAGCATCCGCGGCGTGATCGGCAACTGCGTGCAGGCGATGCCCAGCCATGATGATTTCATCGCACGCAACTGTGCCACCACGGACTGAGGGCTGGACCCGCGAAGAACTGGCTGGTCAGCCGATGTCCGCGTAATACACCGCATGTGCCGGCAACAGCAGCGCGTTGCCCTCCAGCACGCCGGCCAGCAGGCCATGCCCTTCTATCGGCTGTGGATTGACGCCGGCCGGCAGGGTCCAACGCACGGCCCGTGCCGACAGGTTGAACACCACCAGCACGCGCTGCGCGGCGATGCTGCGGGTGAAGGCCAGCACTGGCTCAGGCGTCTCCAGGAACGCGATGTCGCCGAATTGCAAGGCGGGCAGGCGCTTGCGCCAGCGCAGGAAGTTGCGCGTGGCATTGAGCGTGGAGCCGGGATGTGCGTCCTGGGCAGCGACGGAATGCGCGCGGTGTGAATCGGCGATCGGCAGCCACGGCTTGCCGGTGGTGAAACCCGCCAGTGCTGTGTCGTCCCATGGCATAGGTGTGCGGCAACCGTCGCGACCCTTGAAGTTGGGCCAGAAGGTCTTGCCGTACGGATCCTGCAGGGCTTCGTATGGGACGTCGGCCTCGGCCAGGCCGAGTTCCTCGCCCTGGTACAGACACACCGAGCCACGCAGCGAGCACACCAGCGCGACCAGCTGTTTTGCAAAGTCATCACCCGGCGCTGCGCCCCCCCAACGGGTGACGGCACGCTGCACATCGTGGTTGGAAATCGCCCAGCAAGGCCAGCCGTCGACCATCTTCGATTCAAGGTTCTCGGCCGTTCCGCGGATGTACGCCGCGGTGAAATCATCGGTCAGCAATTCGAAGCTGTAACCCATGTGCAGGCGCGCGTCGTTGACGTATTCCGCCATCGTGGCTAGGGAATCCTCGGACGAAATTTCGCCCAGGGTGGTTGCACCGGGGTACTTGTCCATCAACGCACGCAGGTCCTGCAGGAACACCAGGTTCTCCGGCTGCGTGTTGTTGTAGTGGTGGTACTGGAACGCATAGGGATTGTCGGGACTGAAACCACGACCCACGCGCTTGTCCTCGGGTTTGGGCGGGTTGTCGCGCAATTGCTGGTCATGGAAGCAGAAGTTGATCGCATCCAGGCGCAGTCCGTCCACGCCCTTGTCCAGCCAGAATTTCACGTTGTCCAGCGTGGCCGCCTGGACTTCGGGATTGTGGAAATTCAGGTCGGGCTGGGTCGACAGGAAATTATGCAGGTAGTACTGTCCGCGCCGTGGCTCCCAGCGCCAGGCCACGCCGCCGAACAGCGACATCCAGTTGTTGGGTGGCGTGCCGTCCGGCTTGGCATCGGCCCACACGTACCAGTCGGCCTTGGGATTGTCGCGGCTCTCGCGGCTTTCCTTGAACCATTCGTGGTCCACCGAGCAATGGCTCAGCACCTGGTCGATCATCACCTTGATGCCCAGCCCGTGCGCCTTGGCCAGCAGGCGGTCGAAATCGTCCAGCGTGCCGAACAGCGGATCCACGTCGCGATAGTCGGCGATGTCATAGCCGAAGTCGGCCATCGGCGACTTGAAGAACGGCGATATCCAGATGGCGTCCACGCCCAGGCTGGCGATGTAGTCCAGCTTGTCGACGATGCCCGGCAGGTCGCCCACGCCATTGCCGTCGGTATCCATGAAGCTGCGTGGGTAGATCTGGTAGATCACCGCGCCGCGCCACCAACGATTCATGGTCATTCCTGTCCTCATTACGGGTATCGCGCACTCCCCGGCACGCAGCGGGCGCCACTATTCCATGCCGCGCGCCTTGCCGTGTCCGTGCCACGCGCACGCGGGCGATGAATACGTATGCAGCGTGCCGGGCATGCATCGGTCATTTGCAGAGGCAGCAAGCGCGTGCAGTTTACCCATCCATCGTATTTGAGCGGTAAAAAAAGCGGTTTGCGCATCCGCGCATGCCACGCCATGCCCCGCAAATAACGATAAGCAAACACACGACGTTGTTTGCACTGCAACATGGCTTCCCAGCGCATTACCTGCACCATGTCCCGCGCCAGCACTACCCACGCATCCAACCCGGAACCCGAGGACACCTCCCGAATGAATCGCAAACCGCAACTGTCGTTCTGGCAGATATGGAACATGTGCTTCGGCTTCCTCGGCATCCAGTTCGCGTTCGCGCTGCAGAACGGCAGCATGAGCCGAATCTTCCAGACCCTCGGTGCGGACATGGACCAGTTGCCGATCCTGTGGATCGCAGCGCCACTGACCGGCCTGATCGTGCAACCCATCATCGGCTACTACTCCGATCGAACCTGGACCCGATTGGGCCGGCGTCGCCCTTACTTCTTGGTGGGCGCGATCCTGACCACCCTAGCTTTGTTCGTGATGCCGAACTCGCCAGTGTTGTGGTTCGCCGCCATCATGCTGTGGCTGCTGGATGCCTCGATCAATGTGTCGATGGAACCGTTCCGCGCATTCGTGGGCGACCAGCTTCCACCGGAACAGCGCACGCGCGGCTACGCGATGCAGAGTTTCTTCATCGGAACCGGTGCCGTCATTGCCTACCTGCTTCCGGAAATCCTCAGCCAGTTCGGCGTGGCCAACACGGCACCTGCGGGAGAAATACCGGCCAGCGTGCGCCTGTCGTTCTATATCGGTGGCATTGTCCTGATCAGTGCGATCGGTTGGACGATCTACAAAACCCGTGAATATCCGCCTGAAGAATTGCAGGCCTTCGACGACGCCGAACCCGAGCATGTCATCGCTGCCACTCCCGTCACCAGCGCACGCCTGTGGACAGAGATCGCGCTGTTTGCGGTGCCTGCCGCTGCGCTCGCTTATTACGTACGCAGCCACGAACTGGACAAATCGCTGTACCTGCTTGCCGGCGGATTGGCCGCGTATGCCTTGCTCCTGCTGGGCACGGGCGGCGGGCAACGCGGCGGTGGCGTAGGCGAAGTCATCCACGACATGCGCAATATGCCCATCACCATGCGCAAGTTGGCGGTGGTGCAATTCTTTTCGTGGTTCGCGCTGTTCGCGATGTGGATCTACACCACGCCTGCGGTCACGTCGCTGCATTTCGGCAGCAGCGATACCACGTCGGCCGCGTACAACGACGGGGCGGACTGGGTAGGCGTGCTGTTCGCAGCCTATAGCGCGTTTGCAGCGATCGCCGCGTTTGGACTTGCCCCGCTGTCCCGCCGCATCGGCCTGCGCGCTACCCACCTGGTTTGCCTGGTGATCGGCGGACTATCGTTCATCGCCTTCAAGTTCATCAATGACCCACATTGGCTGTTGTTGCCCATGGCCGGAATAGGCGTGGCATGGGCGGCGATCCTGGCGATCCCATATTCCCTGCTCAGTGGTTCGGTGCCGGCACGCAAGATGGGCGTGTACATGGGCATCTTCAATTTCTTCATCGTCATCCCGCAGCTAGTAGCAGCCACCCTGTTGGGCTTCCTGCTGAAGACTTTCTTCGGCAACCAGCCCATCAATGCGTTGGTCATCGGCGGCATCAGCCTGATCATCGCCGGAATCTGCGTACTGCGAGTACGCGAGGAGAAAGTGGCATGAGACTACTATCTCGAAACATGCTGTCCGCAGCGCTGCTGCTGGTCGTTGGCTGCACCACGGCAACCGAATTGCAGGCCGCGGAATCCAGCGACCTCTATGGCACCACCGAGCCCTTCGCCAGCGAAGCCATCTACTTCGTGATGACCGACCGTTTCGTCAACGGCGACACCTCCAACGACCATCGCGACCAGGGCGGCAAGCACCGCAGCTTCGACTTGCCCGTGCCGGGTGCACCAGAAGGCGAAAGCGACAACGTCGGCTACCTGGGCGGCGACTTCAAGGGCATCGTGGACAACGCGGACTACATCCGCGACATGGGGTTCACCTCGGTATGGGTGACGCCTATCGTCGACAACCCGGACGAAGCCTTCACCGGCGGCACTCCCGTGAAGTGGGGCGCCATGTTCACCGACCAGGGCAAGTCAGGCTTCCATGGCTACTGGGGCGTCAATTTCTACGAACTGGACGAACACCTGCCCAGCAAGAACCTGGACTTCGCAGGCTTCACCCGCGCCATGAAAGGCAAGCAGCTGGACGTGGTGCTGGATATCGTGGGCAACCACGGCTCGCCGTCCTACAGCATGCCGGAAGACCAGCCCAAGTTCGGCAAGATCTACGACCATGACGGCACGCTGCTGGCCGACCACCAGAACCTGGCACCCGACAAGCTAGACCCCAAGGGCAATCCCCTGCATGCGTTCTACAACACGCGGGGCGGACTGGCGCAATTGTCGGACCTCAACGAAGAGAATCCCGAAGTCCTCGAATACCTGGTGGGCGCCTACGAGCAGTGGATCGACCAGGGTGCCGCCGCGTTCCGCGTCGATACCATCGGCTGGATGCCGCACCGTTTCTGGAAAGCCTTCGCCGATCGCATCCGCGCCAAGCACCCGGGCTTCTTCATGTTTGGCGAAGCCTTCAACTATGACGCCGCCACCATTGCCGGGCACACCTTGCCCCGCAACGGCAACATCAGCGTGCTGGACTTCCCGTTGCGCGGGAAGCTGGTCGAGGTATTCGAGAAGCCCGGCAGTGATTTCGCCGAGCTCGAGAAGGCGCTGTACCTGCAGGATGGCCCGTACGCGAATCCTTACGACCTGGTGACGTTCTACGATAACCACGACATGGCGCGCATGAACGCCAGTGACGCCGGCTTCATTGATGCGCACAACTGGCTGTTCACCGCACGCGGCATTCCAGCCGTTTACTACGGCTCGGAAACCGGCTTCATGCGCGGCCGCGCCGAGCACGCCGGCAACCGCAACTATTACGGCCAGCAGCGCATCGACGCTGGCAAGCAAAATGCGATACACCGCGACCTGAGCCGCATCGCACGACTGCGCCGCGACTCCCCTGCCCTACAACGCGGCCTGCAGTTCAATCTCCAACTGAAAGGTGATGAAGCGGCGTTCTATCGCGTTTACGAGCACGCGGGCACCACCCAGACCGCGCTGGTGTTGCTGAACAAGGGCGACGTGCAGAAACGCATAACGCTCAACGATTACCTGCAGGCCGGCACATGGCGCGACGCCTTCAGCGACGAACGCATCCAGGCGGGCAGTTCACTGGAACTGGATGTGCCCGCGCACGGCGTACGCGTGCTGTTCTTCGACCAGGCCCTGACCCGTCCAGACCTGCGTGCACGCCTGTCGGAAGCGATGGCGCACAAGGATCGTTGAGCGTTACCTTGCAGTGACAGAAAGTATATATGTCGTCATCCCGGCGAAAGCCGGGATGACGACTGATGCTTGCTTGAGGAAACGGGACAGTCGGATGCCACGCGAAAGCGAACACAAACGTTAGGCAAACCTGCTGACTGGATGCAACACCAGGCAACTTGCTCAAACCGCCGGACTATCCGCCCAGACACTATTCGCTTCACCCGTGCGCGCACGCCGCGCGGTAGCACGCGCCAACGAGGCGAAGCCGAACGCCATGGCCAAGGCGACGATGTCGACGAAGAACAGGTTCCAGTGGCCGGCTGCCGCGCTTTTCCAGAACCACCAGCCCGTAGCGACGCCATGTGCGACTGGAATCAGCGCGGTCGTCACGGCGGCTGCCCACAACAGCTCCTGCGCGGCACGCACGGGAGGACGCAGCGCGGCCCAGGCCACGCACAGCGCCCATGTGATGAAACACGCCCAGGTAATGCCCGCACCCACATCCAAGGACTGGTTGAGCGCCCGCATTTCCAGCAACTGCGTGGCGATGAAGGCGACGGATATCGCCACGCACACACCGATGCATACGCCGACCGTGGCGCGCGCCAGGTTGACCTGTGCACGACCCTGCAGCACCTGCCGACGCTTGCGCCTCGACTCGATCCACAGCAGGTTGCCGGAATAGAACAGGAAGGCACCGCCCAGGCCCAGCAGGAAGTACATCCACTTCACCCAGGCGTTGCCGTATTCGCCGAAATGCAGCGCATACGCCGAAGAAATTGCGGCGTGGTTGGCATCACGCTGGCCCGGCAACTGTGTCGCCAACAGCTCGCCCGTGTTTGCGTCCAGCGCGACGGAGCCCAACGGCCCCAGCGTGCCGGGGGCTTCACCGGTCACTTCGACTACGGCGTTGGCGTCGCCCGAATTGGCCAGTTTCAGGTAGGCAGGTTCGAAATCCTGCAGACCCTGCTCACGCGCCACCTCGATGGAGCGCGTATGCCACATGGCCAACTGGCCTTGGGGAGCGGACTGTCCGGCAGCAGGCTTGATGGGCGCGGTATCGAATGCCGCAGGCAAGGCGCCCATCAACTCGCTGCGATAGATCAGCGGATTCAACGCCGCCATGGTGATGAAGAGCAGGCAGAGCATCGCGCCGGTGACTGCGAACATGACGTGCATCGGCAGGCTGAGCACGCCGATGACGTTGTGCGCATCCTGCCAGAAGCGTTTCAGGTTGCGGCCCGGACGCAGCGCGAACAAGTCCTGCATCAACTTGGGCAAGTGGATGACCAGTCCCGAGACCAGCGCGATGCCGTACAACAGGCTGACGATACCCATCAGGTAGGTGCCGGCCACCGGGATGCCCAGCGAGAAATGCAGCGCATTCACCAGCTCGGACAACGCCGCCTGCGGCGGTTCCGCGCTGCCCTGCACGTCATCACGCGTGGCGAACTGCCAAGCGCCCTTCGCATCTTGCCAGTAGATCGCGACGTCGGGATGCTCCCCGCCGGGGAACAGCATGCCTACGTGCTTGCGAGCTTCTGGATGCAGCGCGAGTACGTCGTCCAGGAGTTGCTGCGCATCCGCCAGGGTTTCCTGCGGCCGCTCCACCGCGTGTGGGGATTGCCAGAACTGCAACTCATGGTGGAACACGGTGATGGCACCGGCGTAGAACGCCACGAACAGCGCGAATCCTGCCACCAGGCCAACCCAGGTGTGCAGCGTGGTGTAGGTACGCAGCGTGGAGGATTTAAGTTTCATGGCTTCGACATCACTGCACCCACGCCAGCGCTTGCAGGCCCCAAAGCGTGCCGATGGCGACGACTGCCAACGCGCTCAGCCATGCCCACGCACGCTTGCCGTTTGCGAACTTGAAACTGGCTGCGATGACGCCGATCCACACCGGGAAGAATGCGATGAGGCCGATGACAATCGTGCTTTCCCAGTTCCCGGGCAGCAACCAGCTCACCAAGCCCACCAAGGCCGCGGAGAGTAGAAATCCAGGGAAGATGCCCGCCGTCGCCCGCGCCCACATCAGCGTTCAGCCTGCGTGTCGTTCGCCGGGCTGGTCCACGCCGCGAGATACGGGAATGCCATCAACGCCAGCATCCAGGTACCCAGCATGACGCACAGGCCGGCACCGACGCCCAGGTCTGCGACCCAGAGCGCAAGTGACACTAGCGCGAGCATCCATCCGATCCACGTACCAACGCCGCGCCTACGCTGCAATACAGGCCAGCGGCAATGCGCCGAACCCGCGTACAACGCCAGCGCAGAGAACACGCCGGTGATGAACGCGAATACGGGTAGCAGCAGGCTCATGCGGACTTTCCGTTCAACCAGGCCTTACCACTGGAAGCGTGCGGTCGCGGTGACCGTGCGCGGGTAGCCGTAATAGCACCAGGCCGCGCTGTTGCAGGCGCTGATGTATTCCTTGTCCGTCAGGTTCTGCGCATTCAACTGCAGGCGCCAGTTGCCGATGTCGTAATGCACGGCGGCATCAAACAGCGTGTAAGAAGGCGTCTGCCACAGGTTGTAGGCATCGCCGTAGTGCTCGCCGGTGTAACGCACGCCGCCGCCGAAGCCCAAGCCGGCCAGCGCCCCGGTGGTGATGGTGTAATCCGCACCCAGCGAGGCCGCGTGCTTGGGTTGCAGCGGGATCTGTGCACCCAGCGACAGCGGGTCATTGCTCTCCGTCACTTCGGAGTCGATGTAGGTATACGCGCCATACACGCCGAAACCATCCGTCACGTTCCAGCGGCCTTCCAGCTCGACGCCGCGCACCTTGGTTTCGCCCTGCTGGATCTGGAACAGGGTGTGGTTGGGGTCGACAGTCAAGGTGTTCTGCTGGCTCAGCTCATAAACGGCCAGCGTGGCCAACACGTTTCCATTGGCCGGCTGGTACTTGATGCCAGCTTCCACCTGTTCTCCGGTGGTCGGCACGAATGCCTTGCCGGCGAAGTCAGTGCCCACCGTGGGCTGGAACGACTGCGAATAGCCCACGTACGGCGCGAAGCCGTTATCGAAGAGATAGTTGATGCCGATGCGACCGGAGAACTTCTCGTCGCTCTGGCGTGAACGTGAAGGAACTCCCAGCACCTGCTCGGTCTCGGTGGCGACCCAGTCCTGGCGTCCGCCTAGGGTGAACACCCAGCGGTCCAGCTTGATCTGATCCTGCACGTAGATGCCGATCTGCGACTGCTCCTGCAAGGTGCGCGAGGTATAAGCCGGGCGCACGACCGGACTGCCATAGACCGGGTTGAACACGTCCAGCCCGGCGACGCCGAAGGTGAACGCCGACGAGTAGTCGTTGTCCTGGCGACGGTAATCCAGGCCAGTCAGCAGCATGTGCTGCGCACGACCGACGCCGAACTTGAATTCGAAATTGTTGTCCATGCCGAAGTTCTTGCTTTCTTCTTCGGTCGGGAACAGATAACGGAACAGCGTGCGCTGGTCGCCGAGGAAACCGAACGCGCCCACCGTGGGACCGGTAAACACATCGGTGACGCCATAGCGCACGTTCTGGTGGAAGCTGGTGCCGCCGCCGAAGTCATGATCGAACTGGTAACCCAGCGACTTCATGCTCTTGTCGTAATCGTTCTGGCCCGGCTCGCCGGTGAAACGGTTGATCGGGATCTGGCCATTGGGATTCGGCAGCAAGGTGCCTTCCGCCGGCAGGAAGCCACCACCGGCTACCGTGTTGGATTCCTGGTAACGCGCCAGGAGGGTGAGCTGGCTGGCATCGTTGGGTTTCCAAGTGATGGCAGGCGCGAAAAAGTAGCGGTCGTCATGCACGAAATCGACCACGTCGTCACTGTTGCGCGCCAGGCCGGTCAAGCGGTACAGCCACGTGCCGTCCGCGCTGAGCTTGCCGCCGAAATCGAAGGCGCCCTGGACCATGCCGAACGTGCCGACCTGCAGTTCCACTTCGCGCAGGGTTTCTTCGGTAGGACGCTTGCTGACGTAGTTGACCATGCCGCCCGGCGGCATCGCGCCGTAGTTGACCGAGGCCGGCCCCTTCAACACTTCGATGCGCTCAAGGCCATAGGGTTCGATGCGGGTGATGCCGGTGCCGGAACCATCGGCCAGTGCCAGGCCGTCCAGGTAACGCGCCGGTGTAAAGCCGCGCACCAGCAGCCAGTCGCTGCGCGTGTCGCTGCCGTAAGCGCCACCCTGCGCGCCAGCGGTATGCCACACGGCCTGCTCGACGCCGTGGATGCCCCGGTCGCGCATCTGCTGGCTGGTGATGACCGAGATCGATTGCGGGATCTCGATGATCGGGGTCCTGGTCTTGGTGGCCGCGCCAGTGTCCTTGGCGATGGGTGCGGTCACTTCCACCGTGTCGAGCGTCTTGGCCTGGTCCTGGGCCGATGCCGCCAGCGGCGCGGCGGCAAACAAGGCGGCGGCAAGTGCGACGTGGATGGCACGCACCAACGGGGATGCGACAGGAAACGACGCCTGTATGGATGGCGTGCTGGCAGTACGAGCAGACATGGATAAAACCTTGAAATTGGGGGCTTTCGACGGCAGCGCACCCGCCAGACCGGCTGGAGATGGCCACGAATAAGAATCATTACTATCTTAGTCCCAATGCCGCGCCGCGGCAAACTGAGGGAACTGGGATCAGGCTTGGACCGCCCCTGAGGACTTGCGCAAGGCCAGTTTCACCGGAATGGTCTGGCTTTCCACCGGCTCGTCGTTGATCAGCCGCAACAGGTTCTCGACTAACAAGCTGCCGGCCAGCTTGGTGTCCTGCTGGACGGTGGAGAGGCTGGGATTGACGAAGCCGGCCATGGGAATGTCGTCGAAACCGGCCACCGCGACGTCTTCTGGCACGCGCAGCCCGCGCTCGTGCAGGGCCTTCATTGCGCCGATGGCGATCAGGTCGCTGGCTGCGAAAATGGCGTCGAACGGCTCGTTGCGCTCCAGCAGATGGCGCGCGGCCTCGAAGCCGGATTGCTCGGTCGTCACCGCATCCAACTGGAGCCTTTCCCCGGCGATTAACCCCGCCTCTTCCAAGGCCTGCACGTACCCACGGTAGCGTTCGAAGAATTCCGGATAGTGGTTGGACGCATGCCCAAGGAAGGCGATGCGTCGTCGCCCCTGCGCCAGCAGATGCGCCGTGATGTCATGCCCACCCTGGAAATTGTCGCTGCCTATAGAAACCCCAGGCTGGCCCGGCAATGCCGCACCCCAGCGCACGAAATGGGTGCCCTGCTCCACCAGCCGCTCGAGCCGCGACTGTGATTCCAGGTAATCGCCGTACCCCAGCAGGATCAAGCCATCCGCCTTGTTGCTGTCTTCGTAATCCGCCTGCCAATTGGTGGACAGTTGCTGGAACGAAATCAGCAGGTCGTAGCTCTGCAGCGCACACGCACGGGTGATGGAACCTAGCATGGACAGGAAGAACGGGTTGATCTGCGAGTCGTCCGGGGTGGGATCTTCGAAGAACAGCAGCGCAATGGTGCCGGAATGCTGGGTGCGCAGGTTCGATGCGTTCTTGTCGACCTTGTAGTGCAGCTGCTCGGCGATGGCCTGAATGCGCTTGCGGGTTTCCTCGTTGACCATCGGGCTGCCACGCAGGGCCCGCGACACGGTGGGCTGGGAAACCCCGGCCAGGTGCGCGATATCCAGTGAAGTGGCCTTGCCCTTGATGGTCATGCAGTCGCATACGTGGCTGACGCGGGAAAAGATGATGCCACGCCGGGCCTGCCTTTTCAGACAAATGGGGTGGACAGGCGGGAGGACAGGATTATAATTTCGGTTCTTTCAGGAATTACTGAAAATTATGGAACTCCCCAGCCTGACCCAGAGCTTCGTCCTGCACTTCGGCGAGATGGGCAGCCGTTGGGGGATCAACCGCACGGTGGGACAGATCTACGCCCTGCTGTTCGTGTCCGCCCGTCCCCTGCATGCCGACGAGATCACCGAAAAACTCGGCGTGTCGCGCTCCAACGTCAGCATGGGCCTGCGCGAACTGCAGTCCTGGCGGCTGGTCAAGCTGGAACACCTGCCCGGTGACCGCCGTGACCACTTCAGCGCGCCCGAAGATGTATGGAGCATCTTCCGCACCCTGGCCGAGGAACGGCAGCGCCGGGAAATCGACCCGACGTTATCGATGCTGCGCGTAGCCTTGTTGGAATCGCCGGACTCGGCAGAAGAACGCCACGCGCAGGAACGCATGCGCGAGATGTACGACCTGATCGAGAAGGTCACGGACTGGTTCGAGGAAGTACGCAAACTGTCGCCCGACACCCTCACCCGCCTGATGGACCTGGGCGAGAAAGTGCAGAAGCTGCTCGAGTTCAAGGACAAAGTGAAGCTGCTTCCCACCACCAAGAAGGCCGCCGCCCCATGATCGACCCGATCGCGCTGGCGCGCATCCAGTTCGCCGCCAACATCAGCTTCCACATCCTGTTCCCCACCATCACCATCGCGTTGGGCTGGATCCTGCTGTTCTTCAAGCTGCGTTTCCGCGCCACCAGCGACGAGAAATGGATGATCGCCTATGGATTCTGGGTGAAAGTGTTCGCGCTGAGTTTCGCGATGGGCGTGGTCAGTGGCGTCACCATGAGTTTCCAGTTCGGCACCAACTGGCCGGGCTACATGATGACCGTCGGCAACATCGCGGGACCGTTGCTGGCGTATGAAGTACTCACCGCGTTCTTCCTGGAAGCCACTTTCCTGGCAGTCATGCTCTTTGGTCGCGACCGCGTTTCCGACCGCATGCACACCGTCGCCACCTTGCTCGTTGCTGGCGGAACCACGTTGTCCGCGTTCTGGATCCTCGCACTGAATTCGTGGATGCAGACGCCAACCGGTTTCGAAATGATCAATGGCCAGGCCCATCCCACGGACTGGTGGCAAGTGGTGTTCAATCCGTCATTCCCGTATCGGCTTGCCCACATGCTGATCGCCTCCGGACTGACCGCCGCGTTCCTGGTCGCAGGACTGTCTGCCTACAAGTGGCTGCGCAACGACCGCTCGCCTGCCGTGATGGCAGCCCTGCGTACCGGCGTGTACCTGGCGGCGATGCTGATCCCCGTGCAGATCTTCGTCGGTGACCTGCACGGCCTCAACACCATGGAACACCAGCCCGCGAAGCTGGCGGCGATGGAAGGCATCTGGAGTACCCAGCGGGGCGCACCGGCCGTGTTGTTTGCGGTGCCCAACGAGGCCACGAAAGAGAACGATTACGAGATCGCCGTTCCCAAGCTCGCGTCGTTGTATCTGACTCACGACATCGACGGCGAAGTGAAGGGACTGGATGAGTTCCCGAACGACCATCCACCTGTGAAGCCCGTGTTCTACGCCTTCCGCGTCATGGTGGGCGTGGGCATGTTGATGTTGTTCACTTCGTGGATCGCCGCCTGGCAACTCAAACGTCGCGGCGAACCGTCACCGTGGCTGGCACGTGCACTGGTGGGCATGACGTTCTCCGGATGGCTCGCGGTATTGGCCGGCTGGTATGTGACCGAAATAGGGCGGCAGCCGTGGCTGGTGACGGGCGTATTGCGTACCGCGGATGCGGCTTCTTCCACCCCTGCGACAATCATAGGCTTGAGCCTGTCCATGTACTTGGCGATCTACGTAGGCCTGATCCTTTCGTATATCTCCGTGCTGTTCTACCTGGCGCGCAAGCGCAAACCGGTGGTAGTGGCTGCCGATGCGCCCACCGTGAATGAAGGAGAAGGCGTATGAACGATTGGCTGCCGGTCGTGTTCACGGGCCTGATGGGCCTGTCCATGCTGCTGTATGTCGTATTGGACGGCTACGACCTGGGCGTTGGCATCCTACTGCGGCAGGCTGACGATGCGCAGAAAGACACGATGATCGCGTCGATAGGCCCGTTCTGGGATGCCAACGAAACCTGGCTGGTGCTGGGCGTGGGTTTGCTGTTGGTGGCCTTCCCGATGGCGCATGGCGTGATCCTGGGCGCGTTGTATTTGCCCGTGGCTTTCATGCTGATCGGCCTGATATTGCGCGGCGTGGCGTTTGATTTCCGGGTGAAAGTGCACGACCAGCACAAGCCGCTGTGGAATGTGGCTTTCTACGTAGGCTCGTTGCTGGCGGCGCTGTCGCAGGGCTTCATGCTGGGCCTGTACATCACCGGGCTGCAGTACAACGTGGTCGGCGTGGTCTTTGGCATCGTCATTGCGCTGTGCCTCGTCGCAGGCTACATGCTGCTCGGCTCGGGCTGGTTGATCATGAAGACCGAAGGCGAGCTCCGCGCGCGTGCAATCGCATGGGGACGACGCAGCCTGTGGTTCACCGGACTCGGCATCGTCGCCGTGTCGCTTGCCACGCCACTGGTGAGTCCGCGTATCTTCGAGAAATGGTTCAGCCTGCCCAACCTGTTTTTCCTGATGCCGATCCCGTTACTGACTGGCCTGCTGTTCATGGCCTGCCTGCGCGCGCTGGTGAAGCTGGGGAATGGCAGCACCAAGAAAGAGTGGGTGCCGTTCGTATCCACCATCGGCATGTTCGTGCTGGCGTTCGGCGGCCTCGCCTTCAGCATCTTCCCGTACCTGGTGATCGACCAGATCACGCTATGGGACGCCGCCTCCGCACCCGGCTCGCTGAAGATCATGCTGTTCGGCGCCGCCATCACCCTGCCGGTGATCATCGCCTACAACATCTACAGCTACCGCGTGTTCTGGGGCAAGACCAGCGAATTGAATTACTGACGTGGTCGCGCAAGCGCAGGGCCTGCGGGCAAGTCCTTGTGCACCGTCAGGACTTGCCCCGGGTGAAGGCACGCAGTCCCGTTGCTGCATGCCGGCTTCCGTGACAAGGTGGGCCACTTTTCGCCACCGACGCCTCACATGCTGACTCCTCTGCTTCCGCGCCTTGCATTGTTGTGCGTATTGACCCTGCTGGCCCAATTAGCGGCGGCTGCAGAAAACAGCAAACGACCCATCACTGCGCAGGACCTCTGGGCCGTGAAGCGCGTGGGCGCGCCTGTGCTCTCGCCCGACGGCAAGCACGCCGCCTACAGCGTGCAGGAGTGGTCGATCGAGAAGAACAAGCCCACCGCCGCGTTGTGGCTCACCGAGGTGGCCACCGCGCGCACTCGGCGGCTGACCGCCGGCACCGGCAGCGACACCGCCGCGGCGTGGAGCCCGGATGGCAGCCGCATCGCCTTCGTCAGCAAGCGTGGCGAGGACGAGGCCGCGGCACTGTACGTAATCCCGGTCGGCGGTGGCGAAGCCGAGAAACTGGTGGAGTTGCCCATGGGCGTGGCCGTGCCGGCCTGGCTGCCGGACGGCAAGGGCATCGTCTTCGCCACCCAGGTCATCCCCGAATTGGCGGGCACGTTCGCCAAAGCCGATCTGGCGGCGATGAAGAAGGAGGCCAAGCGTCGCAAGGACTCGAAGATGACGGCCTACGCCACCGAGTACCGCCAGTACCGCTGGTTCGACCGCAACCTCACCGACAATCTTGCCAACCGCCTGCTGAAGATCGACGTGGCCAGCAAGGCACTGACCGACCTCACCCCGAAATACGACCGGCTGTTCTTCCCCTCGGGCGAAGTGCGCTTCGACATCGCGCCCGATGGACGGCATATCGCACTCGCGCTCAATTCCATCCCGCCACCCTACGCCGAACAGCCCAACACCGACATCGTGCTGCTGCCCACCGATGGCAGCGGTCACTTCACCAACCTCACGCCCGACAACCGCTACGGCGACGACAACCCGCGCTTCACTCCAGACGGCAGCTTGGTGCTGTACACCCGCGTGGCCACCGCCAACAGCCAGGGCGAGTTGCGCCGGCTGTGGCAGGTATCGCTGGCGGACAGGAAATCCACGCCGTTGACCGCTGCGATCGACCTGAGCATTGAAGACGTGGCGTTCTCCGCGGATGGCCGCCGGCTCTGGCTCCAGGCCGAGGACCGGGGAATGGTGCCGGTGTTCGCCATGGATGCCGCGGGCGGCGCGGTGAGCAAGATCGTGGCCAACGGCAGCAATACCGAACTGGACAGCGCCAACGGCCAGCTGGTGTTCCTGGGCGAGACCAGCAGCCGCGCGCCGGAGCTGTTCGCCCTCGACGCGGACGGCACGCCACGCCAGCTCACGCGTTTCAACGACGATCTGTTCGCCGGCCTGGACCTTGGCAAGGTGGAGTCGCACGACTTCCAGGGCGCAGGCGGCGACACGGTGCAGGCGTGGGTGGTCTACCCGCCTGGCTTCGATCCGAAGAAGAAATATCCGCTGCTGCAACTGCTGCACGGCGGCCCGCACACCATGGTGCGCGATGCCTTCAGCTACCGCTGGAACAGCCACGTGTTGGCCAGCCCCGGCTACGTCGTCGCATGGGTCAACCGGCACGGCTCCACCGGGTTTGGCGAAACCTTCGCACGCAGCATCAACGGCGCCTGGGGCGACAAGCCGACGGAAGATATTTTGAAGGCCAACGACTACCTCTTCGGCAAGATCCCGGCGATCGACCGCGACAACGTCGCGGCCGCCGGCGCCAGTTACGGCGGCTACCTGGCCACCTGGTTGCTGGGACACACCAAGGCGTTCAAGACCCTGGTCAACCATGCGGGCGTTAGCGACTTCATGGGCCAGTACGGGGCCGACACCACCACCTACGGTTTCACCAAGGAGGTGCTGGGCGGCACGCCGTGGGACAGCGCGGAGGCCATGCAGCGCAACAACCCGGTGACCTATGCCGCTAACTTCAGCACGCCGATGCTGATCACGCATGGCGAGAAGGATTATCGCGTGCCCTACGGCCAAGGCATCGCGCTGTACGGCATCCTGCAGACCATGCGCGTTCCGTCGCGACTCGTGGTGTTCCCGGATGAGAACCACTGGATCCTGTCGCCGCAGAATTCGATCTATTGGAACTACGAAGTTCAGGACTGGCTGGCGCGTTACATCGGCGGCAAGCCGATGGCGAAACCGGAGTTCAAGGCAGCTGAGTGAGCTTGATTTCCTGTCATTCCGTCCGGGAAGCATATTGGACTGACAGCATTAGTAACCGGTCAGTCCACCAGGTGCGCTTGCAATGCTTCGTAGCTAGCCTGCACGGGGATCGCATGTGCCGGACGCGCCAGCAATTCGGACAAGGCGGGAGGCACGTCTAGCGCATTGCCGAGCAAGGGCTCGACGATGCTCTCGAACTTCGCCGGATGTGCGGTGGCCGCCACGGCCCAGTAACCGGGAACCCCAGCCGCACGCAATCCCTCCAGCACGCTGACGGCAGTAGCGGTGTGCGGGCAGAACACCTCGCCAAAATGTTCGTAGCGACGCTGGATGACGGCACGGATGATGTCGTCACTGACACTGGCCGATGAGAACACCGCACGCAGCGCGGTGTCATCGCCACGATAGAACCAGCGCAGGCGCTCGAAATTGCTCGGCGCGCCTACGTCCATCGCATTGGCGATCGTCGGCACGCTGGCGGTCGGTGCGTACTCGGCACCCGCAAAGTAATCCGGCAGCACTTTGTTGGCATTGGTCGCCAGCACGATGCGACCCAGTGGCACACCCAAGGCGCGCGCAAGGATCGCCGCCATCGCATTGCCGAGGTTACCGGTGGGAATGACGAAATTGAGTTCCTTGCCGGTAGCTGCCTGATGTCGCAGTGCGGCGTCCGCGTAATAGCTCATCTGCGGCAGCAGCCGGCCCAGGCTGATGCTGTTGGCGGAGCTCATCGGCACTTGCGCCTGCAAGGCTTCGTCATTCAATGCACGCTTGACCAGCGCCTGGCAGTCATCGAACGAGCCCTGCACGCGCAATGCCGTGATGTTGTCGCCGAAGCAGCCGAGCTGGTGCGCCTGCCGCGGCGAAACCCGACCATCCGGATACAGCACGACCACGCGCAGACCGGGCTGCCGATGGAACGCAGCCGCTACTGCCGCGCCCGTATCGCCGGACGTGGCGACGAGGATGGTCAACGGACGATCGGATTGCCGATGCAGGCGCGTCAGGCATGCCGCGAGGAAACGTGCACCGAAATCCTTGAAGGCCGCGGTCGGACCGTGGAACAGTTCCAGCACCTGATCATTGGGCGTAGCCAGCGGCAGCAACGGCGCAGGGAAATCAAACGCTTCGTCGCAGATCGCTGACAGCTCCGCGGCGAGAGCGTCGCCCTCGAAGAAAGGAGCGATCAGTTGCGTCGCGGTGTCGGCAAGCGTGTTGCCGTGCTGCAGCCGGCGTGCGACCGGCATCTCTGCGGGCACGTACAAGCCACCGTCCGGCGCAAGGCCGGCGGCGATGGCCTGGCTCAATGTTGCAGCGGGGGCGTGGTTGCGGGTGGAGATAAAGTTCATGTGGGCCGCATAATTTCGAGTTGTTTACAGAAAATAAAGAGCCGTCATCCCGGCGAAAGCCGGGACCCAACTATCCGATGCCTGTTGGCTGGGTCCCGGCTTTCGCCGGGATGACGATCATAGGTTTGAAGCGCTATCTGCCATCCCTCAGCTCAATAACCACGCTGCCGGACTATTTATCGGCGACACCCAAGCCTGGCTCTCGAATCCAGCCGCTGCAAACGCCGCCTGTATCGCCGGCGCAGCCGCTTCTGCCTGCACACGCGATTCAAACCAGCCAAATACACTTGGACCGGCACCGGAAATGCTCGCGCCCATGGCACCTGCGTCCAGTGCCGCCTGCTTGGCTGCATCAAAGCCAACGATCAAGGGCGAGCGACGCGGCTCCACCAGTACATCCTCGAGGCCCGCACGCACCAGCCCCGCGTCGCCGGCATGACAACCCACCAACACGAGCGCGAGGTTTGCGGATTGGGAGACGAACTCACCCAGCGTGTAATCACCTTTCAATGCTTCGCGCGCCCGGCGCGTTTCCAGTATCGCCTCGGGATGCACCAGCACGCTGTGCCAGGCATCCGGCACCGTGATCTTCACCAGTAGATCCGCGGTGGAAAGTACCAGGCCGCCCAGCAGCATTGGCCCCAGGTTGTCGCCATGGCGTCCGCCGCTGGCCACGGCTTCGCCAGTCAGCGCGAACGGATACAGCGCCTCGCGCGACAACGGTGTGTCGAGCAAGGCATTCGCGGCTACCAGCGCCGCCACGCACGAAGCAGCAGAACCGCCCATGCCGGAACCCAGCGGGATGCCTTTGTCGATTTCGATCTCGAAACCGAATGGCAACGCCAGCGCCTCCCGCAATGCGATCAACGAGGCGCCGGCGGTGTTGGAAGGTGTGTCGAGCGGAAGATCCACCGTCGTTCCGCGGATGGCGGCGATCCGCACCTCGGGCGACTCGATGCGACGCACACTGACGGTATCGCCGACGCCTTCGATCACATGGCCGAGGATATCGAAACCGACACCCACGTTGCCTACCGATGCTGGCGAAAAGGCCTTGGCCTGCTGGCTCATGCAGCACGCTCACAGGCAACGGCGTTTGGACGCGGATGAAATCTGAAAAAAGCGGATACAGCTATTAATGTAGAGGCATCCTTCTCCATGTATCCCATTGCTTTATCCGCTTCCATCCGCCCTGATCCGTGTCCAGAAATTTGCTTTCCAATACTCACAACTTCGCTCCCTGCCCCGCCGCCACGCGCAAGACGTCGGCGAACACACCCGCCGCCGTGACTTCGGGACCGGCGCCCGGGCCCTGCACGATCAGCGGATTGTCGCAGTAACGGCGCGTGGTGAACTGCACGATGTTGTCGGTCAGGCGCAGGTTGGCGAAGGCATGCTGCTTCGGCAATTCCACCAAGCCCACGCTAGCCTTGCCGTCCGCATCCAGTTTGGCCACGTAGCGCAGTACGTTGCCTGCGGCGTTGGCGCTTGCGAGTTTTTCGGCGAACGCCGCATCCACTTCGCCCAAGCGCGCCATGAAATCGTCGACACTGGCTTCGCGCAAGGCCGCAGGCACCAGGCTTTCCACGCTTACATCATCCAGGGTCAGCGCACGGCCCGCTTCACGCGCCAGTATCACCAGCTTGCGTGCGACGTCGGTGCCGGAAAGATCGTCACGCGGGTCGGGTTCCGTATAGCCCAGTCCGCGCGCTTCGGTGACGAGTTGCGAGAACGGCACGCTGCCGTCGAACTTGTTGAACAACCAGGCCAGCGTGCCCGAGAAAATGCCTTCCACAGACATCACCACGTCGCCGGTATCCACCAGGTCACGCAGCGTGGAGATGACGGGCAGACCCGCACCCACTGTCGCTTCGTAGCGGAAGCGCGCGCCGCTAGCTGCCGCCGCGTCGCGGATCGCATCGAAACGCGCCAACGGGCCGGCACCCGCCTGCTTGTTAGGCGTGACCACATGGATACCGGCCGCCAGCCATTCCGCATAGCGATCGGCGACGACCGGGCTGGCGCTGCAATCCACGATCACCAGGTGCGGCAGGTGCGAACCGACCAGGTGCGCGGTGAACTGATCCAGGTCCAGAGCGCTGGTGCTGGCAGCGAAGCGTTCGCGCCAATCGCCGCTGATGCCGCGTTCGTCCAGCAGCATCTTCTTGCTGGAGGCGATGGCGCGCAGGCGCAGGTCGAGATTGGCCTTGCCCAGCAGCTGCGGCTGCGCGGCGCGCAATTGGTCCAGCAAGGCGGCGCCCACGTTGCCCGGGCCGATCACGCCGACGGCAAACGTCTGCGGCGACAGCCAGAAGCCGGCGTGCGCGGCGCGCAGCGCTTTGGTCGCGTCGGCGCTGTCGATGGCTACGGAAATATTGCGCTCGGACGAACCCTGCGCAATAGCAAGGATGTTCACGCGTGCACGACCCAGCGACTCGAAAAGGCGCGCGGCCACGCCAGGTTGACCGGTCATGCCGTCGCCGACCGCGGCAAGGACGCTGACGCCCTGGGTCAACTGCACGCGTTGGATCTGGCCGATGTTCAATTCGTGGGCGAACGCATTGAGCAGCGCCGCCTGCGCGCGCTGCGATTCCGCGCTGCGCACGACGCAGCAGATTGAATGCTCCGACGAGCCCTGGGAAATCATGACCACCGATACGCGCGCATCGCGCAAGGACGCGAATACGCGCTCGGCCGTGCCGGGCACGCCGATCAAACCGGTGCCTTCGAGGTTCAGGACGGCGAGGTCAGGACTCAGCGTCAATCCCTTCACCGGCCCGGTGACATCGCGCTCCGCGGTGATGCGGGTACCGGGATGCTCGGGCTGGAAGGTATTGCGGATGATGATGGGCAAGCCGCGCTCGATGGCCGGTGCCATGGTCTGCGGATGGACGACCTTGGCCCCGAAGTACGCAAGCTCGCAGGCTTCGTCATAACTCAGCGCACTCAGTTGCACGGCTTCCGGAACCACGCGCGGGTCAGCGGACAGAACACCATCGACATCGGTCCAGATGTGCAGTTCCGCCGCATCGAACAGCGCAGCGAAGATTGCGCCGCTGTAATCGCTGCCGTTGCGGCCCAGCGTGGTCAAGCGGTTCTGGCGATCACGTGCGACGAAGCCGGTGACCACGATGCGATGTTGCGGATTGCGCGCGCGCCATTCGGCCAGCCGCGCGCCGCTGGTGTCCCAATCCACCTCCACGCCCAGGTCGCTGTGATCGACCACCAGCACCTCGCGCGCGTCGAGCACGGCGCAGTCCTCGCCTTTCGATTTCAGGTAATCACCGAGCAAGCGCGCCGAGCACACTTCACCCAGGCCCTGCACGCGATCCAGCACTTCGCGCGGGAGCTCGCCGATTACCGCAAGCGCAGCGAGGATCTCGGCGAGCTTGTCGAAGCGTTCGTCCAGCCATTCGAGCGTGGGGCCGGAATCCTCGCCCAGCAGCGACACCACCGCGCCGCGGTGGCGGGCACGCAGTTCATGCCAGGGTTCGCGCCATTCGCTGCGGCTGCGCGATGCCAGCTCGCACAATTCGATCAGTGCGTCGGTGACGCCCTTCATCGCCGAGACCACGGTGACCTGTATGTCCTCGTCGCGCGCCAGCAGCAGCTGGGCGACGTGGCGGTAGCGTTCGGCATCGGCGACCGAGGTGCCGCCGAACTTGTGCACGATGGTGCGGGCTGGTGTGGGTTGTGCGGCTACGGACGACATAAATACCGAGTACCTCTGGAATGAGGTCCCCGCGCGTTCCAGGTTCCGGGTTCCCCCGCATCCTGATCCGGGTGCGGGGACGTGGTTTGCGAGATTACGCGAACACGATCCACCGCACCCCACGAGTAATCGTGGTGGTACCGGTGGTAATACCGCCAAGGCCGGACACGCCCCCGGGCACGCGCGACGCTGACGTCGGGCGGATGCGGCGGGAACAAGTGTGGGCTGCAGGCTGCATGCCACTAGGGGACATGATTCAGCGCGGGGCTGTCAAGTGCTGCGTTGCAACAAGTTGCAGGTGAAACAGAAACCCTAACCAAAAAGTAGTGGTGACCCCGGCGCGATTCGAACGCACGACCTGTCCCTTAGGAGGGGACCGCTCTATCCAGCTGAGCTACGGGGCCATGGGGAAATTGTAGCGGGTGTTCGTATTTGGTTCTTGGTTGCTGGTGGGAGCAACTGGCTTCTACCAGGAACCAGCAACCTACAACCAAGAACCAGCAACCCCGGCGCTCCCTCGTGCTACCTTCCCTACGCCAGTCCGCGAGTAACGGTGGGCAGGCACCGGGGGCGGCTTGATCGGGGGGAAATCGGGAGACGCGCGTAGCGCTTTGCGCTGTCCTGCTCCCGTCGCGGCGGCGTAGCGCAAGCCCTTAACGTTGCCAGGAGTCGTACTGCATGTGTCCCAGCAAGGTCGCCGATGGCGATGAAAGAGGTTGGATCGTTCCCATCGGCGGTGCCGAGAACAAAGAAGACAACCCCCGCATCCTCACCCGTTTCCTCGACCTCTGCGGCGGCAGCGACGCGGAGATCGTCGTGATACCCACCGCCAGCCAGCTGGCCAGCACCGGCCCGCGCTACGAACAGATCTTCGGCGAACTGGGCGCACAACGCGTCGAAGTGATGGATTTCGACACGCGCCGCGACTGCCAGGAACCCAACCGCCTGGCCCGCATCGAGCGCGCCAGCGGCATCTTCTTCACCGGCGGCAACCAGCTGCGCCTGTCCACCATCCTGGGCGGAACGCCAGCCGCGAAACTCATCCGCGAACGCAACGCCGCCGGCATCACCGTGGGCGGCACCAGCGCCGGCGCCAGCATCCTGTCCGAGCACATGATCGGTTTCGGCAAGGAGGGCTCTTCACCACAGGCCGACAGCGTGCGCCTGGCCCCGGGCCTGGGGCTGACCAACCGTTTCGTCATCGACCAGCATTTCCGCCAGCGTGACCGCCTGGGTCGCCTGGTCGCGGCACTGGCCTACAACCCGTTCGCCATCGGCGTTGGCCTGGACGAGGACACCGCTGCCTTCATCGGCCCGGACAACACGCTGGAAGTGGAAGGCAGCGGCGCGGTCACCGTGGTCGATGCCGACGGCCTGACGTTCTCTTCGATGGCCCAGGTCAGCGAGGACGAACCGGTCTGCCTGCTGGGACTGACCGTGCATATCCTGGTGGCAGGCGCTACCTTCAACCTGCACACCCGCAAGGCATCGGCCGGTTCACTGGCCCGATCCAAATCCGACTGATCCTGACACGACGCGACATCCAGACCCGGCCCTTCGATCCATGAGGTAAAGCATGCGCATCCTCGAACGCTCCGTTTATGTTGGCCCCTCGCAGTACGCCCATTTCCCGGTCATCCGACTGGAACTGGACCTGCAGGCGTTGGAGGCATGGCCTACTGGCAAGCTGGGTGAGCAGTATGTCGACGGACTGGTCGCCGCCCTGCCCGGCCTGGCCGAGCATGGCTGCTCCTACCGCGAGCCCGGCGGTTTCATCCGCCGCATGCGCGAAGGCGAAGGCACCTGGCTGGGGCATGTGCTGGAACACGTGGCCATCGAACTGCAGAACGTGGCCGGCGAGGACGTGACCTTCGGCAAGACCCGCAGCGTCGGCGACGACCGTCCCGGCGTGTACAGCGTGGTCTACGAATACGCACAGAAGGAAGAAGGCATCGCCGCCGGCGAACTGGCCATCAAACTGCTGTGCTCGCTGCTGCCAGCGGAACTGCAACCCGAGAAAAGCGTTGCCGACGACTGGGACTGGGACACCGCGCGCGACGACTTCATCCGCTACGCGCAACGGCGTGCGCTGGGGCCGTCCACCGCATCCTTGGTGCGCGCCGCCGAAGAGCGCGGCATCCCATGGCTGCGCATGAACCAGCAATCGCTGATCCAGCTGGGCCACGGCAAGTACCAGCAGCGCATCCAGGCCACGGTCACCGGCAAGACCCCGCACATCGCGGTGGAACTGGCCAGCGACAAGGAAGAAACCAACAAGATCCTTGGCGCGCTGGGCCTGCCAGTGCCACGCCAGGAACTGGTCAGCGACGCCAGTGGCGCCCTGCGCGCAGCAAGGAAACTCGGCGGCACGGTAGTCACCAAGCCGTACAACGGCAACCACGGGCGTGGCATCACCATCAATATTTCCAGCGAGGATGAAATCCGCGAAGGCTTTGCCGCGGCGCGCGAACATTCGCGTTCGGTGATCGTGGAAACCTACATCGGCGGCGACGACCACCGCCTGCTGGTGGTGAATGGCGAACTGATCGCCGCGACCAAGCGCACGCCGGGCCACGTGGTCGGCGACGGCACCAGCGACATCATCGAACTGGTGGACATCGTCAACGCGGATCCACGCCGCGGCGTCGGCCACGAGAAAGTCCTGACCCGCCTGGAACTGGACGCGCAGGCCGACCTGATGCTGGAGCGCGTGGGCTACAACCACTTCTCCGTGCCCAAGCAAGGCGAAGTCGTCTACCTGCGTTCCACCGCCAACCTGTCCACCGGCGGCACCGCCACCGACGTCACCGACATCATCCACCCTGACAACCGCGACATGGCGGTGCGCGCGGTGCGCGCCATCGGCCTGGACGTGGGCGGCGTGGATTTCATTTCGCCCAATATCGCCGAAAGCTACAAATCCATCGGCGGCGGCATCTGCGAAATCAACGCCGCACCCGGCTTCCGCATGCACGTGGCGCCCAGCGAAGGCACGCCACGCGATGCGGCGGGCCCGGTAATCGACATGCTGTTCCCGCCGGGCACGCCCACGCGCGTGCCGATTGCCGCCATCACCGGCACCAATGGCAAGACCACCACCGCGCGCATGCTGGCGCACATCACCAAGATGGCCGGCTACACACCGGGCCTGACCACCACCGACGGCGTCTATATCGATGGCCAGCGCACGGTGGAAGGCGACATGACCGGGCCGGTGTCGGCGCGCATGGTGCTGTCGGACCCGCAGATCGACATGGCCGTGCTGGAAACCGCGCGCGGCGGCCTGCTGCGTTCCGGCATGGGCGTGCCGGAAGTGGACGTAGGCGCGGTGTTGAATGTCGCGTCCGACCACCTCGGTTTGAAAGGCATCGACACGCTGGAGCAACTGGCCGAGATCAAGCGCATCGTGGTGGAAGTGGCGCGCGAGTGCGCCGTGCTCAACGCCGATGATCCGAACGTACTGAAGATGTCGGCCTACACCGATGCGAAGGTCATCTGCTACGTCACCCTGAACCCGTCGCACGCACTGGTGCGCGAACACATCCGCGCAGGTGGCCGCGCCTGCGCGCTGGAAGCCGGCGTCAACGGCCACATGATCACGCTGTATGACAAAGGCAGCCATATCCCGCTGATGTGGACGCATTTGATTCCCGCCACGATGGAAGGCCGCGCGCTGCACAACGTGCAGAACGCGATGGTCGCCGCGGCCATGGCGTTCTCGCTGGGCATCAAGCTGGACGCGATCCGCCAGGGCCTGCGCACCTTCGACACCACTTTCTTCCAGGCCCCCGGCCGCATGAACGTGTACAACGAACATCCGTTCAAGGTGCTGATGGATTACGGCCACAACGCACATGCCGTCGGCATGATGGCCGACCTGGCCCAGCGCCTGGACGTGACCGGGCGCCGCATCGTGGTGCTGACTGGGCCGGGCGACCGCCGCGACGAGGACCTGCGTGCGATTGCCGAAGCGGTAGCAGGGAAATTCGACCACTACGTCGTGCGTCGCGATGATTCCCTGCGCGGCCGCGATGGCGACGAAGTGCCGCGCATCATTTCCCGCGCACTGCAGAGCGGTGGCGTCGCGGAAAGCGCCATGTCGATCATCCCCGACGAACAGGAAGCCGTGGACGCCGCCCTGCGCATGGGCCAGCCGGGCGACTTGCTCCTGGTCTTCGCTGATGCACTGACGCGCACCTGGAAGCAGATCATCAAGTTCCAGCCCGAAGGTGACATGGCCAAGGCCTCGCCACGCGTTGAACTGCCCTCGCTGGAGTCCTCGGAGGAAGAAGTTCCGTTCACGGCGATGGAAGGCGTGATCCGCGAGGAGCGCGGGCTGGTGTTCGAGCGCGAAGACAGCGACTGACCCGTGCTTCCCGAACCCTTCGAGGACTCGCGCCGCCTGACCGGCAGCAATCTGTATTTCGACGGCACCGGCGCGGCGCTGGAGACCTTGCGCGGGCTGCAGTTCGACAATTCCGTGTTATCGAAGTGGAGACAGAACGTCCAGATCGCGCGTAACGCGCTGGACTGGCACGACGACACGCTCGTGTTGCGACGACATCGAACGGGCGTGTCGCTCGCGTTCACTGCGCCCGCCGACCAGCTTTATACGGCTACCGAAGTCAACGAGTGGGCGTGGTGGTCGGCGCTAATGCTTTCCTTCTCTCACCGGGAGAAGGAAGAGCCAGAACGTTTCCACGCGCCCGGCCACGCCGCGATCTGGGACGAAGCATCCGCATTGCAAACCTTGCGTGCCGCTGCGAAGGCGGAAGCCCGCCCTGCCCTCATCGCGCTGATGCGGGTAACGCGCGAACACCACCTGCCCTTCCTGGCCGACGACGACGAAGTGACCCTCGGCGAAGGCACCGGTAGTCGCAGCTGGTTCGTCGATGAGCTCCCAACGCCCGAAGCCGTGCCCTGGAAAGACCTGCATGCGATTCCCACCGCGCTGGTCACCGGCTCCAACGGCAAGACCACCACGGTTCGCCTGCTCGCCGCGATGACGCGTGCGCACGGCTGGCGCACCGCGCACAGTTGCACCGATGGCGTGTATTTCGAAGGCAATGCCTTGGAGGCCGGCGACTTCTCCGGCCCGACTGGCGCACGCACCGCGCTTCGACAAAGCCAGGCCCAAGCCGCGATCCTCGAAACCGCGCGCGGCGGCATGTTGCGCCGGGGACTCGCAATCACCCATGCCAATGCCGCCATCGTCACCAATATCGCCGCGGATCATTTCGGCGAATACGGCATCCACGACCTCGACGACCTGGCCTCGGCAAAACTGGTGGTCGCGCGCGCCATCGACAGCGATGGATTGCTGGTGCTCAACGCAGATGATCCGGTGCTGGTGCGACAGTCCGCATCACTGGCGTGCCCGCTGGGCTGGTTCGCACTGGATTTCGATCTTCCCCTGCTGGTTGCGCGACGTGCGGCCGGCCGGCCCACCAGTGGCGTACGCGACGGACGACTGCTGCTGTCCCTTGGAAACACGCTCCATGACCTTGGCCAGGTGGCCGCGATGCCGCTCACGCTGGGTGGTCGCGCCGCGTACAACATCGCCAACATCGCGGGCGCGGCATTGACCGCGACCGCGTTGGGTATTCCCGCCGACACCATCAGCGCCACGCTCGCGCGTTTCGGGCAGTCACAGGCCGACAACCCCGGACGCCTGCAACACTGGCAGTTCGGCGCACTCGATGTCTTCGTCGACTACGCCCACAACCCGGACGGCCTGCACGGCTTGCTGGATGCAGTTGACGCAAAGGGGCGCACCGGCAGGCTGGCCATCGTGCTGGGCCACGCCGGCAACCGCGAGGACGCCGACCTGCGCGCGGTCGCCGCCGTGGCCGCGACCGCGCACCCGGACCTGGTCATGCTGAAAGACATCGCCGGCTATGAACGCGGCCGCGCCGCGGGCGAAATCGCCGCGATCATGCGTGCGCAATTGCTGGCGGACGGTGTGCCTGCCGACGCCATCACCACCTGCCTGGACGAAGTGGAAGCCGCGCGCGTTCCACTCGCCTGGGCACGCGATGGCGACCTGCTGGTGCTGCCCATCCACGAGATGGAAGCCCGCGAACAGGTGACCGCCCTGCTCGACCAGATGGCCGCCGTTGGATGGCGTACAGGCGATGCCTTGCCCCCAAGGTAAGAGCGCCCCATGGGCGCGAGCTTTTGACTTTTCCCGTTGATCCACGCAGAGAGCTCGCGCCCATGGGGCGCTCCTACCGTTTCGGGAGCCGGCTGGCTCGCATCGTCTGCTAAAATCACCGGACTCTCGGCCGCGCTCCCCCGCCTGCGGCCCAATCCCGAACTCTGGAGCACTACATGTCTGTTGACCTGCTCAAGGCGCTTGGCCTTGGCTCATCCAATTCCGGCACCTTCCTCGGCTATGGCGAATGGTCCACCACCACCGGCGCCGGCATCCTGCAGTCGATCAACCCGACCACCAACGAACTGATCGCCGAAGTCCACGCCACCAGCGATGCAGACTACGAAACCATCGTGGCCCGTGCCCAGGCTGCCTTCAAGATCTGGCGCACCACCCCGGCCCCGCGCCGTGGCGAAGCCGTGCGCCTGTGCGGTGACGCCTTGCGCAAGCACAAGGACGCACTGGGCTCGCTGGTCGCCCTGGAAATGGGCAAGAGCAAGCCCGAGGGCGACGGCGAAGTACAGGAAATGATCGACATCGCCGACTTCGCCGTGGGCCAGAGCCGCATGCTGTACGGCTACACCATGCATTCCGAGCGCCCCGGCCACCGCATGTACGAGCAGTACCAGCCGCTGGGCCTGGTGGGCATCATCAGCGCCTTCAATTTCCCGGTCGCGGTGTGGGCGTGGAATTCGTTCCTGGCCACCATCTGCGGCGACATCTGCATCTGGAAGCCGTCCAACAAGACCCCGCTGACCGCCATCGCCAGCATGAAGATCTGCAACGAGGCACTGAAGGCGGGTGGCTTCCCGGACCTGTTCTTCCTGTTCAATGACGCCGGCACCGAACTGGCAGAGAAGTTCGTCGATGACAAGCGCATCCCGCTGATCAGCTTCACCGGCTCGACTGCCGTGGGCCGTCGCGTCGGCGAGCGCGTGGCGCACCGCATGGGCCGCAGCCTGCTGGAGCTGGGCGGCAACAACGCCATCATCCTGGACGAAAGCGCCGAGCTGAAGCTGGCCATTCCCGGCATCGTGTTCGGCGCCGTCGGCACCGCCGGCCAGCGCTGCACCACCACGCGCCGCCTGATCGTGCATTCGTCGATCTATGACAACGTGTTGGCCACGCTGATCAAGGCCTACAAGCAGGTCGAAGGCAAGATCGGCGACCCGCTGGACCCGGCCAACCTGATGGGCCCGTTGAACAGCCCACACGCCGTGCAGCAGTTCCTGTCCTCCATCGAAAAAGCCAAGGCCACGGGCGGCACCGTTGAAACCGGCGGCACCGCGATCGACCGCGCGGGCAACTTCGTGTTGCCAGCGATTGTCACCGGCCTGAAGAACACCGATGAAGTCGTGCAGCACGAAACCTTCGCACCCATCCTGTACGTGATGAAGTACGAAACGCTGGACGAAGCCATCGACATGCAGAACGCCGTGCCGCAGGGCCTGTCGTCGTCCATTTTCACCCAGAACCTGAAAGCGGCCGAGCAGTTCCTGTCCGCGGCCGGTTCCGACTGCGGCATCGCCAACGTCAATATCGGCACCAGCGGTGCGGAAATCGGCGGCGCGTTTGGTGGCGAGAAGGAAACCGGCGGTGGCCGCGAATCGGGCTCCGACGCGTGGAAGGTCTATATGCGCCGCCAGACCAATACGATCAACTACTCCGACTCGCTGCCGCTGGCGCAGGGCATCAAGTTCGACCTGTAAAGCAGTTGCAGGTTGTTGGTTCCTGGTTGTTGGTGCAGAGCGACCAGCGCCAACGCCTGGAACCAACCACCAAGAACCAACAACCATCCCTACCCCTTGGAGTTGCAGATGAATGTCCCCGTCCGCCAAAGCAGTACGCTCGCCCTGGTCAGCCTGATCGCCGGCATCCTCGGCTGGACGCTGGCGCCTTTCCTTGGCAGCGTGGTGGCCGTCATCACCGGGCATATGGCGCGCAAGGAACTCCGCCTGAATCCGGCCATGGAGGGTAGCGGCTTCGCGACTGTCGGCCTGATCCTGGGCTGGGTGGCGTTGGCCTTCTGGATCCTCGGCATCGTGTTGTTCGTGCTGTTCTTCGGCGGACTGGCCTGGCTTGGCTTCCAGAACGTCTGATTGATGTATGGCCTGGCCCGCCCGTTCCTGTTTGGACTGGACGCCGAGCGCGCGCATGCGCTGGGGCTGAAGTCCATCGAGCTTGCGTACCGCAGCGGCACCAGTCCGCTGCTGGCACGCAAGGTCGAGGACCTGCCCACCAAGGCCTTCGGCCTGACCTTTCCCAACCCGGTGGGGCTTGCGGCAGGCATGGACAAGAACGGCGCGCACATCGATGCGTTGCTGGCGCTGGGTTTCGGTTTCGTGGAAATCGGCACCGTCACCCCGCGCGCGCAGGCCGGAAATCCGAAACCGCGCATGTTTCGCCTGCCCCAGCACAACGCGGTGATCAACCGCCTGGGTTTCAACAACGAAGGCGTGGACATGCTGGTGCGCAACGTGGAACGCGCGCGGCGCCAGAAGGGCTTGCTGGGCATCAACATCGGCAAGAACAAGGACACCTCCAACGACCGCGCCGCGTCCGATTACCTGTATTGCCTGGAGCGCGTGTACCCGCTGGCGGACTACGTCACCATCAATATTTCTTCGCCCAATACCGCCGGCCTGCGCGAATTGCAGGAAGAGCAAGCGTTGCGGCACCTGATTGGCACGCTGCGCGAAGCACAGGAAGAACTGGGCGCGCAGCACGGCAAGCGCGTGCCGATGCTGGTGAAGATCGCACCGGACCTTTCCGACGAAGACATCGATGCGGTTGCGCGCGTATTGCGCGACCTGTCCGTGGATGGCGTCATCGCCACCAACACCACGGTCTCGCGCATGAGCGTGCAGGACCACAGGCTGGCGCATGAAACCGGCGGCCTGTCGGGCGCGCCGTTGATGGGCCAGTCCACCATGGTGCTGCGCAAATTGCGTACTCGCCTGCCTGACAGCATCCCGGTGATCGGCGTGGGCGGCATCCTTTCAGGTGCCGATGCCGTGGCGAAGATGTCCGCAGGCGCCTCGCTGGTGCAGACCTACACCGGGCTGGTCTATCGCGGACCCGACCTGGTGCGCGAATGCGTGGAATCGATACGTCGGCGCCGCGAATTCGGCAGCAGTTCGGCTGGCGCGGTATGACGCCCGCCTGGCGACTGACCGCAGGCGCACCGCTGCAGGCACGCAATACGTTCGGCGTTGCCGCTATCGCTCCGTTCTTGATTGAAGTCACCGACGCGGCCGCGCTGCCTGACGTGCTGGCCTTGCCGCAGGTGCAAGCTGCTCCGGTCCTGCTGCTGGGCGGCGGCAGCAACCTGCTGTTCGCCGGCGATCCGCAAGGTGCGGTGATCGCGCTCGACACACACGACATCTCCGTCCTCGTGGAGACGGCCGAGTCTGCACTCGTCCGCGTCGATGCCGGCGTGCCGTGGCATTCACTCGTGCTGTGGGCGCTGGAACATGGCCTGATGGGCCTTGAGAACCTGGCGCTGATTCCAGGCACCACCGGTGCAGCGCCGATCCAGAACATCGGCGCCTATGGCACGGAAGTCGGGGAGTTCATCCACGTAGTGGAAGCCTTCGACCGCAGCAGCGGCAACGTGGCTCGCCTTACCGCGAAAGATTGCGCGTTCGCCTATCGCGATAGCCTGTTCAAACACGCTCCCGACCGTTACATCGTCATCGCGGTGGAGTTCACTTTGCCACGCCAGCGTGCGCTCAAAGTCGGGTATGCCGGCATTCCCGAAGAGCTGGAATCCATGGGGATCATGGACCCCGGTTTCCGCGATGTCGCCGCAGCGGTGATTCGCATACGCCAGCGCAAATTGCCGGACCCTGCCGTCATCGGCAACGCCGGCAGCTTCTTCAAGAATCCCATCGTGCCGGCCAGCCAGGCACAGTCCCTCCAGGACCAAGACGCCGACTTGCCGGTGTTCCGCGGCGATGCACCCGACAATCGCAAGCTGTCCGCGGCATGGATGATCGAATCCTGCGGCTGGAAGGGCTTCCGTGACGGCGACGCAGGCGTGGCGGCATCGCATGCGCTGGTGCTGGTCAATCACGGGACGGCGACGGGCATCGAGTTATTGTCACTGGCACGGCGCATTACGGATTCCGTGCAGGCGCGCTTCGGCATCCAGATCGAGCCGGAGCCGAAGATCATCGGGGCCGTCTGGTAGTTGCTGGTTCTTGGTTGCTGGTTCTAACTCCTCACTTCTAACTCCTCACTTCTAACTCCTCGTCTCTCGCCACGAGAATGACCACCGACGACACCTCACCACCCGCCACGGCCCCGCTCGCGACACCCATGCGGGCCGCGCTGCTGATGCTGGGCAGCACCCTGTTCTTCGGTTTGATGGTGGTGGCGATCCGGTTGGCGTCTTCGAGCATGCATGCGTTCGAGATCGCTTTCTTCCGTAATTTCTTCGGCCTGGTCGTCGCCCTGCCCCTGCTGCTGCGGCATGGCCCGGGCTTCCTGCGCACCACCCAGTTCCCGCGCTACCTGTTCCGCTGCGTCATCGGCATCTGTTCGATGCTGGCAGGGTTCTGGGCCATCACCCACCTGCCGCTGGCGCAGGCGGTGTCGCTGTCGTATTCCACGCCCTTGTTCGTGACCATCGCAGCAGCCGCGCTGTTGGGCGAACAGGTGCGCGCCCGGCGCTGGACGGCGGTGATCCTGGGCTTCATCGGCGTACTGATCATCGTGCGTCCGGGCACGGCCGAGTTCAATACCCACGCGATGGTCGCCGTGCTGGCCGCAGTGCTGAGCAGCATCGTGGCCATCCAGATCAAGCAGCTCTCGGCCACCGAACCCGCCGACCGCATCGTCATCTACACCACCCTGCTATGGGTGCCCATGTCACTGCTGCCGGCGATGAGCGTGTGGCAATGGCCGCAAGGCATCACCTGGCTGTGGCTGGTCGCGGCCGGCGCGATGGGTACCGGCGGGCACATGCTGTGGACGCGCGCGTTGAAGCTGGGCGAAGTCTCGGCGCTGACCCCGATCAGTTTCATGCAGCTGCCACTGGTGGTGCTGTTCGGCTGGTGGCTGTTCGACGAACCATTGGATCACTGGACACTGCTGGGTGCCGGTATCATCTTCGGTGCCAATGCCTACATCGCGCGACGCGAAGCTGTACTCGCACGACGTGCTGCATCAGGCGCCAGCACTTCAGCTGCCAAGCCTGGCGAATGACCTGCCTTCACCCTTCGAGATAACCACATGGCCATGTCCGAATCCGATATCCAGAAAGGCTGGATCTACCGCACCAGCCACAACCAGGAACGACTGGTGCTGGGCTGGGACCGCGACGGTCGGGTGGTGTATTGCTCGAAGGGCAAGGACAAGGAACGCCCGTTCCTGAACTGTCACGTGCGCATCACCGGCCAGAAATTCGCCCAGCGCGCCATCGGCAAGGTCAGCCAGATCGAAGACCTGAAGCCCTACCTCATCGCCAACAAGGCGACGACGGTCGTGGTGCGTTAGGTCGATTGCGTCGATTGCCACGGCCGGTTCCGGCCATGGAAGGAAATCAGGTACACGCCCACTACCCACGCCGTGGCCGCCATCCACCCGGCGAGGATGTCCGAGGGATAGTGCACGCCCAGGTAGACGCGTGAATAACCGACCAGCAGCACGAAGGTTGCGGCCAGCAGTGTCATCGGCCAACGCCAGCGCGTGTGCCATGCCAGCAACACCAGCACCATCGCAAGAGTCATCGAACCCATGGCGTGGCCACTGGGGAAACTGAAGGTGTCTTCCGGGGAAATGGATTCCCACAGCGTCGGCCGGTCGCGCTGGAAGAACTGCTTGGTGCCCAGGTTCAACAACGCGGAACCCATGAACGCGACGGCGGCGAAGGTCGCTTCGCGCCAACGCCTGAAGCCCAGCAGCACCAGCACGACCAGCACATCGAGGGCGATGACACCCTGGTAGCCCAGCTTCGATACCACCACGAAAAATGCATCAAGCGTCGGTCTGGCATAGGCGTGCGCATGCAGCAGGATCACGTCGTCGAACACGAACTGTTCCAGCTCGTGCACCTCATCCGCAAGCTGCGCGAATACCCACAGCGGCAGGAACATGCCGAAGAAGAACAGCAGTATCCAGCCTGCCTGCTGCTTCAAGACCTGGAGAAGCGCGCGGATGCCGCGCGCCTGCGACTCACCCTGCACTGCGCGCGTACCGCTTGTCCACGTAGTCGTCGATCACCGCCACGAACTCGGTGGCGATGTTCTCGCCGCGCAAGGTCATGGCTTTCTCGCCATCGATGAAGACCGGCGCACTGGGCGCTTCGCCCGTACCCGGCAAGGAAATGCCGATATTGGCGTGGCGCGATTCGCCGGGGCCGTTGACGATGCAGCCCATCACCGCCAGGGTCATGTTCTCGGCGCCCGGGTGGCTGACTTTCCACTCCGGCATCTTCGCGCGCACGTGGTTCTGCACCACGCCAGCGAGCTCCTGGAAGAATTCGGAAGTCGTGCGTCCGCAGCCCGGACAGGCCGTAACCATCGGCGTGAAGGCGCGCAGGCCGGTGGTCTGCAGCAGTTCCTGCGCGACGATGACTTCCTGCGTACGCGACTGGCCCGGTTCCGGCGTCAACGAGATGCGGATGGTGTCGCCGATGCCTTCCTGCAGCAACACGGCCAAAGCGGCTGAAGAAGCCACGATGCCCTTGCTGCCGATGCCGGCTTCGGTCAGGCCCAGATGCAGGGCGAAATCCGAACGCTGCGCGAGATCGCGGTACACCGCGATCAATTCCTGCACGCCGCTGACTTTGCAGCTCAAGACGATGCGTTCGCGCGGCAGGCCGATTTCCACCGCGCGTTCGGCCGAATCCAGGGCGGAGCGGATCAGGGCTTCGCGCAGCACCAGGCTGGCTTCCCAGGGTTCGGCGCGCTGGGCGTTTTCATCCATCAATTGCGCAGCCAGTGACTGGTCCAGCGAGCCCCAGTTGACGCCGATGCGTACCGGCTTGCCGTACTGGATTGCGAATTCGATGAGCTGCGCGAACTGGGTGTCCTTTTTGCGCCCGAAACCGACGTTGCCCGGATTGATGCGGTACTTGGCCAGCGCTTCGGCACAGCTCGGCTCGTTGGCCAGCAGGGTGTGGCCGTTGTAGTGGAAGTCGCCGATCACCGGCACGTCGATGCCCATCATGCGCAGCTTTTCAACGATGCGCGGCACGGCGGCGGCGGATTCGGGATTGTTGACGGTGACGCGCACCATTTCCGAGCCTGCGCGCCACAGTTCCGACACCTGCTTCACCGTAGCGGCGATGTCAGCGGTGTCGGTATTGGTCATGGACTGCACCACGACCGGCTTGCCGCCACCCAAGGTCACCGCACCGATGTTTACAGCGCGGGTGATGCGGCGCGGCGCGGCGCCGGCTTCGATGGGCAGCTTGCAGGGTGCGGAAAAGTCGTTCATGGAGGGTATTTTAGCGCCTGGCGCGCACGGCGACCTGCCGCACAGGGTCAAATGCTCTTGTGGGAGGGGCTTTAGCCCCGACGCTTGCATGCCTGCCAAGAGCGTCGGGGCGGAAGCCCCTCCCACAAGTAGAGCCCTCCCACAAGAGCGGCGGATCATGGGTTAGGGTATTCACATGCTCGAAGACCCCGCCCGCGACGTCCTCACCCCCACCCAGCTCAATACGCTGGCCCGCGACCTGCTGGAAAGCGCTTTTCCGCTGGTCTGGGTGGAAGCCGAATTGGGCAACGTCACCCGTCCTGCGTCGGGTCACCTGTATTTCACCCTGAAGGACGCGCGCGCGCAGGTGAAGTGCGCCATGTTCAAGCCCAAGAGCCAATGGCTGAAGTTCGTGCCGCGCGAGGGCCTGCGCGTGCTGGGGCGCGGACGCCTCACCCTGTACGAAGCCCGCGGCGACTACCAACTGGTGATGGACCACCTGGAGGAAGCCGGCGAAGGCGCGCTGCGACGCGCGTTCGATGAGCTGAAGGCGAAGCTGGCGGCGGAAGGCCTGTTCGATGCGGAACGCAAGCGCGCACTTCCGGCACACGTGCAGCGCCTGGGCGTCATCACTTCACCCAGCGGCGCCGCCGTGCGCGACGTCTTGAGCGTGCTGGCGCGACGCTTCCCCTTGCTGGAAGTCGATGTGCTGCCCGTACCCGTGCAGGGCGAAACCGCGGCGGCGCAGATCACCGCGATGTTGAAGCGCGCAGCGGCTTCCGGACGCTACGACGTGCTGCTGCTCACGCGTGGCGGCGGCTCGCTGGAAGACCTGTGGGCGTTCAATGACGAGCAGCTGGCACGCGCCATCGTGGCCTCGTCAGTGCCGGTGGTGTCGGCTGTCGGCCACGAGACGGATTTCAGCCTCGCGGATTTTGCCGCCGACCTGCGCGCGCCCACACCCTCGGTCGCCGCCGAACTGCTCGTGCCTGATCGCAACGACCTGGCCCGCCATCTGGACGCCCTGCAGCGGCGCCTGTCCGCGCTGCAACTGCAAACCCTGCGCCAGGCTATGCAACGCGCGGATCGCGCCGTACTGCGCTTGCAGGCGCTGCGTCCTCAGGCGCGCCTGCAACTCTTGCAACGACGCCAGCTGGAAGCGCACCGACGGCTTGAATCCGCATGGCGCGAGCAGTTGGAACGACGTCGTGCAGTCTTGCGCCACGCCGCTGCCGTGCTGCGTGCGACCCAGCCGCGTCGTCGCCTGGCCTTGTTGCGTGAGCGACTGCAGTCGCTGGGTACACGCCCACAAGCAGCAATCGCCCGTGAATTGCAGCGTGACGCTTTGAAGCTCCGTGGACTGGCACGTTCACTGGAAGCCGTGAGTCCACTGGCTACCGTCGCCCGTGGCTATTCCATCCTCACCGATGCGGAAGGCAGGCTGGTGCGCTCGGTGTCGCAGGTGGAAGCCGGCGATGCAGTCGATGCCCGCCTCAGCGATGGCCAAGTCAGGCTCCGCGTCGAGTAAAAATCAATCGTAGGAGCGATGTAAGTCGCGACCGAAACGAGCAGGGCATTTTTTGGACGCAGATAAGAGCGGATAAGATTTGATAATGCCCTTTTGAATTCCGCTCTTATCCGCTTTGATCCGTGTCCAAAGCTCTTGGTTTCTGTCGCGACTTACGTCGCTCCTACACATAAATACTGAAGCTCAACCCCGTTTCCGGACCTGGCGCGTTCACCCTCCCGACCACCACGGGAGATCCACCATGCAACGCCACCTGCACCGCACCCTGCTGTCCTGCGCCACCCTGATTGCCCTCACCGCCCTGTACGGCTGCAAGTCCGCCCCTGAAAACATGGCGGATGCCGCAGCGGAAGCGGATGTCATCCAGGAGTCTTCCGCAACCCTTGATCGCGTGGAGGTCTCGGGCACTCGCATGCGACGCGAAGATGCGCAGCGCGGCATGGCGGCGGCAAGCGCACAAAAGAACGTCGGCTACGCACGACTAGCCCCTCCCCCGCCTCCGCCACCCGCACCTGCTTCCATTGCTTATGAAGCCAATGCAACTGGCGCTTACCTGTCCATTGCGCCAGTTGCCGTACAGCAACAACCGGCCAACACCGAGAAATATGCCCAGCGCACCGACAACCCCGTGCATCGCACCAGCGAGCAGCCGGTCTCCACATTCTCGGTTGATGTGGACACCGGCAGCTATAGCAACGTGCGCCGCATGCTGCGCGATGGCGTGCGCCCGCCGGCGGATTCGGTGCGCGCCGAAGAATTCATCAACTACTTCAGCTACCAGCACCCTTCACCCACTACGCGCGACGTGCCGTTTCGCGTGACGACTGAGTTGACGGCCGCGCCGTGGGATTCCCGCCGACAATTGCTGATGGTCGGCATCAAAGGATATGACGTGGCCAAGGCCACGCTGCCTCCCTCCAACCTGGTGTTCCTGCTAGACACTTCGGGATCCATGGAGTCGCCCGACAAACTACCGTTGTTGAAACAGGCATTCTCCATGCTGGTGCCGCAACTGCGTGCGCAGGACCGGGTGTCCATCGTGGTGTATGCCGGTTCCGCCGGGCTGGTACTGCCGCCCACTCCGGGCGATCGCCACGAAGAAATACTCGCGGCACTGGACCAGCTGCAGGCCGGCGGCAGCACCAACGGCGGTGACGGCATCCAGCTTGCCTACGCCATGGCCAAACAGTCTTTCATGAAGAACGGCGTCAACCGCGTGATCCTGGCCACGGACGGCGACTTCAACGTGGGCACGGTCAGCCAGGAAGCACTGGAAACCCTGGTCGGCGACCAGCGCAAGTCCGGCATCGCGCTGACCACGCTCGGCTTCGGCCAGGGCAACTACAACGACGCGATGGCCGAGCGTTTGGCTGATGTTGGCGACGGCAACCATGCCTACATCGACACCCCGCAGGAAGCACGCAAGGTGCTGGTGGAGGAAATGCAGGCGACCCTGCTGACCATCGCCCGCGACGTGAAGATCCAGGTGGAATTCAATCCGGCGCAAGTGTCGGAATACCGCCTGATCGGTTACGAAAACCGGATCCTGCAACGCGAGGATTTCGCCAACGACAAGGTCGATGCCGGCGATATCGGCGCGGGACACGAAGTCACCGCGCTGTATGAAATCACGCCGGTCGGCTCGGGCGCGGATCGCCTGCCGGCCTTGCGCTACGGCGGCAAGCAGGCCGCTACGGGCAGCAGCAATGAACTGGCTCACCTGCGCCTGCGCTACAAGCTTCCCAGCCAGCAAGCCAGCAAACTGATCGAAACCCCGATCCTGCCCTCTTCGCTGAACACGAAGCCCAGTGAATCCATCCGTTTCGCCAGTGCCGTCGCTGCGTATGCCGACCTGCTGCGTGGCGGCACCCATATCGGCACATGGAGCTGGAACGATGTTGGGAATGCGGCGCGCAACGCGCAGGGCGACGATCGCTACGGCTTGCGCAAGGAGTTCGTTGACCTGGTCACCCAGGCCCGCCAGCTCGTCGCCGCGGAAAACCGGACGCCCACCATCGCGGGCGAATGAACAACGAGGCCCGCACAGGGACGTGCGGGCGGATTTGAAACGTAGGAGCTGCGTAAGCTGCGACTGAAAATCATCAATTCTGGAAAATCCAACGGCTGGATTCAACGTCGGCACGGTCGCAGCTTACGCAGCTCCTACGACGCCCTCTATCAACCCATTTGCGCGGCGGGTCGTCCCAGCAGGTAACCCTGGCCATAACTGCAGCCCAGTTCGATCAAGGCCTGCTTCTGTTCTTCGGTCTCCACGCCCTCGGCGATCGTCTCGATGCCCAGCGTGCTGGCGAGCGCCAGGATCGCGCGCACCAGGGCCAGGCTTTCCGGCCTGCCCTCGCCACCGATGCCGGCCACGAAGCTGCGGTCGATCTTCAGCACCGAAATCGGGAAGCGGTGCAGGTAGGACAACGCCGAGAAGCCGGTACCGAAATCATCCAGCTGCGCCAGGATGCCGTGCTGGCGCAAGGTGCGCAGGATGCGCAAGGTACGCGGCGCATCGTCCAGCAGCGCCACTTCGGTGATTTCCACGCGCATGCGGGCCGGATCCGCGCCGACCGCATCGAACATCGCCAGCAGGCGATCAGCGAAATCAGGCGAGCGGAAATGCCGTGGCGATACGTTGACCGAGATATAGCCTTCGCCTCCACGCGCCAGTTGCGCGACCACCTGTTCGTAGAGCAGCCAGTCGACCTGCTCGATCAAGCCGCTGTCCTCGCCGAGGCTGATGAATTCGGATGGCAACAACAGGCCGCGGCGTTCATGCTGCCAACGCAGCAGTGCTTCATGGCCGATGATTTCGCCGTCTTCAAGGCGCGTGATGGGCTGGTAGAACGGCAGGAAGTCATGGTTGTTGATGGCACGGCGCAGGTCGGCTTCCAGGTCCAGGCTCTGCATCGCCGCTTCGCGCATGGGTTCGTCGAACACCGCATAGCGGTCGCGGCCCTGCGCCTTGGCGCGGTACATCGCGGCGTCGGCGTCACGCAGCAGCTCTTCGCCGTTCTGGTAGCGCGGATGCCAGGCCGCGATGCCAAGGCTGGCGGACGGGAAGAGTTCGCGCCCGGCGACCCACATCGGCCGGCCCAGCACGTTGAGGATGCGTTGCGAAAGCTCGCGCGCGCTTTCCAGGCCATCGGCGTATTCGATCAGGATCGCGAATTCATCGCCACCCAGTCGCGAGACCACGTCGTTGCTGCGCACTGTAGTGGTGATGCGCCGCGCGACTTCGATCAACAGTTCGTCGCCGGCGGCATGGCCGATGCTGTCGTTGACCAGCTTGAAGCGATCCAGGTCCAGGAACAGCACGGCGAACGCCTGGCCGTCGCCATGGCGCGCGCGCTCGATGGCGGACGACAGCCGGTCCAGCAGGTGCGGCCGGTTGGGCAAGCCGGTCAGCCCGTCATGGGTGGCCTGGTAGGTCAGGCGCTGCTCGGCGCGCAGGCGTTCGCCGATCTGCGCCACCAGCTTGGTGTTGGCTTCGGCCAGTTCATGCGTGCGCGCGTCCACGCGGCGCTCGAGTTCGGCGTGGGCGACGCGCAGGTGTTCCTGCGCACGCTGCCGGGCCAGGCCATTGCCGATGTTGTGGGCGACGAAAGTGAGCAGGTTCTGGTCATGCGGGCTGAAGCTCACGTCCGGCGAATAGCTCTGCACCGCGATCACGCCGACCACTTCCTCGTCGCGCAGCAGCGGCACGCCCAGCCAGCTGTAGGCCAATGCGCCATGCCCTTCCAGCTCGCCCTGGCTGAACAATTCATTGAGACGTGGACGATCTGCCAACAGCGCATGCCGCGTCTTGATCACGTACTCGTTAAGCCCGTTGGTGAGCTTGCGTGAGCGACGCACCGGGTCGCGTTCGTCGATGGAGTACGGAAAGTCAAGGTTCACGCCATCGTCGGACAGCAGGGCGATGTAGAAATTGCGCGCATAGATCAGGTCATCGACGACCGCATGCACGTCGGTATAGAAGTGTTCCAGGCTTTCCGAGGTGATGGCCAGCTCGGCGATGCGGAACAGCGCGCGCTGCAGCTTTTCCGCACGCTTGCGCTCCAGGATTTCCGCCTGCAGTTCGCGATTGGCGCGCTGCAGTTCATGGGTACGCACTTCGATGCGCCGCTCCAGGTCGACATGCGCGTGCTTGCGATCCAGCGCGGTCAGGATGTGCTGGGCTACGTAGCCGAGCAGGGCCCGGTCCTCGTCCGCGTAGCTCGCTGGCGTGTCATAACTCTGGACCACGATCGCGCCGCACACGCGATCTTCGCGGCGCATCGGCACGCCCAGCCAATCCTGGCTGTCGGGGCCATGGCTGATGTCGCGGATCACGCCGAGTTTCTGGCGGATCGCGGTGGACGGGCCGCGCACCGGCTGCCCGTGGCGAAGCAGCGCGAAGGTCATGCTGTTGGGCATTTCCTCTTCGGTGAATTCACGTTCGGGGTCGGCGACGTAGGTGTCCTTCTGGTCGACGAAATGCAGGAAGCGCACGCTGCGGCGCTGGTCGTCGTACAGCACGATGTAGCAGTTGTCGGCGTACATGAGCGAACCGACCACGGCATGGATCCGGCGCAGCATCTCCGGCATTTCCAGGTCCGCGCTGGCGAGGTCGGCGATTTCATACAGCGCCTGCTGCAGGCGCTTGGATTTTTCCAGGGACACGATGCGTGCTTGCGCGCGCGACGCGTCCAAGGTGGTCACCAGCAAGGTCCTGGCCAGGGCCAGCCAGGATTGGCGCTCGCTGTCGGCCATGGGCTGCGGCAGGCTCGCGGCTACCGCCATGCGCGCGTTGCCGTCGACATTGTCCCAGGCGTGTACCAGCAACTGCGCTTCGTTGGCTTCGCCCTCGACATCGGAAATGGCCTGCTCCGCGCGCTTGCGCAGCGCCGGGCCACCACCCGGGGTCACCGCCCCGCCGTTGCCCAGTGCCCAGTCGCGCCACGACACGGCAACGGCCGCGCCCGCTGGCAGCAGGCTGGCGAGGACCTGCACGATGCGGTCGGTGGGCGATGACAGCACGGCGTCCACCGGGGTCGCGGCCGAGGTGGCCGCATCCAGCGTCGGGACATCCGAGATATCGGTGGTGGGCAGGTGCACGGATTCCCCAAGACTGTTCTTTGAAAGCGATGCTCGACAACATCGCACGCGGCGAACCCCATCCCCGCAGGGTGGACGTTATCAGGTTCCATGCACAGTGCGACGGTCCCGACAACCACAGCCAAGGCCTGCGCCCCCCGCACAGTCGATGCCCCCCGACACCAGGCATGCACCGCGGGACGTGGCTATGCGGATTCCAGCGCAGGCTTTAGGCTTGTTGTTGTGAACGACGTCGCGGAACCCACCGATGAGACCCTGATGCTGGCCTATGCGGCCGGTGATACGGGCGCGTTCGAGCAACTGTATTCGCGCCACCGTACGCGCCTGTATCGTTTCCTGCTGCGACAACTGCGTGACCCTGCCCTGGCCGACGAGCTCTTCCAGGACATCTGGCAGCGTGTCATCACGGCGCGCGCGGGCTGGAAACCCGACGCCGCATTCACGACCTGGCTGTACCGCATCGCGCACAATCGGCTCACCGATCACTGGCGGGCACTGAAGCACCGTCCCCCGGCCCCGGCCGATGGCGATGAACGCGCCGCCCGGGTGCCCGACCCCGACACGCCCGAGCGCAGCCTGTCGGAATTCGAGCAGCGGCGGCGCCTGCAACTGGCATTGGCCGAACTGCCGGACGACCAGCGCGAGGTGCTGCAACTGCGCCTGGAGCAGGAGCTCAGCCTCGAGGAAATCGGCGAGATCACCGGCGTAGGCCGGGAAACGGTGAAATCGCGACTGCGCTACGCGATGGACAAGCTGCGCATGAGATTGAACGAATGAACCGCTACCCCCATGAACCGCTGACCCCCGAAGAGCGCGAGCTGGCGCAGCTCACGGGCCGGCTTGGCCCGCATGGCGAGCCCTCGCCTGCCCTCGATGCGCGCATCCTGGCGGCCGCCCATGCCGCGGCGACCGTGGACCAGGCAAGGAAACCCAAACCCCGCTGGCCGCTGGCGATGGGCCTGGCGGCCTCCATGGTGCTGGCCGTGGGCGTGGCGTGGCAGCTTCGTCCGCTGCAGCAGGTGGCGAGCGTGTCGGAAGCGCCTGCCGCCGCCAGCGGAACCATGGAAGCGTCCGCCGATGCGGCGGCGATGGCGGCCGACGCTGGAGCAACGCCAAACGTGCACGAGCCGGAGTCCGCACCCGAGGCTTTCGCCAAATCCGAAGCCACGCCTGCCCGCTTGCCTGCCGTCGAACCCCCGCCGCCGCCAATGCGCGCGCTGGCACCGGCGACCGGTGCGGCTACCCCCGTGCCTGCCGACGACGCACGCAACCGCACGCCTGCCCGCCACACGGATGCCTATTCCGCACCTTCGGCACCGGCCCCCGCGGTGGCGGCTGCGCCACCACCACCCGCACCCCCGGCCATGACGAGCTCGGCGCCGAAGGGACTGGTCGCACAGGAACCCGCCCCCGAGTCGCCCATGGCGTTCAGCGCGGAAGCCGATGCCGCCGCGGACACGGCGATAGTCGCGGAAACGTCCAGCAACAGCGCCCGTGCTGCCTCCACCGGCCAACACGCCGCTGCACGCGCGGAAATGAAAGCACGCTCGGCGGCCGCGACAGCCAAGGAAAGCGCGACGCTGGATCGCGTGGAAGTCACCGGTTCGCGCCTGCAGCGCACCGACCTGCAGGTGCCGGTGTCGGACGATGCGCGCTTGCCGGTCAATGACTGGCTGGAGCGCGTGCGCACCCGCTACGGGCTGGGTGACGCGGACGCGGCCCGGCAAAGCCTGCTGCTGTTCGTCAAGGACCATCCGCGTGAATCCGTACCGGATGACCTGGAGCCCTTGCTGAAGCCGCTGCCGGAACCATGAGCGACACCCTGGCCACCCCGGCCACGCACGCCATCGAGATCAAGCACAGCCGTTTCATCGCCCACGCGGCCCCGGTCGAATCAGCACAGGCCGCGCTTGCTTTCATCGCCCGTGTCGCGGATGCCGATGCCACCCACAACTGCTGGGCTTACCGCATCGGGGCGGAGTACCGCTCCAGCGACGATGGCGAGCCCGCTGGGACCGCGGGGCGTCCCATCCTGGCCGCGATCGAGGGCCAAGGCTACGACCGGGTGGTGGCCGTGGTCACGCGCTGGTATGGCGGCATCAAGCTCGGCGCAGGCGGACTGGTGCGCGCCTATGGCGGTGCGGCGGCGGAATGCCTGCGCCAGGCCGAGCGGCGTCCCCTGGTCGTGTTGAAGCGGCTTGTCGTCCATTGCCCGTTCGAGGACATGGGCAGCGTGCATGCCGCGCTGGCCAGCCATGCCGCCGATAAACTGGACGAACAGTTCGACGAATCCGGCGCGATACTGCGGGTACGCCTGCCCGCCGACCGCGCCGACACCTTGAAAACCCACCTGCGCGACGCCACCCGTGACCGTGTACGTGTCGTCGAGGTGCGGGACACTTGAGATTGCTGTGGGAGGGACTTCAGCGCCGACAGCGTCCCGGCGGAGGCCGTCGGCGCTGAAGTCCCTCCCACAAGAATCTTGCAACGGATACTCCATGAATTCCCCTGCCGTCAGCGTGCCGGACACTACCCCTACTCCCGCGAAAGCCAAACTCGGCAGCCTGCGCGCGCTGTGGCCCTTCGTGCGCCAGCACGGCGCCCTGTTCAGCGCGTGGCTGCTGGCATTGGCGGTTGCGTCCGCCGCCACGCTGAGCCTGCCGTGGGCGTTCGGACGCATGATCGACGACGGCTTCTCCAGCGGCAGCAATATCGACCGCGCCTTCCTGCTCCTGTTCGTCGTCGCCGTGGTGCTGGCCCTGGCCAGTGCCGCGCGCTTCTATTTCGTGTCCTTGCTGGGCGAACGCGTCGTCGCCGACCTGCGCAAGACCCTGTACGGGCACCTGCTCGACCTGGGTGCCGACTTCCACGACCGCACCCGCAGCGGCGAACTGGTCTCGCGGCTGTCCGCCGACAGCGAACTGTTGCGCAACGTGGTGGGCACCAGCATGTCGGTGGCCCTGCGCAGCAGCGTGACCGTGATCGGCAGCCTGACCATGCTCTTCGTCACCAGCCCGCGCCTGGCGTCCTACGCCTTGATCGGCATCCCGTTGGCCGTGTTGCCGATCGTGCTGGGCAGCCGCCGACTGGAAAAAGCCTCACGCGCCAGCCAGGACCGGGTTGCCGATGCCAACACCCTGGCCAGCGAAACGCTGGGCGCGGTGCGCACCGTGCAGGCACACGCACGCGAACCCTACGAGCGCGGCCGCTTCGGCAACGCCGTGGCGGTGGCGGTGGAAACCGCACGCAAGCGCATCCGCGCGCAGGCCTGGGTCACCGCAGCGGCCATCACCCTGATCTTCGGCGCCATCGTCTTGGTGCTGTGGTCAGGCGCACATGACGTGATCAAGGGCAACATGACCGCCGGCACGCTGGGCCAGTTCGTGCTGTACGCGTTGATCGGCGGTGGCTCGGTCGGCGCGCTCGCCGAAGTATGGAACGAATTGCAGCGCGCCTCCGGCGGCATGGGCCGCATCGCCGAACTGCTGCAGGAAACCTCCACGATCACCGCACCTGCAAAACCCCGCAGCCTGCCGCAGCCACTGCAGGGCGAACTCCGCTTCGACAACGTGGTCTTCCACTACCCCGCACGTCCCGACCTTCCTGCGCTGGACGGTTTCGATTTGCAGGTAAGACCCGGCGAAACCGTGGCGCTCGTTGGTCCCTCGGGCGCTGGCAAGAGCACGGTGTTCTCCATGCTGCTGCGCTTCCACGATGCGCAATCCGGCGCCATCCGCATCGACGGCATGGACCTGCGCGAGGTGGCCCCAGCGGAACTGCGCGAACACATCGCCCTGGTGCCACAGCAACCGGCCATCTTTGCCGCCAGTGCGGGCGAGAACATCCGCTACGGCAAGCTCGACGCGACCGACAGCGAGCTGCAGGCCGCCGCCGAATCCGCGGAAGCCCTGGAGTTCATCCGTGAGCTGCCGGGCGGTTTCGACAGCGAACTGGGCGAACGCGGCGCGCGCCTGTCCGGTGGCCAGCAGCAACGCATTGCCATTGCGCGTGCACTGCTGAAAGACGCACCGATCCTGCTGCTGGACGAAGCCACTTCCGCGCTCGACGCGCAGAGCGAGCGTGCCGTGCAGAGTGCGCTTGAACGCCTGATGCAGGGACGCACCACCCTGGTCATCGCGCATCGCCTGGCGACGGTACTCAAGGCGGACCGCATCGTGGTCATGGACCGCGGGCGCATCGTCGCCCAGGGCACGCACGCGGAACTGATCGCGCAGGACGGGCTTTACGCGGAGCTGGCGCGCCTGCAGTTCATCGACTGAAGTCGCAGTGCCCGCCGGTATTCAGGCCGCCGGTAATTCAGGCATCCTAGTCGGCACTGCCACCCCCTTCGTCTTCCGTGCTGACCGGCGCGGACGCGAACCTCACCGAACCGCCTGGACAACCCTACGCATGAAGATCGCATTGCCTCGCCCACGCTGCGTGCCTGCACAGGTAGCGCAGGACCAGACCCATGCAGGCGCGACCCATCCGATGGCGCGGAGAAGCGCGGGCGGCGCGCGTTGGCTGGCCATGCTTGCGATGGCCTGCCTGCTGGCCGCGTGCAATGCACAGCCGGCGATGCGGCTGATGCCTGCACCGCTGGCCTTCACCCAGGGCGACCAGCCCCTTTTCCCCGGTGATCCAGCCACGCGCAATGCGCCGGAAATCCCGGTGTTCTATGCCACCAACCGCGGCGTGGTGATGGAGACCCGGCCGCCGGTCTACACCATATTCCCCGGCAACGACCTGCGCCTGGGCACCGCCCACCTGCGCGTCGGCGATGGCTCGCTGACATGGAAACAACTCAACCAGCTGTCCACCAGCGCCGATGAAGGCAGGCGACCGCAGATCACGCTGGACCGCATCAGCGAAACCGCGGTGCTGGGCGCCGGGCGCCACACCGTCACCTCACCCGCGGCACGCGCTTATTTCGCGCAGATCAACCGGGCGCTGGCGCAAAGCCGAAGCAAGGACCTGATCATCTACGTGCACGGCGCCAACAAGGCCATGCACCGGGCCACCGCGCAGGCCGCGCAGTTCCAGCATTTCACCGGACGTGAAGCGGTGGTGCTGACCTTCGTCTGGCCGTCGGGCGAACGGGTGCGCCGCTATTTCAGCGACATCCGCACCGCGCGCGCCTCCATCCCGGCCTTCACCCAATTGATCGAACTGCTGGCCGCCAACACCAATGCGCGCCACATCGACGTGCTGGCCTACAGTGCAGGCGCCGAGATCGCCAGCGCAGGCCTGGCCCAACTGGGCCGGCGCAATACCGGCGAAACGCGTGCCGCACTCAAGCAGCGTCTGCGACTGGGCCAGGTCTACTACGCGGCACCGGACGCGGATACGCGCACCTTCGCCGACGACCTCCAGCATTACGTCGACCTTCCGGAACGTGTCAGCCTGTCGGCCAACCTCAATGACAGCGCGCTTGCGTTCGCCGAGTTCCGCCACCGTGCGTCGCGTGCAGGCAGGCCGGACCTTGGCGAGCTCAGCGAAGAGCAGACCCAGTTCCTGGCCAGGGCTTCGCAGCAATACAACTTCGACCTGATCAAGATCGATCCTTCGGTGATCCCCGACCTCAGCCGTCGATCGCACGGTTTCTGGTACACCAATGCATGGGTGAGCAACGACGTAGTGGCGACCTTCATCCGCCGCTATCCGCCGCAGCAACGCGGGCTGGAGGAACGCCTCACCGGTACCGGCGCACGCTACTGGATATTCCCGCAGGACTATGACCAGCGCGTGGCTGCGATCCTTGCAGCACCCGACACGGCGAAACAGTAGGCTGCATGAAAAAAGCTCGCGGTGTACGCCGCGAGCCCTTGCTTGTCCTTTCCCGGCAACCTGTTACTGCGATTGCGCCTGCATCAACGGCACCCGGGCCTCGGGGCGACTTGGAAACGCATGGCGCAGGATGCGCCAGATGACCTGGCCGAACTGCTTCGGCAGCGAGCCAACGTTGTAGTGCTGGCCGTAGCGCGCACAGATATCGCGTACTTCCACCGCCAGCTCGGCATAGCGGTTGGCGGGGATATCCGGATAGAAATGGTGCTCGATCTGGTGGCTCAGGTTGCCGGACATGACGTTGAGCAGCTTGCCACCGGAAATATTCGAGGAGCCGCGCAACTGGCGCAGGTACCAGTGGCCGCGCGATTCGTTGCGGATGCATTCCTTCGGGAAGGTTTCCGCATCGGCGGTGAAATGGCCGCAGAAGATGATCACGTACGTCCACACGTTGCGCAGCAGGTTGGCGACCACGTTGCCCAGCAGGATCGGCAGGAAGAACGGGCCGGCCAGCAGCGGGAACACCACGTAATCCTTCAACATCTGGCGCAGCATCTTCTTGCCAGCCGGGCGGAACGCCTTGCGCATCTGCGCATGCGTGGTCTTGCCCGCCCACCAGCGACCCAGCTTGAGGTTCTGGATGGCCACGCCCCATTCGAACAACAGCGCGAACACCACCGCGATCACCGGCTGCAGCAGGTAGAACGGACGCCAGCGCTGCTCCGGGAAAATACGCAGCAGGCCGTAACCGATGTCGTCGTCCATGCCACGCACGTTGGTGTAGGTGTGGTGGCGGAAATTGTGCGTATGCCGCCAGTTCTCGCTGGTGCCGGCAATGTCCCACTCGTAGGTCTTGCCATTGAGGTGCGGGTCGTTCATCCAGTCGTACTGGCCGTGGATGACGTTGTGGCCCAGTTCCATGTTCTCGAGGATTTTCGACAGTGCCAGCAGCAGCACGCCGGCGATCCACAGCACCCAGAACGCAGATCCGAACAGCAGGCTGGCGTACAGCACGCCACGCCCGGCGATTTCGGTGTAGCGCACGGCCTTGACGATGCGACGGATGTAGGTGGCATCGCGCGCGCCAAGATCGGCGACGGCGCGAGCACGCAGCGCATCGAGTTCGTTGCCGAAGCTGTCGAGTTCGGCGACGGTGAGGACACGGTTGGATTTGACGGGGCTCATGCGCAGGTCTTGGTCACAGGTCGAGTTCAAGGTCACTGGCCGCGCTGTTGATGCACAGCTTCAGCGCGGAGGCGGGTTCGTGCACCAGTTCGCCCGAAGGCAGGTGGCGGGTGCTGCCGGCGGCCTTGCCGCAGGCGCAGGTATTGCAGATGCCCATGCGGCAGCCGGACGCGGGGCGGATGCCTTCGGCTTCCAGCGCGGCCAGCAGGGATTGTCCGCGCGGAAGTTGCAGGGTGACGCCACGCTTGGCCAAGCGAACCTGCACGGTGCCGGTATCGACGAACTCCATCGGCGGCAGGGTGAAGGCTTCGGCCTGGAACGAACGCGCATGCCCATCCAGCAAACTGCGTGCCGCTTCGACGAAACCGCCCGGGCCGCAGGCCATGACATGCTGCAAGGAGGGCTGGTCGACCAGGCTTGCCAGCAAGGATTCGCTGATGCGTCCCTTTGGTTCATCGGCTTCGCGTGGCGTGTCGCGGGTCAACAGCAGATGCAGGCGGAAGTTGGGCTGTGCCGCGGCGAGTGCGCGCAGTTCATCGACGAAACAGAGCTCGCCGCGGGTGCGCGCCCAGTACATCAAGGTCAGCGGCACCGGCATGCCTTGCGCGGCCAACGAACGGGTCAGCGCCATCAGTGGCGTGATGCCACTGCCGGCCGCCAGGAACAGGTATTCGCCTTCGTGGCGCTTCGGCAACTGCATTTCGCCGAACGCCGGGCCGATTTCCAGCACGTCGCCTACCCGGGCCTGCTGGCACAGGTGCTGGCTGAGCTTGCCGCCGGCAATGCCCTTCACCGTGATGGAAAGGCAACCGTCGGCGCGTGGCAGGCCGGTCAGGCTGTAACTGCGAGTGATGCGGACGCCATCGACTTCGGCGGTGACATTCACGTGCTGGCCGGGCGCGAAGCCGCCGACATGGCGGTTCGGCGCCAGCAGCAGGCTTGTGGAATCGGTGGAAGCCTGTTCGCGGGCGACGATCCGCGCCAACGGGCGCTCCCAGGACCAGGTGCGGTTGACCCGCGAGGCCCAGAAATCGAATACCCCGGGGGCCACCACGGGCTTCAGCAGGCGGCGGATGCGGCCATGGGGGGTACGGGACGGAGGTCTGGGCACTGCGCTCATGGACTCACACTATACGGATACAGATACAATTGTCTATACAACTGTATATTCCATTCAGCCGATATGATGCCCACCTAGACCTATACGGATATGAGCGTCCTCGTGAGCCGCCCCAGTGATGCCATCGATGCACCCGACCTCACGGGCCTGGACCATGCCCTGCCCCGCAAAGCGGCGATCTCGCGGGATGACCTGCTCGCCGCCGCCCTCAAGCTGATTGGTCCGCACCGCAGCCTGTCCACGCTGAGCCTGCGCGAGGTGACCCGCGAAGCCGGAATCGCACCCAACAGTTTCTATCGCCAGTTCCGCGACATGGACGAGCTGGCCGTGGCCCTGATCGACCTGGCCGGCCGCTCGCTGCGCAAGATCATCGGCCAGGCACGCCAGCGTGCGACCACCGAGCGCAGCGTGGTGCAAGGCTCGCTGGAAACCTTCATGGAACAGCTGCGCGCCGACGACAAGCTGTTGCACGTGCTGTTGCGCGAAGGCACCGTAGGTTCCGACGCGTTCAAGCAAGCGGTCGATCGCGAACTGAATTTCTTCGAAGACGAATTGCGCATCGACCTGGTCCGGCTGGCGGCCCTGGAAGGGGCCCGACTCCACGAACCCGCGCTGGTATCCAAGGCCATCACGCGCCTGGTCTTCGCCGCCGGCGCCAGCGCCATGGACATGCCATTGGAAAAGGATCCGGAGCTGATCAAACAGCTTTCACAGATGATCCGCATGATCATCACCGGCTCGCGTGCGATGGCGGCGAAGTAACAGGGAAAGACGCCCTGTAGGCTTTGCGCAAGCTGCGACCGGAATCTCCCGGCCTTCGCGCACTCCCCTGTTGCATTACGCTTGCGGTCGCAGCTTGCGCAGCGCCTACAACGGCAGGTGATGCTCCGATAGTGCGGTGATGAATTCCGGCTGCAGCGCCAGTTTGCCGAACCAGCCGTGCTGCGTCCCACTGAGGATGCGCAGCATGTGGCCGTTGCCACCGGGAAGCTTGCCCAGCGGCAGCATGCTGGCATCGCGCACGCGCGCCACGGCGTCGCGCTCGGACTGGAACAAGGGCGTCAGCCAGCGGCTCCAGAAGTGGTAGATCGACACATGCGCCTTGCGCTGTTGCTGGTAGCGCATCAGCGCCGTTTCGAGCGCAGATTCTTCGCGCAAGGCGTCGCGCAACGCCATCGCATCCATCAGCGCCATGTTGACGCCCTGCCCCAGCTGCGGACTCATCGAATGCGCGGCATCGCCGGCGAGCACCAGGCGCCCGCGATGCCAGCGCTCGAGCACGGCATCGCGATAGCTGGCACGCGCGAGATGCGCGGGTCCGTCGATGCCCTCGACCAGCGTTCCGGCTTGTGGCCAGATGCGCGCAACTTCCTCGCGCCACTGGCCCAAGCCGCGCGTTTGCCACGCGTCAAAATCCGCCGTCGGTAGGCTCCAGAAGAAACTCAGCTTGGGCACGTCGTCGCCCGGCCGCGTGCCCACCGGCAGCAGCCCGATCATCTTGCGCGCCGCCACGTAACGCTGGCGCAATTCGTCCGGCCATGGCCACTCGCCGCGCGGCAGCAGGCACCACAGTGCACCCCATGGATATAGACGATCCAGGCGCGTGGCGTCGACCTGCTGGCGCAGTTGCGAGGCGGAACCATCGGCGGCAATCACCAGATCGAACGGACCATGCTTCCACCCATGTTCGTCGAGCAGGCGACCGGACACCGGGTCGACTTCGGTCACGCGCGTGCCGCGATGCAGGTGTGCGCTGTTTTCCCATGCGTCCGCCAACAGCGTAAACAGCGCGCCACGCTGCATGCCCAGTCCGAACAGGCGCGCATCCAGCCCGCGGTAACGCATGTCCATGACCCCGCGACCCTGTGGGGTTTCCCCATAAAGACGCCTGACGGGCGCGCCATGCGCTAACGCGGCCTGCAGGATGCCCATCTGCCACAAGACCTGCAGGCCGGTGGGTTGCAGCAGGAAACCCGCGCCGACCGGACCCGGTTCGGCGGCACGCTCGAAGACCTCGACGTCGTGGCCATCGCGCGTGAGCAGCACGGCCAGCGCCTGCCCCGCGGTGCCATAGCCGACGATGGCGATGTTCAACCTGCTTGCCATCCGACTCCTTCCGCGTGGCATGAAAAAAACCCCGCCGAAGCGGGGTTCAATGCAATCTGTGTTGCTGGCTCAGGCAACAGGCTCGATGTTGGACGCCTGTGCGCCCTTCGGGCCCTGGGTCAGCTCATAGCTGACGCGCTGGCCTTCCTGCAGGCTGCGGAAGCCCTTGCTGTTGATTGCGGAGTGGTGCGCGAAGACATCGGCGCTGCCATCCTCCGGCGAGATGAATCCGAAGCCCTTGGCGTCGTTGAACCATTTCACGGTACCGGTTGGCATGACTGTGGCAATTCCTTGTTGGGTGCGGGTGGTGGTGGTGTGCGCATGGCGCACGCGCGGAGTATGCAAAGAGTCCGGCGCGTTGACAATCACCCGCGCGCCAATTCGGCGATCAGCTCAGGCAATCCATTCGACGCGGCGTCCACGTTGGCCAGCACCTCGGCCATGGTGATTTCCTCGCCCGTGCCGCAGCCGGCCGCCCAATTGGCGACGATGGCCAGGCAGGCGTAGTCCAATCCCAGCTCGCGGGCCAGCGCGGCTTCGGGCATGCCGGTCATGCCCACCAGGTCGCAGCCATCGCGGCGCAGGCGAGCGATTTCCGCCCTAGTTTCCAACCGCGGGCCCTGGGTCGCGCCGTAGCAGCCGTGTTCAACGAGGCGAGCGCCGGTGACCCGGGCGGCGGCGATGATCTTGTGGCGCAGCAGCGTGGTGTAAGGGTCACCGAAGTCCACGTGCACCACGTCCGTGCCCGGCTCCTCGCAGATCGTGGAGATGCGGCCCCAGGTGTAGTCGATCAACTGGTCCGGGCAAGCGAGCACGCGCGGCCCGAAGGCGTCGCCGATGCCACCCACGGTATTCAGTGCAAGCACGCGAGTGGCACCGATGTCCTGCAGCGCCGCCAGGTTGGCGCGGTAGTTGATGAGATGCGGCGGAACCGAATGGCCCTCGCCATGGCGTGCGAGGAAGGCCACGCGCTGGCCCAGCAGGGTGCCGATGCGGATCGGGCCAGACGGCTTGCCGAAGCGTGTCTGCACGTCTCGTGTGTCCACGTCGTGCAGATCGGCGAGCTTGTAGACCCCGGTTCCGCCGATGACTGCCAGTGCGATGTCACTCATGCTTCATTCCTTCAACGCGTAGATGCCCGGCAGGTTGCGGCCCTGCTCGTGGTAATCCATGCCGAAGCCGAACACGTAGCGGTCCGGCACTTCCAGTCCGACGTAGTCGGCGCTGATGCCGGCAATGACGCGTGCGTGTTGCTTGGTGGCCAGCGCGGCAATGCGCACGTCGGTGGCGCCCTGCTCCATGCACCACTGGCGTACGGCCGCGAGTGTGTAGCCTTCGTCGAGGATGTCATCGACCAGCAGCACGCGGCGACCGTACAGCGCCGTGGCCGGACGATGCTTCCACACCAGTTCGCCGCCCGTGGTTTCGCCGCGGTAACGCGTGGCATGCAGGTAGTCGAATTCCAGGTCCAGGCCCAGCGTACCCAGCTCCAAGGACAACTGCCCGGCGAACGGCAGCGCGCCATGCATGACGGTCAGGTACACCGGCACTTCACCCGCGTAGTCGCGTGCAATGGGCGCGGCCATGGCGGTGATGGCGGCATCCAGGGTGGCGCGATCGATCAGCAGTTCCGCGTTGGCCAGCGCGTCGGAAAGCGGATGGGCCTGCATCACGCGACACCACCCGACAGGGGTGGCAAGCGCGATTGCGCATCGCCGTAGCGTGCATCGGCCAGCAACCCGTCCCAGCCAAGCGCACCACGACCCATCAGGCCAACCAGGGCGGCCGTGTTGGAGGTGCGACCTTCCATCGCCTTCAATGATTCCTCCACCAGCTTGGGTGCGCACACCAGCACCACGTCGCAACCTGCATCCAGGTGGTCGTCGATGCGCGCTTTCACCCCGCCCGCGGAGAACGCCGCCGCCATGCCGATGTCATCGGAGAACACCACGCCGCGGAAACCCATTTCCTTGCGCAGGATTTCATTGATCCAGAACGGCGAATACCCGGCCGCTTCCGGCGCCACCGCGGGATAGGTCACGTGCGCCAGCATCACCGCATCGGCACCGGCCTCGATGCCGGCCACGAAGGGCACCAGGTCTTCCTTGCGCAGCACGTCCAGCGGGCGCGGGTCCACCGCATCGTCGAAGTGGGTGTCTTCCAGCACCGTGCCGTGGCCGGGGAAATGCTTCAGCGTGGCCGCCATGCCCACGCTGTGCATGCCGCGCACATAGGCCCTGGTGAACGCGGCCACCACCTGCGGATCGGCACTGAAGGCTCGGTCGCCGATGGCAAGGTTGCCGCGCGCAAGGTCCACCACCGGTGCGAAACTCAGGTCGACGCCGCTGGCGCGCACTTCGCTGGCCATCAGCCAAGCGTGCTCTTCGGCCAGCTTGAGCGCAGCGTCCTGGTCCTGCGCATACAACGCATCAAAACCCTCGAGCGACGGAAGCGCGCTGTAGCCGTCGCGGAAGCGCTGCACGCGCCCGCCTTCCTGGTCCACGCAGATCAATTGCGGCCGCGGGGATGCTTCTCGTATCGAAGCACATAGCGCAACGACCTGCTCACGCGAAGCGAAGTTGCGCGTGAACAGAATGACACCGGCCACCGCGTCATGCTGCAGCCATTCGCGTTCCTGCGAAGTGAGTTCGGTGCCGGAAATACCAATGACGAGCATGCGTGTGGATCCTCAGGAAATGTCGGTGGCGGCGCGTTCGTCGCCCGCCCATTGCGAATACGGCCGCGAGGCCAGGGCCAGATTGTAATAGCGCAGCGCGTCAGTGACCTGTTTGCCGGCCCAATCGGGCAATGCGAAGGCCTCGTCGGCGTGTTGCAGTTCTATTTCAGCCACCACCAGACCGGCGTTCTCGCCCATAAATTCGTCCACTTCCCACAGATGACCCTCGTGGCGCACGTAATGGCGGCGCTTGTCGATCAGGCCGCCTACGCACAACGCCAGGAGGGAACGGGCCTCGTCCACCGGAATGGCGTAGTTGAATTCCTGCCGGGTATGGCCGCACTCGCGCGATTTCAGGTTCAGATAGGCGTCGTCGCCTTCAATGCGAACCCGCACGGAGGCCTTCTGCGCACCACCCTCGACCATGGCCAGGTCATTGAGGTAACCCTGCGCCATAGGCACCACCTTGTGTGCCGCCGCGCGCCAGGCGTCGCTGGTGACCAGGAATTTGCGTTCGATTTCGATGCCCATGGATTCTTCTGGTTGTGGGAGGGGGCTTTGGTTCTTGGTTCTTGGTTCTTGGCCTCCTCCCTTGCGAAGCAAGGGAGATCGAAGGCGCGGCTAGCGGCTGAGGAGGAGGGGTGCTTTTGATCTTGATCTTTTCCAACAACCAACAACCGTCCTACTTCATCTCGAACAACGCAATGCTCTCCACATGCCCCGTATGCGGGAACATGTCCATCACTCCCGCCGCTTTCAGCTGGTAGCCACGCTCGTTCACCAGATAGCCGGCATCCCGCGCCAGCGACGCCGGATGGCAGCTGACATAGACGATGCGGTGGATATTCTTGAGCGGCAATTGTTTCAGGACCTGGTCAGCGCCCGACCGCGGCGGATCCAGCAGCAGCTTGTTGAAGCCCTGGCGCATCCACGGCGTGCCTTGCAGGTCTTGCGTGAGGTCGGCGGCGTGGAAATGCGCATTGGCCAGTCCGTTACGCTCGGCATTCTCGCGCGCACGCAGCACCAGCCCCGCCTCGCCTTCCACGCCCACCACTTCGCCCGCCAGCCGTGCCATCGGCAAGGTGAAATTGCCGAGGCCACAGAACAGGTCGAGGATGCGGTCCTGCGGCTGCGGATCGAGCAGTTCGAACGTACGCGCGATCATTTTCTGGTTGAGCGTGGCATTGACCTGGATGAAGTCCAGCGGACGGAACGCGAGTTCGACATTCCACTGCGGCAATGCAAACGCCAGCGCAGGCGCTTCCGGCCACAGCGGAACCACGGTATCAATGCCGCCGGACTGCAGGAAGATGGCGAACGCATGCTGTTGCGCGAAGGCGACCAGCTTGGACAGATCGCTTTCATTCAACGGTGAGAGATGACGGAACACCAATGCGACCGTGCTATCACCTGCGATGAATTCGATCTGCGGGATGTCGTTGCGTGCGTCCAGGCTTTCCACCAGCAGCGCCAGTGCTTCGACGCGTTCACCGATATGCGGGATGACGGTGTGGCAGACCTGCAGGTCAGCAACGAAGCGAGGATCGGTTTCGCGGAAGCCGACCAGCGTACGACCCTTCTTGTTGACGTGGCGCACCGAGAAACGCCCTTTACGCCGGTAGCCCCAACTGTCACCCGTCAACGGCGGCAACACGGATTGTGGGGTGACGTGGCCGATGCGCTCCAGGTTCTCCAGCAACACGCGCTGCTTGAGCAGGATCTGCTTGTCTTCGGCAAGATGCTGTAGCACGCAGCCGCTGCAGGTTCCGAAGTGGGGGCAACGCGGCATCACGCGATCAGGTGAGGCCTGCAGCACGTCGAGCGTGCGTGCTTCGTCGAAATGGCGGTTCTTCGTGGTCTGCTCGGCCATCACCCGTTCGCCGGGCAATGCGCCAGCTACGAAGACGGTCTTGCCGTCACGGCGCGCCACGCCACGACCGTCGTGGCTGTGGTCGACGATTTCGGCTTCAAACGGGGTTTTGTCGATGCGTGGGGGGCGGGGTCGTGCCACGTGGCGAAGGCTGCGTGCGGTTGGGGGCGCGTATTGTCGCAGATACTGCTTTATCCCTTCATTCCCTCGGGAGAAGAGCCTGCCCCGTACTAGGCACGGGGGCGGATGAGGGTGCGGAGAATCATTGGAAGCGAACCCAACGCGGTTTCACCGCACCCTCACCCCAACCCCTCTCCCGATGGGAGAGGGGCTTTGGATCACTTCTGCTTCCAGCTCCCGCCCGCATCCTGGTACCACCAGCCGCCGCGGGCGCTAGCGATCCACTGCTGGGCGAAGGTGCTGCGGATCTGGCTTTCCCACTCGGGATGGCCATTGGCGACGGCGACTTCACGGTAGACGGCCTTGCGGTCGCGGTTGTCGTCGGCCACGGCCTGGGTGATGGCGACCCGGTCCTTCAGCGCGAGCTTGGAAGGATCACGCACCTCGATCATGCCGTCGTTGGTCAAGCCCAATGCGCCGGCATCGAAACCCGCCTGCAGCTGTCCCTGGAAGCGCGAAGCCATGCGCGCCTGGATGGCCTGGATAGCCGGCGTCTTGATGCTGATGTCGGCGCGTTCCTGCGCATACGCGGTGCCGATACCGATGAGGGCCAGCCAGTTGAACTCGCGCTGGTGCTGGTGCGACGAGGCGCTACCACCAGGCATGGGTGGCGGCGTGGCCTGCGTGCCACCGGCCTCATCGCCAATCACGTTCTCCACGAACTCCTTGGCCGCTTCCTTGGCTTCGGCGGCGGGGAAATAGACGTTGATGGTGACGCAGGCCGTCATCAACAGTGCGGTTGCAAGCGAGGTTCCCAGCCAACGGTTCATGCGTGTTTCTCCCTGTGTCGTTCGATGCGGTCATGCAAGATGAGGTCATTCAATGATCGGCGTGCTGTCACCCTCGGTGACCGCCACCAACCGCTCGACCAGCGTAGGCCAATCCACGCGACGATTGAAACCGACTACGCTCAGGCGCGGCAACCCCGAACCTTGCACGATACTAAAGCTGTTGCCGGCTGAACTGAGCCCATCCATGTTGCAGACTTCCTCGGCGAGTTGGCAACTGATGCCGATCCGTCGGTAACCGAAGTCATCGAACAGCTTCAAGGCCTGCGCCTGCAGGCTGTCGCCCAGGCCACCCGTGCCACCGCCCACATTGGACAGGTCCTGCACGGCGCGCTGGCTGATGCGCTGCCTGCCCTTCCACGTGGGGTCGGTGTGCAGCTCGGCGTCGAAACCCTGTGCGCTCCAGTCGACCAGGCGCAACTGGCGGATACTGCCGTCCAGCGCCCCGGTGATCTCGCCGAAGCCGAATACTTCCGTCAACGACTGCAGGTTCATGTCGTCCAGCACGATATCGGCCGACAGTGTGGGCGCGGTGCCGAATGGACGTTCCATCGCCAGGCCCGACACCAGCACGGTGCCGTCGAAGATGTGCGCGGTCAGGGTGCCGTCCAGGTCGAGGCGATCGTTGGCGTAGCGGACCTTGGGAATATGCCCGTCCAATTGCCCCTTGAATGCAGGCCACTCCAATGCCGCGGCCAGTTGGCCCACGTCCAGTGCTTCCAATGTGAGGCTGAAATCGAATTCCATGCCACGTTCACCGGCCGGTGGCCGCAGGTTCAAACCTTCGATGCGCAGTCCGCCGCCCAGCATGGGCACCACGATGGCCTGGGTCAGGCCGATGCTGCCGTCGGCGCTGCGCAACGGCAGGTCGGCCGTTCCGAATTCCAGGCCCTGCAATGCGCCACCCTTCCAATGCAACGTGCTTGATGCAGGCGCGCCAGCCGAGAACACCGGCTTGCCGCTCAGGCCTTCGAAACGGAAGCGATCCTGCGCGTCGATCACCGACACCTCGCGCAGGTCGGCATCGGCCGTGGTCATTTCGCCGTCCTTGAGTACGACGTGTGCCGACATCGCACCCTGCAGCTTCAAGTCGGACAATCCGAACAAACCCAGCCAACCGGACAGATAGCGGGGGCGCAGCGGTTCCATGTCGTTGCTCTGCACATGCAACTCGGCGTCTTGCAGATCCAGTTCCCGGTTGAAACCCAGTGCACCTTCCACGCGCATGGCATCGCCGTCATCCCATGACAGCTGCGGGATTTCCCATCCGCCCTGTCCCGCTTGTCGCGCCGCCAGGCTGATGTCGACCGGCGTCGACGGCAACGCGATGTAGGCGCTGCCCGCGAGCATTTCGCCACCGCGCAACTGGCCGTCCACCGTCACCAGCGACACCGTGCTGGAGCTGCGGTAGTCGATATCAAGATCCGCACCGAGGCCTTCCGCAGCGATGCTGCCATCCTGCGTATCCAGCCCAAGGCCGGACACCGCCAGCCTGCCCGCCACACGCAATGGACGCGAAGCCGCCGTGTCGATGTCCAGGCTTCCACTCATCTGCCCTGCTTTCAGGTTTGCGGCAGGCCACGCCCGCGACAACAACGCCTGCGACCACGCCAGCGGGACGCGCGTCAGGTCGATGCGGGTGAGATCCGGCGTGGCCGCGCTGCGATGCATAGCGAGGGCGGCATCCCCCTTCGACAACACCGCGTCGGTGCTGGCCGTGGCCAGGTCCACGCTCAGCGCCAGCGGCGCCTGGCCGGCGCTGCGCACCTCGCCGTCGCAGCGCCAGCCTTCCTGCGCAGCATCGCGCTGCAAGGGGCAGGTCCAGGTGAGATTGTCGAAGCGGTAGCCCAGGTCAGGGGCGATGACCTGGCGTGCCGTCAGGGTGAGCTGGCCTTCGCCTGCATCGGCGGGCCATTGCAACTGCACCGTCACCCCGCTCAAGGTCGCGACCGGCGTGGTGATCCTGGCGATCCGTGCGCGCAGCTCACGGGCCTGGACCGGGCCAGCGATGACCAGCAAGGACAGCAGTAGCGGCGGTAAGATGCGGCAGGACATGGAAGGCAGCATAACGATGTCAGACGATCAGGGAATGAAACCACGCCTGTTGTTGGTGGAAGATGACGCCACCAGCCGCCGATTCCTGCAGGCCACGCTGGAGGCGCTACCCGCCGACGTGGACATTGCCGAATCACTGGCTAGCGCTTTGGAGATTGAAGCGACCCACCAGCTCTGGCTGCTGGATGCCAACCTGCCCGATGGCAACGGCATCGACCTGCTGCAGGCCTTGCGCCTGCGTTCGCCCTCAATTCCCGCGCTGGCCCATACCGCCGACGATTCCACGGCGTTGCGCGCGCAACTGCTCGCGGCAGGATTCACTGACGTGCTGGTGAAGCCGTTGGGCGCAACGCAGTTGCTGGATGCAGTGCGTCGGGCATTGGGTGACGCGCACAACGCCCGGTTTCATGTGAACGAACCTGCTGCCGCAGCATCGATCCTGCCGCTATGGGACGAACGCACCGCGCTGGCGGCCTTGAACGGCAACGTGGAGCACGTCGCCACCCTGCGCAAGCTGTTCCTCGATGAACTCATGCAACAGCAGGAGAGAATTGTCCTCGCCTTGCAGCGCGACGACGAAGCGGCTGCCCGACACGAATTGCACCAGCTCAAGGCCAGCAGCGGGTTCGTGGGTGCGTTGCGCTTGAATGCGGCGACTGCGCGACTGGAGAAGGCGTTGGCCGAGGTGGCGGTGCTTGAAGCATTCACGACGACGGTTGGGGATACGCTTTCGTCGGGTTGAGCTCAACTTGTCGAAAACAGAATACAACGTATCTCGATCATGTCTTATCGAAAGCGTCCCTCTCCCCTTGTGGGATAGGGACGCGATTCCCGCTACTTCTAGTGAGCAATCTAATCACCGCGCGAGACAACATCATGACTTCGCGACTTACGTCGCTCCTACTCGCGCCGTTTCAATCGCCCCAACTCGCCCAGCATTTCCCACGACTTCAAGCCACGCGCACCCAGGTGGTGGCTGAGTACGTTGCGTAGCGCCAGGCGCAGGCTGGCGAGGTCGTCGGCATTCGGTTGCTGGTCAGCGGCCAGCGCGAGCAGCGCGCTGCCAGTTGCCGCCGTGCTGCGTTCGTCGCGTCCACGATCACTCAGCAAGCGACGTGGGCCGTGTTCCGCATCCAGCACGTAGCGTGCGGCGGGATCAATGGCGATGCCGTCGCCGTCTTCGGTCAAATCGAAACCCGAACCCAGTGAATCCAGCAGGTCGCGCTCGAAGCGGCGCAACGTCCACGCAAGCGAATCGCCCTGGCCGAGTCGTGTGCGGGTTTCGGCATACACGCTGTAAAGATCCGGCTGCGGGTCGAGTCGCTGGGTCAGGCGCAACACCAGCTCGTTTAGGTAGAACCCGGCCAGCATCGCATCGCCCATCAATCGTGGTGCGGCATCCAGTGCTTCGGCGGACACCAGTTGCGCGAGTTCGCCGCGCTGCACGGCATCGAGTCGGATGTGCTGCAGCGGTTGCAGTGCGGCGCGCAGGAGATGCTTTTTCGGCCCCTGCACGCCGCGCGCGACCAGGCCGATGCGTCCGTGCTCCGCGCTCAGCACTTCGACCAGCAAGCTGGTCTCGCGCCAGTTGCGTGCGTGCAGGACGAAGGCGGGTTGGTTTTCTATGCGCACGGGCAGGAAATGGGTGGAACAGGAATGTGAGATGCTGCGGATGCAAGCCCCAGCACGGGCCGATGCAGGAATTTTCGCAGCTTATTCTTCGAGGACATCTTCATGCGCATGCAGAACATAGTAAACGTGATCCTGGGTACTGCGTTTTCAGCAGGCGCCAGCATGGCGGCCATTGCCGCCGAACCCGCGGCGGCGGCTGGCGACATGCCGCTCTCGGCCATCCTGCAGTCGGCCGAGAAAGATGGCAGGGTCGTCAGTGTCGAGCGGGAACGGAATCGCTGGGAATTACTGGTCTGCACACGTCGCGGCAGTTGCAACGAACTGTACCTGGACCCCGCGACGGGGCGGGAGCTGAGGCGTCAGCGCGAGGCCACGTTCGATCGCCTGCCTCCGGCGGATGCCAAACCCTTGTCTACCATCGTCGCTTCGCTGGAGCAGCAGAATCTCGGAAATATCACGGAGATCGATTTCGATGATCGACTCTGGGAGATCGACGTACTTCCAGCAGAAGGCCGCCGGATTGAGCTCCATGTGGACCCGATGACTGGCGCTGTCGTGCATTGCCGCGGCGGTGCAGGCTGCCCTGCCAGCTGAGTTGCTGGCGTGGGTGCGAACCCATCCAATAATGTGTTCGTCGTCATCCCGGCGAAAAGCCGGGACCCAACTATTCGTGCGCGTTGAGTTGGGTCCCGGCTGTCGCCGGGATTACGATGGCTATTCGCAGTCTCGCAAAGGCCCCGGGTTGACCAGCTTCGCTGTTCAAAAATCGCTTGTTCTACCCGCGCCACTTCACTTGGAAGGCACCCGGGTGCTATGGAAAAACTGGATTCGCCAGGTGTCGTCGTACTTGCGCAGCACGGCCGACTCCAACCAGGTCAGGCCCTTCTTGCCCGTGGCATCCTGCAGGGAGCCACGGTTGACGTAGGTGACCCAGGCGGTCTGGCCATCGATGTGGACCTGGGGTTCCGTCACTTCCCACACGTAGACCTTGCCTGCGGCATGGGCGTCTTTGATGAAGGCCATCAGTTCGTCGCCACTCATGCGCATGCCGCCATCGAATGTGAAGAAGTCGGGCGATGTGACGGCACGGAACTGGCCCGGGTCATCGTTCGTCGCAGCCACGTACATCAGGCGGAGCGCTTCTACGACCTTTTCCTGATCGCTGGCCGGTTGCGCCGCAACACATTGCGCGGAGAAACACAGGATTGCCGCAGAAATCCAAGTCAAGGCGATGGCACGAAATAGTCTTGCTGAGATCATTGCTCTACTCCTGGCACTTGATGCTTGGCTTCTTCGGTCCGCTGCGCAATTCACAGCGTCCACCTACTTCACCATCGCTCATGGTAAAGCTAAAAAAAAGATCGTCATCTCGGCGAAAGCCGGGGCCCAATACTACGAGTACAGATAGTTGGGTCCCGGCTTTCGCCGGGATGACGCCCTCTAATCGGAGCTATATAGATACTGGCAACCATCTCAAGCTCGCAGGCTGAGCATCGCTTGCTTTAATAACCTGGCCTTTCAATATCCTAAGAGCTGGCCGATCAGGTATCCCACAATTTAAAGCCATTGAAGCAAAAGGCCCCGGGTTTCGCTTCGCTCTACCCGGGCTACGTCACCATGGCTACCAGACACCGGAACAACAACTGCAACAAACCTCAGTGTGTTGCGCTTGGGGTGTTGATTCACCCGCGATCATGGTGATTTGTCCTTGCGCCTATAAGGCTGATACCGAAGCTCATCCGGTAGCCATGGATAGAGTGGCCCACCGGTAGCGGCGATGAACATCCCCAGAACAACGCCAACTTTCTCTCGGAAAGTAAGACGCAATTGATGCCGATCGCGAAATGCTTGGTGCAGCACTGCCTTGCGTTGAGCCGCCTGTTGTTTCTTAGCAGCGGCATCTATGGCCTGAGCGGCGGCTCGCTCAGCTCTTGCTTGTCTGCGTCGCTCACTACGAATCATGCCAATCGCGCCAATTATTCGTTATACCCAAACGCCTTCAACGCAGAAGCATCCCCCGACCACCCCTCGCGCACGCGGACCCAGGTTTCCAGGAACACCTTGTTGTCGAACATGCGCTCCATCTGCAGGCGTGCCTTGCTGCCGATTTCCTTGAGGCGCGCACCACCCTTGCCGATCACGATGGACTTCTGGCTCTCACGCTCCACCCAGATCACCGCGCCGATGCGCAGCAACCCGTCTTCTTCGGCGAAACGCTCGATCTCCACCGTGGTCGCGTACGGCAACTCATTGCCCAACTGGCGCATCAACTGCTCGCGCACCAGTTCGCCGGCCATGAAACGCTGGCTGCGGTCGGTGATCTCGTCTTCATCGAACATCGGCGGCGCCACCGGCAGCAACGCCAGCATGTCGCGCACCAGTTGCTCCAAGCCATTGCGCTTGGACGCAGACACCAAATGCACGCTGGCGAAATCACGGCCTTCGGTAATGCGGGTCAGGAACGGCAGCAGTTCCGCCTTCAGCTTGATCTGGTCGACTTTGTTGACCACCAGCATCACCGGGATGCCGCTGTCCTTCAGCACGTTGTAGGCCAAGGTGTCGGCTTCATCCCAACGCCCGGCCTCGATCACCAGCAAGGCCGCATCCACGTCCTCGATCGCACCGCGCGCGGCACGGTTCATCACTTTGCTCATTGCCGACGCGGAGAACTTGCCTTCCTGCTTGTGCAGGCCGGGCGTGTCCACCAGCGCAACCTGCCCTTCCGGGAAGGTGGCGATGCCCAGCAACCGATGCCGCGTGGTCTGCGGACGGTTGGACACGATGCTGACCTTGGCCCCGACCAGCGCGTTGGTCAGCGTGGACTTGCCCACGTTGGGCCGCCCAATCACGGCGATGCTGCCGCTGCGATGGCCTTCGGTGCCGGGGGTGGTTGCGCTCACTTGGTGATGTCCAGTTTTTCTATCAGCGCCGCGGCAGCGGCCTGTTCCGCGTTGCGGCGGGAACTGCCCTCGCCTTCCGCCGTGAGGGTGGGATCGATGATGGTGCAGCTGACGCGAAACAACTTGGCGTGGTCATCGCCGCTTTCTTCGACAAGCTCATACGCCGGCAGCGGGCGCTGGCGTCCCTGCAGCCATTCCTGCAAACGCGTCTTGGCGTCTTTGCCGGGCTTGCCCACCGGCAACGCAGCCAGCGACTCCTCGAACCACGGCAGCACCACCTCGCGGCAAGCGACAAAACCGCAATCCAGGTAGATGGCAGCCACTACCGCTTCAAGTGCGTCGGCGAGGATAGAGTCGCGGCGATGGCCACCGGATTTCATTTCACCCGGGCCCAGGATCAATCGCGAACCGAGATCAAGATGCCGTGCCAGCACGGCCAGCGAGGCTTCGCGCACGAGTTCGGCGCGCGCGCGCGTCAATGCGCCTTCATCGGCCTTGGGCCAGCGCTGGAACAGCACTTCGGCGACCAGCAGGTTGACGATGCCATCGCCCAGGAATTCCAGGCGCTCGTTGTGCGGAGCGCCGGCGCTGCGATGGGTCAGGGCCTGCTGCAGCAGGCCCGGGTCCGAGAAACGGTAGCCGTCGAGCTCACCGTCGCGGCGATTCAGTTCAATCGGTGCCACCGTGGCGCGTCAGGTCCTGCGACACGTCGAACTTGCCGACCACGTCCAGGTTGCCGACCAGCGGACGCCGCACTTCGTAGTTGACCTTCATGTTCCAGCCACCGTCGATACGCTCGATCTTCACGTTCTCCGCCTTCACGTTCTCGGAGTAGTTGATGTAGAGGCGGCGGAAGAACAGGTCCTGGATCTTGGACGGATCCATGTCGCCCACGCCCGGTTCGCTAGCAAGGCCCTTGGCCGCCGTGCGTACGGAGTAATACTCCTGGTACATCGGGAACAGTTTCATGCCCAGGTAGGCGGCGAAGCCGACCACGGCCAGCACCACCAGGAAGCTCATCAGGGTGAGGCCACCCTGCTTGCGGTTGAGTTGCAGCTTGCTATTCATGCGCCATCCCCCGGATGAAAACAGTTGGAATCCAACAATCGATTACTTGATGCGCGTCCCGATCCGTGAGGGATCGAAACTCCCCTTGCAGAACCAGCCTTCGCAGTTAAGCCAGACCAGGAACGCCTTGCCGCGCAGGTTCTCCTCGGGCAGGAAGTGGGTCTGCGGCCACAGGCGCCCGTCCTCGCTATTATCACGATTGTCGCCCATCACGAAATAGTGCCCGGCCGGAACCACCCATTCGCCCTCGCCAACGAAGCGGTCCAGCCCCTCCAGCACCTGGTGCGGGCGGCCCGGCAGGTCTTCCTGCAGCAGCGCCGCGCTTTCCAGGCCCTGGGCCACGCCCCGCCCGGTGTAGGTACCCAGCGGCAGGTAGTTCATGGCCTGCCCATTGATGGACAGGGTGTTGCCCTGGAAGCTGATCGTGTCGCCCGGCAGGCCGATGACGCGCTTGATCCAGTTGTTCTGCGGATCGTGCGGCGGCTTGAACACCACCACGTCGCCGCGCTCAGGCTCGCCGATGGCCACGAACTTCTGGTTGTTGATCGGCAGGCGCAGGCCGTAGGCGTACTTGTTGACCAGGATGAAATCGCCGATCAGCAGGTTCGGCATCATCGATGCAGACGGGATCTTGTACGGCTCGGCGATGAAACTGCGCAGTATCAGCACGATGGCCAGCACCGGGAAGAACGCACGCGAGTAGTCGACCAGCACCGGCTCTTCGTCCAGCAACCCGCTGCGCGCCGCACGGCGCTTGCCGAAGTACAGCTTGTCCAGCAACCAGACGGCGCCGGTGAACAAGGTGAGGACGACGAGGATTGTTTCGAACCAGACCATACACACTCCATTGAATAGCCCCTCTCCCACCGGGAGAGGGGTTGCGGTGAGGGTACGGCGAAGTCCGGGAGGTGAAACCTCATGACTTCGCCGTACCCTCATCCGCCCTTCGGGCACCTTCTCCCGGAGGGAGAAGGGAAAACCTATTTGTTATCCATCTGCAGCACCGCGAGGAAGGCTTCCTGCGGGATTTCCACGCTACCCACCTGCTTCATGCGCTTCTTGCCGGCTTTCTGCTTTTCCAGCAGCTTCTTCTTGCGGCTGATGTCGCCACCATAGCACTTGGCCAGCACGTTCTTGCGCATGGCCTTGACCGTGCTGCGCGCGATCACCTGGGCACCGATGGCGGCCTGGATGGCCACGTCGAACATCTGCCGCGGGATCAGCTCACGCATCTTCTCGGTCAATTCGCGGCCGCGGCGATCCGCATGCTGGCGATGCACGATCAGCGACAGGGCGTCGACCTTGTCGCCGTTGATCAGGGTGTCGATGCGCACGAAGGGACCAGCCTCGAAACGCAGGAAGTGGTAATCCAGCGAGGCGTAGCCGCGCGATACCGACTTGAGGCGGTCGAAGAAGTCCAGCACCACTTCCGCCATCGGCAGTTCGTAGCTGATCTGCACCTGGCTGCCCATGTAATTGATGCCGATCTGGTTGCCGCGCTTCTCTTCGCACAAGGTGATCACGTTGCCTACGTAATCCGGCGGGGTGAGGATGTTGGCGCGGATGATGGGCTCGCGGATTTCATCGACCAGGTTGGTCTGCGGCAGCTTCGACGGATTGTCCAGGCTGAGGATGCTGCCGTCGGTCTTCAGTACTTCATAGACCACGGTGGGCGCGGTACTGATGAGGTTGAGGTCGTACTCGCGCTCCAGGCGTTCCTGCACGATTTCCATGTGCAGCATGCCCAGGAAGCCGCAGCGGAAGCCGAAGCCCATGGCCTCGGAGCTTTCCGGCTCGAAACGCAGCGCGGCGTCGTTGAGGCGCAGCTTTTCCAGCGCCTCGCGCAGTGACGGATATTCATCGGCATCCACCGGGAACAAACCGGCGAACACGCGCGGCTGCATTTCCTGGAAACCGGGCAAGGGCTTGTCGGCGGGATCGCTGGCGAGGGTCAAGGTGTCGCCGACCGGCGCGCCGTGCACGTCCTTGATCGACGCGTTGATCCAGCCCACTTCACCGGCACCGAGCTTCTTCAGCTCCTTGCGCTTGGGCGTGAACACGCCGACCTTGTCGACCAGGTGGGTGCGGCCGGTCGACATGACTAGCATCTTGGTGCCGGGCACGATCTCGCCCTGCATGACGCGCACCAGCGAGACCACGCCCAGGTAGTTGTCGAACCAGGAATCGATGATCAGCGCCTGCAGCTTGTCGGTGTCGCGCGGCTTGGGCGGCGGGATGCGCTGGACGATGGCTTCCAGCACGTCGCCGACGTTGAGGCCGGTCTTGGCGCTGATGGCCACGGCTTCCTCGGCATCGATGCCGATCACGGCTTCGATCTCGGCTTTCACCTTGGGGATGTCGGCGGTAGGCAGGTCGATCTTGTTGATCACCGGCACCACTTCCAGGCCCTGTTCCACTGCGGTGTAGCAGTTGGCGACCGACTGGGCTTCCACGCCCTGCGCGGCGTCCACTACCAGCAACGCTCCCTCGCAGGCCGCCAGCGAGCGCGAGACTTCATAGCTGAAATCCACGTGGCCGGGGGTGTCGATGAAATTGAGCTGGTAGGTGATCCCGTCCTTGGCCGTATACGGCAGGGACACGGACTGGGCCTTGATGGTGATGCCGCGCTCGCGCTCGATCGGATTGGAGTCGAGCACCTGCGCCTCCATCTCGCGGGCTTCGAGGCCACCGCAGAGTTGGATGATGCGGTCGGCCAGGGTGGATTTGCCGTGGTCGACGTGGGCAATGATGGAAAAATTACGGATGTGCTGCATGGGGGCGGCCACGGGGGCCGTCTATCTGGGTGAATAACCCGGAATTATCGCATGGCGACAGCAGCCCCGCCGAGCCGACGGCGCGCCTCGTGGGCGCGCCGTGACTGGATCAACCCTTGTCGCCTGCCGTCACTGCGGCAAACGCGGTGCCACCACGCGGGCTGCGCACCAGCAGCATGACCACTTGGCCGGGCTTCACGGCACTCAACTGGCGCTTGAATTCGGCCACGCTTCCGACCTTTTCACGGCCCACCTGCAGGATTACCAGGCCGGGGACCAGGCCTGCTTCGGCCGCAGAGTCGCCCTCCACGCCGGTGATGCGGATGCCGGTGCCCGGCTCCAGTCCCAGTTGCTTGGCGGTGCTGGCATCCAGCTCACCCACGCTGATACCCAGGATCGCAGCGTCCGTCGGAGCCTGCGTGGCGCTGGCGGGAGCTTTCGATGCGCCATTGGCGGCCGCGGCCGCGGCATCGGATTCCAGCACCGAGAGGACGACGGCCACGTCACGCGGCTTGCCGTCACGCAGGATGCCGAGCGTGACCTTGGAACCCGGCGCAATCGCGCCAATACGCGGCGGCAGGTCGGCAGACGTGGCGATGGCCGCACCGTTGACCGTACGGATCACGTCGCCCGGCTCCAGGCCAGCCTTCTCGGCGGCGCTGTCCGGCAACACGTCATTGATCAGGGCACCACGCGTATCTGGCAAACCCAGGCCCTTGGCCATGTCTTCGCTGATTGCACCCACCTGCACGCCCAACTGGCCGCGGCTGACCCGGCCGGTCTTCTTGATCTGGTCGGCCGCGCTCATCGCCAGGTCGATCGGAATCGCGAAGCTGATGCCCATGTAGCCGCCGGAGGCAGAGAAGATCTGCGAATTGATGCCGACCACCTCACCGCGCGTGTTCAACAGCGGGCCACCGGAATTGCCCTGGTTGATGGCGACGTCGGTCTGGATGAAGGGCACGTATTGCTGGCCCGCAGCTGGATTGTTGCGACCGACCGCGCTGACGATGCCCGCGGTGACCGAGTGATCCAGGCCGAACGGCGAGCCGATGGCGACCACCCATTGCCCGGACTTGAGCGCGTTGGAATCACCTAGACGAATTGACGGCAGGTTCTTCGCATCCAGCTTGAGCAGGGCGACGTCGTACTGCTGGTCGCTGCCGACGACCTTGGCGTCAAGCGAACGACCGTCCGACAGTTTCACCTTGACGTCATCGGCGCCATCCACGACATGGTGGTTGGTGAGGACGTAACCGTCCGGCGAAATGATGAAACCGCTGCCCATCGACACGCCACCGCGCTGGGGGCCTTGCGGGCCACGCGGATCCTGCTGGCCACCCGGACCCTGCGGCATCGGGAACTGGTCGCCGAAGATGCGCCGGAAGATTTCCGGCATTTCCTGCTCGTTCGGCATCTGCTGTCCACGCGCCACCTGGCGACGCGGCGCCATGCGCGCTTCGATATTCACCACGCCGGGGCCGACCTGCTCCACCAGCTGGGTGAAATCCGGCAGACCGGACACGATCTGCGGCGCGCTGCTCTGCGCAAGGCTGCCCACTGCAGCCGCGGCGCCGGTGCCTTGCACGGCGGGCGATGCCTGCTGCGCGCATGCGGCCAGTGGAAGGGTGAGGAACAGCAGGCCGGACAGGCCATTACGGACACTGGGGATCATCGAATGCATGCCTCGAATAGGGAAAGCGGGTAGAGGTTGTTGGTTATTGGTTCTTTGTGGATGGCAACACGTTGCCACCCACTGACCGCCAGCACGGCCAATTGGTTCACTGGTCTTGCGGAACAGGCTCCGATGGAGCGATCGGCGCGGTCTCGCCCGTGCGTGGTTCGAACGGATAGAAGCTCTGCGTCGCGCGCTCGTTGGAAAATCCAGCCGTGAACGCACCGCTTCCTGCACCGTATTGCGGGGTCACTGCCCGTGGCCACGGACGCGCTGTCGGCGGGTTGATCTGCACGTTGGAGAACGGATTGCGCTGCGTCGCGCTGTTGTTGGCCGGCGTGCTGGCAATCGCATGGATCACCGGCACTGCCGCGGCCGCCACCGCAACGGCGCGATCCGGTGAGCGCGAAGAAGTCGCCGGGCGCGATGCCTGCTGCGTGCGCGTGGCGCTGCGACGTGGACTGGTGTTCTGGCGCGGCACGCTGGCCACGGCGACGCTGGCTACGGTCACTGCGGCGGTTTGCAATGCCGGGCTGGCGGTACGGTTCGGGCTGGCATTCGCACGCACTGGACTGGACGTGCTTGCCGTTGTCGCTACAGGCGTTTCATCCGGAATCTGCTGGCGCACCATGAACAGCGCGACCACAGCGACCGAGGCAGCGAGTGCACCACCGCCCCATTTTGCGAGGCGACTGCTGCTGCGCGCCGTATTTGACTGCACGACCGGCTGCACGGCTTCGGCCGCAATGGCGGCGGCCACGCGATCCGCGAAACCGGCCGGCGCAGGCGCCTGGGCCTGGCCACGCAGCACGTCGCCGCACAGTTGCCAGCGTTCCCAGCATCCGGTCAGTTCATCGTCGTGTTGCAGGCGGCGCAGCAGGAAGCGCGCTTCATCGGGCGGCAGGTCGCCGTCCATCAGTGCAGACAACTGCTGGTGGTAGTGGTTGTCGATCTTGTCGGTCGTCATGTGCGGGCACGCTCCCGGGTGGCGCTCTCGGTGTCGACCAAGGGACGCAGTTCGGTGTCGATGGCTTCGCGGGCACGGAAGATGCGCGAACGCACCGTGCCGATGGGGCATTGCATTTTCGCGGCGATTTCCTCGTAGCTCAGTCCCTCGACTTCACGCAGGGTGATGGCCGTGCGCAACTCTTCAGGCAAGGCATCCACGGCCTTCATGACCGTGCGCTCCAATTCCTGGCGCATCAGTTCGCGTTCGGGCGTATCGGTGTCGCGCAGGCGACTACCGGTGTCGTACTGCTCGGCATCGGCCGCATCGACGTCATCGGTCGGCGGGCGGCGCTTGTGGGCTAGGAGGTGGTTCTTGGCTGTATTCACTGCAATCCGGTGTAACCAGGTATAGAACTGTGCATCGCCACGGAAATTCCCCATGGCGCGGTAGGCGCGCATGAAGGTGTCCTGGGCGACGTCCTGACATTCGCTCCAGTCATGGATGTAGCGTCCGATCAGGGCCACGATCCGGTGCTGGTACTTGCGCACCAGCAGGTCGAAGGCAGCACTGTCGCCACGCTGGACACGCCTGACCAGCTCGAGGTCCAACTCCTGTGGTGAAGCCTCATGGATAGAAACCACATCGGTCATGCCGGGCCGCACTCCTGTGTGCTCGGCGGATGACCGAGCACTGTGACCGCGATTGCGGGGAAAAGTTCAGAAGCCGCGGGAAACGACTTCCACTTCAATGATTTAACCTGAATTGCCGGACCTGTGCCCATGCCGCCGGTCATGTCCTTTGATTGAGTGGGGATTTGACGTGGGTTAAACAACCTCGGGATGATAGTCGCCTTCCCCATACGCGAACGGATGGTTTTGTCATGGCACCCAGCTTCGACGGGCTTCGATTCAGTCACTGGCACACCGAGCTGCGCAGCGATGGCGTCCTAGTCCTCAGCCTCGACCGCCAGGGCGCACCGGTGAATGCGCTGTCGCAGGACGTGCTGATCGAGTTGGGCGACCTGATCGAACGCATCGCCATCGACCCACCCAAGGGCGTGGTCATTCGCTCAGCCAAACCCGCGGGCTTCATCGCCGGCGCAGACCTAAAGGAATTCCAGGACTTCGACCGCAAGGGCACGGTCAACGACGCCATTCGCCGTGGCCAGGCCGTGTTCCAGAAACTGGCGGAACTGCCCTGCCCCACGGTCGCGGCGATCCATGGCCACTGCATGGGTGGCGGCACCGAGATCTCGCTCGCCTGCCGCTACCGCGTGGCCTCGAATGACGCGTCCACCCGCATTGGCCTGCCCGAAGTGATGCTGGGCATCTTCCCGGGCTGGGGCGGCAGCGCACGCCTGCCGCGACTTGTCGGCGCGCCCGCAGCGATGGACATGATGCTGACCGGACGCACGCTGTCGGCTTCTGCGGCGCGCGGCATCGGCCTGGTCGACAAGGTGGTGGAACCGGGCCTGTTGCTGGAGTCCGCCGTGGCGCTTGCGCAGAAGGGAACGGTACGCCCGTTCAAGCAGCGCATGCTGGGCTGGATCACCAACACTTGGCCTGCGCGCCAGTTGCTGGCCCCGCAGATGGCCAAGCAGGTGGCACGCAAGGCACGCAAGGAGCACTACCCCGCGCCTTATGCCCTTATCAACACCTGGCAGAAATTTGGCGGCGGCAACATCCAGGCGCGCCTGGACGCCGAACGCCGCGCCGTGGTGAAACTGGCGAGTACGCCCACCGCGCGCAACCTGGTCCGCATCTTCTTCCTGCAGGAACGCTTGAAGGGTTTGGGTGGCAAAGATCACGGCATCACCCACGTGCATGTCGTCGGTGCCGGCGTGATGGGTGGCGACATCGCGGCGTGGTCGGCCTACAAGGGTTTTGAAGTCACCCTGCAGGATCGCGAGCAGCGCTTCATCGACGGTGCGTTGACGCGTGCGAACGACCTTTTCACCAAGAAAGTCAAAGACGAGACCAAGCGTCCGGCCGTCGTCGCGCGCCTCAAGGGCGATCTCGACGGGGAAGGCATTGCCACGGCGGACCTGGTGATCGAAGCCATCATCGAGAACCCCGAGGCCAAGCGCGACCTCTACCAGTCGGTGGAGCCGCGCCTGAAAGCGGACGCCCTGCTCACTACCAACACCTCGTCGATCCCGCTGACCGAATTGCGCGAACACATCCAACGTCCCGCGCAATTCGCGGGCCTGCATTACTTCAACCCGGTGGCGCAGATGCCGCTGGTGGAAATCATCCGCCACGATGCGATGGCACCGGAGACGGAGAAGCGCCTGGCCGCGTTCTGCAAGGCCATCGACAAGCTGGCCGTCCCGGTCGCGGGCACGCCGGGCTTCCTGGTCAACCGCGTGCTGTTTCCGTACATGCTGGAAGCGGTGACCGCGTATTCCGAAGGCGTGCCGGGCGTGGTGATCGACAAGGCCGCGGTGAAGTTCGGCATGCCGATGGGGCCGATTGAACTGATCGACACCGTAGGTTTGGACGTAGCCTCGGGCGTGGGCAGGGAGCTGGCACCCTTCCTCGGCCTGCCGATTCCGGCCGCGTTGTCTGCGCCGCCCGAGCCAGGCCAGCGTGGCAAGAAAGATGGCCAGGGTTTGTACAAGTGGGAAAACGGCAAGGCCGTGAAGCCCGAGGCGTCCTATGAGTACCAAGTCCCCGTAGACCTTGAAGACCGCCTGATCCTGCCGCTGCTCAACGAAGCCGTGGCCTGCCTGCACGACGGCGTGGTCAGCGACAGCGACCTGCTGGATGCCGGCGTGATCTTCGGCACCGGCTTCGCGCCCTTCCGCGGCGGCCCCATCGAATACATCAAGGCCACCGGCGCGGATGCGCTGGTCGAAAAGCTCAAGGCGCTGCAAGGCCGCTACGGCGATCGGTTTGCACCGCGCCCGGGCTGGGATTCGCCGGTCCTGCGCGGTCCGGTTGCCTGATCAATGCGAGCGCCAGTGCTGGCGCTCGAACTTTCTTTTTCCAACAACTCCAGACGGACCTGACGCATGTTCAATCTCAGCGCGCCCACCGCGGGCATCTTCTTCCTTTCCCTTCTGCTTGGCGGCATCGGCATTGCCAGCAAACTGGGTTATATCCCGGCACTGGCACCGCATGCGTTCTGGATCCTGTGCGCGGGCTTGGTGACGTTGGTGCTGGGGAATTTTTTCAAGGGGCTGTAACGGGCATTGGCTCTGCCTGGACTTTGCGTTGATATTGCGAGCACAAGCGCGACTCTCATCGATGTCGCGATGTTCCCGTAGTTACGTCCCTCTCCCCTTGTGGCGCCCGTAGGGTGTGCAGGGCTGAGAGGGACTCGACCATGCTTGGACGTGCACCTGATGGACAAGAATCTATTCGACAAGCTTGTGGAAAGCATGGAGCAGATGGGCGAAATCATGCGCGACGAGCGTGCGTCGTCGTGCGAGCTCCATTTCGACACCGTCAGCGCTGAGGAAAACAGCGACGTCTCCGGGTCGCCAGAGATGCAGGTCGCAGATTAATTCGGTAGTCCATATAGAGCACGGCGAAACCTGGGGCATTTCCTTGCCGGCGCCGAGAGCCAAAAATTCGCTGCGCTCTACCAGGCCTAACTACATGCTGCCCGCAATCATTAACACCATGAATCCGAGAAAAAACATGAGAGCAAAGATGATCCTTAACGGCCCGATTCGTTCATGCATAACGACAAAGCCATCGTCATTGTCCCAAGAAGTAATTGAATTCTTCGTCAAATTGTTATGGGCCATAATCAACGTAATGAGACTTACGATTGGAAATCCGACGCCGAGCCCGCGCCACCACACTTTGAAACTCCTTGAGAGCGCGGCAGAATAATTCGGCTTTTCTCCTATCGCCAAAAGTACGCGCGTTTTAAAAAGCCATTTTCCCGGTGTCGTACCAAAAGTAGAGAGGAGTAACGACTCCATGAAAATCCATGCAAAAAGCACTGCTAGAGCAAACAATTGATCACTTCCGCTTTTAGAAAGCGCATCAGGACTCACTAAGCCAATTGCGATGCCTGCGGCGACAGCAGCCAAGTAAACGTCCATCATGCGCGCCCAATAGCGCACCCATGGGCGAGGCTCTGAAGCAACAATAGGTTGCCCACGAAACAGAGTCTTTTGGCCTACCAGCGAGTTTGGAGGCGCGTACGGATTGGCCGACTGAGTTTCCTCGCCAGCAGTTGGGAATACTTTAAGTGCAGCGAGTGGCACTGGCGGAGGATTGACTGCTCCACAGGAACCACAATAGTTGTTTGACGATAAAACTTCTGTGCCGCATTTCGTACAGAACATTGGATCCCTTTTTCAATGCCTAACCACTCGTCAGATCACATCGTCTGCGTAGGCTTGTCCGCATTCAACGTGCCAGCCAGCAAGGTTTCGATCTTGCTCTTCACCGCTTCGCCTTCGTGGGTATCGGCGAACTGCACGCCGATGCCGGCCGTCCGGGCGCCTTGCGCGCCCACGGGAGTGACCCAGATCACCTTGCCCGCGACCGGCAGGCGTTCGCTGGAATCCGGCAGCGTCAGCAGCACGAACACCTCGTCGCCCAGGAAATAACGCTTCGGCGTGGGCACGAAGATACCGCCGTTCTTCACGTACGGGATGTAGGCGTTGTACAACGACGCCTTGTCCTTGACCGCCAGGGACAGGATGCCCTGCCGCCCACCGCCTGCTACTGCATTCATCCCCGATCTCCTTTGGTGGCCCGCGTGCGGTCCACGCCGCGCCAGGCCAAGAGCAAATCCACCATTGCAAGGTCGCCGCGTACCGTGGTGCGCAACAGGTCGCGCGTGCGGTTGGCGGCATCGAACCACGTCGCCAGCTTGTGCAATCGCGCCGCATCGGTCAAGCCGGCCTCCCCCGCCTGCGCCAACACCAGGTCGGCCGCATGGCGAAGTCGCAGGTCGGCGTGCTCGTCCGAAGACCAGCGCTGCGCCGTGTCGACCACCTCGATCTCGCCGCGCTCGAGTTTGGCCAGGTCACCCGCCACCGCCTTGCGCAATGCGAGACCACCATCACGCAACCACGCATCGGCAAGCCCTGGATGGCCGCGAGCGGCGTCCAAGGCCTCGCGCGCATCCTTGTCCCCGTGTCCCTGCGAACGCAGCCACTCCAGGGCCTCGCCATGCGGCGGCAGCTTGAACTCCAGTCGCTGGCAGCGGCTGCGGATGGTGGCGGGCAAGCGGGCAGGCTCTGCGCTGATCAGCCACAGGTAGCGACCTGCCGCCGGTTCTTCCAGCGTCTTCAGCAAGGCATTGCAGGCGGCACGATTGATTGCATCGGCGGGATCGACGATCGCCACCTGCGCCGAACCATATTGTGGGGTGAGCGAAAGTTTTTGCGACAGCTCGCGCATCTGGTCGATCACGATCTCCGTGCGCAGCTTGCTGCCGTCCTTGGTGGGCACGAATGACACGATGTGCAGGTCGGGGTGCGTGCCTGCGGCGATCAACTGCGTGCTGCGGGCATCCGCCGCTGCACCGTTGCCCGCCAGTACGTGTGCCGCCAGACGTTCCGCCACGGCCCGCTTGCCCAGCCCTGCCGGTCCGCAGATCAGCAGGCCATGACCAAGCCTATCCGCATCGAGCGCTGCCATCGCATAGTCATACGCACGCTGCTGCCAGGGGGAAAAGTCAGAGGACATACGCCACCCTTAAACCCGTTCGTGGTGAGCTTGTCGAACCACGCTGTTCGCGAGCCAAGCGGGCAGCCGCAAGCTTCGGCACCATGCCAAGAGCGTGGTTCGACAAGCTCACCACGAATGGAGTATTAAAATTGCTCACAGCTGCTCTTCCAGCCATCTGGCGACGGTACTTGATACGGAAGCACCGACCGTCGCAGGCGACTGGCTGGCGTCGATCACGCGGAAGCGGTCAGGTTCTGCAATCGCACGCTTGCGAAAACCTTCCCGCACCCGCTCGAAGAAATCGTCCTGCTCGCTCTCGATGCGGTCCGGCCACAGGTCGCGGCCATTGGCACGGGCGCGGCCTTCGCGCACGTCCAAGTCCAGCAGCAAGGTCAGGCCGGGCTTGAGACCCACGACCTTGCGCTCGAGCTCTTCGACCAGGCCATGATCCAGTCCGCGACCACTTACTTGGTAGGCATAGCTGGAATCGGTGAATCGATCACTCACCACGAAGGCACCACGCTGCAAGGCTGGCCGTATCACCTCGCGCACATGCTGCGCGCGCGAAGCAAACATCAGCAGCAGCTCCGTTTCCGGGGCCAGCGTTTCCTCGTGCGCATCCAGCAACAGGTGGCGGATCTGCTCGGCCAGCGGCGTGCCACCCGGCTCGCGGGTCAACACCACTTCATGTCCCTGCGCCTGCAGCAGGTCGCGTATGGCCACGATCGCGCTGGTCTTGCCTGCACCCTCGCCGCCTTCCAGGCTGATCAGGCGCGCATGCTTCAATACGGCTTCGGTCATGGCTTCGTTTCCGCTTTCGGCGGCGCTGACCGAAGGCGCTGCAGGTAGCGTGCGACGGCCGTGTTGTGTTCGCCCAGCGTGCGCGAAAACACATGCGCACCGCTGCCGTCTCCGACGGCAACGAAGAACAATGCATCACCTTCCGCCGGGTTTACCGCCGCCTGCAGCGCATCCAGTCCCGGCATGGCGATGGGTGTCGGCGTCAGGCCGGTGCGGGTGTAGGTGTTGTAGGGCGTATCGGTCAACAGGTCGCGGCGGCGGATGTTGCCGTCATAGGCGCTGCCGATGCCGTAGATGACGGTGGGATCGGTCTGCAGCTTCATGCCGAGTTTCAGGCGACGTGCGAATACGCCTGCGATCTGCGGACGCTCCGAGGCCAGGCCGGTTTCCTTCTCGATGATGGAAGCGAGGATCAGCGCTTCTTCGGCTGACTTCAACGGCACGTCCTTGCCACGCGCATCCCAGGTCGCGGCGAGGGCCTTTTCCATCGCCGCGTGCGCACGCTTGAGTACGTCCACGTCGCTGTCGCCGCGCGAGTACACGTAGGTTTCCGGCAGGAAGCGGCCTTCGGGATGCTGGCCTTCATGGCCGAGCCGCTTCATCAATGCCGCGTCGTCGAGGTCTTCGGTTTCGTGCAGCAGCGGCGTGGCGCTGTTGAGCGCGGCGCGCAGCTGGCGGATGTTCCAGCCCTCGACGATGGTGAATCGGTAGTTGATGACCTTGCCGTCGCGCATGTCCAGCAACAGGCTGCGCGGGGTAGCCCCGGGTTCCAGCGCGTACTCACCGACCTTCAGGCTGCCAGCCGCGCCCAGCTGTTTCGCCAGTACGCGCCACTGCAGGTCGCTGCCCTCCTCCACCCCCGACTCGCGCAACTTGCGCAACACGCTGGGAAAGGAATCCCCGGACGCGACCTGCACCGTGTCGCCCGCCTGCAGGCCTGCAATCGGCTGGTCGCCGAAATTGGTGTAGTGCTGCCACAACCAGGCACTGCTGGCGGCGGCGAGCGCCAGCAACACCAGGCTGGCGATGAACAGGTTGCGACAGCCGCGCTTGGATCCTTGGGACACGGGTTACCCGGTGATTGCTTGGTTGCCGTCAGGATACCTTGGCACCCGCCCCGGTAGGAGCGCCCCATGGGCGCGAGCTCTTCTGATTGTTGCCGAATGATGCGCAAGCGCTCGCGCCCATGGGGCGCTCCTACCGCGGGGTGAGGGCTTTCAACACGCCGCGGGCCTTGGCGCGGGTTTCGTCCAGTTCACGTTCGGGATTGGAATCGGCGACGATGCCGGCGCCGGTGCGGAAGCGGACCTCGGCTCCCCCCGTGGGCAAGGGAATGATCTCGGCACTACGGATCAGGATGTTGAGGTCCAGGTCACCGTCACGGTTCAGCCAACCGAACGCGCCGGTGTAGGCGCCACGCGCCTCGCCTTCCAACTCGGCGATGATCTGCATGCAACGGACCTTCGGACAGCCGGTGATGGTGCCGCCGGGGAACGTGGCGCGGATCACGTCGCCCGGCGTGGCATCGGCGCGCAGGCGACCACGCACGTTGCTAACGATGTGGTGCACGTGGGCATAGCTTTCCACCGTCATCAGTTCATCCACCTGCACGCTCCCCGGCTCGCACACGCGACCCAGGTCGTTGCGCTCCAGGTCGATCAGCATCACGTGTTCGGCGCGCTCCTTTGGATGGCCGACCAGCTCGCGGATGCGAGCCGCATCATCGTCGCCTTCGAAACGCGGCCGCGTGCCGGCAATGGGGCGGGTTTCGACCACGTCGCCACGAATCGACACCAGGCGTTCCGGCGAAGAACTCGCCACCGCCCAATCCTTGGCTGCGAACAGACCGGCAAACGGAGCAGGATTGGCCGTGCGCAAGCGCGCATACAGCGCAGCGGGATCTAGCGGCGTGTCGAAGCGTGCGTTCCAGGCGCGCGACAGGTTGACCTGGAAGATATCGCCCGCGGCCAAGTATTCGAGGATACGTGCCACGCCGTCCGTGAATCGCTCTGGCGCATCTTCGACGATGGCATCCGGTTCGCGCCACGGCGGGATTTCCGGCAAGGATCGCGATGCAAACGTGTCGACTGCGATCACATCCAGTAACTCGGTCGAACCGGATTCCGCCAGCGCCACGCACTCGCCACTGGCACGGTCGCGCAGGATCGCGGCGGGACAACGCAACGCGAGCGCGACGGGGTACGCGGCATTGCCCTGTGGAAGCTGCAACACCGGCTCCACTTGCCCGGCCAGTTCGTAGTTCAGCAGCAGTGCCCAGCCGCCGCGAAACGGCCAGCGTGGCTCTTCGCGTGCCACACGTTGCGCCTGCCATTCGGCATCCAGTGCAGGGAGGAAACCACCTTCCACTGGATCACCCGCAAGCGTGCGCGTCCGTCCTTGCGTGTCGAGTTGTAGACCGGTTCCGTCGGCAGCCAGCAGCAGGTCCCAACGACCCTGTGCGGTGCCAGACGCGACTGACTCCAGCAGCAGCGGATAGCGAGAAGGCGATTGCCGATGCAGGGCCAGCAGGTCGGTGTCGGGAGGTAGTGCGCGGGATTGGATCATGGCAACGGATTCAACCTCGGGCGGGACTCTGTGTTTTGTGGGAGCGCCGTCCCGGCGCGAGCCTTTGCCGCCGGACCATGACTGTCCGGAAGGGAGAAATTGATGTCAGAAGCACAAGCTCGCGCCGGGACGGCGCTCCCACAGGGTCAGTGAATCAGATCCGCTTGAACACCAGCGTGCCGTTGGTGCCGCCGAAGCCAAAGCCATTGGACATGGCCACGTCGATCTTCTTCTCGCGGGCCACGTTGGGCACATAGTCCAGGTCGCAGCCTTCGCCCGGGTTTTCCAGGTTGATGGTCGGCGGGATGATGCCGCGGTCGATCGCCAGCACCGAGAAGATCGCCTCCACGCCGCCCGCTGCACCTAGCAGATGCCCGGTCATCGACTTGGTGGAGCTGACCATGGTCTTGTAGGCGTGGTCGCCGAGTGCGCGCTTCATCGCCAGGGTCTCGGCAAGGTCGCCGAGCGGCGTCGAGGTGCCGTGCGCGTTGAGGTATTCGACCTGCTCCGCATTCACGCCCGCATCCTTCATCGCGGACTTCATGCAGCGTGCCGGGCCTTCGCCGTTCTCGCTGGGTGCGGTCATGTGGTACGCATCGGAACTGGCGCCGAAGCCAGCCAGTTCGCAATAGATGCGTGCGCCACGCGCCTTGGCGTGTTCGTATTCCTCCAGCACCAGGATACCGGCACCGTCACCCAGCACGAAACCATCACGATCCTTGTCCCACGGACGCGACGCTGCTTGCGGATCGTCGTTGCGTGTAGACATGGCCTTCATCGAGCAGAAACCGCCCACGGAGGTCGGCGACGATCCACGTTCGGCACCGCCGGCGACCATCACGTCGGCATCGCCGTATTGGATCATGCGCATGGCCATGCCGATGGAATGGTTGGACGTGGCGCAGGCGGACACCGCGGAGAAATTCGGCCCCTTGATGCCCTTCATGATGCTCAACTGGCCAGGCAGCATGTTGATGATGGTGCTGGGGATGTAGAACGGCGAGATCTTGCGCGGGCCGCCCTCCAGGTATTTCGCGGTCTGCTCCTCGATGCCGAGGATGCCACCGATGCCTGCACCGACGATGGCGCCGATGCGCTCCGCGTTTTCCTCGGTGACTTCCAGACCGGAATCCTCCATCGCCATCAGCGATGCAGCGATGCCGTAGTGGATGAAGGCATCCATCTTCTTCACGTCTTTCGGTGACATGTACACGGTCGGATCGAAGTCGCGGATCTCACCGGCGATGCGCGTGGTGAACAGCGAGGCGTCGAAGGACGTGATGGGACCCAATCCGGAACGCCCGTTGACGATGGCATCCCAACTGCTGGCCATGTCGTTGCCCAAGGGCGAGATCATGCCCATGCCCGTGATCACTACGCGACGCTTGCTCATACACCACTCCGGAAATCATGTTTGCACCCTACGCGGGCGCATTGAGGTGCCACAAATGCACGGGGCCGCAATCGCGGCCCCGGCACGACGCATCAAAACCTCGAACTCACGCCTTGACGTGTGCCTTGACGTAATCGATGGCCTGCTGCACCGAGGTGATCTTCTCGGCGTCTTCGTCCGGGATTTCGCACTCGAACTCTTCTTCCAGGGCCATCACCAGTTCCACGGTGTCCAGGGAATCGGCGCCCAGGTCATCGACGAACGATGCGCTGGTGGTGACTTCTTCTTCTTTGACGCCAAGCTGTTCGATGACAATCTTCTTGACGCGTTCTTCGATGCTGCTCATTGGGTGTGGCTCCAGACGGAGTTGAGTGAACGGGGAGTAGTTTAGTGGAAAGTGGCCAATCCGGGCAGACCCCGGTAACTGCCTATGAATCAGTCACTTATAACGAAACAAGGCTTACGGCATGTACATGCCGCCATTGACGTGCAGGGTTTCGCCGGTGATGTAGCTGGCCGACGGGCCGGCCAGGAAGGCAACGGCGCGGGCGATGTCAGCCGGCTCGCCCAGCCTGCCTAGGGCAATCTGCCCCACCAGCGCGTTCTTGGCGTCTTCAGGCATGGCACGGGTCATGTCGGTGTCGATGAAGCCCGGCGCGACCACGTTGACGGTGACGCCACGGCTGCCGATTTCCTTGGCCAGTGATTTGGAGAACGCGATGATGCCAGCCTTGGCTGCCGCGTAGTTGGCCTGGCCCGCGTTGCCGGTGACGCCAATCACGGATGCGATGTTGATGATGCGACCCTTGCGTGCCTTCATCATGCCGCGCATGACCGCCTTGGACGTGCGGTAGACGCTGCTGAGGTTGGTGTCGAGGATGGCCTGCCAATCCTCGTCTTTCATGCGCATCAGCAGGTTGTCGCGGGTGATGCCGGCATTGTTGACGAGAATGGAAATGGCACCGAACTCTTTGCTGATCGCGTCGACCAATCCTTCGACGGCCGCGGGATCAGTGACATTGAGTTCACGCCCGTGGCCGCCATGCGCGGACAGGCGCTCACCAATGGCCTGCGCACCGGCCGCAGAGGTAGCAGTGCCGATCACGGTCGCGCCCTGCGCAGCCAGTTCATCGGCAATCGCCGCACCGATGCCGCGGCTGGCGCCCGTGACCAGAACGACCTCGCCTTTCAATGTTTGCACGTTGCTCATCATGCTTTCCATTCTTCAAGTGCGGATTGGAAGTCGCCCACGGTCGCCAGTGATCGGGCTTCCAGTGATTTGTCGATGCGCTTGGCAAGGCCAGTCAGCACCTTGCCGGGACCGCATTCCGCGATGCGGGTGACGCCTTGGGCAGCCAGGGCTTGCACGCAATCCGTCCAGCGCACCGGCAGGTACAACTGCCGCACCAGTGCGTCGCGAATCGCATCGATATCGGCATGCACCTGCGCGTCGACATTCTGTACGACAGGCAGCGATGGCATGCGCCAGTCCATGCCGCGCATCGCTTCGGCAAGGCGGTTGGCGGCTTCGCGCATCAGCGGCGTATGCGAGGGAACGCTCACAGCCAGCTTGACCACCTTGCGTACGCCACGCTCGTTCAACAGGACGATGGCGCGATCCACCGCCTCGGCATCGCCGCCGATCACGATCTGCCCGGGTGAGTTGTAGTTGGCTGGCACCACGACCTGGCTCCCCGAGGCCTCAGCGCAGACTTCTGCAACCAGCTCATCTTCTGCACCAATCACGGCAGCCATCGCGCCTACGCCCGCAGGTGCGGCGTCCTGCATCAACTGTCCGCGCAGGCGCACCAGGTGCGCGCCATCGTGCAACGTGAGCGCGCCGGCCGCGACCAGCGCGGTGTATTCGCCCAGGCTATGGCCCGCCAGTCGCGACGGAAGCACGCCGCCCTGTTGCTGCCACGCGCGCCACACGGCAACGCCGGCCGCCAGCAACGCGGGCTGGGTGTATTCGGTGCGGTTGAGCATCTCCTCGGGGCCGCCCTGCGACAGCGCCCAGAGGTCGACGCCCGCGCCTTCGGACGCTTCGACGAAGGTGTCGCGGACCACCGCATGCATTTCGGAGAGTTCGGCCAGCATGGCGACCGATTGCGAGCCCTGTCCGGGAAACACGAAGGCGAGTTGCGAGGAAGTGTGCGGCGCTTGGGTCACGCGTCATCCAGCCAATCAAAACCAGCGGCGATGATACGGGCGAACCGGCGATATTGTCTGTACGACTGCGTATGTCGGCGACTCGCGGTGCGCCGACGATGACGCTCCTGGATCAGTAGCGCAGCAGCGCCGAACCCCAGGTAAAGCCGCCGCCAAAGGCTTCCAGCAGCAGCAACTGGCCGCGCTGCACGCGACCCGAACGCACCGCTTCGTCCAGCGCCAGCGGCACCGAACCGGCCGAGGTGTTGCCGTGCTTGTCGACCGTCACGACCACGCTGTCCATCGACATTTCCAAGCGCTTGGCGGTGGCTTCGATGATGCGCAGGTTGGCCTGGTGCGGAATCAACCAGTCCAGGTCGTGCTTGGTGAGGCCGTTCGCTTCCAGGGTTTCATCGACCACGCCATCCAGTGCCTTGACGGCGTACTTGAAGACGTCGTTGCCCTTCATGTTGATGCGTGCGCCGCAGTTGGCCTCGTCGGGCTTGAAGCCCACGGATACGCCCACCGGATTCCACAACAACTCCTTCTTGCTGCCGTCGGCATGCAGGTGCGTGCTGAGGATGCCGGTCTCGCTATCGGCCTTCAGCACGACCGCGCCCGCGCCGTCGCCGAACAGCACGCAGGTGGTGCGCTCGGTCCAGTCGACGATGCGGCTGAGGGTTTCGGCACCGATCACCAGCGCGGTCTTGACGTCGCCGGAGCGGATGAATTTATCGGCGACGCCCAATGCATAGACGAAGCCGGAACACGCGGCGTTGACGTCCATCGCCATGCAGCCATTGGCGCCCAGGCGGGCCTGGATGAGGCAGGCGGTGGACGGGAAGATCAGGTCGGGCGTGGTAGTGCCGACCACGATCATGTCGATCTGCGAAGCATCGACGCCCGCGGCTTCCATGGCGCGCACGGCGGCGTGGTAACCGAGGTCACTGGTGGTCTCGCCCGCGGCGGCGATGTGGCGTTCGCGGATGCCGGTGCGGCTGCGGATCCATTCGTCGCTGGTGTCGACCTGCTTGGCCAGGTCTTCGTTGGTCAGCAGCTTCTCGGGCAGGTAGCTGCCGGTGCCGGCGATGCGCGCATAGATACGCTGATTCACAGCCTGCCCACTCGGAACCTGTCCGCCGGGAGCATCCCCGCTGGAATCTCGCTCGCTCATGCCCGCTCCCGCTGCGCGGCCCATAGGCGGGCCGGAACCATCATCTCAAAGGCCGTGCGCCCAGCCCGGGGGCTGGCGCATGCCTGGATCAATCTTCTTCGACGACCGAGTCGGCCTTGGTCGCGATCACTTTCTTGCCACGGTAGTAACCGTCGGCAGTGACGTGATGGCGCAGGTGGGTCTCGCCGCTGGTCGGGTCGGTGGCCAGCTGCTTGGCGGTCAGGCTGTCGTGCGAACGACGCTGGCCACGGCGGGACGGGGTAACGCGGGATTTCTGGACTGCCATGGTATTGCTCCGAACTTGATAACTGTATTGCTTGCGTGGTTAGTGCCGGCCGTGATGCGGATGACCGGTATTCGTGGATCAGTTTTTCTTCAGTGAAGCCAGTCCCGCGAACGGGTTGGCTTGCGCCAATTCTTCTTCCGGTATGGGCCAGTCGCGTTCCACCGCGTCCGACTCCGGATTCACCGGCACGGCGGGAACCGCCAGCACCAACTCATCCTCCACCAGGTCCAGCAAGCGCAGCATGCCGTCATCGGGCACCAGCAACGCTTCGTACTCTTCCGGCAGTGCCGCCTCGTCCGCTTCATCGCGAACCAGGCCCAGCCGTTGTTGCAGGTTTACCGGCAACACGAATCGCTGCAGGCTGCGCTGGCATTCCAGCGGCAACGCGGCATCGACGCGCAATTCCACGAATGACACCTTGAGCAGTGCGTCGCTATCGAACTGCAACGCGAAGCTGACTTCGCCTTCGGTATCGAACAACAGGCCCTGCAAGCGGGTGAATTCAGACAGCGGTGCACGCCCCTCGAAACTCCGCTTGGCTGCAACCATGCGCCAGACATCCAACATTTCGGGCACGTTCGCGGACATAAGCCGCTGAATTTTAAGGATGGCCGGACCTGCTGTCAAACCCGCAACTCCCGCCAGTACTGGGTTTGCCGCCCGCAGCCGTGGCCGGCAGAATGCCATGCCGTGCCCCCGTGGAACCCCAATGCCGCTGATTCTGGCCTCCACCTCCCGCTACCGCCGCGAACTGCTGGAGCGGCTGCGGCTGCCTTTCCACGTCGCCCGACCCGAAGTGGACGAGACCCCCGTGCCCGGCGAAACCCCGCCAGCACTGGCCCAGCGCCTGGCGCGCGCCAAGGCGGCCGCCATCTCCACCCTGCAGCCGGAGGCCTGGGTGATCGGCTCCGACCAGGTCGCGGCACTGGATGACCAGCCGCTGGGCAAGCCCGGCACCCGCGAGAATGCCCTGGCCCAGCTCGGCGCCATGTCCGGGCGAGACATCCGCTTCCATACTGGGCTGTGCCTGATGCGCGGCGACGTCTGCATGCAGGCCATGGACACCACCACGGTGAGATTCCGTGCGCTCGACGCCGATGAGATCGGGCGCTATGTCGATGCCGAGCAACCGCTGGACTGTGCCGGCAGCTTCAAGAGCGAGGGCTTGGGCATCACCCTGTTCGAAGCGATTGACTCGCAGGACCCGACCGCGCTGGTCGGCCTGCCGTTGATCGCACTCTCGAACATGCTGCGTGAAGCCGGATTCGCCCTGCCCTAACCTTTCGCCCTCGCCACAGCACTACCTGGTGATCTGAATGGGCTGCTCCGCCCACTCCTCCACGCTCCCATCACGACCGTGCAGGCGTAGCCCCAGCCAATGCCGACCCGGCTTTGCTGACGCCAGATCCACCGTGGCGCTGAAGCCTACATTCGGATGCTGCGGATCATTGGAGATTTTCCAGAACGCTTCCGTCCCGGGGCTGGGCTGGCCGTAATCGGCCGTGGCCACGACTTTTCCGTCCAGGAGCACTTCCACCGCGCTCACGCCTTCGCCATCCTTGAATGCCCAACCCGTCACCTGCAGTTGGCGATCTGCATCAGCACCGCTGGTTGGCGTATCAATCCACGCAAAGGCCGGTGTACTGCATGCACCCACGGCTTTGGTTGCCGGCAGCGCGAACAACAGGAATCGCTGGCGCCCATGGTCCACGTTCACCACCCGCGGTGGTGGCAACGGACCCACGGTTTCGCAAAGCTGGTGGTAGTACGCGAGCAACGACTTGTATTGCACATCACTGCTGCCTACTACCAGCAGCGTCGGCGCGTCGCGACTGCCGTCGCTTCGAAGGCCCCAGAGTTCCAGCTGCGGCGCACGTCCGTGCTTGTGGTTGAGTGGGTGGTCGAGCACGGCGATGCGTGGATCTCCCAGTGCAAAACCCAACTCGGCACCGGATTTGAAGTTGTCGGCCAACAACCGCATGCCGGGTACTTTGGCTTGTTCCTCGCGCACCGCCGCGGCAAGTTCATCCCATCCCGCGAAATTGGCGTTGTAGAACTTCTCGGCCGCCAACTGTTCACGCCAGTGCGGGGTCGACTGCACCAGGTAATACCCCAGCACCAGCGCCAGGCCCAGGCCTGCAGTGATCCAGGTCGCCACGCGCCAGCCACGGGGCCATTCGCGCAACAGCACCGGCACCGCGATCAACAGCGGCAGATAGCCGGGCAAGGGCCAGTGGAAGCTGACACGCTCCACATCCGCGAAAAATCCAAGCATGAAAAAGCCCAGCGTGGATACGCCACCCAGCAAGCCGAAGTAGCGCCACTGCGCAGGCATGCCATGGTTGCGGCCAATGGCACGCACGAACACCTGCATGAGCGCAAAGAACAGCAGTGGCGTGACCAGCAAGGCCTGCACCACCAGGAACCACCAGCCGGTGGACTGGAACGACCAGGGGTGGCGATCCACCAGTTGGAAGCGCAGGCCGGCGTCTGCATTTTCAAGGTTCCACGAGATCAACGGCGCCCATGCCGCTACGCCCAGGGCCAACGCCACCCACACGCGCGGATCGCGCAGCACGCGTCGTCCTGCAGGCAACAGCAGCAATGCGATGAAGCCCACGCCGATCACGCCGATGAAGCGGTAGTGGCTCAACGCGCCCATCGCCAAACCTACGGCGAGTTCCGCCGCCGAAGCCGCATCCACTTCACGCAGCAGGCGCGCACCTGCGTCCAGGCACAGCACGGTGGCCAGGGCCATCGGTACGTCCGGCAAGGCCAGGATGCCAAGGCTGCCCGCCAGCGGCATCAACACGGTCAGGCTGCCTGCCCGCCAGCCCGCGGCTTCGCCAAACCAGCGTCCGGCGATATGGCTCATCAACCATGGCAGCAGCGCGGCCATCAGCAGGAAAGGAGCACGCAGGGCGAGTACATGGTCGCCACCGATCGCCGTGCCAAGCCGCGCAAGCCACGCCGTCAGCCCGGGCAGGTCGGAATAGGCGGCGGCGAGATGCTGCCCTTCCTGCCAATAGAAGGCTTCATCGACGAACAACGGCAGCCGCGCCGCGATCAGGATCTTGATCGACGTCACCACTGACCACAGGATCAGGAAGGTGCGCTGCGCGCGTCTTTCATCTTGCATTCTTTCGTCCTGCATATGCCGTTAGACTTCCATGAAAACCAATCCGGGAACGCGATGCTCGCCTCGACCACCCCCCGCAAAATGCTACCCGATGCGCTGCAGGAAGCCCTCAAGTCTGCACAACAGCAGGTGAACTCCCTGGTATTGGGCAAGCCACACGAGGTGCGGCTGGCCTTCGTGGCACTGTTGGCGGGCGGACACATCCTGATCGAGGACTTGCCCGGGCTTGGGAAAACCACGCTGGCGCACGCGCTGGCAGCGACGCTTGGCCTGGGCTTCCAGCGCGTGCAGTTCACCTCGGATTTGTTGCCGGCCGATGTCCTGGGCGTGTCGGTCTACGACGCGCAGTCGCGGCAATTCCAGTTCCATCCCGGCCCGGTGTTCACCCACGTGCTGCTGGCCGACGAAATCAACCGCGCTCCGCCACGCACGCAGAGCGCGCTGCTGGAAGCCATGGCCGAACACCAGGTCACGCTGGACGGCATGACCCGCGCCTTGCCGGATCCGTTCTTCGTGCTGGCCACGCAGAACCCGGTGGACCTGTCGGGCACCTATCCTTTGCCGGATTCGCAACTTGATCGCTTCCTGCTGCGCCTGACCCTGGGTTACCCGAATGCGGAGGCGGAGCGCGCGCTGCTCGCTGGCACCGACCGCCGTGAACTGATTGCACAGGCCGGGCCACTGCTTTCCAGCGAAGACGTCCTCGCGCTGAGGCTGGCGGTGAACGAAGTGCATGCCAGCGATGCGCTGGTGAACTACGTGCAGGCCTTGCTGGCCCGCAGCCGCCAGCATCCGGGCGTGCGCGTGGGCCTGTCGCCACGCGCGGGCATCGCCCTGCTGCGCGCATCGCGTGCGTACGCGCTGCTTCTAGGTCGCCAGCATGTATTGCCGGAAGACGTGCAGGCGCTGTTTGCGGCTGTTGCCGCGCACCGCTTGGTCGCGGAAGCGGAAGCGTCTTCGGTGCAGGCGCTGGCGAAGTCCATCCTGCATGCGGTGGCGGTGGATTGAGGCGCATCGGCTATCCGGCGCCATTCCGCACGGTTGCCAACCAGGAGTGCGCGCATCAATCGCGGCAGTACATTCTAAAGAATCCCACCTGACCCATGCCCACCCTGCGCGAACGCATCACTGCCCGCATCGCCCTCCTGGCGCGACCACGCACGCCGGAAGCGCTGCCGGTGAAGCTCGACCGTCGCCGCGTGTACGTGCTGCCCACGCGCTTCGGCCTGTTCTTCACCGCGTTGTTGTTCGCGATGCTGCTGGGTGCCCTCAACTACAACAACAACCCCGCGCTGTTGTTGGCGCTGTTGCTGGGTGCTACCGGGCTGGCCAGCCTCATCGCCGCACACCTGCAGCTTTCAGGATTGCGCGTGGATGCACTGTCTGCCGAACCCGTCGCCGCCGGTACTGCATTGCAAGTGCATGTCGCCCTCTCCACCGGCGATGCGCGCGTGCGGCGCGGCTTGCAGTTGCAGGGGGCTGGCACGCAGGCCACGGTTCCGCTGCTGTCCAGCGAGGCGGTCGTGGCCACGCTTGAAGTGGACACGCAGCAGCGCGGATGGCTGGACCTCGGGCGCCTGCGCATTTCCAGCACGCAACCGCTGGGCCTGGCTTTTGCGTGGTCGTGGGTGTGGCCGGACGCGCCGCTGCTGGTCTACCCGACGCCCGAGTTGCAGGGCCCGCCCTTGCCGATGGGCGACGGCAGCGCCAGCCAGTCCCGCCTGCACCCGGCAGGTGATGACGTGCACCACCTGCGTGGCTACCGCGCCGGCGACCCGCGGCGCGCGATTGCATGGAAACCGTCCGCACGCCGCGATGTGTTGATGGTGCGCGAATACGAACAACCCCTGGCCTCGGAAGTAGCACTGGACTGGCGCACGCTGTCCGCGCTGCCCTACGAGCACCGCATCCGCCGCCTGGCGCATTGGGTGGACCTGGCCGAACGCGAGAACCGGCGCTACCGTCTGCACGTGCCCGGCCAACCCGCGCTGGGCCCTGCGCACGGCGCGGCCCATCGCCACCTCTGCCTGCGTGCACTGGCCTTGTTGCCCCATGCCGAAGCCCGCTGACCTCGCCACCACGCAACTGGACGCCGGCAGCCGCCTGTGGACGCTGGCGAGTGCCTGCCTTGCCTTGCTGCCACTGCTGCTGCAGTTGCCGACGGCATTGGCAATTGGAATCAGCGCCGCCGCCGCGCTGACCATCGCCCTGTCATGGCGCAAACCACTGCCGGCGCTGCTGCGCGTGTTGCTGGCGCTGGCGGTGCTGGTCGCGGTGTTTTCGCAGATGGGCCTGCGCTTTGGTCGCGATACCGGCTGCGCGTTGCTGGCGGCGATGATCGCCATCAAGCCGTCCGAGACTTCCACCCTGCGCGATGCGCGCAGCCTGATCGGCTTTGCCCTGTTCGCGCCATTCGCGGCATTCCTGCTTGACCAGGGTCCGCTGACCATGGGCCTGGGCCTGCTTGCCGTGCTGTGCGCACTGGTCGCCTTGCAGCGGCTGGCCGACGTGGAAGGCCATGCGCTCTCCAGCACGTCTTCGCCTTTGCGCACACTGGGTGCGGTCGGGAAATTGATGGCGATCGGATTGCCATTGGCGCTGGCGGCGTTCTGGTTGTTCCCGCGGCTGGGCTCGCCGCTGTGGGGCGTACCCGAGCGCGCCGTCGCCCGGCCCGGCTTGTCGGACAACATGACGCCGGGCGAATGGCTGGACCTGATGGGCGACGACAGCCCCGCGCTGCGCGTGCAGTTCTTCGGCCCCAAGCCCGCCATGGAGGAAATGTACTGGCGGGGACCCGTGCTCTGGGATTTCGATGGACGCAGTTGGACGCAGCCTGCCTGGATGCGCGGCATTCCACCCGCTCCGGTGACCGCGGGCAAGGTCACGTGGGACTACCAGATCGAGTTCGAACCCACCGATCGCCGGCAACTGGTTGCACTGGATTTGCCGAATGCCGCGCCGGAGGGCTCGGCGATGTCGTTCGACTTCGGGCTCTACGCGAACCGGCCACTCAGTTCGCTCACGCGCTGGCGCCTGCAGTCATCGCCGCCCGTGGTGTTCGAACCGGAGCTGCAAAGCACGATGCGGCAGCGCGCACTGGAATTGCCGGGCGGCTACAACCCGCGCACCCTCGCCTTGGCGGCGCAATGGCGCCAGGAAGCAGGTGATGACGATGCCGCCATCGTGCAGCGCTCACTGGACTACATCACGCGGGATTTCGGTTATACCCTGGACACGCCGTTGCCCGGGCGGCATGCCGTGGACGAATTCCTGTTCGACGAGAAAAAAGGCTACTGCGAGCATTTCAGCTCGGCCTTCGTGGTGCTGATGCGTGCGGCGGGAATTCCTTCGCGCGTGGTCACCGGCTACGTGGGCGGCACGCGCAACGTGTTTGGCGATTACTGGATCGTGCGGCAGATGGACGCACACGCCTGGGCGGAAGTGTGGCTGTCCGGACGCGGCTGGGTGCGCGTGGACCCGACCGCCGCGGTGGCGCCCGAGCGCATCTATGACACGATTGAAGACAGGCTTGGCGCCGGCGCCGGGGCCCTGGGCGGACTGGCCAGCCTGGGTGACATCAGCGACTGGATGCGACGCGGCTGGAACGACCTGGTGCTGGGTTTCGACGCCAACCGCCAGCAACGGCTGCTGCAACCCTTCGGCATCGATCGACTGGAAGGCAGACGCCTGGGCCTGCTGTTCGGCGTGTTCGCCCTGCTCGCGCTGGCCGCCATGGGTTGGCTGTTGGCACGTGGCGAGCGCGAACGCGACCCCGTGCTGCGTGCCTGGCACCGGCTGGGCACCCGTTACGCACGTCTCGGCCTGGGCCGCGAGCCCCACGAGCCCGCACTGGACTGGGCCGCACGGGTGGCGCAGGCGCGGCCACAGGCGGCAAATGTGCTGGTACCGCTCAGCCGCCGTTTCGCTGATTCGCGCTACGCTGCAAGCACTGGGGATCCGGACTTGGTCAACGACCTGCATCGGCACCGCCCCTGACTCATCAGGAGATCCGCCATGAACACTCCACTCCGCTTCCTCGCGCTCGCTGCTTCCACCCTGCTCCTCGGTGCCTGCGCCACCGCGCCCCAGCCGCTGCAGGGCGCTTTCGTCCCCATGACGCCGCAAGGCGCGGTCAATGCGAACCAGATCGGCGCGGTCGTGCGCTGGGGTGGCCGCATCGTCCAGACCGTGCCGGGCCAGGACAGCACCTGCTTCCAGATGATCTCGCGGCCGCTGGGCGGCACCGGGCGCCCACTGAGCAGCGCGCCCGACGTGACCGATGGCCGTTTCGTCGCATGCCGCCAGGGCTTCTACGATCCCGCCGTGTTCACCGCAGGCCGGGAAGTGACCTTCATGGGTCGCGTGGACGGCGTGGAATCCACCCGCATCGGCGAATTCGACTACCGCCTGCCGCGCATGGCCGCCGACGTGGTCTACCTGTGGCCGGTCGTGAACAACGTACGGGTCATCCACCCCTCGCCGTTCTACGATCCCTTCTGGGGCCCCAGGTGGGGTCCGCGCTGGGGCATGTGGGGCTGGTAAGCCACTACAAACCCACCACAAAGAACGCCGCTCCCATGGGCGGCGTTTTTGTTTCAGGGCGTACCGAAATGCCCCAGTTGCGCGCCTGCCAGCAGATGCAGGTGAAGGTGGAACACGGTTTGCCCCGCGTCCTCGCGGCAGTTCATCACCACGCGGTAGCCGTTTTCCGCCAAGCCCTGCGCGCGCGCATACGACGCAGCGGCCAGCACCAGTCGTCCGACCAGCGCAGCCTGTCCTGGCTGCAGGTCATCCATGGTCGCGATCAGTTCGTTCTTCGGAATGAACAGCACGTGCACCGGCGCCTGCGGCGCGATGTCCTTGAAACCCAGCACCTCGTCGTCTTCGTAAACAATCGTGGCGGGGATTTCACGGCGAATGATCTTACCGAACAGCGTGTCGTTCATGGACGTGCATTCCTTAGACCGGGATACCAATGGTAGGAGCGCCCCATGGGCGCGAGCTCTTGCCTTTCGTCCAAATTTGAAAAAAAGCTCGCGCCCATGGGGCGCTCCTACCACGCGGGGGTTTTACAACGGCATTTCGCTGCGGGTGCCGAAAGCATGCGACAGCGTGCCGCGGTCCACGTATTCAAGCTCACCGCCCAACGGTACGCCATGGGTGAGGCGACTCGGGTGCACACCCTGCTGGCGCGCAAGCTGCGCGAGATAGTGCGCGGTCGCCTCGCCCTCGACGGTGGGATTGGTGGCGATGATCAACTCGGTGACTTCGCCCTTCCCCAATCGCGCCGACAGCGCATCCAACCCAAGTTCGCGCGGGCCGATGCCATCCAGCGGCGACAGCCGGCCCTGCAGGATGAAATACAGGCCGCGATAGCCGGTGGCCTGTTCAATCGCCAGGCGATCCGCAGGCGATTCCACTGCGCACAGCAAGTGCTGGTCGCGGCTGGAATTGGCGCAGATCGCGCAGACCTCGGTTTCGGTGAAGTCGCGGCAGTGCGCGCAGTGACCGATCTGGTCCAGCGCAACGCCGAGGATCTCGGCCAGTCGCTTGCCGCCTTCGCGCTCGCGTTCCAGCAAATGGTAGGCCATGCGCTGTGCGGTCTTCTGGCCAACGCCAGGCAGCACGCGCAAGGCTTCGATCAGTTGTTCGAGCAGGGACATATTCATGGAATGGAAGCAGTACGAATCAGAACGGCAGCTTCATCCCGGGCGGCAACTGCATGCCGGCGGTGGCCGCGCCCAGCTTGCTCTTCGATTCCGCATCAATCTTGTTAACCGCATCATTGAAAGCCGCGGCGATCAGGTCTTCGGCCATTTCCGGGTCGGACAGCACGCTGGGATCGATGCGCACCTTGCGGCACTCCTTCGCGCCGGTCAGGGTCACGCTGACCATGCCACCACCCGCGTTGCCGGTGACTTCCAGGTTGGCCAGTTCTTCCTGCGCACGCTGCATGTTTTCCTGCATCTTCTGCGCTTGCTGCATCAGCTGGGCGATATTTCCACGCATGTCAATTACTCATCCAAAGGGCGAATGGAATCCGGAACGACCTTGGCGCCGTGTTGCTGGATCAGGCGCTGCACGTCCGGGTTGTTCATGAAATTTTCTTCGGCGGCGGTCTGCCGCGCATCACGCTGGCGATGGCTGCGTTGTTGCAATGTTTCCGACGCGGCGAGCGCGTTCTCGAACACGATCTTGGGCGCGGTCCCGCACTTCTTTTCCAACACGCTGGCCAGCTCCGCCAGCGACCTTTCGGAACGCAGGTAGTCCAGTCCGGCTTCCAGCGACAGGCGCATCACGCCTGCGTTGAAATCGATGAAGGCGGCGTTCTCGGCCAGCTGCTTCGCCGCGCCCTTCATGCCGCTGTGCGCGGCGAAGTGCAGCCAGTCGTCGGCGGTGGCGATGGCGGCGATCTCAACCGTGGCCGCAACGACCACAGGCTCCGGCACGGCGAGTGTCGAAACCATGGGAGTCGCCATGGCCGGTGGATCTTCGCTCCAGGGAACCGAGACCACGGGCGCAGCTTGCGCCTTTGCTACGACGGGAGGAGCGGCCACGCTCGCCGCCACCACCGGCGCAGAGGCGCGTGTCGGCGTTGGCGTTGGCGTTGCAACCGGTGGCGAAGCCGGCGATGCCGCTGCAGCGGGTTCATTGCTGCTGTCCCCCGCCCCGGCCGGACGGAACGCCAACATGCGCAGCACGCTCATTTCGAAACCGACGCGCGTGCTGGGTGCGAGATACAGGTCGCGACGTCCATTGACCGCCATCTGGTACCAAAGCTGCACGACTTCGGGACGCAGGCGCTGTGCGAACACCTCGACGTCGATGCCGTCCGCTTCGATGCCTACCGTCGGCACCAGCTGGCGCACCTGGATGCGGTGCAAGGCTTCGGCCAGTGCATCGAGTACGCCATTCCAGTCCGGCGAAAATTCGGCGAGCGCAGTCACGATCCCAAGCAAGCGGGCGCCGTCCGCATCGGCCAGGGCATCGAGCATCGCGCCGACCTGGGTACGATCGACGGTACCGAGCATGGTGCGCACGCCTTCCTCGCGCAGCGGCCCACCGTCGCCACTGCCGGTGTAGGCAATGGCCTGGTCCAGCAATGACAGGCCGTCGCGCAGGCTGCCATCGGCGGCCTTGGCGATCTGGCGGATGGCGCTGTCATCGGCGGCGATGCCTTCGGCACCGAGGATCTTGCTGATCTGCCCGGAAATCTGGTCTTCGTCCAACCGCTTCAGGTTGAACTGCAGGCAGCGCGACAACACGGTGACCGGCAGCTTCTGCGGATCGGTGGTGGCCAGCAGGAACTTCACGTGCCCCGGTGGCTCTTCCAGCGTTTTCAGCAGCGCATTGAAGGCGGCCTTGGACAGCATGTGCACTTCGTCGATCAGGTAGACTTTGAACTTGCCGCGCGACGGCATGTACTGCGCGTTCTCGATCACTTCGCGCACATCGTCCACGCCGGTGTTGGACGCGGCATCGATTTCCAGCAGATCAAGATAGCGGCCCGAATCGATGTCCAGGCAGGTCGAACACTGGCCGCAGGGTTCGGCGCTGGTGCCTTCCTCGCAATTCAGCGACTTGGCGAAGATGCGCGCGATGGTGGTCTTGCCGACGCCGCGCGTGCCGGTGAACAAGAAGGCGTGGTGGACGCGGCCGCTGTCCAGGGCATTGGTCAGGGCACGGACCACGTGTTCCTGCCCGACCAGCTCGGAAAAACGCTTCGGGCGCCACTTACGGGCAAGGACGAGGTAGGACATCAGGCAGCCGTTTCCATCGGAATGGCCATTGTGCCGCGCCGGGCAGATCGTTCCAAGGAAAGAATCTCCCGGCCCGTACGCACGAAGCCGGATATGAATGGCCTGCGGAATCCACGCTGGCACGCGGGACTCGCAATAAATCCCGGTGGCGGCTAGAATTCGCGGCCCTGAAAGCGGCTTTGCGCCGGTTCCAGGTTCCGGAGAGGTGTCCGAGCGGTTGAAGGAGCACGCCTGGAAAGTGTGTAAGCGTCTAAACCGCGCTTCGGGGGTTCGAATCCCCCTCTCTCCGCCAGATAAAGCAAATAAGCCCCTGTTAATTCAGGGGTTTTTTGTTTTAATCCAACCCCAGTATGCCATTCAGTATGCCATAAGGCGTTTGCTGTCGTTGTGCCCTTTTAGGCCCGGTTGTGGATTCCCTATAGCAGCATCATGTTCCCACCCAGACGAAGCTGGCGCCCCGCTAGCCGTCCCAGTGTCCGCGCGCTTACTAGACACCAGGCAACGCATTGAAATTTCCGCAACATTACGGATCGTCCAGCAGAAAAACCGCTCCTTAGTTCTTCTTCAAAAGTGGCGAGACACTCCTCCTTAAGGTCGGCAATTGAGTCGCCTTTTACGGAGGATCCTTCATGCAACAAGCCAACATCAACGAGATGGCCGTGAAATTCACCACGGCGTACCTCGCACTCAAGGAAAAAAAAGATATCGAGAGGCTTCTGGCGATCATCAAGCCCCAGATCCTGTCGGCCAAGGCCGATGGCATCAGCGACAAGGAACTGCTTGATATCATCAATAGTTTGGGCCTGCGGGAAAAGTTCTACCCCACAAAACTGAAGGAGCTGCGCACCAAGTTGCTCAAGCCCGACCAGGAAATGCCCCTGGCAGAAGGTGAAAACAACGCCATTGACGAAGGCTCACCGACCCACGCGCTGACTGCCGCCTTCAGTCACCATGCGAGCAGCGGGGAGCTACCCCAATGATCGTGTCGAATCCTTTCATCGGCTATACCGTTCAAGACCCGCACTTCGGCATGCTTCCACCGCTCGTGGAGGCTGCCTGCAAGGCGGTGTGCGCAAAAGTGAAGGAAGCAGATCCCAGAATGGTGCGGACGCATATGCTCTCGATTCTTGGGTCCGCGGTATCACCCCTGTATATCGTCACGCCGCCCGGCTGGACCTCTGTGTCGATTGGCGCGAACACGTTGTGCATTGCCGATGTGGGTGGTAGCAAGAGCCCGGTACACGAGTATCTGATCCAACCGCTTGAGGCACATGCCAAGGACAGCTTGGCTCGGGCAGAAGCAGCACAGAACGAGTTCAATGCCGTCGTCGCCGAGCACAAGTTCAAGATCCAGATGCTGAAGGCGCAGATTGCGCGGTGTCTGCGCAAGCAGGAGCCAACAGACGGCTTCATGGCTGAACTTGCCACGCTAAACCGCTGCGCGCCCAAGCTGCCCAAGCACCGGCCTCGTCTTGCAAGCAACCTCGACCTGGAGAGCATGATCCGCCAGCTTGATGGCGAGCACGAGGCCATCGACTTCATCACCGATGAGGGGGACAAGCTCCTGAGTTCCAGCCTGATGCGGCATGTTTCTGATCTCGTCGATCTAATGGACGGCAAATCCCTGGAGTTTCGCCGGGAGAAAAAGAAATACCTGTGCGGCATCCAGCCTCACGGTACTTTTGGCCTGATGGCCCAGTCCAGGGCCATCGAGCCTTTCCGGCCTCGCCACAAAGGCCGCGAATACATTGAGCACAAGGCGGTCAAACTCGGATTTTTCGCGCGCCTCCTGGTCTGCAATTCAATGCCCATGCCACACGGCAACCAGTACGCACCTCACGACGAAGACGATGCGCACCTGTCGCGGCTCCAGGCCTTGCTCCAAGCTTTGTACGACAAGCACCGCGACAATCTGGAAGCGGGCGCCACCACGCCAGTCGAGCTCCACTTCGCACCTGATGCCGAGGGCTATTGGGACGAGCTTTGCCGTATCACCAACGATCTAAAGTTCGGCCAGCTGGCGCACATTGCCGACTTCGTCTCCAAGATGTTGTACCTCACGGCACGACTCGCGGCGGTGTTACATGTGTGGGAAAGTGAAACCCGATACATTTCAACCTCCTGCCTGCAGCGTGCATGGGGACTCGTTTGGTGGCATGCCAGCCAGTACGAGCTGACCTTTGTTCCGCCTCCTCCAATACCCCAGCAAGAAGCCGACGTGGTCGCAGTCATGGATCATCTGACGTCACAGCGGTTCTCACTCAATTACCAGGAAGTCCCGACAGAGCCAGTGGGGCTGCTGCTGGGGCTGCCAAACAATCGCCTGCGAGCCGCGCTATTGCGGATGGAGCAACGCGACCTGATCGAACTTTACGAAGGCAAAACCGCTTTCATCAACTGCTCGAAGATGTTCTCCCGTTCGCGAAACATCACTTGGCGGTGACCGCCTGCCAACACACAAAGGAGACGCAGGCTAATGCCTGCGTCTCCTTTGCGTTCCGTCACCGTCGCGAAGGGATGTCAGTAATTCCGCATCAGAAGCACTCAATGACTGACCTGTGACCACCGTACGGACTGAGGTGGCTGGATGGCAGCCCGGTTAAATATGGAAAGCTGTCAGGATTTCAGAAGAGTATCGAAATTACTGTTGTCGGCATCCGTGGACTTCATCAGCATGTACTCCATGCCGCTGGCGACAGCGGTTTGGCTAGCGAAGTCCTTCTTAGCCTGTACTACCGCGTCGTCAATCTGGTTATCGGCCTTCACCTCGACGATGACGTACTTGGTCGTGCCGTCCTCCTCGATACGCTCGAACAAGAAATCGGGGTAGTAGCTGCGAACGGTGTGGCTTTCCGGGTCGATGTACTGGATGAAGAAGTCGGATTGGCCATGGGTCAACATGCCCGTGAAGTAAATCTTCTTGACCTTGTTGTGCTTGAGCAAGTCCCAGAACAACTGCCGCTCCGAGCCGGAGTCGAAGCAGTAGGCGTCTAGGTGGAAGCTCTTTTCCTTGAAGTCGTCCGTAATACTGCTGTCTGTCAGGCGGACTACTTTGTCCTTGGCAGCATTGACCTCGTAATAGCCTTGCGGTGGGAGTTTGATCAGTTCGACCTCGTGCTCCTCGGCTTGCTTGGTCTCATCCAGGTCATACAGCAGCTTGAACAGCCGCGGGATGATCTCGTCGTAGAGCAGTTCGTTGAACTCGTTAGTGATGACCACCAACTCGTCCGTGCCCTCCTTGGTGGAATCCAGCAAGTCTTCCACTACCAGCGGGTTGCGATTTAGGTAGCGTGCCACTTCTGCTACCAGCGTCAGGCGCGAGAACTCGCGCTTTTGACGGCGGTCAGTCAAGTCGCGGATGTTCACCTTCCCGGACTGCGCAGCATCTTCCAAGCTCAGTCCTTCCTGTCGCGTCTCCAGCAGGCGGTACTTTTCCGTCAACTCTTTCCAAGCATCCGTATCTGTCCTGTCCAACCCCAGCGCGACGCCGGGCTTGAGCGCCTTCTCCTTCACTTCAAACTGCTTGCGCACGCGAACTAGCTTGATCTTCACGGGCGGAAGAACGACCTTGATCTGAACGCGCTCCTTGTTGTTGTCCTTCTTCTGCAACTCATCGGCGCTGATGCGGAAGTTCTGCAGCAACTCGTCATTGAGGATTTTCAGGTTGTCGTTGGAGAGGAAGACGTGACCGGTGTGCTGGGCCTGGCCGATGGAACGTAGACAGCGCATAGTGGCTTGCAGGACGAATATCTTCGACTTCGGCTGGCGGAACAGGCCAACGCCGAACAGGGAGCGGCAGTTCCAGCCCTCGCGACCCTTGTTGACCAGCAGGATGAATTGCTTTTCCGATCCTTCAGTATCCAACCGATTGAACTCTCGGATATCGTCGTTGGAAGTGATCTTCTCGTCACCCACGTTCACGAGAATGCGTGAAGTGGGAATGCCGTGCTTGACGAGGGCTGCTTCCACGGCGGGCTTCAATTCGCCAGTCAGTTCTTCCACGGTCCCCGCGAAAAAAGCGATCTTCGGCCGCAAGCCTTCCGGCTCTAGGTCGGCTGTTTGCTTCAGGAACTCCTCGATAGCGATGCCCACGAACTCGTCGGTTCGGGTGTTGGTGTAGCCGTGCAGCTCGACATTCTTCAAGAAACCCTTGTCGATGGCCTCCTTCAGCCCGTATGCGTACACCACTTCCGGCAGAACTTCGCGGCCGACGTAGGGCGTGCCGGTGTAGTTGAAACAAGCCACAACGTGAGTGCCGGTGTTCTTCAGGCTCTTGGCCAGCTCGTCGATCGTGGTGCGTAGACTGGTATCGGTTTCCTTCTGACCAACACCCATGTCCTTGGCCAATCTTTTGCCGAAGGCGTGGTGGGCCTCGTCTACATAGATGCCTAGCTGTTCTAGTCGGCGCAGTTTTTCGAAACGCTGGTTGGTGGTCAAATCAGCCTCATCCTCTGGCTGGTCGAAGCCGTACAGATCGGCGTTCTCGTCGTACACGCTGGATGGCGTGAGAACCTCTGCGGAAACTCCGAACAGCTTGTCGGTGGCGTTCTTGTCCTTATGCTGTCGCTTGAGGATAATCTTCTGGGTATTGGAGACGATGATGTTGAACTTGGATTTATCCATCGTATCCAGGGACGTGCCAGCTTCTTCCAGGTAGTGGAAGTGTAGGTTCGCGGTCATCCACGAGACGTACTCCGGTGGCACGACGCCGGATAGGTCAAAGCCTTCGATTTCCTTCAGCGATTGCAGCACCGTCTTGTCCGGGGCGAACACCAGTGCGTTGTGGCAGAAGTGGGCGTCCTTCGGGAATTTGTTGGCCAGCAGGAATTCGTAGAAGATGCACGTAGCCATCAGGATGGTTTTGCCCGTGCCCATCGTCAGCGCAAATATGTAGTTGGGGTACATCCGGCTGTTCTTGCGCATCCGGTCGAACAGCGACTTGTACGAGGTCAACTCAAGCTCGTCGGAGTCACCGAACTGGAACATTTCCTGTCCGGCGGTACCGCGGAACGAGCCGTACTGACGGCCCTCGAACTTGCCGCTACGCTCGTACCATGCCTTGAAGATCTCCTCAACCTTGGCGTTGCCCAGGAACTCCTTCAGGAAAACGTAGGTTTCCAGCGCCTCGAACTGCGGCTGGCGCAGGAAGGCCTTGGGGTTCTTCTCCGGGTCGTTGAAGTCGAGGAATTTGCGAGTCAGCTCGCGGTAGCTCTTGCGGATGTTTCCCTTGTTGGCCTGATGAAACTGCCAGAGGAAGCGGAAGAATGCGAAGTCGAGCGAGGCGGCCACACTCGATGGGCCTTCTTTGGCGGCCTTGCGCATGCCTTTAGCCATTTTCGATGTTTCCTTCCCACGATTCAGACAGCAGGTCGGTGATCTTCACACGGATGGTGCCCGCGTCGGCAGGAACTTTGTACTTGCCGGAGACGAGCTCGTTCTTGTCAGGGATGTCTACCTTGGAAGGTTGCAGCACCGCGCCATCGTAGTTCCAATCGATCAGTACAGATTCGACCAGCTCGCGCCAATCGCCTGCCGACTCCTTCTGCAAGGACAGCTTTTGCAGCAGGTTCATCGGGTAGAAGCGCTCGATAACCAGCTCGCCATTCTTGATGATGACCCTGGCTTCGGAGTCGCGCTTGAACTCCAAATTGGATTTATCGCGCAGAATGTCCACCACCCGGACATCGATCAGATAGGGCTTGGCGGCCAGCACCAACTGGGCGGTCATGTCGGGCTCGTGACCCATGCAAACGAGAGTGACTTTTTCAACAGGGCGCGTGGGCGCCTCGGCCTTACGGCGTTCCCATGCCTTGTAGTCGAAGCCAGCGATCAACTCATTGAGGTCGGCGCGGGTGGCGATGCGGTTGACCGGCATGATCTTGACCATGCGGCCGTCCTTCTCTCCGTCGAACACGGTATTGAATTCGACCTTCTGGATCTCCAGCGCTTCGATCAGCAACTCCTTGGCTTGCACCGGGTTGCGGAACACATCGTAGTGGTTGACGTTGTAAAGTTCGAAGCCGGTGTAGCTTCTTTCTTCGTCGTCAAGCGTTTTCTGGCGTAGCTCATCCGCCACGTCAATCAGACGCTTAGTTGTCGTCTGGATTGCCCCAAGGTTTATGTCGGCACCGATGAAACGACGACCCAAACGCATTGCAACGGACTGCGTCGTGCCTGAACCCATGAAGCAGTCGAGAACTAAAGAGTTGGAATTCGAGGACGATTTGATAATACGCTCAAGAAGCTCCTCGGGCTTCTGAGTCGGATAGTCTTCGGATTCAAGTGAATTGCTAGACAAGGCTACAAACTCAGTCCAAATAGACTGCAACTCAACGCCCGCCATGTCGTCAACGTATTGGATAGCGTTTGGACGGCCTTCTCCATCTTTTGCCCATCGAATTCGCCCCTTTTCCTCAAGCTCATCAAGCGCCTTTAATGGACTTTTCTTGGCCTCATCATGTTGATTTCCACCCAGAACTGAGCCAGTAAGGCCCGGGATTTCCGTCCAAATTTGAGCCACCTCCTAACCTTTCCGGTCTGTCCTTGGACCGGAGTCACCAGGAGTGATCAAGATGGAC